>WNFT01001693.1_pt1 | contig 18851 bp, 24 predicted proteins | sample 5400191 | NCBI WGS metagenome assembly WNFT01 (sample SAMN13153359, study PRJNA577476) | soil metagenome | isolation source: 80 cm saprolite under Madrone tree | place: USA:California | collected 2016-06-14 | reverse complement strand
TGCCATTGCCTATACTCCTTTACTAGTGCTAAACTAGAGAAAACAAGAAGCTGGAGGTATTACCCCGATGAGTTTATGTAGGTCTGTACTATGAGAGCGTTATTACAGCGAGTAAGCCAGGCAAGTGTCACTGTTGATGAGCAGGTCGTCGGCCACATAGGTCAGGGGCTTCTGGTGCTTCTTGGCGTTGGGCAGGGTGATAGCGAGGCCCAGGATACGCGCAGGGGCCGCCGTCCCAGCTTTACCGAGGCTGCGCCCCCCACATTAGCCGAGCCACTGGTTGAGCGCTTCAAGGATGCGATTGCCGCTTATGGGCTCACGGTCGCGGACGGCATTTTCGGCGCGTACATGGAGGTGGCGTTGCTGAATGCAGCCTCCTCCAATTGGTATTGATGTTTAGACTAATTTCGCTTCAAGCGGCTTATAGACTGGGATCATGCGATTTTCACAAAATGTGGTTCGCATGGCCTCCCGCCTTACTTCGCAAGAATTTAGTCTAAACTCCAAAATTGGTACATCTGGTATTATAATGCCAGCCCTTGCTGCGCATGAATTCCAAGTCTGAATAAGAAAACCGCTTCGCTCCAACGATCTCGTGCCCCAAAAAATAGCCATGATGGTAGACAAGAACATATGTACGTGCTATACTCCGCAATAATTGGAGAATGGCGGCCTATTGCATCCAGCCGCTTTTTAGCAGAAGAGAGAAATTACAGATCGGTCAGTAACAATACAAAATACTTACTGAGATTTGCCCCCTGTGAGATCAGCCTGCAAGAAAGTCATTCCCATTGTCGTCGCAAATCGGGTAAAATCTTGAATACCGAGGGCTTTCTGTCAGCCCTACGCCTAGGCTTGTTACTGTTGCAGGTGATTCAGTCTGCGCGACCGATCTTGTGCACTATAGGGGAAAATCTCAGGTGTGAAGGTGATATTGACTGAAAGGACGTGGCAATGTCGAAGCATATGCCCTTGGACGATTTTCGCGCTGTCCGCACCGTGTTGGAGCCGGATGATTATGCTTTATCTTCGGGTACGCCGGAGCCACCACCATCAGACTTGATCCCGGAGGATACTTGGCTCCATCTCACGGTGTTGCCCGATGAGGTGGCTGTGCGCACCTCGAACCGGCACGGAACGCTGCTTGACATTCTGAATCAACTAGGCGGTACGTGGCCGGTATGTGTGGGAGATAGTGAACACCCTGATCCCATTGGGCTGGCAATGATCGAAGTTATTAACGAACCAGACGCATCTCTCTACAACATGCTCGTGGGATTTTACCGTCAGGCGATCGACTCCCTACGGATCATCCTTGACTCGGTGAGTATCGGTGCCTATTGTCAACTCACGGCACAAGGTAACATATTACAGAACTGGTTAGATGGGAATGTCGAGGTGAAATTCAATGAGGTTGCTATGGGCTTGCACGGTGCTCCGGAAACGAAGAAGCTCCACGATCATCTCGTTCATGCGGTCCACTTTGGCTTCGTAGACCAAGCCCATCGTAGTCAGGCGTATCCAGGAGGCTGGGTGCGCCAGTTGTATCAAAAGCTCAGTAAGTATTCACACGGGCGGCCACTGTTTAATAATACCAGTCTCTGGCAGAGTAATGGACCCATCTATGTGGGCCATGCGGTAGCAATAGTGACGGGTCTATTCATTGAGACTTTCGTGGCGGGCTATATCATCGTCAAACTCTGTCGACCAGATTTCGAGCTGCCCACAGAAGCACGGGAAGTGCTCGAAGCGGATGTACTCCATCTTCCTGACTGGGCACAGGTTTCTGAGGCAGCGAGACAGGCGTATCAGTTTGTTTTCGGCAGCCCATTGCAACTTGGTATGAGCTGACCTCGTCTTTCATCCGTTGTTAAGCTGGCTAAACGGTTTTTTACCACGTCCCATATCAGGTACGATGGCACAAACGACGAGCTGAAAGGTATAACTATACTCAGTGTGCGTTATACTGAACCATTGTGTATATTTTTGAGCATGGAGTAGGGAAGTGAGGTAAATATAATCACTGATTATGTCAAGCTGAGGCTGATGTGCGTTCTCATGACACCTGGTTGCAGGCAGCGCTGGTAGTTACCCGCTATTGTGGCGGCGGAACCCACTGTAGCCGAAAATCTACATGAAAGTCATCTGATTGAAGGCCTTCGTGATCATCCGCAATGTTGGTCGCATTTGACCCTGTATCAATCCCAAGAACAGAACCATCGGTAAAATACAGAATCATAGCTTCGCTCTCATGGACACCATCAAGGTGTTGGCGGAAGCCGAACTCGACCCGCTCCACCGTCTTACCGACGATGGTCGGAAGCTGGGTAATTGAGTAGTGCCCCATCGGTGGCCTGTCTATCAGGGGCAACCGGACTTTTGCTTCTTGTCGCTCACGGGCTCTCTCGCCGCTCATCCCTAAGACGTTCTCCAGGTTTGCAAGCAACTCTCGAAGTCCTGTAACGACCGCTTCCAGATCGTTGGTGAATTCCTCGAAGGCCAGAAACCGCTGTGCCGGTGCTCGTACTCCATGCCCGGCATTGCGCCGCTCTGTGCTTACCTTCCTCAATGCAGGCCAGAGGGCTGAGTTCGATGGTAACGTGGGCAATGCCTTCTCTAAGGCCTTCAGACTTTTATCAGAGTGTATTTTGATCGTCAGGCTTTGATGCTTGGCTATGCGTTCGATCGCCTCCTTGTCAAGTCCGTCAATGATATAGCTGTAGAGTTCTTTGTGTGCATCCTGATATGCATGAGTGTTTTGTGCAGCCGGGAAGTTCAGTGCGGGGTTGCTCCTAAATTTGAAGAGGGCTTGCCCGACCACTTCGAGACAGAGTGCGTTGATCGTCGCAACCGTATCCTCCAGGTGGAAACGCGGCCCATTTTCAATGCTCCAGCTTCCCTCCAGATAACGGGCTTTCCACATCTCAAACCGATTGTCGGGTTCGGTGATCCACTCGGGATTTGCTAGCTGATAGGTGATCCATCGTTGAACGTATGCAGGCGATCTCTGATAAAGATCCGGCAGGTAGACGACCAAAGCAAGGTCGCCGCTCGCACGCGTGCGGTAACCGAATCTTATGTCAATGTGTTCGGCTATCTCAGTGACCCCACCATCACCGACCACCCGCAGCTGACCTTCAAAATGATCGGTCTCGAGGACATACCTGTCTGGCTCACTCCTATATGACGCAAGCACCTGGTGATCGAAGTAGCCTATGATCTGTTGATAGATATCATCTTCCTCATCGTGCTGCTCAGTCATACTTCGCCTTTGGGTTCATTCACGGTCTCTTCCTCGCTTACGCTGTTATTTCTTGGCAGGGTTCTTCTCTCAGAGAAGAGATTTACAGTCCCCATAGTGTAGCCTGTTGGAGCATATGTTTCAAGAGGAGAACCAAATGGGCTATTTTCCCCTTTGAGTGCGTTGCACAAAAATACCCGTGCTGGCTCTTTTCCTCGTTTTGAAAAATGCATACCTCAAATGAAAATACTGGCATATTGATCTGAAATATGTTAGTATTCAAACTGTGACTTCTCTATCCCTTCTCTCGAAGTTAATGGTGAGAACGCGAAAAATACTCTTTTGGGTTGTTTGAAATCTTGGAGGCTACCTAACTTGCGAAACGAGAAAAACTCTAAAACTTCTAAGGGGATTACTTCAAGATGTTATCTTCATTTGGAGAGTCTTTAGTGTATGAAGTCCGGTACATGAAAGTGTATCCTTGTTCTGATGGGGTCATTTTCATATGACGCAAAATAACAAACGTCGTGGAGGTCGTCGTCCTGGATCTGGCCGGCATCGCAGACGTATCTACTTGAATGATGAGACGGCTAAGACGCTTGCTGAATTATTGCGGCACCAGCGCCACCACCTGAACCGACCAGAGTTGACCGCTGATGAGGTAGTCCGCGACCTTATTGTCAGATCAAACGAGCAGAGACGTACGATCTCTGTAGAAGCCACGATGCTCGTTCAAGAGGTATTTCAGAGGAAGTGGACCGAGATGGTACAAAGGCTAATAAATGAGATTCGATCTCAATTTGACTCTATGTATGCTGAAATGATGCTACAAGTGCAAGAGGAGATAGCCAGAAAATGGATGGATGGAGATAGCAATACTGGAAATGAATATTCTGGACAAACTTTATAGACTCTCTTGGTTGCGAGCATGGGTACAATTGAGCATTCTGGTGGAGGGATTCTTATTGATAGAAATGTCACGAAGGTAGCTGAACGAAAAGAAAATGGAGGATAGATGCACAATCCAGCACTTCAACGATTGCAAATACCAATTGAAGCTTATCACAAAGCAGTACAGGAGAATCTAGCGCCTCATCGCTTTGAATTGTTAGAGCAGCAAATTGACTGGATACGGCGCACAGAATCCTGGATACAAGAATATTTTATCCATGGCAGCGATGTTAACGTTGCAAGGATACAGCCCAAACTTGAGCTTGTAAGAACAGAACGCCAACACGCAATCTGGCGGTATTGTCGATTAAAAGGTTCCATACCTTACAATAGAGGTTGCGGTCGGTTGTTGCGTTATCTGCTAAGAGACGAAGGACAGCCAAATAAGCCTATAATGGGTGTCATTTCTCTCTCTTCACCGGTCCTCATAAATAAACCGCGGGATCAGTGGATTGGTTGGCAGTATCCAGAACATACTGATCTCAAGCGACGCAAGCTTCTTTGCTGCATGGATCTTACGGTGTCAATGGCAATTCCTCCTTACAATCATTTAACAGCGGGCAAAATGATATGCCTTTCAATGCTTTCAGATGATGTCCGTAAGGATTATTGGGATAAATTTTATGCAGTGGAAACACCTTCAGGTTTAAAAGAGGGTCGGTTAGCTCTCATCACCACAACAAGCTTATACGGTTCGAGTGTTCAGTATAACCGTCTTAAAGTTGGTGAACGCCTCGCGTATCAATTGGTCGGATATACAGCTGGATTTGGCAACGCTCATGTTACCGAAGCTGAATTTCTTGAGATGGAGCAGTACCTTAAAGATGTTGGTAAACCTATTCCCAAGGGATGGGGGACAGGGCGTTCTTATCGTCTCCGCGTGTATACTGCCTACCACCGACATAGATTTGGGCAAAGGCATGCACCAGCCCATGAGCAACCGCGATCTGTCTACGTTGCGCCGTTGGCTCAAAATGCACAAGCATTTCTATGCGGGGAAGATCAAGAACTTAACTTCTATGATCTACCTTTCGATCTACTTGTGGAAAATTGGCGTAGTCGATGGCTAACTTCCCGTTTACGTAATCCAAGGGTAATGGAGCTATTTCGGGCAGACGATCCTACGACATCTCTTTTGAGCCGTGAGTTAGAAGAATATAGATTGCAAACGAAGACAGTTTAATAAGGGGCTAAAACCACTTCAGACCTGACCAACGGGTTTTTCTCCTCTGTACTATATACACAACATGGTTCTCTTCTGTTTGGATTCAGCTGCTGTACCATGTCGGGCGCGAGTTATGGTTGCATAAAAAAATAACTCCTGTTCACAGGCAAACATCCTTAATGTTTAGCGCCGTCTTGACTGCTTAGTTTGGAACAGTGCGCGAAACTCTTGACGAAGTTGAGTTAAAGAGATTGTGTTATCTCCCGTGAGTTGGCACAAGAAGTCGGCGATTGGCCATGTGAATAATTCCCCTTGCCGGGCCATGTAAATGCCCACTGACTCAATATGACGTGCATCGTCATAATCAAGCAGCACATAACCTACGAGTTGTCGTAAATGCTTAGCATCAACTTTTGGCCCTATTGTTGTCTTAATCTCAATTAGGCACCCGTTTACAATAAGGTCTGCATCTGCTCCTCCCACATCACCGCTCCCTACAAAAGTGGGATTCAATGTGAAGGGTAGTGATAAAAGATGAGAGTGTTTGTCGTAGAATAAGCGGGATAATGCACAAAGATCATCTACCCAAGCATCTTCAGGTATAGCCAACAGTTCATCCACATTCTTTCTCGGGGCAGGAACTAGGAGTGGACCGTCTAAGTACCGGTTTGACCGATATATTTCTTCAAAAAGTCCTAACACAAAACAGTACCGCGCCAAAACCCGTTCTTCTGCCAATTCTAGTCGTCGTCCAACGGGTTGGATAGCCTGGAGGGTCGCATCAAGACTATCAAAGAAAGAGATGATGAGCTTCAAGGGATAGGGACCCTGAGCAACCTCATCGAAAAGGCCGTTTGAACCTAGCGGCATAGGAATCCCCATTCCTTCTGGTATATCACTCCAATCAAAAGGAACATCGTCATCACTATCCCACAGCTTCACTGCAAGTTCAGGTGCGCCATACCACGCTATTAGGTGACGACTTGGTGTGATGGCAAAGCTGTAGCGAATACGATAGTCAATAGCCATACCAAGATGACTATATACCCAAGTTGGAAAGCCTGGATTGGTGGTACTCAGGTCTCGTAACCGCTTATTGGTCACTTTTGTTAAAGAGGAAGTCTGAGAAAATCGCTGACTGATAAACTGTCCAATTGGGCTATTTGGATCCCTAAGATGAGAGGTGAGCGACATTGTTTCTGTTTCCTTTCATATGAGTGTTGTACTAACTTATTTCCTTACCGACTGATCTATAGCATAGTGCAAAGCTGAGCGATTGTGTAAACCTGGATGCAATCCTAATATTTTATCCACTGCTGTTTTTGATACTGCACTTGGGACACCAACTGAACCTCATGATGATCCTTAATACCTGGGTCAGTCCGTAGGAAAGATGTCCCGCAAGCTTTGGGCTACACCACCTATTCAAGCGGTTTCAGAACACCAGGGGTGATCCTGATCGTGAGGAACTTTTGGACCAAGTGTTAAGTCCCAATACACAGTGCTCAAGAACCCCATCGATAGTTAGGTCAAGTTGTCTTAGTTTGCTATTCCCTTTCTGTAATTTTTCGTAACTACTCAGGTCTCCAGGTCTCCTCCAGACTTGCCAAAGGAGAGGAAATCAGTTAAAGTACCACCATGACGCAAGAAGAAGAACTACAAGCCCTTCGAGAAGAAAATCGCACCCTCAAAGCGTTGGTAGCTGAACTGCTCCCGTTGAAAGAGCAATTGGCCCAGGCAAATGCCCGGATCAAAGACCTCGAAGACCGATTGGCACAAGACAGTCGAACGAGCAGTAAGCCGCCCTCTTCTGATGGACTGGCGCGTCTGCCACGCAGTACTCGTCGTCCGAGCGGAAAGCGTCCAGGAGGTCAGACGGGCCACCCTGGGCATACGCTCGCGCTGGTGGAGCAGCCAGATGAAGTGGTGCGTCACCGTCCCGAAGTCTGCAGCCAGTGCCATGAGGATCTCAGTGCTGTCCCAGGCAGTGTGGCAGAACGCCGTCAAGTCCTGGACTTGCCTGAAATCCGCCTCTCGGCCCAAGAGCATCAGCTCGAAGCCATCTGTTGCCCCGCCTGTCACACCACCAGCCTGGGCAGCTTTCCCGCTTCGGTCAGCGCACCCGTCCAATATGGCCCCAACCTGCAAGCGTTGGCCGTGTATCTGCACCAGGGGCAATTGCTCCCCACGGCGCGCACCTGCGAGGCGCTCGCTGCGATCTGTGGGTGCCAGATCTCGGAAGGCACTTTGCTCCAGTGGAGCGAACTGGCAGCAGAGCGGCTGGCTCCGACGGTCGAGCGCATTGCCGAACTGCTCATGGCCAGCCAACTCCAGCATGGAGATGAGACCGGCATCCGCGTGTATGGGATGCTGCATTGGCTGCATGTGAACTGCACCCGTTTTCTGACCCATCTGGCTTGGCATGCCTCGCGCGGCCGGGAGGCCATGGACGAGATCGGCATCTGGCCGCACTTTGCCGGGCGAGGCATGCACGATCGACTGGCAAGCTATGATGCCTATGACTGTGCTCACAGCATCTGTGGCGCACATCTGGTGCGAGATTGTGCAGGAGTCGGCGAGCAAGAGCATCAGGAGTGGGCCGTAGAGATGCGGGACTTCTTGCTCGACCTGCATGACGCCTGCCACGAGTGGCGTCTCCTTCACCTGACCGCTGTTCCCCCCATCGAGTGCGACGACTGGGTCGCTCGTTATTTCGAGATTCTGGTGGCTGGCTATGCTGCTCAACCACCACCACCGGCGTCTTCTCCTGGAAAGCGCAAAGGCAAGCCCAAGCAAAGCAAGGCCAAGAATCTGCTGGATGCGCTGATGGCGCGTGCCGAGCAAGTGCTGGCTTTGCTCGACGATCTGCGCATTCCTTTTACCAACAACCAGGCCGAGCGCGACCTTCGCTGGGCAAAAGTGCAGCAAAAGATCTCTGGTACCTTTCGGAGTGCGACTGGGGTCACCGCTTTTTGCCGCATCCGCAGTTATCTTTCCACGATGCAGAAGCAAGGGCATCCTATACTGTCTGCTCTGACTGCTGTCTTCCATGGTCACCCTTTACCGGTCGCTTGGGGACCTGAGTAGTTACGAATGAATGCAGTAAGAGAAAGAAACGGTCTGATATGAATGAAGAGAGGAATGAGCCATCAATTCCTCGAAAAGCACCACACTCTCAGACGAACGAATCTCCCCTTCCACTGTTAACTGAGGATGACATTAGAAGACAGATGGCTGGTCGAATCCACACGGGAAGCATCAAAAGTGTTGGACAACCAGAGATTACCCAATTGACGCTCATGACCACTCATGAGGCCAGCGGTCTCATTCACAATTTCATCAGTTTCCAAACTGACGCCCTAGTCTGCTATGTTGAGTTCCACGGAACCTTTCTCTTTGCTGGCGGTCCGCTAGGATACCAGGGAGGCAACATTCCCCACGAAACGAATGTTTTTGAGATTATCGATGCTCAAACAGGCAACTGTCTCGTCAAGGGATTTGTGACAAAATAATCATCAGAGCCGGTCATATGCATTCCCCAGAACCGTTTGCAATTGCTTTTTGAGCTGGCGATTCTCCTCCTCTAGCGCTTTGATGCGGCGATCTTTGGCAAGAATGACCAGATCGCGGCTGGCATCCGTTTTGCCAGTCGAACGAGTCATTCGCTCGCGTACCATCTGTTCTACCCCTTGTTGGCGAAGGGCCTCGATGCGCTCGCGAAGATCTGGCTGGCTGTACAAATAGGCTTTACTTACTGTAGCTGCCTTTGCCACTGTGTTAAAGTTAATCGGCTTCTGTTGGCGGAGAAGGGCTGCAATAGCGTCCTCTACCCCTTTGCGCTTTTGCTCTTTGCGAAGCTTCGCATGGGCCGTCATGCCAGCGGTATTGCGCTTCCAGGTCTTTTCACTCATGTGCTTCCGCCTTCTCGTGAGGTTTCCGTTGCTCCCATTCTTCGTCGGTGTATTCTCGCTCCTGTGTGTCGGTCTTCGCCACGATGTGGCCCTGTTTGAGCAAGACAATGGCTGGACGAACACGTTCATCAAGGTTTTTCTGATTGACTTCTATCCAATGGACATTCCCAGCCTGCTTCCCGATCTCGACGCGTTCCAGAATTTGCTGAGCGTAGGCTTCGAGCGCAGGGAGGTCATCTGGAGTGAGCACATAGGCTGGGCAGTGAAAACACGGCAGTTCCACGAACTTGCACATGATTTTCGCCGTTTTCAGACAGGAGCCAAGGGCCATCTTGACATTCTGCCGATGCTCACGGACCCGCTCTGGGTCAAATGCATTCGCTCCTGCCATTGGCAACAAATGCTTCCCAGGCACATACTCGGGTTTCCCGTCGTTGAACTGCACAATGCCGAGCTCGACGGTCTTTTCCCATGCTTTGCGCATCGTCTCATCCAGAATTTTGGCGTAGATGAGCGTCATTTCTGGAGAGGCATGGGCCATCCACTGTTGGACCAGCACTAAACTCATGCCATTGTTGATTAACTCAACCGCTTTGGTATGTCTGAAGGCATGCAGCTTGAAATGGAAGATCTCTCCTTGCTCGTTGTGGATCTGACATCGTGTGGCGAGCCGATTGAGTGCCTCTCTTACCGCGTCGGATTTGAGGGGATTCCCCAGTAAGAACCGTTGCTGCGTCTTGTAATGCCGACGTTTTTTCGACGCGGGGAAAAGCCAATGGTGAGGATTTTCTGAGGGGGGGTAGTGCTGCTTGACCCAGGCACGTTGCGCAAGGATCACAGCGGCTATATCCTGGGTGATGGGAATTTTGTGTCCCAGCACATGCGTTTTCTGAATGTCTCCAATTAACCAGCATTTGTCACCATCTTGCTCCAAGCATGTCTCCAAGTGGAGGGACAGCACGTCAGAGATACGCCACCCACTGGCTCGCAAAAGCAGCACCACCGGGATGTAGGTTGCAGGAATATGCTGGGCATGGGTGTCGAGCTGCTTGAGCACACTCTGTGGAATATACTTGACTTCTTGGGACCGCTGCCATGCGTGTTGGGGATAGTGATGCGGCCAGATGATGCGCTGGATGGCTTCCTGTGGTTTGATGGGGCTCTCCATACGTTCGAGATAGGCCAGAAACGCTTCTACGGTATGGATATGTCTCCAGACAAATTCGCTCCCTCTCTTCCCCCCGTGAGCGTTCAGGTAGACCTGCAGACAGAGAATGAAGGCATCAATGTCTGGCTCTCTCAACGCCTTCAGACTTCTGGCGGCAGGATAACGCTCCGAGAAGAAGGAGAAAAACTGCCTCAAATAGCGAACTTGGGTGGCGATGGTCTTGACTGTCCGGTCAGCGGCAATGAGAAATCTGGCATAGTCTTTTACGTAAGGACAAAATGGCTCTGCTATCCCCCTGAAATTCATGTAATACTCACCCGTATGGCGTGCATAGCGAAGTCCGGGAATCTGGCGCGCATCCCAGCGATCTTTGGCAAACTCCTCTTCGATCCCTGGCGGGAGGGCGAGAGCTCCTGTCCCATCAACTCCTGCGAAGTGGAGCGGTTCCATGGCTATTTCCCTCCTAGAGGCGAGCTGAGGCACACCTGCTCTTGCGTTTGCTCCCATGCAGCCCGAAGAGCAGCGAGCGAAGGATGCACGTAGGTCTGATACGTTTGTTGAAAGGAAGCATGGCCAGCTCGTTCTTGCAGATATTCTGGCTGCCATCCTAATTCGGCCAGCCTGGTGAGCATCGAATGACGCAGGACATGCGGGGTCACATCCAATCCCGTTGTGTGCCGCAATCGCCGAAAAAGCGAGTCAACATCGGCGTAGGTCAGCGCCTGGCCTGCGTGCTGGCCGTGGAGTTTAATGAAGAGATGATTGGTTTCTACTTCTGCTGTGTGTGCTCGCCCGACGTACGCAACAATCTCATCAATCAAATCGGAAGAGACATCGATGGCCCGAGGCGCATGGACGGTTTTGATTTCTGCCCCATTGGGAAGCTCGCCACGGTCACGAACATGAATGCGATTCTCTGCCACATCAACATCTTCCACAAATAGCGAGAGCGCCTCTCCTACGCGCATGGCCGTCTCGTACAAGAGCCGCACCAGGAGCCGATCTCGTTCATTCGTACAAGCGCTGAGCAAGTCGGCAACCTGATCCTTCGTGATGGTCTTAGGGCGCTGTCGTTTCGCTTCTGTTTGCTTGAGAATATTCTTCGTGACAGGCGATCCCTTCGTGATATGATGAAGAAACCCCTTGTAGCGTCTGGCGCGAGAGGGCCTGGATGTGGTGGTTTTCTCCTTCACGTTGGTCGAGACCTCTTCCATCCTCCAATAGTAATCGTAAAAGCCTCTGATCACCGTCAGGGTATGATTGATGGTGCGATTGGATCGGGCTTGTTCTACTGGATGTGCCGGAAGCACCTTGAGGGAGCCAGAAGGGAGTTTGAGCCACAGAACAAAGCGAGAGAGGTCATCCAGGGTAATCTGCTGCCAACTGAGGTGCTCCTGTGACAAGAATTCCCAATACAGTCGAAGGGCAGCCGCGTATGAGCGCAATGTATTGCGCGCTGAGCCGATGCGATCCAGATATTTCAAATACTGGACAATGGGGCCAACCAACTGGCCTTCCTCATCCATCACCACATACCGGACCTTGTGATCCTGGGTCTCAATCTCTACAACACGCATGTTCTCTTCCTCCTCAATCCCTTCATCACCAAAGGTGCTGTAGTAGCTCCTCTTACTTATCAGTATACATCCCCTACGAAATCATGTTTATCGAGATAACGCTTTCAGGACGAAAGAAAAAAGACAACAGAACATTCTTCCTCTACTTTGTTGTCACTATCAAAAAGGGATCGAGATAAGGGTACGGACAACTTCCCCACGCTTGCGCCCGGTGTAGCCAGCAGCACAGATCTCATCCAGGCGACGCTGGGCAGGGGGCAGGACCTCCATCTTCGGCAAGGCACGTTGGCGGGCGGCCTCTCGGGTGCCATCGATGTCGAAGACCTCCCACTCTCCCCCTGCTCGATCCAGCAGTTCGCCTCTCTGCCGCTCCTTGGTGAGCGGACGAGCGAGCAGATCCTCCAGAAAGAGCGCACGCAGGGCTTCAACAGCCGCAGGGGGAAAGGGGGCCGCGAAAGCGACTGAGCGCCGAGCGGCTGGGCAACTGCTCCCGGTTGAACAAGGCCATGAAGGTCTCCGCGAAGGCGAGCCAGCCGTTCATAGAAGGCTTCGAGGGTGCGTTCGCCACTGATGGCGTAGCTGAAGAGCACGGCTAGAAAGTCGATCACCTCGTAGTGCCCAAAGTGCCGCCGTGCAAAGCGAACGCGCTCATCGATGGCAGCAAGAACCCCCTGCTTGCACAGGTGCTCAACAATAAGCACCACTTCCCCCAGCCAACAGGGGGTCGAGGGGACAGACTCGGAAGAGGTCTGGATGATTACCGAAGAATCGGCGATACTGGTCATGTGTACCTCCTTGTCGGGAAAGATTTGTATCCTTCCTCAAGAGAGGCACATTTTGTGTCTGCTCGCTACAAGCTACATCTCGTTGCGCAATTCGTGGGCCAGGGAGATGACCGGAATGTGTCGGCCTCGTTGCACCACAATGCGTTGGAGCAGCCACTGCGTATAGGACTGATCAGCAGGATCGCTTGGGGTGAAACTGGATGCTGCACAAACCAGCGGAACGCCTCGAAGGTCGTGTGCGGGACATAGCCATGATAGTTGGCGAACGCGAGGAAGCAAGCGACCCACCTGCATCGAGCTTCCCGCGCATCGAGCACCACGATCAACGGCTCGCGGGCAACTGCTGGCAGAGGAGCGGTCGGGAGATATTCAGCATCCATAGCTCAACTGGGGCAACTACTTCGTTCGTGGTGCACATTCCTCCTTTGGCGTACTCTCTCCCTCTGTAACGATGGAAGGGGGTCCAGCAGGTGCGCGGGCAGACGATCTGAGCCAGGGCAGTTGGCTGGACCTGACCACGAGCATGCTTGGCTTCTGTCCCCAGCTCTCACGCCATCTTAGGGTGCTGGAAGGGCATCATCTGAGAGTAGACCTGTCAATGCTTTTCACCCCGAACTCACTCCCTCACCTCAGGTGCTGGTTCATCCTGCGCGTCCTAGTCGACCATCTCGCCCAAGCGTTGATGTTAATACTCGAGTTCCTGACCAAGTTCGTCAAGCGCTGTCTCTATCTGGGCGAGCGCGGCATAGGCATCTTCCACCGTTTGCTCATAGTGTTTCTGCTGGTCAGGGAGCAACAGATCAGCGCTTTCTAAGCGACGTAACGTTTCTACCCGAGCGCACAGTGTGCGTAGGGATGCTATCGTGGCTTCTCTGCCTATCTCATTCATCGCTCCCACTCCTCTGTACATTCCCTTTGAGAAGACACGTATCCACCTGGGATCCAGCGATATTCTGTCTCTCGCCTTCGTCGTTCATAGCTTCTCCTTCTTTCATCTGCTTGATCGAAGCCAATCCCTTGGAGCATCCGTAACATTGAAGAGTACCTCGCAGTCGCAGTACCCGCCGCGCTCCTCTAGCTCAGGAATATTGGTTGCTTCATCGACGCCATGGGTGCGCATCCATTGCTGTGTGAGTTTGAGAGTGCCATCGCACGTCCAGGTGATGGACTCGATATCCCCAGGAATCTGCTGCTGGAAGTTGCAGCCTTCTGGACCCCCAAGCCAGTCGCACATGGCGTCGAATTCAGCCTCCGTCATGATTGTGTGGTGCTGCTTGCTCACTGGGTCCTCCCTTGGGTGTGCTGCTGAACGCGGTACGCTTCTAGATCCCCCGGGAAGTTGCCCATCATGGCGAAGATCAGCCGCTTGTGATGCTTCATGAAGTCGACGGCATTGGTCGCCGTCGCCGCTTGCACACGGTAACGCGCATGGGTCGAGCTGTGCTTTATGTCTGCACCTGCCTCGTCGAAGGTGACGGAATACTGACCCACCTGCATGAGGCCTCGCTGCCTTTCTGCGCTTTCATCGTTCATGATACTGGCTCCTTCTCCCGGTACTCCTGCTTCGTCTCGGCATGCACGAGCCAGAGGCAGGTGGATGGCGTGTGGTGCTCAAGCAGCACCTGGCGGCACTCCTCTCCTTTGGTGCAAGTCTGCCTTTGTCCGTCAGCACGTTCCCTTTGTTCATCAGGTACGACCCCATCTCATTGCTCCAAGCTATCCTGATCGCTGCCATGGACACCGCCAGGAACAGGTGGAAGCAGGTCCTGCTCCCGCAAGCGCTCGTAGAGCTCTTGCAGGCTCTTGTCGCCAAAGTTGCCTAGACTGCGCAGCTCATCCTCGTCCAGCATCAGTACTGCCCCCACGGTGGTCAGGTTATGGCGCTTGAGACTGTGGTAGGTTCGTGCGGAAAGATGGAGCGTTTCGATGGGCAACGCATCGACATGAGGCGCAATACATAGCAAGGACGGTGATGCCGTCTGCTGCAGTAGGTGAGAGGGAGTCGCTAATGGGGACAACTGCTCGACCAGGATCTGGCAGGCCTGAGCCAACGCCTCATCGGGGCTGATCGTCCCATCCGTCCAGATGTCGAGCACCAGCCGGTCGTAGTTGGTCAACTGTCCCAGACGCGTATGCTCGACGGTGTAGTGCACCTTCTGCACCGGCGTGAAGATAGCATCCACGGCGATCACGCCTGGATCGGCTCCCTCTTGTCCGTCGGCGGGAGCATACCCTTTTCCTTTTTCCACGACGATCTCCATCTCCAGGTGCGCATCCCGATGGGTCAGTGTGGCCAGATGCAGGGCTGGATTGATGATCTCTACCATATTGGAGGCCTGGATATCGGCTGCCGTGACCTCGCGGTGACCATGCACATCCACACGCAAGAGCATCGGCTCCTCGCTAGAAGAGCGCAGGCGCAGTTGCTTGACGTTGAGCACCAGTTCGGCGACTTCCTCCTGGATATGGGGAAACGTCCTGCGCTCGTGCGCTCGTCCCTGGATGCGCAGTGAGGTGACCGCGGCTCCCGGCAACGAGGAGAGCAAGGCCCGCTTGAGCGGGGTGCCCAGGGTGAAGCCATAGCCCTGCTCCAGCGGTTCGATGGCGTACCGGGCATAGTTGCCCTGGGTCTTGATGCTGCTCGCCCGCGGCACAGGCAGCTCGTGCCTGCTGTTGGTCTCAGCGGGACTGGCTCCCCACTCCGGGTCGGACTTGACCCCAAAGGGATGGCGTGTCTGGGTCATAGATGGCTCCTCTGAGTCTCTGAAGAAGAAATGACGATAATCACACACCTGGGCGATGAAGAAACGTCTCGCGACTCACGTGCCCGATTCTACCCTGTTTTCACTATGCAGGTCAAGCCGTAGGGTACCTGCTTCTGAGAGGTCAGGATGTCATGTCAATAGTGGCGTGATCGTGATCGTGACCCGCTTCCAGCGTTTTCACATTGACACCACATGATCGACTTACTTTTTGCTCCCAAATCTGTGGGTCTTTACGCCACGCCGAGGGTACATCTTGCCGGAAGGTGTTCACTGCTTCGTCATAACGTTTTTTACTCCTCAGTACGGAAGCGTCAGGACTGAGAACAAGACCCGGAGTGGAGAGCCATCTTGTGGTATACTGACAGTCATTGAGCCCGTCTTCATGAGGAGGAAACCATGAACTGCCCACACTGCGCGTCAACCGTCACCAAAGAACGGACCAAGAAAACCTCGCTGGGCTATCGGACGTTCTGCTGCGAGAGCCGTGCAAGCGCACCTTCAACGAGCGTACAGGAACTCCGTTCAACTATCTCGAATACCCCACTGATATCGTCCTCCTCGTTGTGCTGTGGCGGCTGCGGTACAAGCTGAGCCTGCGCGATCTGGCTGAGATGTTTCTCGAGCGTGGCTTTGAGTTCACACATGAAGCCGTTCGAGACTGGGAAGCCCGTTTTGCCCGGCTTATCGCAGATCAACTGCGTGTCAAGCGACGGGGTCAAGCAGGGCGGTCCTGGTACGTGGATGAAACCTACGTCAACGTCAAGGGAAAATGGTGCTACCTCTATCGAGCCATCGATCGTGATGGCAATCTGGTTGACTCGATGGTGAGTGAGAAGCGAGATATGGAGGCAGCCAAGCGCTTTTTCAAGCAAGCTGTCGCTGTGGTTGGTCACGCGCCAGAGCGAGTGACGACGGATGGGCATGACTCCTACCCGCGTGCGATTCGTGAGACCCTGGGCAGTGACGTGCTGCATCGGACCAATCGCTATCTCAACAATCGACTGGAGCAAGACCACCGTGGGATCAAGCAGCGCTACTATCCTATGCGCGGGTTCGGAAGTGTGGCCTCAGCCTCACGTTTCTGCAGAGCCTTCGATGAAGTGCGTCAGTTCTTTCGGGTCCGTACCACTATGAAGCAACCGGTTTCCCTTGCCCAGCAACGCGAGGTGTTCCGCCACCGATTGGAAGCGCTTTCGGCCATGGTGCTGGTAGCCTAACATCCAGAAGGATGCGGGCGAGAAGTGCCTAACACGTTTTGTTGATTCCCGTGTTCTCAGTTCTGACACATCCCTCTCGATGGCAATACAGGCAAAGACCGCCCAATACCCATAGACGGTGAGGAGAGAAGTCAGGTCGGGTATGGTACTAGAGAACATGGATACAACGCTTTCTCGCGGCTCACAAAGACAATAAACCATCAGGTGAGATGCCACACGAGCACCCCATTCAATCGACGTCAGTGTTGCGGCGAACCTCTTTCCTGTGGGAACGGCGCTCGTCCTGTGGGCCTCGACGTCGAGGCTCGTAGGTGTACAGCGGGCCGGGCAAGGCTCGCTCCGCTTCTTCTTCCAAACGATGCTCGTTGCGACGCAAGAAGACCAGAAAGGCGATGATGACCAGCACAGCCAGCACAAGCGCGACCGTGCCTACTGGTCCAGTGAGCCGATGTAGGTTGTCACCCAGCAGGTAGCCCCCCAGCCCAAAGAGCGTGGCCCACACGATGCCCCCTGCGGCATTGAAGAACAGAAAGCGGGGCCAGCGCATGCGGTTGGTCCCGGCTAGGAAGGCCGCCCAGGCGCGGAGCACAGCGCCAAAGCGCCCGAAGAAGACGACTTTGCCACCATGCCGCATGAAGAGGTACTGCCCAAGCTTCAGCCTGCGTTCCTCCAGGCGAATATAGCGACCATAGCGCCGCAGCAGACGGTACCCACCCTCGCGCCCGATCCAGAAGCCGAGATTATCACCCAGGATCGCCCCACTGGCCGCCGCTGCGATCACCAGCGGAATGAAGAGCTGGTGCGTCGTCCCGGCGTAGATGGCGGCCACCAGGAGCATGGTCTCACCAGGAAAAGGGATGCCGGTGCTCTCAATGGCCACAAAAACCAGGACCGCCCAATACCCATAGGTGGTGAGCAGATGCATCAGGTCAGATGTTGCGATATGAAACATGTGTCGTCTGCTTTCTCCATCTCGGACACGCATGGCGCGAACGCCTTGCGGAGATTCACCTCTGGAACAGCATGTCACGGGAAGCCGCTCCCCTGAGGGTTTTGGAGTGCGAGCTTCTTCCCGCCCGGCTCGCCATGCTCTCTCGCCACGCGTCGACTGGAAACGGGTCACACGAAGAGGCGAGCGCTGCTTTTGCCTTCCGTTCGTAACTATAGCAACCGCAGATGAGACAGAGATGAGAAAAGTACTCGTTTCTCATCTCTGTCTCATCTGCCTGGGGGGTATTGTCAACTTGCCGAAAAGCGAAATCTCTGGCATACTGATGGCATGAAAACAAACATCACTGCTCCCAACTACAAAGGATTCCGTTTCCCTTCTGAGATTATCAGTCATGCTGTGTGGCTGTATTTCCGCTTTTCGCTCAGTTTCCGCGATGTCGAAGAGCTGATGGCACAGCGAGGAATTGTTGTGACCTATGAAACGGTGCGCCAATGGTGCTTGAAGTTTGGGCAGACCTACGCCAATGAATTGCGTCGTCGGCGCCCTCGCTGTGGGGACAAGTGGTACATGGACGAGGTGGTTCTCACCATTGGTGGCAAGCAGCACTATCTGTGGCGAGCGGTAGATCAGGACGGCAACGTGCTCGACATTCTGGTGCAGAGCCGACGCAACAAAAAGGCTGCCAAGCGATTTTTCCGTAAGCTGCTCAAGGGGCTACAATATGTCCCACGGGTGATCATGACCGATCAGTTAAGAAGTTATGGAGCAGCCAAACGCGAGATCCTGCCAGATGGGGAGCATCGCCAACACAAACGGCTCAACAATCGAGCAGAGAATTCCCATCACCCCACGCGATTGCGCGAGAAGAACATGCGGCGCTTCAAATCCGCACAACAGGCCCAACGCTTTCTCTCTGCTGATCGCGCCGATCGCTGGCCATTTTCACCCACGACGACATCGGATGAGTGCACGGGAGTACCGTGCCACGTTACAGGACCGATTCCACGTCTGGAGTGAGGTGACCGGAGCAAAACAGGTCGCGTAATCACACCTCTTCCCCAATCTCTTCTTGCCTTCCAGCGTCTTTCTTCGTTATAACTCAGCAATAAACCTCGTTCC
>WNFT01002122.1_pt1 | contig 18852 bp, 14 predicted proteins | sample 5400191 | NCBI WGS metagenome assembly WNFT01 (sample SAMN13153359, study PRJNA577476) | soil metagenome | isolation source: 80 cm saprolite under Madrone tree | place: USA:California | collected 2016-06-14 | reverse complement strand
GCATGTTCTCCTCGCCGAAGTACGGCGGCAACTTCGGCGGTGCCGGCTGGACGCTGATGGGTTTCGTCGACCAGCATGCGTTCACGCCGCCGTTCGGCTACTACGATCGTGAATACACCGGCTTCGTGCCCTATCCCACCGAGAAGCACTCTTGACCGCTCGCCGATTCAAACCCAACGACACCGTGGATTTCGCCGTGGTCGGGTCGGGCGCCGCCGGCGGGATCATGGCGCGCGAGTTGTCCCAAGCAGGTTTCAGCGTGCTGGTCTTCGAGCAGGGACCGCGTTTCTCGCCTGCCGATTTCGAACACGACGAGTTGAAGTACTTCTTTCTGAGCGGGATCACGGTCGACCCCCGGTTGAGTCCGCAAACCTTCCGCAAGACTCCCGACGCCACCGCGAAACCGCAGATCGTGCAGCCGGCCTTGTATGCGCGTCTCGTCGGCGGCAGCACCAATCACTTCACCGCGAATTTCTGGCGCTTTCACGAGATCGACTTCAATGAGCGAAGTGTTCTCGGCGCCATCCCCGGTACGGGGTTCGCCGATTGGCCGATTACCTACCAGGAGCTGGAGCCGTACTACACCAAGGTGGAATGGGAGGTAGGGGTGTCGGGGCTGGCCTATGCGAGTCCGTTCGATCCGCCGCGCACCAAGCCCTATCCCATGCCGCCCTTGCCGGTGAAGTCTTCGGGCGTGTTGCTCGAGCGCGGCGCGCGAAAGTTGGGGCTGCATCCCTTTCCGGCACCCATGGCCATTACGTCGCAGCCGTACCGCGGCCGCCCTGGGTGCGTGCACTGCGGATTCTGCATGGGGTTCGGCTGCGAGGCGAGAGCGAAGTCCTCCTCGCTGTACACGATGATTCCGGAGGCAGAGGCGACGGGACACTGCGAGGTGCGGGCGAACAGCTACGTATTCCGCGTGGCCACCGATTCGACGGGACGCTCCACCGGCGTGCACTATTTCGACCAACATAAGCGCGAGCACTTCCAGAAGGCCCGCGCGGTGGTCGTGTCCGCCAACGGTGCGGAGACGGCACGCTTGCTGCTCAACTCCGAGAACAGCCGCTTTCCCCAGGGTCTCGCGAATTCGAGCGGCCTGGTGGGCAAGTATCTCATGTTCAATCAAGGCGCCTCGGCGCACGCGGTCTTCGAACATGAACTCAACGAATATAAGAGCGTGCAAGTGACGCGCATCTTGCATGATTTCTACGACTCCGACCCGAAGCGGGGATTCTATGGCGGCGGCGGCATCGACGCGCGCATCAATCCGCAGCCGGCGCTATGGGCGATGTCCGCCGGAGGTGAATTACCGAGCTGGGGCGCCGACCTCAAGGCGCGCATCGAGGCGTTTCCGCGCTCCATGGTGTCGACCGGGCACACCACCTCGCTGCCCGTGGAAACCAACAGCGTCAGCATCGATCCGACGCTCAAGGACGCCTGGGGTATCCCCGCCATCCGGGTCACCTACAAGGATCATCCCGAAGGTCTGGCGCGACGAGGTGCAGGAAGTCGAATCGGGAGTACATCTGTTGGGCACCTGCCGCATGGGCAACGATCCCGCCGCGTCGGTGATCGACAAATACCACCGCACGCACGATGTGCCGAATCTATTTCTCTGCGATGGGTCGAGCTTCGTCACCTCCGGGCGCGGCCAGCCGACCATGACCATTGAGGCGTTGGCTTTCCGCGCGGCGGATCATATCGGCCAGTTCGCCAAGCGCAACGAGATCTGACGGGCGGGCGAGACGCATGCGTCTCGCGGGTGACCAGGGGCGCAACGCATGCGTTGCGCGGGTGGCCATGGGCGGGACGCATGCGTCCCGCGGGTGACCATGGAAGGTCACCCAGGGCTTGCGCGGAGCAGGGACTGCGCAGCGCAATGGACACCCAGGGCTTGCGCGAAGCAGGGGACTGCGCAGCGCAATGCGATCGCCGCTCAGCGGGATTTCTTCTTCTTCCGTGCCGACTTTGGCGCGTGCGAGGAGGTTTCGTCGGGATCGTCGGAATCGGATGCGCCGTCATCCGCGTCCGCAATCTCGTAATCGTCGAAGTCGCTCATGAGTTCGGCGGTGCGCCGCTCTTCCATGACGCGTTCCAGGCGGCGCCATGCGGGTTCCGCACCCTTGGGCGCGCGCCGGCGCTGCGACTCGACGTCGCGCATGATGTGGTCGACGTCGACCTCATCGCCACCGGGCGCCACATCTTCGGCGTCCTCTTCCTCGAACTCGTCCGATTCGGGCTTTTCGCTCATGCTACCGAAGCCAAGGCTCTTCGCCGGTGAACTGACACGCGCGCGTTATAAACGGAAAGGCAGTCTAGGCGCAATACCCTGCCGCACAGTCCTTTATTTGACAAGGTCGTTGAGCTGAAAAATCGGCAACAGGAGCGCAATGACGATGAACATCACCACCGCGCCCATGAACACCACCATGAAGGGCCCCAAAAGATTGGTCATGGTCGAGAGCAGGCCGTCCATCTCGCGTTCCTGATTGCTGGCCGCCCGCTCCAGCATCTTTTCGAGCTCACCGCTGCTCTCGCCGCTGCTGATGAGGTGAATCATCATCGGGGGGAAGAGCTTGCGCGCAGCGAGCGACTTGCCGATGGGCGCTCCCTCGCGAACGCGCAAGGCCGCGTCCTCGACGGCCCTTTTCATGGGCAGGTTGTTGACGACCTCGGCGGAAATTCGCAGCGCCTCGAGCACGGGTACCGCACTCGCGGTCAGAATGCTGAATGTGCGCGAAAATCGGGCGGTATTGAGGCCGCGAATGAGCTTTCCCGCCAGCGGCACCCGCAGCAGGAACCGGTCGAACTTGAGGCGCGCCTCCGGTGCCTTGAGCCAGCGCAAAAATCCCCAGGTGCCGGCGGCGATCACGATCAGGGCGTAGAACCAATAGTGACGGATGAGGTCGCTCATGCCGATGAGAATACGCGTGGCGATCGGCAATTCTTGGTGGCCGGACTCGAAGACCGCGACGACTTGCGGCACCACGTATGCCAGCAAAAAGGACACTATGGCGAAGGACAGGACCATCAGCACGATGGGATACACCAGCGCGTTGCTGACTTGCTGCCCCATGACCTGGCGCGATTCGGTGTAGTCCGACAGCCGCTCCAGCACCGAATCGAGTTTGCCGGACTGCTCGCCGGCGGACACTGTCGCGCGGTAGATTTCGGGGAACGCTTGCGGGAAGTCCCGTAGGCCGTCGGCCAGCGGGTGACCCTCCACGACTTTGCTGCGAACGCCCAATATGATGCGCTGTACGCGGGGTTTTTCGGTTTGTTCGGCCACCGCCTGCAACGATTCCTCGAGCGGCAGCCCGGAGCGCAGCAAGGTGGCCAGCTGGCGCGTCAGCAGGGCGAGATCGAGGGTCGACAGGCCGCGGCGCATGAAGCCGCGGGCGCGGCGCTGCTTCAGCTCGCGCTGCGCCGTCTCCTGGATGTCCATCGGCAGCAGCTGTTTGTCGCGCAGCAGCTGGCGGACGTGCTTGGGCGTGTCGCCCTCGATGAGACCCTTGCGTTCCCGACCCTGAGCATCGAGAGCCGTGTATTCGAAGGCGCCCATCAATCCTCGCGGGTGACGCGCAAGACTTCTTCGAGCGTCGTTTCGCCCGCCATCACCTTTCTGCGGCCGTCGTCGCGAATGCCGGGGCTCGCGGTGCGCGCGTAGCGCTCCAAGTCCTGTTCGGAGGAGCCGTCGTGAATCATCGTCCGCATATGATCGTCGACCGCGATGAGCTCGTAGATGCCGGTTCGTCCCCGGTAACCGCTTCCGGGCTCGCTGCTCGGGCGGTATAGCTGGACCGCGCTGCCTTTCGAATCGAGGTTCAACAGGCGGCGCTCATATTCGCCGGCCATGAACGGCTCGCGTGTCTCGGGATTGAGCACGCGCACCAGGCGCTGCGCGAGCACCCCGATCAAGCTCGACGACAGCAGGAACGGCTCGATTCCCATGTCGCGCAATCGCGTGACCGCGCCCACGGCGGTGTTGGTGTGCAGCGTGGACAGCACCAAGTGTCCCGTCAAACTCGCCTGAACGGCGATTTGCGCGGTCTCCAGGTCGCGAATTTCGCCGACCATCACCACATCGGGATCTTGCCTCAAGATGGCCCGCAGGCCGCGCGCGAAGGTCATTTCGACCTTGGTATTGACCTGAGTCTGGCCGATGCCGTCGATGTAATACTCGATGGGGTCTTCGACGGTCATGACATTGCGGGTATTGTCGTTGATGCGCTCGAGAGCGGCGTACAGCGTGGTGGTTTTGCCCGAACCGGTGGGTCCGGTCACTAAAATGATGCCGTGCGGCTTGTGGATGATCTCATCCATCGTGTCCTGGGTGCGCGGGTCCATCCCCAACGAGGTCAGTTCGATGCGCCCGGCTTGCTTGTCCAGCAAGCGCAGCACCACCCGCTCACCGTGTCCCGAGGGCAGGGTGGAGACTCGCACGTCGACCGCGCGTCCGGCGATGCGCAGCGAAATTCTGCCGTCCTGCGGCAGACGGCGTTCGGCAATATCAAGCTTGGACATGACTTTGATGCGCGAAACCACCAGCGGCGCGACGGCTCGCTTGGTCTGCAGCACCTCGCGCAGCACCCCGTCGACGCGAAAACGGATCACCAGGCGGTTTTCGTAGGGCTCGATGTGAATATCCGAGGCGTTTTCCTTGACCGCCTGCGTGAGCAGCGCGTTGATCAAGCGGATGATCGGCGCTTCGTCATCGCTTTCCAGGAGGTCGGAGGACTCGGGAATGTCCTCGGCCAGATGCGCAAGGTCGGTATTGTCGTCCAAGCCCTCCAGCATCTGCATTGCGGCGCCGGAGCCCGCTTCGTAGGCGATGCGCAGCATGGAATCGAAGGACTCGACCGATACACGCTCGAGTTTCAAGGGAACGCCGACGAAACGGCGCACTTCCGCCAAGGTTTGCGGCGTCACGCCCGGACGGCACACGGTGTCCGCCACTCCGTTGGCGATGCCTCGAATCAGGACCCCGTGCCGCTTGGCAAAAGGAAACGAGAGTTTCCTCTGCTCGCCCGGATCGTTGAGTTCAGCGTTCATGGCTTGGGCGGCGCGGGCGCCGGCTGCGGCGCGGCGTCATCCGGTGGCGGGAGGATTGAGGGCGGCGGCAGCGGCGCCGATTGGAGGGGTGTCGATTGCGGCGGCGGTGCGTTGGGCGTAGCACCTTGGGCGTTGGTGCCGGCCGGCGATGGCGCGGGTAGTCCCGCCCCCGGCGGCATGGGCGGTACGACGGGCTGTTTTTGACCCGGCAACAGCGTGATGTGTCCCTTGTTCAAGGATCTCTGTTGCTGGCGCAAGTCATTGTATTGCAATTCGCTGGTGCTTTCGGTTGCGTCCGCATCGCGCAATATTTTCGGACGTATGAACACCAGCAGGTTTCTCTTCTGGCGTGAACCGCTGCGCGACTTGAAGAGGTGGCCGAGCAGAGGAATGGCCCCCAATCCCGGTACGCGATCTTCGCTCTCCTGGACGGTATCGGACATGAGGCCGCCGAGTACGATGACTCCCCCGTCCTCGATCAGTACGGTGGTCTTGATGGAGCGCTTATTGGTCGAGATATCGGCCGAATTCGCGAGCTTTGCGCCCGGCGAGGAGTCTTCCTGCTCGATTTTGAGCTGCACCGAATTGCCTTCGTTGATGTGCGGCGTGACCTTTAGAATCGTGCCCACTTCCTCGCGCTGAATCGTGGTGAACGGACTGGTCGTGCCCGAGACGCTCGCGGTCGAGTTGCTGTAGGAGCCGGTGATCAACGGAATCTCCTGCGTGACCTTCACCTCGGCTTCCTCATTGTTCATCGTGATCAGCGAGGGCGTGGAGATGATGTTGCTGCTGCCGTCGCTCCGTATTGCCTGAATCAGCGCGGCGAAACCCTTTTTGGTGTTCGCGTTGTATCTGCCGAGAGCAAAGGTGGCTCCCGTGCCGACCGTTGAACTGCTGATGCCGCCCGTTCCGGAGATCCCGGTGGTGCCGGTGGTGGGGAGGGTCGTGGTCGTGCCCGTGGCGCCCAGCACGGCTGAGGCCAGGTCGACGATGCTCGTGCCGCCGGTGGTGGGCAGATTCGTCACGCCGTAGCCATAGTTGTTGCCTCCGTCGAGGAGCCACTGCACGCCGAGACTGGAGCTCTTGTTGACGTCAATCTCGACGATGATGGCTTCGACCTGGACTTGCGCGCGGCGGATATCGAGCTTGTCGATCACTGCCATCAGCGACTTCATGATTTTGGGCGGGGCCGTGATGATCAGCGCATTGGTCGAGACATCCGCCCAGATGGTGACGCTGGCATCGACGTTGGGCGTGCCGCCGCCGGTACCTGCCGTGGGGGGGCCGCCTTGCGCCTTGGCTGTGGCGGTGGCCTGGCCCTTGAGCTTATCGGCGATCTTTTCGGCATCGGCATAGCGCAGGTATCTGACCTGCGTGTCCCCGCCGGTCGCCAGGGGCGTGTCCATATTGATGATCAGGGCCTTGAGCTTCAGGCGCTGCGACTTCTCGCCGGTCAGCAAGACGCTATTGGTGCGGTCGTCGGCGACGATTTTAGCGGCCGCACCGGCTGCTTCGGCGCCTTGGCCTCCCTGGTTGAGCGAATTGACGATGCGCACCACGTCGGCGGCGCTGGCGTTGTGCAGCGCGATCACCTCGATGGGTTCGTCGCCGCTCTCATCCATGCGCTGGATGATGCGCACGATGCGGCTCACATTGCTGGCGCGATCGGAGATGATCAGCATATTGCCGGCGGCATAGGCGGCCAGCTGCCCGTATTGGGGGATGAGCGGCCGCAGAATCGGCACCAGCTGCGCTGCGCTGACATTCTTCATGCTGATGATCTGCGTCACGATTTCGTCCGACGTCCTGCTCACGTCATTCGGCAGATCATTGGCCGGCAATTGGCGGGCATCGGTGTTCGGAACGATCTTGATGACCTTGCCGGCGGGCACCGCCACGTATCCATACACCTGCAGCACCGACAGAAACGCCTCATAAAACGCCGCGGGGGACATAGGCGTCGCCGACAGCATGGTGACCTTGGCGTTGACGCGCGGATCGATGATGAAATTCTTGCCGGTGACTTCGCTCACGGCCTGGATGATCTGGCTGAGATCGGCATCCTTGTAGTTGGGGGTGATGGTCGGGCCGTCCTGAGATTTCACCTGCGCCGCGGCCGGCAAGGTCAATGACGCCAACAACGCTGCGATCGCGAGGACAGCTGCGATGCGGGCCTTGGGCTGCGGTTTGGGTGAATTCGGCATCATGGGTACTCGTGTGTTGAACGCATTCGACCTTCGCTCTCGCTATTCGTTTGGATTCGCATTGCCGCTGTTAGGGTTCGGGTTTCCCCCCGGTTGAGGCGGGCCATTGGGAGGGCCTCCTGCAGAGGAATTCGCGTCGCCCTCCAGGTCTCTGGTTGCCTGTGCGGCGACCTGGGCGATGTTCAGCGTGATGTCCTGCTTTTGACCGCCTCGTTCGATGGTCACCGTCGCGTGGTCCGATGTCTGAATGGTGTTGAAGACGTCCTGACTACGCTGTGGATCATCGAGCGGGGTGCCGTTGATTGCTGTGACCAAATCGCCAGGTTTCAGCCCCAGTTTGTTGAATATCTGCCGATTTCGGCCCGGATAGGCACGAAAGCCGCGAAGCTTGCCGGCGGTGTTGTCGTACGAAGGCACGGTTCGCATGACTTGATCGAGAATACTGGGATCCTGCTGCACCAGACGACGGATGTTGTCGACCGCCGCCACCGTGCGCGGGTCGCCGCCCGCGCGGCGCACCACCGGGGGCGCGTTCATGCCGGGACCCAACAACCTCGGCAGCAACAAGGTTTCCAGCACACCGCCTCGATCGAGAATGACATGGTCGAGATACACTGAATGCAGGGTCGCGCCGCCGACATTGTCGCCCACCGAATACACCTTCGCCGGGCCGCCGTCGCTGATGATGGCCACGCCGCGCTTCGGGTCCTGGGTTGCAATTGTCCCGGCAAGCACCAGATTGGCGGTTGACTGCGGCGCATTGGCAGGGTCCTGGGCGCTGGGATCGGGGGCGGCGATCCCGAACAGGTGGGCCGAGACCACGCCTTGAATGTCGAGTCCGGTGTGCTGCGCGCGCGGGGCGACTCCGGCCACGGCCGGCTGGGGCGATTTCACCGGACCGCCGCCGAGCAGTGAAATGGCGATCCGCGCCAGTTCCACGGCGATTAGCGCCGCCAAGCCTAACGATGCCAACCGAGGGCCGTTGCCTTGCAAACGGGACAGCCATTCATGTGTGCGCGAATCGAGCATGGTGTTGGGGATGTTTACCGTGACCGGCAATCATACGGGCTACTCGCTTGGCCGCTCAAGCATTTGTTTTTTAAAGTAAAGTGACAGCGATTGGCGACAGGGCAATTCCGGAGGGTTTAGTCTACATGTCTTGTAAACGGCGGGCACGCACCCTATAAACTAATTACTCATGAGTGACACCGAACGTGGGCGGGATGGGACGGGCTTGGTCGTCGAAGAAGCGGCGCCGAAGCTCAAGCGCCCCCCACTCTATCAAGTTGTGCTGATCAATGACGACTACACTCCTATGGAGTTCGTGGTCGATATCCTGCAGCGTTTCTTTGGGATGGACCGCACCAAAGCAACTCGCGTTATGCTGGAGGTGCATACCAAGGGTAAAGGAGTGTGTGGGGTATTTACTTATGAGATTGCGGAGACCAAGGTGGCTCAAGTGATCGCGTACGCGCGACAACATCAGCATCCGCTGATGGCAACGCTAGAAGAGGCGTAACGTAAAGTGCTAAGTCAAGAACTCGAATTTTGCCTGAATGATGCGTTTGCCGGTGCGCGCGAGGCGCGGCATGAATTCATGACCGTCGAGCATTTGCTGCTCGCCATCGTGGATACCCCCAAAGTCAGGGAGGTCCTGAAGTCCTGCGGCGCTGATACCGCAAAGCTCAAGACCGAGCTGAAGCAGTTCATCGACCAGACCACGCCGCGATTGCCGGCCGGCGAGGACCGTGACGTGCAGCCGACCCTGGGGTTCCAGCGAGTGCTGCAGCGGGCCGTGTTTCACGTCCAATCGAGCGGCAAGAAAGAGGTCACCGTGGCCAATGTGCTGGTGGCGATATTCAGCGAGAAGCAATCGCACGCCGCATACCTCCTCAGCATGCAGGACGTGTCGCGTCTGGATGTGGTCAATTTCATCGCGCACGGCCTCTCGAAGGCCGGCGGCGAGGAGCGCGGCGAGCGCGAGGAAGGCAGCGCCTCCCCCGACGCCGAGCGCGAGGGCGACGGCGGCGGCAATGCCCTGGAGAAATATGCGACGAATCTCAATGAATCGGCGCGCAAGGGCAAGATCGACCCCCTGATCGGGCGCAAGCTCGAGGTCGAGCGCACCATCGAGATCCTGTGCCGCAGACGCAAGAACAATCCGCTGTACGTGGGCGAAGCCGGCGTCGGCAAGACGGCGATCGCCGAGGGCCTCGCCCGCATGATCGTCGAAAACCAGGTGCCCGACGTGCTTCTGGATGCGACCATCTATTCCCTCGACATGGGCTCGCTCGTCGCCGGCACCAAGTACCGGGGCGATTTCGAGAAGCGCCTGAAGGCCGTGCTCGCGGAGGTCAAGAAGCAGCCGGGCGCGATCCTCTTCATCGACGAAATTCACACCGTCATCGGCGCCGGCGCAGCGTCGGGCGGCGTGATGGATGCCTCGAACTTGATCAAGCCTGCCTTGGCCAACGGCGACTTGCGCTGCATCGGTTCGACCACCTACAACGAATACCGCGGAATCTTCGAAAAGGATCATGCGCTGGCGCGCCGTTTCCAGAAGATCGACATCAGCGAACCGTCCGTACAGGATACCGTGGACATCCTGCGCGGCCTCAAATCCCGCTACGAGGAGCATCACGGCATCAAGTACGAGGACGACGCGCTGCGCGCGGCCGCGGAGCTCGCGGCCCGGCACATCAACGACCGGCACATGCCGGACAAGGCGATCGACGTGGTGGACGAGGCGGGGGCCAATCTACGCCTGCAACCGGTGGAGAACCGCGCCGCGAGCGTCACCGTCACACAGATAGAAAACGTGGTGGCGCGCATCGCGCGCATCCCGCCGAAGAATGTGTCGCTGTCGGATCGCGATGTGCTCAAGAACCTCGAACGCAATTTGAAACTGACCATCTTCGGTCAGGACAAGGCGATCGAGGCATTGTCGGCCGCCATCAAGATGTCGCGGTCGGGGCTGGGCGATCAACGCAGGCCGGTGGGCTCGTTCCTGTTCTCAGGCCCCACGGGCGTCGGCAAGACCGAGGTGACCCGGCAGCTCGCCATCGCCATGGGCGTGGAATTCGTGCGCTTCGACATGTCGGAATACATGGAGAGGCACACGGTGTCGCGCCTCATCGGCGCGCCGCCCGGCTATGTCGGATTCGATCAGGGCGGATTATTGACCGAGGCGATCGCCAAGCACCCTCACTGCGTGCTGCTGCTCGATGAAATCGAAAAAGCGCATCCCGATGTGTTCAATCTGCTGCTGCAGGTCATGGATCACGGCACGCTGACCGACAACAACGGCCGCAAGGCGGATTTCCGCCACGTCATTATCGTGATGACCACCAACGCGGGGGCATTCGAAATGAGCCGGCCAAGCATCGGATTCACCCAGTCGGACACGACTTCGGATGGAATGGAGGCAATCAGGCGCTTGTTCTCACCGGAATTTCGCAATCGTCTGGATGCCGTCATTCAATTCGGCAGCCTGGACCAGGACACGATCGAGCGGGTCGTCGACAAGCTGCTGGTCGAGGCGGAGGCGCAACTCGAACAGAAGCGCGTCTCGATTTCGGTGAGCGATCAGGCGCGGCGTTGGATCGCCAAGCGGGGCTACGATCCGAAGATGGGTGCGCGGCCGATGGCGCGAGTCATTCAGGAGCACATCAAACGGCCGCTCGCCGAGGAGCTATTGTTCGGCAAGCTCGTCAACGGCGGACACGTGGAAGTGACCTTGAGCGAGGACGGCGAGAAACTCAAGCTCGACACCCGGGCGACGGACGAGCCGGCGCTGCTATCGAGTTCGACTAGCTAGTTCGGCGCATTGAATTCGACCGGCTGACGGGGCCTGGTGGGAGGGAGAGCCTGACGACAACGGTAAGGCAGCAGTTATCGTCAGGCTCTCCCTCCCGCCAGGCTCTTCGCGTTGGACCGCTCAGCAAATTGGCGCAGAAGAACTAAGATCCGAGGAACACTCTTCGGGCGTGCGACCTGAGTCGCACCCGTTAATCGGAAGTCGGAGCGTTGCTTGGGTTTTAACGGCCGCGGTAGACGATGCGGCCCTTGGTCAAGTCGTACGGGGTCATTTCGACGGTGACCTGGTCCCCGGTCAGAATACGAATGTAGTTTTTACGCATCTTGCCCGAAATATGCGCAGTGACGACGTGGCCGGTCTTGAGTTTGACGCGAAACGTCGTATTGGGCAGGGTCTCGACGACCTCGCCCTCGAATTGAATGGCCTCTTCTTTTGACATGCGTCCTTGTTGTGCGTGGTTAACAAGCCGCGCGCATTGTGCATAAAGCCCTGTGCTAATGCAATTTACACAGCGGATTCCGCCCAGCTGCCGATAGGGCTGCGACGCGCATAACGCCGCAACAACGCGACAAACTGATTGCGGGAGACCTCGCGGGCACCCAGGGAAGCCAGGTGAGCGCTCGCCACCTGACAGTCGATGAGCTGGATGTCGCGCGCGCGGCACTCGTCGATCAGACGCGCCAGCGCCACTTTGGAGGCATCTCGTCCAAGGCTGAACATCGATTCGCCGAAAAATACCTGGCCGAGCTGTATGCCGTACAAGCCACCCGCCAGGCGGCCGGCTTCGTAGGTTTCGACGGAGTGACCGAACCCCAGCTCGTGCAGTTGTTCGTAGGAAGCGATCATGTCGTTGTTGAGCCAGGTATCGGGCCCGCCGCGCCGCGGCGCCGCGCAGGCTCGGATGGTCGCGCCGAAGGCATGATCGACTCGCGTCGTGTACGGTCCGTTGCGCAGCGTCTTGCGCAAGCTGCGCGAGCAATTGAATTCATCGGGGAACAACACCATGCGCGGATCCGGCGACCACCACAGTATCGGTTGCTGCGCCGAATACCAGGGGAACACGCCGCGTTCGTAGGCCGCCAGCAGCCGTGCCGGACGGAGGTCGCCGCCGGCCGCGAGCAGCCCGGCAGGTTCGCGCAGAGCATGCTCCAACGGCGGAAACCAGTCGGGATCAGCCTGCTCGCCCAACCATACGAGTCTGCTCAGAGCTGCAATTCCTCATCGGGCGCGCGGTGGTAGGGCACATGTTCGTTGACGGCGGCCGCATAGCTGTCGACTCCCCGAGCCTCGCGCGCCGCGAAGGCGCGAATGGCCGCGGCAAACCGTGGGTCGGCGACGAAATGCGCCGAGCTCATCAGGGTCGGCACGAAACCTCGGGGCACCTTGTGCTCACCCTGCGTCCCCGGCTCGAAACGCTGCAGTTTCTTGTCGATGCAGTACTCGATTCCCTGGTAGTAGCAGGTCTCGAAATGCAGGCTGTGGTAGTTGCCGCCGGCGCCCCAGTAGCGGCCGAACAGGGCATCACTGCCGACGAAGAAGATGGCGACGGCGATGGGCGTTCTGCGTATCCGCGCGACTTTGAGCATGATCCGGTCCGGCATGGAGGCGGCCAGCAGCTTGAAGAAATCCAGATTCAGGTAAGGTTCGTGGCCGTGGCGGTAGAAGGTGTCCGCATAGAAGGGATATACGGCATCCCATCGCGCATCGTCCATGTCGCCGCCGTGAAGAGTATCGAATTCGATGCCGGCTTCGGCGACCCGCCGGCGTTCACGCTTCGCCTTCTTGCGCTTCTCGGCGGTAAAGGTCGCGAGGAAGGCGTCGAACGACTCATAGCCGTGATTGTACCAATGAAACTGGCAGTCGCGGCGCAGGATCAGCCCCGCCGATTTCAAGCGCTCGGCCGTGTCATCCGTGGGGAACAGCACGTGCCAGGACGACAGCCGTTCGCCGCGCGCATAGTCGATCGCCGCCTTGATCAAGGTATGGTTCATTAGCTTCGGGTCCGCCCCTGGCCGGACCAGCAGTCGCGGTCCTCGCACCGGGGTGAAGGGCACGGCGCACAGCAATTTCGGGTAGTACGGCAAACCATGCTGCGCATAGGCGCTGGCCCACGAAAAATCGAACACGAATTCGCCGCGCGAATGCGACTTGCGGTACAAGGGCATGGCGCCTATGGGGCGGCCTTGCGCGTCGTCCAGAACCAAGTGCCGCGCCGTCCAGCCCGTGCGCGGCACCGCGCAGCGGGATTCTTCGAGCGCCAGGAGAAATTCGTGACGCAGGAAGGGCTGGCCGTCCCTGAGGAGGGAATTCCAACTCGCCGCATCAATTTGCGCGATGCTGTCGAGAATCCGCGCGCAGCGCAGGGTCACGCGTGTTGAACGCGCGGCGCGACAAATGGCTCGGCCTCCGCCCGTTCCAAATATTTGTCGGCGTCGAGCGCGGCCATGCAGCCGGTGCCCGCCGAGGTGACGGCCTGGCGGTAGACGTGATCGGCCACGTCGCCGGCGGCGAATACTCCGGCGACGCTGGTGGCGGTCGCATCGCCTTCGCTGCCGCCTTTGACGACGATGTAGCCGCCGCGCATGTCCAATTGACCATCGAACAGCTGGGTGTTGGGTTGATGGCCCACGGCGATGAACACGCCGTCGACATGCAGGGTGCGCGCCGCTCCCGGCGAGGCGCCGCGCAGACGCACGCCGGTCACGCCCGCCTCGTCGCCCAGAATTTCGTCGATCGAGTGGTTCCAGACGATGCTGGCCTTGCCCGCCGATTCGAGCGCGAACAGCCGATCCTGCAGTATTCTTTCCGCGCGCAGCTTGTCACGGCGATGCACCAGGGTGACGTGCGAGGCGATGTTGGCCAGGTAGAGAGCTTCCTCGACCGCGGTGTTGCCGCCGCCGACCACGGCCACCGCCTTGCCGCGATAGAAAAAGCCGTCGCAGGTCGCGCACGCCGACACCCCCTTGCCGCGGAACGTCTCCTCGGATTGAAGGCCCAGATACTTGGCCGAGGCGCCGGTGGCGATGATCAGCGCGTCGCAGGTGTACTCGCCGTTGTCGCCGAACAGGCGAAAAGGACGGTGGCGCAATTCGACGCGATTGATATGGTCGAAGACGATGTCGGTACTGAATCGTTCGGCGTGCCGCCGCATGCGGTCCATGAGAGCGGGCCCCTGGAGGTGCTCGACGTCTCCGGGCCAATTGTCCACATCGGTGGTGGTCATGAGCTGGCCGCCCTGCTCCAAGCCGGTGATCAGCAGGGGATGGCGGTTGGCTCGCGCCGCATACACGGCGGCGGAGTACCCTGCAGGACCCGACCCCAGGATGAGGAGTGGACTGTGCCTGTGGACGCTCATGTATAATTTGCCTCTCTTCTGAATATCGTTTGTCGGCTCATGGTATGTAAATCTGTGGGCGCCAGCCAGTTCAATCAAGGCCAGCTCCACCCTTAAGCCCTGGAGGCCGACGCGGTGTTGGTGCCGGTCGTTGGACTGGGTTACTATTACATATTATTCAATTAGTTAAGAAGTAATTATCACTAAAGGTCTAGAATTGACGGACGACGCCGCGCCCAGGAAATCCAAGCAGAAGAGCACGCTTTCTGCAGCCGTGGCGCGATCCTTGCGCGAGGGCACACTGTGGGTGCTGACAGCGCTCGGGCTGATCTTGTTGCTCGCGTTGTTGTCTTATCACCCGGACGATCCAACGTTCGCGGACACCGGAGGACCCGGTCCGGTCAGCAATTGGATCGGGCCTGTGGGCGCGCGCCTGGCGGGTTTCTTTCTGTTCCTCTTCGGCCGTCCATCCTATCTATTTCCCGTGATGCTGGCCTATGCCGGCTGGCTGGTGCACAAAGAGCAGCCGCTTCCTGATGCGCGGTCGCGTCTCAATACCTTGCTGCGAGCCGCAGGGTTCGTATTGACCTTGGTGACGAGCTGCGGCCTCGCGACCCTGCACTGGAGCCGTGCGGCGCTGCCCAACAGCGCGGGCGGAGCACTCGGCAACTTGGTGGGCGGGGACGGCGGACATGGCCTGGCGCATGCCCTGAGCTTTCTCGGTGCGACCCTGCTGCTGCTCGGACTGTGGCTGGCCGGCGTGGCGCTATTCCTGGGGGTGTCCTGGTTTGAGGTCATGGACCAGCTCGGCGCGTGGGTTTTGAAGACGATCGATTGGATCCAGACGCGGATCGACCAGCGCCGCGAACTCGCCTCGGGCCAGCAGCGCAAGCAAGCACGCCAGGAAGTCGTGCGCGTGGAACAGAAGAAAGTCGCCAGCCGGCCGCCGCCGCGAATCGAGGCCGCGGCTCCCCTCCTCGAGAAGAGCGACCGCGTCGAGCGCGAACGGCAGGTTCCGCTGTTCGATGCTCCCAAGTCGAGCGAGCTGCCCGCGTTGTCCTTGCTCGACGAGGCGCGCCCGCGCGAGCAGGCGTACTCGGACGAGGCGCTGGAGGCGATGTCGCGCTTGGTGGAACTCAAGCTGCGCGATTTCGACGTGGAAGCCGAGGTCGTCGCCGTGCAGCCGGGCCCGGTGATCACGCGCTTCGAATTGCGGCCGGCGCCCGGGGTCAAGGTCAATCAAATCAGCAATCTATCGAAGGACCTCGCGCGCGCGCTGTCCGCGATCAGCGTCCGTGTGGTGGAAATCATTCCCGGCAAGTCGGTCGTCGGCCTGGAAATACCCAACGAGAAGCGCGAGATCGTGACGCTGGGCGAGATCATCAAATCCAAGCCGTATGACGACGTGAGCTCGCCGCTCGCGCTGGCGCTGGGCAAGGACATCGGCGGAGTGCCCATCGTGGCGGATCTCGCGCGCATGCCGCACTTGTTGATTGCGGGCACGACGGGGTCGGGCAAGTCGGTCGGAATCAACGCCATGGTCTTGAGCCTCTTGTACAAGTCGACTCCTGAACATGTGCGAATGATCATGATCGACCCGAAGATGCTCGAACTCTCGGTGTACGAGGGAATTCCTCATCTGCTGTCGCCGGTGGTCACGGACATGAAGCAGGCCGCCAACGCACTACGCTGGTGCGTGGCGGAGATGGAGCGGCGTTACCAACTCATGTCGATGCTCGGCGTGCGCAACATCGGCGGCTTCAACCGCAAGGTCAAGGATGCTGCGGAAGCGGGCAAGCCCATCAAAGACCCCATCCGCATGCAAAAAATAGCGCAGGGGGTTCCCGGCGTCGTCGAGGAAGACGTGCCGGATCTGACCACGCTGCCGTTCATCGTCGTCATCATCGACGAATTAGCCGATCTCATGATGATCGTCGGCAAGAAAGTCGAGGAGCTGATCGCCCGGCTTGCGCAAAAGGCGCGCGCCGCCGGTATCCATCTCATCCTGGCCACCCAGCGGCCGTCCGTGGATGTCATTACCGGATTGATCAAGGCCAATATCCCGACCCGCATCGCATTCCAAGTCTCGGCAAAGGTGGACTCGCGCACCATCCTCGATCAGAGCGGCGCGGAATCCTTGCTCGGTCACGGCGACATGTTGTACCTGCCTCCCGGAACCTCCATTCCGACGCGCGTGCACGGCGCCTTCGTATCCGACCAAGAAGTGCATCGCGTGGTGGGAGGTCTCAAATCCACCTCGCCGCCGATCTACATCGACGAAATTCTGGATGGTCCGCGCAACGCAATCCCGGGATTTCCGTCCGATGACGAGGAGGGCGGCGAAGGCGGCACGGCGGATGCCGAGGCCGACCCCTTGTACGACGAAGCGGTGCGCATCGTCACCGAGACGCGCAAGGCATCCATCTCCGGCGTGCAGCGCCGCCTCAAGATCGGCTACAACCGCGCGGCCCGCCTGGTCGAGGCCATGGAGGCGGCCGGCTTGGTGGGCCCATTGCAGTCCAATGGCGGCCGCGAGATCTACGGCGCCCCGCCGCCCGAGGAATGACAGGAAATGATGTTCAAGGCTGCAAGTCTGATATTGCTGGCGGCGTTCTTGGAGGTAGCGCCCGTGTCCGCCGCACCCGCCGCGGCCGCGTCGCCTGCGGCCGAAGTCGAGAAATATTTGAGCGGGCTCGCCAGCTGGACCGCCGATTTCGAGCAGACCATCGATGACGGCCATGGCAATGTGCTGCGCAGCGCCGCCGGGCGGCTCTATCTGCAGCGGCCGGGAAAGTTTCGCTGGGATTATTCGCAACCCTCCGAACAGCTGGTGCTGGCGGACGGCAAGCAAATCTGGTTCTACGACAAGGATCTTGCACAGGCCAACGTGCGCGACATGGATACCAGTCTCGCCAGCACGCCCGCGAGCCTGCTGTCGGGCAATGGCTCGGTCAGCACTCAGTTCAACGTCACCGCCCTGCCGCATAGTGCGGGGCTGCAGTGGTTCCAACTCGTTCCCAAACATGCCGATACCGATTTCCAGCTCGTGCGGATCGGTTTCGACAAGGGTGAATTGCGGTCGATGTTCCTCGCCGACAAGCTCAATCAGATCACGCAGCTGACCTTTTCCAACTCGAAGCGCAATCTCCCATTGGCCCCGGATTTGTTCTCATTCGTGCCGCCAGCGGGGGTCGACGTGATCGGACGCGGCAAGTGACGGTCCGCGACGGCACGTACCGCCCGCTGGCTGACCGGCTGCGCCCCCAGTCGCTCGACGAGTACGTGGGACAATCCCATCTGCTTGGGCTCGGCGCGCCGCTGCGCCGCGCGCTGGAGTCGGGCCGGCCGCACTCGATGATTCTGTGGGGTCCGCCCGGAACCGGCAAAACGACTCTGGCAAGACTGGTCGCCAATTCGAGCCAGGCGGAATTCATCGCGCTGTCCGCGGTGCTGGCCGGCATCAAGGACATCCGCGCGGTCGTGGAGCAGGCACGGGCCTTGCGCGGCACGCGCGATACCGTCCTGTTCCTCGATGAGGTGCATCGCTTCAACAAGTCGCAGCAGGATACGTTTCTGCCCTACGTCGAGGATGGCACGCTGATTTTCGTCGGCGCGACCACCGAGAACCCGTCCTTCGAAGTCAACAATGCGCTGCTGTCGCGAGCGCGGGTCTACGTGCTGAAGTCCCTCGATGCCGCCGATCTCTCGGCATTGCTCGATCGAGCGTTGACGGATCGCGAACGGGGTCTGGGGCAGATGGATCTGCAAATCGACGTCGGCGCGCGTGAGCTATTGCTGGCCGCCGCCGACGGCGATGCACGGCGCATGCTCAATCTATTGGAAACCGCCGCGGATTTGAGCTCGCCGGGAGACTCGGGCCGCCGGCTGGATGTCGACACCATGCGCGCGGTGATCGGCAGCACCTATGTTCGCTTCGACAAGGGCGGCGAGAACTTCTACGACCAGATTTCGGCTTTGCACAAATCGGTTCGCGGCAGCGATCCGGACGCCGCCCTGTACTGGCTGTGCCGGATGTTGGCCGGCGGATGCGATCCCTTGTACATCGCGCGCCGCGCGCTGCGCATGGCAAGCGAAGACATCGGCAACGCCGACCCGCGCGCGCTCACCATGACGCTGGAGGCTTGCGCGGTGTACGAACGATTGGGCAGTCCCGAGGGTGAACTCGCCATAGCCCAAGCCATCGTGTTCATGGCCTGTGCGGCCAAGAGCAACGCCGTCCATATGGCGTACAAGGCCGCGGCCGAGGACGCCGCCAGCCTGGGATCGCTCGAGGTGCCCCTGCATTTGCGCAATGCGCCGACCCGCCTGATGAAGGAAATCGGCTATGGCAAGGGCTATCGATATGCGCACGACGAACCGGGCGGCTACGCCGCGGGCGAGCGTTACTTTCCCGATGAGATGCCGGACCGACGCTACTATGTGCC
>WNFT01001645.1_pt1 | contig 18852 bp, 19 predicted proteins | sample 5400191 | NCBI WGS metagenome assembly WNFT01 (sample SAMN13153359, study PRJNA577476) | soil metagenome | isolation source: 80 cm saprolite under Madrone tree | place: USA:California | collected 2016-06-14 | reverse complement strand
CAGGCTGACGACGCAGATGGCAGCGAAAATGGATGTTTTCATCGCGCTTGTCCCTTGTTGGCGTTTTCCCTTGTTGGCGTTTCCGGTTTGGGCGCCGTCCCGGTTTTCGCACGGCGGCGGCGGCTCGCCCGGGCTATTCAACCATAGTCGGCCGACCGTTTCCATGATGAATGCTCTTGACGTAGCGCATGATGGTATCGATCACGATTTCGCGCCGGCGTGCGAGCGCGTCCGGGGTTGCCATCTCGCGTTTGAAGATACGCGAGAAGGTCGCGCGGTTGGAGACGTTGAAGAAGCATAGGGCGCTGATCGACATGTGCAGGTCGACCTCGTCGATCCCGTCGCGGAACGCGCCCGTGGCCCGGCCGCGCCGGTAGATGTCGCGCAGGGTCGTAATGGCCGAAAAGTTCAGCTCTTCGATGCGCCTGGACCGGGCGAGATGAACGCCGTTGTGGATATTCTCGATCATCACCAGGCGAATGAAGCTCTCATTGGCATTCTGGTAGTCGAACGTGAATCCGACCAGCGCCCGCAGGGCCGATTCCGGCTCGATCTGATCGAGTTCGAGCGATGCCTCGATCTGGCGGATGCGGCTGTAGGCCTCTTCGAGCACCGCGGCGAAGAGCCCCTCCTTGTCGCCGAAATAGTAGTAGATCATCCGCTTGCTGGTGTTGGTGCGCGCCGCAATGTCGTCGACCCGCGCCCCGCTGAAGCCCTTGTTGGCGAACTCGTCGGTGGCAATCTCCAGGATGTTCCTTCTGGTGCCATTGGGGTCCTGGGCCCGCCGCTCGGCGACCTGACGTCGACCGGTCTTGCGGCCATGACCGCGAGACCCGAGCCTCTTCTCTGAACGCCGGGCGTTCGTCGGTCTCATCAGCCGTCTCCGTCATCGGTATCGGCTTTTTATCCCACTTGAACTACTCAGTCCATCCTACGATGTTCGGCGCATTCTGTTTTTATCTTATAAAACATAGCATTGATACGAAGATCGCCAGAATCCGTCGTTTTTTGTTTGCATGAACTAACTAACTGGTACATAGTACCGAAAATCGAAACTGAGCGGGCGGAACTCGTGGGGTTCCGGGACGAGCGATGCAGACTGCCGACGTGTCGATCGAAGCGCCACGCGATGGTCGCGTCGCGGTGTCGAGGGCGGCCGTCTTTGCGGGCTCGGACCGCACGACCTTGGTCGGGCTCATTGGCATGGGCATCCAGCCGTCACGCATGCCGGCGCTGCATGAGCGTGAAGGCGCCGCGCAGGGCCTCGCTTATATCTACCGGCTCGTCGATCTTGAGGTTCTCCGCCTCGGAGTCGAGGCCCTGCCCGAGCTCCTGGTGGCGGCCCGCCGCTTCGCCTTCACCGGCCTCAATGTCACACATCCGTGCAAGCAGGCGATCATTCCGCTCCTCGACGAGCTGTCGCCCCCTGCAAGCGCGCTCGGGGCGGTGAATACCGTCGTCTTCGCGGCCGATGGCCGCCTGGTCGGGCACAACACCGACTGGTCGGGCTTCGCCGAGAGCTTCAGACGTGAACTCGCCGACGTGCCGCGACGGCGGGTGGTGCTGCTCGGCGCCGGGGGGGCCGGGGCCGCGGTTGCCCACGCGTTGCTCGCACTTGGCGTTGGCGAGCTCTCGATCATCGACACCGAGAGCGCGCGCGCCCACCGGCTCGCGGCGGGCCTACGCGACCGCTTCGGCGAGGGCCGCGCCATCGCGGCGCGCGACGTTGCCGCGGCCGTCGATACAGCCGACGGCATCGTCAACGCCACTCCGGTCGGCATGGCGAGCCACGCCGGAATGCCGGTCGCTCGCGAGCTTCTGCGGCCGGACCTGTGGGTTGCGGAGATCATCTATTTTCCGCCCGAGACCAAGCTCCTTCGCGCCGCCCGTGAGCGGGGCTGCCGCACCATGGCGGGCGGCGGCATGGCCGTGTTCCAGGCCGCGGAGGCGTTCCGGCTGTTCACCGGGCGCGAACCCGATAGGGAGCGCATGATCAGGCACTTCGCGACCCTGGAGGCCCTGCGCTAAGGTCTCAGGGAACGAATGGACGGAGAGGAAGACGTCGTTGCAGACTGCCATCGCCACCGTTTGCCTGAGCGGCACGCTCAATGAGAAGCTCGAGGCGATCGCCGCCGCGCGCTTCAAGGGGGTGGAGATTTTCGAGAACGACCTGTTGTCGTTCGATGGCGCGCCGGCGCAGGTCGGACGCCGGATCAAGGATCTCGGCCTTGCGGCCGTCACCTTCCAGCCGTTTCGCGACTTTGAGGGAATGCCGGAACCGCTGCGCGCAAAAGCGTTCTCCCGCGCCGAGCGCAAGTTCGATCTGATGGATGAGCTCGGTTGCGACCTCCTGATGATCTGCAGCAATGTGTCACCCGATTCGCTGGGCGGCATTGACCGGGCGGCGGCCGACTTCCGCGAGCTTGGCGAGCGGGCGGCACGGCGAGGCCTTCGCATTGCGTTCGAGGCGCTCGCGTGGGGCAGGCACATCAACGACTATCGCGACGCCTGGGAGGTGGTGCGCCGCGCCGACCATCCGGCCGTCGGGCTGGTGCTTGACAGCTTCCACATGCTCGCGCGCGGCACCGATCTCAATGCCATGCATGCCATTCCGAAGGACCGCATCTTCCTGGTCCAGGTCGCCGACGCACCGAAGCTCAACATGGACTACCTGTCCTGGAGCCGTCATTACCGCTGCTTTCCCGGGCAAGGCGAGCTGGCCATCGACGCCTTCATGGATGCCCTGCGGGTGACCGGATTCGACGGGCTCGTTTCACTGGAAATCTTCAACGACAGCTTCAGAGCCGGATCGGCGCGTTCCGTTGCCATCGACGGTCAGCGTTCGCTCCTGGTGATGCTTGACGAGCTGCGCCGGCGGAGCGGAGCGCCGGCGACGGGCTTGCCGCAGCTGCCGCCGCGCGCCCATTGCGGCGGTATCGATTTCGTCGAGTTCGCGTTGGACGAAGCCGCTGGCGCAACCTTCGAGACGGCGCTTGGCACGCTCGGCTTCGTCAAGGCCGGCGTCCACAAATCCAAGGCGGTCACGCGCTGGCGGCAGGGCGATATCAATCTCGTGGTCAACTGCGACAAGGAGGGCTTCGCCCACTCCTTCAACATCACCCATGGCTCCGCCGTCTGCGCGATGGCGCTGAAGGTGGATGACGCCGCCGTGACGCTCGGCCGCGCCGCGGAGCTCCTCGACCTGCCATTCCGGCAGGTGGTGCGGACCGGCGAGATCGACATTCCGGCGGTGCGTGGGCTCGGCGGCAGCCTGGTCTATTTCGTCGACGACAAGACCGACCTCGGCCGCCACTGGGAGATCGACTTTGACACGCCGCCACAAGCCGACGGCGGCGCTGATGCGGGGCTCATCGCCTTCGACCATGTCTCGCAGTCGATGCAGCACGAGGAGATGCTGACCTGGCTCCTGTTCTACACCTCGCTCCTTAAGGTGCGGAAGACGCCGGTCCAGGACGTGCTTGACCCGGGCGGGATCGTGCACAGCCAGGTCGTCGAAACCTCAGACGGCGCATTCCGGCTCGTGCTCAATGCCTCGCAAAGCCGCCAGACGCTGTCGTCACGCTTCCTCACCGACCTGTTCGGCTCCGGCGTCCAGCACATCGCTTTTGCGACGAGCGACATCTTTGCAACCGCCAAGCGGCTGCGCGCAAGAGGAGTCGAACTCTTGGTAATCCCGGAAAACTACTACGACGATCTCGAGGCCCGCATCGACTTGCAGCCGGGTGCGCTCGACCGGCTGCGCGCCAACAACGTGCTCTACGACCGTCAGGACACGGGAGAATATTTCCAGATCTACACCAAGACCTTCGACGGCGGATTTTTCTTTGAGCTTGTGGAGCGGCGCGCCTACACAGGCTTCGGCGCCGCGAATGCCCCGATCCGCCTCGCTGCGCAGACCCGCCTTGTGCGTGATCCGCTGAGTTGGGGGCGTTGAATGCAATGAGAGGTCTAAATCCACGAGAACAGCTGCCCTCAAGCCCGAGAAAAAGGCGGCAGCTCGTTGGAGTTCACAAGGGAGGAACAAGATGTCCATTTCAATCGCTGCTCTGTTTCGCCTAGGACTGGCCTCGGCGATTTTGGCAGGCCTCGGCTTGACGAGCCCGGTCCTTGCACAATCGACCGTCTATATCCCGGCGATCCTCGAACTATCCGGCGCCGGCGCCGTGTCCGGCACCAATTTTCGCGACGGCATGCTGCTCGCGATCGACGAGATCAACGCCAAGGGGGGAATCCTCGGCCGCAAGATCGATACGCCGCTCCTCGACACCCAGAGCGACGCAGGAATCTCCCGCGCCCAGGTCCAAAAAGTACTCGACAATAACCCCTACGTTATTCTCGGTCCGGTATTCTCCGGTTCAGTGCTGGTGGATATGGCGCTCACCCAGCAGGCCGAGATTCCGGAAATCGTCGGCGGCGAGGCCGCGGCAATCACCCAGAAAGGCGACCCTTACGTCTTCCGCACCTCGTTTGGCCAGCAATTCAGCATGCCGAAAATCGCCAACTATATTCGCGACAGCGTCAAGGCGAAGTCCGTCGCCGTGCTCTGGGTGAACAACGATTTCGGCAAGGGCGGGCGCGATACGTTCGTCAAGGAAATGGCCGCCCGTAACATCAAGATCACGGCTGACATTTCCACCGAGTCCGGCCAGGCCGATTTCTCCGCCGACGTGGTCAAGATCAAAGCCACCAATGCCGACGCGATCTTCGTCTATGTCAACGAGGAAGAGAGCGCGCGATTCCTCCGCGAGGCCAAGAAGCAAGGCGTCAAGACCCCGTTGATCGGCGAGACCACCTTGCTTGGTCAGAAGGTCATCGATCTCGCCCAGGGCGCGGCCAATGGCGTCCGCGGCCACGTCGGCCTCACGGTCGATGCCCCGATCCCTGCCGTGAAGGAGTTCGCCGAGCGCTTCAAGAAGCGCTTCAACTATGTGTGCGATCACAACGGCATCAAGGGCTACACCGCCGTCTACTTCATCAAGCACGTCACCGAGAAAATGGGCAAGTTCGACAGCAAGCTGTTCGCCCAGACCCTGCACGGCCTGACGATCTCGCCCAAGGACGAGCCTGGCGTCCTGATGGAAGCGACGTTCGACAAGAATGGCGATATTGACCGGGAAAGCTTCCTGGGCGAGGTCGTGAACGGCAATCAAAAGATCGTGGAGATATTGCCCAAGCTCGGGAAATAGCGGGTGAAAACAATGTCAGCCCTCATCCTGAGGAGCGCATGAAACATTTCGGACCTCATCCTGAGGAGCGCCGCATCTTTGCGGCGCGTCTCGAAGGATGGCCGCGAGTCCCTGCCGTGCATCCATCCTTCGAGACGGCCGCCCAAGAGGGCGGCCTCCTCAGGATGAGGTTGTAAATTGCGTTGAACACAGCATCCTAGCGCGGCCCGCCATGGCATCCTTCATCCAGCTTGTCGTATCCGGCCTTGCGACGGGAGCGATTTATGCCCTCGTGGCGGTCGGATTTACGTTGCTGTGGCAGACGTCGCAGACGATCAATTTTGCCCAGGGCGAATTCGTCATGCTGCCCGCCTTCTTCATCCTCGCAGCCATGAATGCCGGCGCGCCGTTCTGGCTGGCGGCTCTCATCGGCCTGGCGCTCGCCGTCGTTATTCTCGGGGCTCTGTTCAAGATCGTCATCGTCGATCCCATGCTCAGATACGGCGTGTTGCCGCTCGTCATTTCGACGATCGCATTGTCGCTGTTTCTCAAGGAGAGCGTCAAAGATTTCTACAGCTCGCAAGCGCAGCCGTTTCCGGCCCTCGTGGCCGCAACGGATCTGCAATTTTTCGGCGCCGTGATTTCAACGCAAAGCCTCGTTGTTCTTGCGGTTGCCATCGCAACGATCGTCATGCTGCATGTGTTGCTCAACAACACGCGGCTCGGCCGGGCGATGCAGGCGACCGCGCAAAATCCGACGCTGGCGCTCATTCTCGGCGTTCCGGTGCGGCGCATGGTGCTCTACACGTTTCTCATCAATGCGGCCCTCGTCGCCATCGCGTCGATCCTGATCAGCCCGATCTATCTGGCGAAATTCACCAATGGCGAGACGCTGGGCATGGCGGCGTTCACCGCCGCCATCATCGGCGGCTTCAACCAGGTGCGCGGCGCGATTGTCGGCGGCGTGCTCCTCGGAGTCCTCGATAATCTTTCGGCGGCCTACCTTTCGTCCCAGTATCGGGGCGCGTTTCCGCTGCTGATCCTTGTCGCCGTCATCCTGCTGCGGCCGCAGGGCTTGCTCGGCCGCTTCGAGGAGCGCACGGTATGAGCCGGCTCGGTGCGGCCGCGACCGCCGCGGCTGCGGTTTTCGCCATCGCCGCCCCGTTTTTTCTCAAGCCGTTCGGCATCTTCCTGATCTCGATGTGGGCGGTGCTGACCATCGCCGCGATGGGGCTCAACCTGACGCTCGGCTATGCCGGGCAGGTATCGCTCGCGCAAGGCGCCTTTGTCGGCATCGGGGCCTATACGGTGGCGCTGCTGACGCAGGCCGGCTGCCCGTTCGCGCCGGCGTTCGTTGCGGCCGGGGGGCTGTGTTTCGCGGTCGGCTGGATGCTCGGCTATCCGGCGCTGCGCGTTGCGCATCATTACCTCGCCTTCGTCACGCTCGCGTTCACGACTCTGGTGTTCCTCGTGCTGCGCAACGAGCAATGGCTGACCAACGGCATTTACGGCATCAACGACATCGCCCGTCCGGCATTCTTCGGCTGGTCGACCCGCGCAGCGCTCGATTTTTACTTGTTCTGCCTCGGCACGCTCGCCGTGCTGTCGCTGGCGACGTGGTGGATGCTGCGTTCGCCGTGGGGCCGGGCATTCGTGGCGCTGCGCGAAAATCCGATCCGCGCGCTGTCGCTCGGCCTCGACACCCGGCGCTACACGTTGATGGCCTTCGCCATCGGCTCGAGTCTCGGCGGCTTGGCCGGTGCACTCTACGCGCCGCTGGTCCAGTTCATCGAGCCGGGCTCGTTTGCGCTCGGCATGTCGTTCAATCTGCTGCTGATGGTGATCGTCGGCGGCGGCGGATATTTCTTTGGCCCGTTTGTCGGCGCGCTGGTTGCGGTGCTGCTGCCGGAATGGATGCGGATTACGCAGGGGTATTACCTCATCGTCTATGCCGCATTGGTCATGGCGATGATGGCATTCTGCCCGTCCGGCCTTCTGGGATTGATCGACCGCGCATTGAAAGCGGCTTCCCGACGCGGCCGGACCGCGCCGGCATTGGGCGCCGAGGAGATCGCGCCAGGGACCGTCCCAAGGATCGTCTCAAGGATCGTCCCAAGGGTCGTCCCATGAGCGCGGTCCTTGAAGTTGCGAATTTGCGGAAATCCTTCGGCGGCATCACGGCCGTCGACGGCGTGTCGTTTACGGTGCGCGAAGGCGAGATTTTGGGGATCATCGGGCCGAATGGTTCGGGAAAGTCCACGCTGTTCAATTGCGTGCTCGGCCAGTTGCTGCCGAATGGCGGCGAGGTCCGCATCGATGGCAAGCGGACGACCGGGATGCGTCCCTGCGATCTCAATCGCCTCGGCGTGAGCCGGACCTTTCAACTGTTGCAGGTGTTTGCGCAGCTTTCGGTGCGCGACAACCTCATCCTCGCCGGCCAGGAACATCAAGGGTCGATGTTCTCGCGCCTGATCGGCCGTGCCGATGCCGGGCTTGGCGGAGCCGCCGATCGGTTGATGGAATTTTTTGCGCTTTCGCATCTCGCCGACGAACCGGCGGGCGCGCTGAGCTACGGGCAACAAAAGCTGCTCGACGCCGCGATGGCCTTCATGGCCGGGCCGCGGCTCGTTCTGCTCGACGAGCCGGCCGGCGGCGTCAACCTGACGATGCTCACGCATTTACGCGAGCGGCTTACGGCCTATCATTCCGAGCGCAAAGCCACGTTCGTCGTCATCGAGCACCAGATGGAATTCGTCATGGCGCTGTGCACGCGCGTGCTGGTGCTGGCAGAAGGGCGCATCATCGCCGAAGGCGCACCGCGCGATATTCGCCGCAACCCCATCGTGATCGACGCGTATCTCGGGCACTAGAGCACGTTGCGATGAGAACGAATCACCTTTCCGGCGTCATGCCCGCGCTTGTCGCGGGCATCCACGTCTCGCTTGCGAACTCTCAGCCGAAAAGACGTGGATGGCCGGGACAAGCCCGGCCATGACTCCGAGTAAATGGTTCAATATGACCGGAACGGACTCTAATGATGAACGCTGCCGAACCGCTGCTCGTCCTCGATCGCGTTGTTGCCGGCTACGGCAGGATGACCATTCTCAATGGGACGACCGCGCGCGTGCGGCGCGGCGCCATCACGACCGTGATCGGACCGAACGGCGCCGGCAAATCCACCATGTTCAAGGCCATCTTCGGCCTGCTGCCGGTGCGCTCCGGCACGGTTGCGTTCGCTGGGCGCAACGTCACCAATTTCTCGCCGCGCCAGCTTCTCGACTTGGGCGTGGTCTATATCCCGCAAGGCCGCAACATCTTCCCGGAGCTGAGCGTACGTCACAATCTCGAGCTCGGCGGCGTGGCCGCGTCCGACCCGGCCGGCCTCGCCGGCCGCCTCGACGCGATCATGCAGCGGTTTGCGATGCTGAAGGAGAAGGCAGACGCGCAGGCGTCGACGCTGTCGGGCGGCCAGCAAAAAATTCTCGAAGTGGCGCGCGGGCTCCTGCTCGACCCGAAACTCATCCTGATCGACGAGCCGTCGATCGGACTCTCGCCGCTGATGGTGCAGGAGGTGTTCGCAATCCTGAAAGACCTCCGCCACAACGGCGTCACCATTGTGCTCATCGAGCAGAATGCCAAACAGGCCTTGCAGATTTCCGACTACGGGCTGGTGCTGGAACAAGGCCAGACCCGCATCGAAGACACCGCGCCGAATATCCTCGCCGACCCGCGCATCGCGCAACTCTTTCTCGGCGGCGGCCTCGCTGCGTCGGAGCGCGTCTCGTAACGGAGCGCAAGTGGAACCCTCGGACCTCATCCTGAGGAGGCCGTGCTTTTCGCGCGGCCGTCTCGAAGGATGGCCGCAGGCACGATCTCGCTTGGGGCCGTCCTTCGAGACGCCGACCTTCGGTCGGCTCCTCAGGACGAGGTTGATGGGCAACGGGTATTGCATGTTAGGGTGTGCCATGTGCGGACGATTCACGCAGCGCTACACCTGGGACGAAATCGAAGACCTCTACGGCCTCATGGGCGCTGCCAGTAATCTGCAGGCCCACTACAACATCGCCCCGACCGATACCGTCGACGTCGTGAAGCCCACCCACGACGGCGCCAACCGCCTGGTGTCGATGCGGTGGGGACTCATTCCATCGTGGTGGAAGAAGACCATCAAGGAGGTGCCGGCCACCTTCAACGCCCGCGCCGATACGGTTGTCGACAAACCCATGTTCCGCGATGTCTTCAGACGCCATCGATGCATCATTCCAGCGTCAGGGTATTACGAATGGCGCAAGGTGCCCGATGGCCGGCAGCCCTATTATTTCAGCGCCGCAGATGGTGGCGTGCTGAGCATCGCCGGCCTGTGGGACAGATGGTCCAATCCCGCGACCGGCGAACCGGTGATATCTTGCACCATGGTCATCACGGACGCGAATGCCTTTGTCCGCCCCATTCATGATCGCATGCCGGTCCTCTTGGAGCCGGGCGATTTCGCAACCTGGCTCGCCGGCGCGGGCGGCATTGAATTGCTTCGACCGGCGGCGGATGACACGTTACGCATGTGGCCCGTGTCACGGCGGGTCAACCGCACCGGCAGCGGCGACGACGATCCGACGCTTCCTGATGAAGTGGCGGCCTGACCCCCCTCCCTACCCTCCCCCGCATGCCGGGGGAGGGTAGGGAGGGGGCGAACCGGAACGCCGATCGCCGGGCGTTGGCATAAGGACGACAATGGAACTGTTGACCGCAATCACCGAAATCATCCGCGACCTCCTCATCTTCGTTGCCGTGATGACGGCGTTGCTCATCGCCCTCATCGTGATCGTGTCGAAGATGCCCGACAGCAATGCGCTCAAACGCCTGCTCGTGGCGCTCACTTACCGGGTCGGGGCGACCGCGGCGGCGGGCGCTGTCGCGATTCCGATCGAACCGATCCCCGGTATCGATGCCCTGTACGATGTTGTCGTCCCGGTTCTGCTGGTCTGGTACTGGTGGACGTTCTTTCGGGACGCGGGCCGTACGACTGAGATGCGTCCGCCGCCGCGGAATCAGGAGCAGATCAGCCATGACGGCCGGTGACCCGTTGGGACCCGTCCTGGACGCACTCTTAACCTCCGGCTCCTGGACGCACCCTTGGCCTCCCCCAATGCGATTGCTCGCATGAGGATGCAGGTATAAAAATACCGCAAAGGGGATTTAGGCAAAACGAACTAATTTCGGAATTCCCAACGAAATCAATACTCCGGTTTGCCGCGCCGCGGGCGCTCCTGGATCATTGGAGCGCTTCTCGGCTGGGTTCACCCCATCGGTAGGATGCGGCCGGAACCGTTGAAACGCCGCCCAGTTCCGTTCCGCCGTGCCTCTCCGACTCCCTCGCATGCGGGGGAGGGTCGGGAGAGGCCCCTCCTTCTGCATCGTAAAAGGAACCGTTAGGGCCGCCCCGGGTTGCCGTTTCATCGCAATTGCTGAGCTTTTAGTGGAGTTCCCTTCATGACCGCACGGATATGGCGCTTACGTGCTCCCGCGTTTGTTGCTGTTCTTTGTCTCACGCTGTCGGGCTGCGGCTACAACATCATTCCGACCCAAGAGGAGCAGGCGAAGGCGAAGTGGGCGGACGTTCAAAACAATTACCAGCGCCGCGCCGACCTCATCCCCAATCTCGTCGCCACCGTGCAGGGCTATGCCAAGCAGGAAAAGAGCGTCCTCACCGACGTCATCGAGGCCCGCGCCAAGGCCACTCAGATCAAGCTTGACGCCTCGCAGCTGACCGATCCCGAAAAGGTAAAGCAGTTTCAGGAGGCGCAGGCGCAGCTGACCGGCGCGCTCGGCCGGCTCCTCGCCGTCAGCGAGAACTATCCGGATCTCAAATCGAACCAGAACTTCCTGGCACTGCAGTCGCAGCTTGAGGGCACCGAGAACCGCATCGCGGTGTCGCGCCGCGACTACATCGAAGCGGTGCGGACATACAATACCACTCTCAAGACATTCCCCGGTCTGTTGTGGGCCGCGACTCTGTTCCGCAACAACAAGCCGATGGCGGAGTTCACGGCCGGCGAGGGTGCACAGACGCCGCCGCAAGTGAAGTTCTGACACGCCCGCGTAATTGCCATGCGAGGGCGCCGAGTGTGCGTTCCGATGAAGTTGACCCAATCCCTTTGGCCGTCACCCGCGGGCTTGACCCGCGGGTCTATCTCCTTGGCATGGAGATGGGTTGCCGGGTCAAGCCCGGCAATGACGTTGGACAAATGTCAGCGGAATGCGCCCTAAATGACCGCGGGCCACTTCCCTTCTGTCTTGGCGCGAAGGTCCGCTCCGGCGTTTGTCGTTCTCGCTGTGCTGCTTTACGCGGCGCTCGCGGTCTGCGCCGTCACCTTTCCCCCGCTCACCGATCGCGTCGTCGACGAGGCCCATATCCTCTCCCCGCGAGAGCGCGACGCGCTTTCCTCGAAACTTGCGGAGCTCGAAACCAAGTCCGGCATCCAGCTCGTCGTTGCCACCGTCAACTCGCTCCAGGGCCAGGAGATAGAGCCCTATGCCAACGAGCTGTTCCGCACCTGGAAGCTCGGCGAGAAGGCGAAGAACAACGGCGCGCTGTTGCTGATCGCGCCAAACGAGCGCCGCGTGCGCATCGAGGTCGGCTACGGTCTTGAGGGCACGCTGACCGATGCGCTGTCGAAGATCATCATCGCGAACGCGATTGCGCCGCGCTTTAAGGTCGGCGACTTTGACGGCGGGGTGTCGCGCGGCGTCGACGACATCATCGCGGTGCTCACGACCGATGCCGCGGAATGGCAGAAGCGACCTTCGCTTCGCCTCGACCATCAGCCGCCCCCCGATTGGCTGGACTGGCTCCTGATGGCGATTGCCATCGCCCTGATGACACTGTTCATCGTATCGCCCGGGTTCCGCTGGTTCTTCCTCAACGTCATGCTGAATCTCCTCGTCAATTCCGGCGGCCCGCGCGGCGGCGCGTTCCCGGGCGGCGGCGGGTTCCCGGGTGGTGGCGGATACCGCGGCGGCGGCGGCTCGTCGGGGGGCGGCGGGGCTTCGGGAAGCTGGTAATGAGCATTTCAGCACAGGATCACGAGCGGATCTCGGCCGCAATCCACGCCGCGGAGGCAAAGACCTCAGGCGAAATCGTCTGCGTTCTGGCCCTGGCGTCCTGTGACGCCACCGCGCTGCCGATCCTGATCGCGGCGCTGGCGGCGCTGGCGTTGCCCTGGCTGCTGGTCGCCTTTACGGCGATGCCGGTTAACGTGATCCTGTTGCTGCAGCTCGTCGTATTCTTCGCGCTTGCTGCGCTGCTTTGTCTGCCGCGCGTGCGCATCGCGCTGGTGCCGCGCGCGGCACGCCGCGCCGTTGCGCATCGCGTCGCCATGGAGCAGTTCATGATCCGCGGCGTCGGGCATAAGAAAGATCGCACCGGCATCCTGATTTTCGTCTCGCTCGCGGAGCACTATGCGCGCATCATCGCCGACCAGGGTATCGCGACACGGGTGCCGCAATCGCAATGGCAGGGCGCTGTCGACGCACTCATCGCCCACACGAGGAGCGGCCACGTCGCCGACGGCTTCATCGCGGCGGTCGACCGGTGCGGGAATGTGCTCGAGCAGCACTTTCCGAAATCCGAATCGAGCCGCCACGAGCTGCCGGACCGAATCTACGTGATTTGAGGCCGGGTCCGTAGCCTCGACAAACAGCGCAAAATTGCCAAGCCATCGCCAACGTGACAGAACGCCAGCATGCGCGAGCGCAACTCCGATCACCGCCAACCCGGCAAGCGCGCCCGGCGCGACGAGGGCAGACCTTTCGGCGACAAGCACCGTGCCGGCAAGGCCAAGGCCGCGCCCTGGCGCGGCACGCCGCGCGACCGCGACGGCACCGCGGTTCTTTACGGCTGGCACACCGTCAAGGCCGCGCTGGAAAATCCGCAGCGCCGCTTCCATCGCTTGCTCGCGACCGAGAACGCGGCGCGGCGGTTGACCGACGACAGGGTCACATTTCCGATCGCGCCCATGCTGGTGCGCCCCGAGGACATCGCGGCAATCGCCGGGGCAACGGCTGTGCACCAGGGCCTTTATGCCGAGGCCGATCCGCTGGCGTCGCCGGAGTTGGAGGACGTCGCCACCGACGGCATCGTGGTGGTGCTCGATCAGATCACCGACCCGCACAATTTCGGCGCAATCCTGCGCTCGGCGGCGGCGTTCGCCGTCACGGCCGTGGTGACGACGGAGCGCCACAGTCCGCAAGCGTCCGGCGTGCTCGCCAAGGCGGCGTCGGGCGCGCTCGAATACGTGCCGATCGTGACGGTGGTCAATCTCGCCCGCGCACTCGATGAACTGCACGAGCTCAATACGTTTCTGGTCGGCCTTGATAGCGGCGGCGATGCCGATCTCGCGGCCATGCCCCTGTCCGCCCCCCTCGCCCTGGTGATCGGCGCCGAGGGCAAAGGCCTGCGCCATCTCACCCGCGTCCATTGCGACGCGATCGCACGGCTCGCGCTGCCGGGCCGGATCACCAGTCTCAATGTGTCGAACGCCACCGCATTGGCGCTCTACGTCGCAAGCGCCAAGCTCGCCGCGCCGGGGTGATCTCCGGATAGAGCTCGCATCCGGTTTGAGGGCCGTCTTGGGTCATGTCCCTTTGAACGCTCCGATTGATGATATTATATCGTAGGGAGTGCTCAGGTAGGGGAGCGCAGTGAACAGCTTATTAATAGTGAAGTGGGTCATCATTATCGGTGGGCCTTCCGCTGCGCTCCATATATTCAAAAAATATGGCGCTTGGTGGGGTAGTATTTTTTTTGTTGCAACAACGATCCCTTTGCTTGATGCATACATTGCCGCCTACCAAAAACTCTGGGAATACCTCAAAGAATACCCGGGACCAACCCTCTTTGCTGTGCTGCTACCGATAGTGTTTTTTTCACGATACTTTAGAAACAAGGATTCTGACGGTGATCTATTGCAGGCGCCCACCCGCGAACTGTCGCTGCCATTGGGCAAATTGCCGACAACCCCTCAACTTCCCCACCGGCTGCCCACAGCAACTGTAGCAATCTGCGGTTTATTCATTCTCGTGACTGTCGGCGTTACCATCGCGACTTGGGAGACTACATCGCGTCTACCTGAGAAGACTGCTGCTATCCCGCTGTCCAATCAGGATACGGTCCCGCCGCCGCAGGCTGCACCAGTTCAACCCGATCGACAAGCAGGCGTTTCACCATCGGAGCAGGCCGACAAGCTGGGGCCATGGGGGATTCGCGACCGCCTCCCGCTCCCGGCCATCAGGGTGGAGGACATCCCGCTCCTCAATGTGTTGGACTATTTGGTTCAACCCCATTGCCGCATGTACCAAGGTAGGAGCAGAAGAAGCATCCCGCAAATAAGGTGCGATTGATCCGCACCATCGCACGGCTGACGCTGGCGGGCCGGATCGCAAGCCTCAATGTGTCGAACGCCACCGCGCTGGCGCTCTACGTCGCGAGCGCCAAGCACGCCGCGCCGGCGTGAGGTGTCCACCCGCTCCAGGCAGGGTGGGGAGGGGGTTTTGCAACGCACAACGCACGGCTGCCGCATCCCTCCGAAAGTCTTATTAGGTGGTATCCGGCCGCAATGATAGTTTGCTCACGCACCGCAGCCTGGCGCCCTGCTCGGACGCGATGAATGACAAAGAGCACGCCGCAGATTTGGCTCTGACTTTAAGACGTCGGCGTGCGGCAGGAGGAGGAAAACATGATTCAACCCCCGAAGGACTTCCGACGCGTGATCGTCGCCGCAGCGGTGGGAAACGTCATCGAATGGTACGACTTCTACATTTTCGGCAGCTTGGCCGCGGTCCTGTCGGTCAAGTTCTTCGAAAAGTCACATCCGGTCGCGGCGCTGCTGAGCACCATTGCACTGTTCACGGCCGGATTCCTGATCCGTCCATTGGGCGCTTTCCTGTTCGGATGGCTGGGCGACCGCGTCGGCCGCAAGTACACATTCCTCATCACCCTGTCGGGAATGGGGCTGGGTACGGGCGTGATCGGGTTGCTCCCCACCTTCGAGCAGGTCGGTCTGGCCGCCGCCTTCCTCCTGTTCGGCCTGCGCATGATCCAGGGGCTGTGCCTGGGCGGAGAATACGGCGGCGCCATCACCTACGTGGCCGAGCATGTGTCGGACGAACGCCGCGGCTTCTATACGGGTTGGCTGCAAACCTCTCCAACGCTTGGGATCGTAGTGTCGTTGGCCGTGGTCGCCGGTGCGCGTGTAGGTCTCGGCAATGACACGTTCAGCGACTGGGGATGGCGCGTCCCGTTCCTGTTCTCTTTCCTGCTGGTGGCGATCGCCATCTACATCCGCCTGCAACTGCAGGAGACGCCAATCTTCGAGCAGATCAAGGCCAGGGGAGGGATGACCAAGAACCCGTGGAGAGAGGCCTTCCTCAGCTCCAATGCGAAGTTCGTGGGGATCGCCTGCATCGTGCTGATCGGGCAGGGCGTGGTCTGGTACAGCGGGCAATTCACGGCGCTGTACTTCCTCCAGCAGGTATCCAAGTTAGACCTGCTGACGTCGAGCGCCATCATCGGAATCGCGCTGCTCATCGCGTCGCCAACCTTGATCCTGTTTGGCTGGTTGTCTGACCTGATTGGCCGCAAGCCCGTGATCCTGGGAGGCATGTTGCTCGCGGCGGTCACGTACTACCCCCTGTATTCATGGCTCGGGCAGGTCACTCAACCAGACAACGTCAACTACCCGGTCGCGATTTTGATCATCTTCATCCTCGTGTCCTACGTCGGGATGGTCTATGGGCCAGTCGGAGCATTCCTCGCGGAATTTTTCCCCGGCCGGATCCGCTACACCTCGGTTTCGGTGCCGTATCACATCGGCAATGGCTGGGGTGGCGGGTTGGTGCCGTTCATCACCGCGGCGGGCTTCCAGTCGGGGACCCTCGGCAACGCCCTGATCTATCCGATCGCGGTTCCCGCGGTGTGCTTCGTGCTCGCCCTGTTCCTGATGCCGGAGACGCGCAAGACAAAAATCTGGGACACCGCAGAGGCTAAAGCAGCCTGATTGCTTCCTGCCGAAGTCGGCCAAGGCCGACTTCGGGTGAAAGCGGAGCATCCAGTAACCCCCGGCGAATCAGGTGGTTACTGGATCGCCCGCTTGCGGGCGATGACATGTAGGTGATGCAATTATTTCCCGACGCGCTCTAAGCGGGCGCAATCCGTTCCGGCATGTCAGAAAGGACTGCACATGGATTGGAAGCTCGAGCTGGTCGTCGTCCCGGTCTCCGACGTCGACCGGGCGAAGGCCTTCTACCGAGACCAGTTGGGCTTCAACGCCGATCACGACCACGTGGTGAGCGACGAACTACGGTTCGTGCAACTCACGCCGCCTGGTTCGGGCTGCTCGATCGCCCTTGGCAAGGGACTGACCGATACGGCCCCCGGGTCGCTCAAAGGCGTGCAACTTGTTGTCGACGACATCGAGGTCGCTCACAATCAGCTACGCAACCGCGGTGTCGCTGTGAGCGACGTCCAGGACTTCCCGTGGGGCCGGTTCGTCTTCTTCAGTGACCCCGACGGCAACGCGTGGTCAGTCCAGCAGATCCCGCGGCGGCCGTGAGACGACTCGGCCTGCGCTTAAGTGCACGAACCGACTGCGGCGGGGCTTCGGCGTGCTGATCAAACGCCACGCCACGGGGCCCTGAACCTCACTCCACCGCTTCCACCAGCGCCAGACCCTCGCCGCGCCAATGGCCGATTCCGGTGACCACGGCCTGGGTCAACGCCCCGGTCGCAGCCCGCTCGCCGGGATCGCACGGCGGAAACAAGGCTCTCCGCTCGACCGCCATGGCGGCGAGGGCAATGTTCATCGCGAATTGCGGTTCGACGCCGTGACCGATGCGGCTACCGGTGGCACGCACCGCAAGTTCGGCATGACTGTCGAGGAAGGTGCGTTCTTCGGCGGTGGCGGGCCCAGCGCCGCTCGCCCCTGAAATCACGGCGCAATCGGGGCGAACAGCAGGCAGCGTTGTCCACAGCTTGGCGAGCGTCGCCGTCACGGCGCCGGGCTTGCGGTTCGAGCGCGCATTGAGGACGGCGGCGAGCCGGGCAAGCGGTTTCGCGCCGCGGGCACGGGCGTGGTCGCTCGCTTCCAGCACCAGGAATGCTCCCATTGAGCCGAGCGCGAATCCCGGCTGGGCGGCACGACCCCACACCGTATGGAAGATGCCCTTGAGGGCGAAACCGCCAAACTCGTAAAGCATCAACATTTCCTTGCGCTCGGAGTTCTGAGCGCCGCCGACAAGCGCAATGTCGCCCTGGCCGGCCGCGATGCGGGCGAGCGCGATGCGCACCGCGTCGACGCCGGCGGACTCCTCGCCCATGAAGGTGCGCGAGGAGCCGGTGACGCCGTGCACGATCGAGATGTTGCCGGCGAGCAGGTTGGAAAGCTGTGCCAGAAACAGCGTCGGCCGCAGGTCGCTCATCAGCCGTTCGTTGAGGAAACGGTCATGTTCGCCCCCTTCGGCGCCGGGATTCGTGCCGGCCTTCGGCAGGCGGGACAGAATCGCGCCGTCGACCGCGAGGTCGCGCTCGCCGCCTCCGGCCGCAACGATCATGTCCATGCGGCCGAGGATGTCGGCATTACCCTTGACGCCGGCGCTGTCGAGAGCGAGTCCGGCCGCATAGACGCCGATGCGCTGCCACGGCTCCATCTGGCGCTGGTCGCCCTTCTTGGGGATTTGGGCATCGAAGCTCATGGGCGGGAGCGCATGCACGATGTAGGGCGGGAAGCCGGCCGCATCGAAATTGATCTTGCCGTCGGCCAGCGCCCGCCAATGGGCTTCGGGCCCCTCGCCAAGACACGACAGGATGCCGACGCCGGTGATCCAGGTTTCCCGCTTCATTGTTCTTGAGCTGGTTTAACCCCCTCCTACCCTCCCCCTTCCCCCACCCTTCCCTCCCCCTCCTGCGGGGGAGGGTTAGGGAGGGGGGCGGGGGAGGGTAGGGAGAGGGCCGGAAAGTCGATGGCGGCCGCCGCCAGCTTCATGCCGGCGCGCAAGTTCGGATCCGGAAATGGGGTTAACCGAAACGTGAGTTCGCTGTCGGCGACCACCTTGCCGCCCACCTCAATGGCCGCCTTGGTTATGGTGAAGCCCGAGCCCTCGTGGAGAATACGTGCCGTGACCGTCAAAGTCTGACCGGGTGACACGAAGGTGCGCAATTTCGCCGCTCTCACCGAAGCCAGAAATGCCATCCGCTCGAATTTAGTCAGGCCGATGATCAGCCAGCCGGACGTCTGCGCCATTGACTCGATCAGGAGCACACCAGGCATCAGCGGGTGGCCCGGAAAGTGGCCCTCGAAAATCGTGCTCGTCGGCGGGATTTTGGCATGCGCCTTGACCGTGCGAGCATCGAGATCGAGCGCAACGATCCTGTCGATCAACTGGAAATATTCGAGCCGCATGCGGGATAAGGATGATCAGGCCCCCTTCGCGGCGACGAGGCCGTCGATGCGGGCGCACAGGTTGTCAAGGACAAAATATTGCTCGGTGGTGGCCTTGCCGTCGTTGACTTCCTGCGTCCATTGCTCGAGCGGAAGCTTGATGCCGAAGGCCTTATCAATCGCAAAGGCGATGTCGAGAAAGTCGAGGCTATCGATGCCGAGATCGTTGATCGCGT
>WNFT01001851.1_pt1 | contig 18868 bp, 21 predicted proteins | sample 5400191 | NCBI WGS metagenome assembly WNFT01 (sample SAMN13153359, study PRJNA577476) | soil metagenome | isolation source: 80 cm saprolite under Madrone tree | place: USA:California | collected 2016-06-14 | reverse complement strand
CATCTCGACACCTTGCAGATGCACTCCGCGCAGCAAAAGATTCGACAGGTCGAGGCTACGCAGGTGCCCGCGCTGCTCGCGCAGCAGGGCCAGCACGTTGGCTGGTCCGTAGCCCTGGGCATAGTCTGCCCGGGCGCGCAGGTGGTCCAACAGCGCGAGCAGGTGCCCCTCCACTTCGGCTCGCTCTGGGTACACACTGCGCACCTGCGCGAGCAGCGGAGCCACAATGAGACGCTGCTGGGTCCGCCGCACGTCTTCGCGGGATTTGGCCAGTTCCAGGCCATGCTCGATGAGGCGAACCAGCTGGCCCTGCTCGATCTCGCGGCTCGCCTCCGCGACGAGCCGCGCGGTCGCATACTCCAGCACCACCGAGTGCAGCGTGAAGCTTCCCCGGCGTTTCCCTTGCTCGATCAAGCTGCGTCGGCGCAGCCCGTCAACGGCTTCCAGCACCTGCACACGAGGCCTGGGCGTGCCAAGCACCGCCAGCAGCTCCTCCAGGCTCACCGGCTCGCGCAGGATCGCCAGCCACAGCAGCACGCCCTGCTCGACCGCCGAGAGGCGGGTGAAGTGCTCGTCCAGCAGCTCTCGCACACTGCCAAAGACGATCTCGCCCCGCTCCAGAAAAGGCGCGATCTGGCCCCCAAAGAGCTCCACGATGGTCTGCGCCACGATTTTCAGCGCCAGCGGGTTGCCCGCGTAGGCCTCGATCAGCCGCGCCTGTTCGGGCGCGGTGCCCGCGACGTCCTTCTCCGCCAGCAACTGGGCGCCTGCACCCGCATCCAGCTCTGCCAGGCGCAAAGTGCGCACCGGCGAGCGGCTGCCCTCCAGCGGCACCAGCTCAGCCGGTTTCTCCCGGCTGGTCAGCAGCAGGCAACTCTGGTGTGCCGTCTGGGCCACCCGGCGCAGCAGCTGCTCGTAGCCCTCGGAGCCGGCACGCATGCGTCCCGTGCTCGTCCCTTCCTCCAGCAGCATCTCCAGGTTGTCCAGCACAAGGAGTGCACGCCGGTCACGCAGCAGCTCCAGCAGGAGACGGAGGCGTCCTTCGAGACTAGTTGGCACGTCTCGCAGCGGCTGGGGCGCGAGCACCTGCAGGCAGGTATCCAGCAGCGCTTCACAGGTGGGGGCATCACGCAGGGAACGCCAGAGCACCACCTCGAAGTGCGCCGCCAGCTGGTGCATCGCCCTCGTCGCCAGCGCCGATTTGCCGATGCCGCCCATGCCCAGCACGCTCACCACCCGACAGCGCTCCTGGACGATCCAGCGGGAGAGCAGCGCCAGTTCCCCCTCGCGCCCATAGAAGGTGGGAACATCCAGCGCGTCGCCCCAATCGACCCGCGGCCCCACAGCAGGCTGGGCCACGGTCTGCTCGTCCGACTCAGGTGTCACGAGCACCAGCCGGGGGCGCTGTTGGCCCAGCAGCCCCAGGAGCCACAGCTCATCGAGCAGCACCTTCTGATGTGCCGCGTGCCAGAGCGCACGGATCTCCTGGGCCTCGCGCCCGGCCGCAAAGGCCTGCTGCTGCACACCCAGCGCAATGAATGCTTTGAGGTGGTCGGCTTTGGGGTAACTACTGCCGGACTCCCACTCCCCCACCGCATACCGGGAGACCCGAAGCCTCTGGGCCAGTCCCGCTTGCGTCAGCCCGATGCCCATCCGCAGCCTCAGCATCAGCTGCCCGAAGGCATAGTCTCGCTCCCCATAGGAGGATCGCTTCACGGGCGGTCTCCTTTCCGCGCGACCCACCCGAGCAGAGCCATGCAACGTGATAGCGGGTGGCATGGGAGCTGATGGACGGTGATTTCCCCAGGCACCAGCGCTCGATTGGTGTCTGTCGGGTGAACCCGCCATTCGGGTCAACGCCTGTCTAGGGTGGTATGGGGGCACTGCCAGGCGACTCCATACCCCCTCTCCAATTCTCACCCTCTATGATAGCACATATGCGGGCGAACCACGAGCCTCTCGCTCATGATCCAGGGCTATCTAAAAGTTGTCCTTTTGCTCCTGTCAGCCCGCAAGCGGGCTGACTTTGAGAGTAATTGTTGAGGTTGTGGCCGGCTGACAGCCGGCCACAACCTCAACAATTACTCTCAGCGAGCGCCGCAGGCGCGAGGAAAGTCTAGAAACGCGACTTTTGAATAGCCCTGCTCATGATCGCTGGGTGTCTGACCCCCAGCAAGGAAGCGGGGTGAAGTGAGAGGTGACATGTTAGCTGATGGAGGGTGACTTCTCCAGCGCATCCCTCTATACTCCTAGCAAGAGATAAGACCTCATTACCCGGTGAACAAGCTCAAAATGAGAGCCAGGTGAAAGCACCAATCTACCTGCTAACGGGGTCCTCCCATGAAAGGTCAGTAAAGAAGAAAGCATCATGACTGAAAGCATTGCCCGTCAGATTGTCCTTGCCGCCCGACCTCACGGTCTCCCGCAGGCGAGCGATTTCCGTCTGGAAGAACATGCGGTACCGACCCCTGACGCAGGCCACATCTTATTGCGTGTCGAATACCTGTCGCTCGATCCCTATATGCGTGGCCGGATGGACGATCGGGAGTCCTATGCGAAACCGCTCCAGATTGGCGACGTCATGGAAGGTGAGAGCGTTGCCACGGTCATTGCATCGAAGCATCCCGAGTATGCCGAAGGCGATATCGTCCTGGCACGCACCGGATGGCGCACACACGCGCTCTCGGAGGGAATCGGCCTGCGTAAGCTCGATCCCACGCTAGCGCCGGTCACCACGAGACTCGGCGTGCTCAGCATGCCCGGGTTCACGGCGTACGCTGGCCTGCGCCTGATCGGCAAACCCACGCCTGGGGAGACCGTCGTCGTCGCCAATCCGGAGTGCAGCACGATTTGCTGCCCACGAAGAAGTGAACATTTACGAGAACGCCATTAAGAAGGAACAACTACAATGACTCTCCCAAAGACGATGCGAGCAGCCCAGCTCGTCGCTTACAAACAACCATTAGAGATCCGTGAAGTGCCTGTCCCCGAACCGCAGGGTGAAAATGTCCTGATCCGTATCGCGGGATCAGGGCTATGCCATTCCGATCTGCATCTCATGACTGGCGAGGTACCGCTCATCTCAAGTTTTCCTTTTACGCTTGGGCATGAAAATGCAGGCACGATTGCTGCCCTTGGCAATGAAGTCCACACTTTTCAACTCGGCGATCCTGTCGTCGTCTTCGGTGGCTGGACCGACAAAAGCGATCGTTTCACGTGGAGTGGCCAGGAGCAGTTGAGCGATATTACTAAATGGAGCGGAATTGGGCAACCTGGTGGCTACGCGGACTATCTGCTCGTCCCCACCTATCGCTATCTCTTGCCTGCTCAAGGACTCGATCTCGCTGAAGCTGCCGCTCTGACCGACGCCGGATTAACGCCCTATCGCGCCATGAAGAAACTCGTCCCGGCCATCTATCCCGGCAGCACAGTCGTCATCATTGGGACCGGTGGTCTAGGGCAATTCGGCGTGCAATACGCCAAGCTGCTTCTTCCAGCGGCTACCACGGTGGTCGCGGTAGACGTAGACTCCCGCAAGCTTGAGATTGCTCGTAATCTTGGCGCCGATGTGGTCATCAATAGCAGCAACGAAGATCCTGTCCAGCGCATCAAAGAATTCACCAACGGTGAAGGTGCCCAAGGGATTGTCGACTTTGTTGGGGCTGATGCGACAATGCGCCAGGCCTATCAGTCGGCAGGACGGCAGGCACGCGTCGTCATCGTGGGTCTGGCCGGAGGCAGCCTGCCTTTCACAGTCATCAGGACCGGCTCGATCGAGGAGATTGAGGTCACCACGAGTAGTTGGGGCAACATCACGGAACTCAGCGAGGTCCTGGCCCTTAGCCGCAAAGGACTCATTCGCTCCCGCATTCAACGCATTGGCTTTGAGCAGATAAACGAGACCTTTAACCAACTAGCTCATGGTCAGATCGAGGGTCGCGCTGTTCTCGTTCCTGAGCACTAGCAGAAACGATCTGCTCCCTTCATGAACTCCTCGCTCTACAGCGGCCCGATGGCCAACCTGCTGCACGGTGCCGACATCGCCTACTACGTCGGTATGCTTGTCGCGGGCGTGCTATACTATGTGCTGCGCCGGGCTTTCAATGCAGGAACGAACGTGGAGTCTGAACAATCGTCGTAGTAAAAGAAAAGGAGAGAGCATATGCGTATTGTTATCATAGGAGCCGGAGGAACGGGTGGGTACTTTGGAGGGCTGCTTGCCAGGGCAGGAGAGGATGTCACCTTCCTTGCGCGCGGGACACAGTTAGAGGCCCTTCGCACCCGCGGTCTCACCGTGAAGTCTCGCCTCGCCGGAACGTTTTCGCTCCCAGTCCATGCGACGAACGATCCCCAGGAGATCGGAGCGGTCGATTTGGTGCTGTTCTGCGTCAAAACGTATGACACCAGGGCAGCCAGCGAAGGGCTTCACCTCTTGATCGGGCCGGAGACCGTCGTTCTGCCCATCCAGAACGGGATTGATGCCGCCGAGCGGCTCAGTGGGGAAGTGGGAGGGCAGCACCTCGTTGGCGGGGTGGCCTATGTCACGTCACAAATTGAGTCACCTGGAGTCATTGCTCAAATCGCAGGATCAGGCAGTATCGAGCTAGGAGAACTGGCAGGAGGGCAGAGTGAACGCACGCAGCGAGTGCAACAGGTATTGCGACACGCTGGGATCAGTGCGGAGTTGCCTGACGATATTCGGGTGACGCTCTGGGAGAAGTTTCTCTTGATCTGTGCCTTCAGTGGCGTCACGGCTCTCACGCGCCTCCCGTTGGGCCAGGTGTTTGCGTATCAAGAAACAAGTGCGTTGCTCAAAGCCGTCATGAAGGAAGGAGAGGTACTGGCACGAGCGCGCGGCATTGCGCTGCCGGATGGTATCGTTGAGCGGAGCTATGCGACGTTGAAAGCGTTGGAACCAGAGGCTATGGGGTCGATGGCCTTTGATCTGCTTGCTGGGCGCCGATTGGAAATCGAGGCCCTCAATGGAACGATGGTTCGCCTGGGGAAAGAGCAGAGCATGTTCTTGCCGTTCAATTATGCCATTTATGCGGCACTCAAGCCGTATACAGATAGAGCACCTCGTGTGAATGGAGGTTTATCAAGCCGTTGAGCAACAGCCGCTCTTCTGGTCTTAGCCGATCCGGACTCGCTCATTGCACATTTCGAACTCGATGTGATTCCAGGGTTAACGCTGCTCTTGACTATTCCACCTGATTGGTTGCGCGCTTTGCCCAAGCAGGCATGAAATGGGCAAGCATATCATGGTGTGATCAGATGGCATTTGTCCACCGATAGGGCTTCACGAAGGTACATGTGCGATTTGAGGCAATTAATGGCAATACTCGTGAAGCAAATCGTGGCAGTGCTTTTATTCCAGAAGCCAGTTTATAGCAAGTAGACGGTAAACTAATAAAAACTGATTTGTAGGATATCGCGGCAGCGATTCTGATTTGTGTAGCAAATCGTGGCAGTGAGTCGTTTCGTTGTACTTTCTCGGCAAACAGCGATTCTGATTTCGAGTTTCTTGCCAATATATGCTTCATATTGCCACCATATGCCTCACAGGGTTGTTTTTCTCCTCAAAATACGGTATGCTTTTCCACCAAGATACAGCTGGAGGCCACCTATGACTATAAGGAGGGCGTTTCCTAACCCTGAGAGATAGGTATTTGGCAGAGTCAAGTAAGATGACATCTAGACGAGGCTAGTGCTCTGTCAAAGCAAGATTGATAGGTAAAAAACCCAGGGGTATTCTTGAGAGAAAGAAAAAACCACCTCAAGGAGCCCCCTGTGAAGAAGTATATCGTGGAACTGACCGCGGAACAACGCGAGGAGTTGTCCCAGATGATCTCGACTGGAAAAGCGTCGGCGCGCGAGCTCACCCACGCCCGCATTCTGTTGAAAGCCGATCAAGGTCCCTATGGACCAGGCTGGAGTGACGCGCAAATCCAGGAAGCCTTGGACATCAGCACAGGAACCGTAGGACGAGTGCGCAAACGCTGTGCCCAATCCGGGGTGCAGGAGGCGATCCTGCCGCAACAGGCCCAACGGGTGCGCCGACGCCGACTGGATGGAAGCCAGGAGGCCTACCTGATCGCTCTGGTCTGTAGCGCGCCGCCCGAAGGCGCGGCGCGCTGGACGTTGCGCCTGCTCGCCAGCACCCTGGTCGAATTGGGGTACGTGGAGCACATCAGCCATGAAACAGTGCGGCAGGTCTTGCTGGCCAACGAGTTGAAACCCTGGATCAAGAAACAGTGGTGTATTCCGACCGCTCCTGATGCCGAGTTTGTCTACCATATGGAGGATGTCCTGCAAGTCTACACGCGCCCCTATGACCCAGCGCGGCCTCAGGTCTGCATGGATGAAGTGAACACCCAACTGCTGGCTGACACGCGGGAAGCCTGGCCGATGGAGCCAGGCAAGCCAGTCCGCGAAGATTATGAGTACGAACGGCAGGGGGTGTGTAATATTTTTCTGGCCTGTGAGCCGTTGGCGGGCAAACGCTACACGATGGTGGCTGCCCAACGGACGAAGCAGGAATGGGCCCAGTTCATTCGTCAACTGGCCGACTCGTACTATCCGACGGCGGACAAGATCGTGCTGGTAATGGATAATCTCAACACCCACACCCTGGCTGCGCTCTATGAGGTGTTTCCGGTGGCCGAAGCGCGGCGCCTCTGCCAACGTTTTGAGGTGCATTACACTCCCAAGCATGCCAGTTGGCTCAATATGGCGGAAATTGAACTCTCGGCCTTGGACCGACAATGCTTGTCGCAACGGTTGTCCTCCCTTGAGATGGCCCAACGGCAGGTCGCTGCCTGGACGAGCAGGCGCAATCAGCAGCAGGTCACCATCAATTGGCGCTTTACTGCTGCCGATGCCTGCATCAAACTCAAACACCTTTACCCATCAATACAAGATTGACAGAGTACTAGCTCCCTCGTCTAGAAGGTCAACACTATGATGCCTGTAGCTCTTGAAGATCAGACACCAATCGCACCTCCATCCTATCATCGTGCGCAAGCTCGACTGGGGCCCGCCCTCCACATCAATGCTCTTACCTTAGTGACGACGTTACATCTGCTCGCACTGTGTTGTCTCGCCGTTCGCATGGCCCATCGTCGGTGTCCACCGCCCTTGCCAGCAGGGAAGGGCGGTTCTCCGCGTCTCTACAGCGAAGAGAGTTTGCTGCTCATCGGCCTGTTGCGTACCTTGTGGCGCTTATCCTATCAGGACATGCATGACTGGCTCAAGAGTTGGCCTTCATTGGCCCTGGCCTGTGGCTTGCCCTTGAAAGAGGGACAGCTCTGCATTCCGAGCAAATCCCAGCAGTGCAAACGTCGCCATGCTGCCGGAGCGCCTTTGCATGAATCCCTGTTTGTGCTGGCCGTTGTGCAAGCTCTCCGGCGACGTCTCATCGGTGCCCGTGATCTCATCATTGACAGTGCTCCCATCCTCGCTTGGAGACACGCTGATCCCGATGCTGCCTTCGGGCACGCTCCTGCTCACCATCCTCGTCCTCTCTTACGCGGCTTCCGGGTTCATACCCTCATCTGTCGTGGTTCTGGCTTGCCTGTCTTCTTTTTGCTCTCTCCTGCCAATGCCCATGATGCTCCTTTTGCACAACTCCTGTTGGCAGGGGCAGTGCGCCTCTATCAGATCCGTCCCCGTGTCGTCCGTCTGGATGCGGCCTACTGAGGCTTGCGGCTGATTGCCTGGATTCATGCTGTGCTTGGCGCTGTTGCAGTCATTGCCTGGAATCCCAAACGTCAGAAGAACCGCTCCTACTTGCCTCCCACCTGGACGAAAGAAGAACTCGGGAAACGAAGCAGCATTGAGCGCTTCTTTGGACGCGTTTTTCTCTTTTTTCATCTCCAACGTCCACCTCTGTGCGGCTGGTCCGAGATTGCCTCGCAGGTAGCCCTGTCGTATGCTGCTTCCATTATCGTTGGGCTGGCTGCTCAACAGGCTAGTCGTCCTGATCTCATTCGTTCACCCAAGCGTGTCCTCGCTCATCTTTGGGAGGAGGATTCCAAGTTATGAAACGCCCTCTACGGATTTCTGTCGACCCCCCTTGACATATACCAGATACGGGTATATGCTTACATCATGGAGACGAAATTCGTTTGCACATGTACGACGGTCCGCCACGCGGCACAAACACTCACCGAGGTCTATGATCGCGTCCTCGCTCCCAGCGGCCTGAAGATCACGCAATATATGCTCTTGCAGAGCATTCTCAGCGGTGGAAGAGAGAAAAGCATCACCGGTCTTGCCCAGCAGGTCGGCATGGATCGCTCTACCATTGGCAGAAATCTACGCGTCTTGGAGCGTGATGGCTTTGTCGCCCTGGATGTGGGAAATGACCGACGGGAACATATGGTACGAGTCACCGAGAAAGGACGTCAGGCCGTTGCCTGTGCCCTTCCTTTATGGCAGAAGGCCCAGTCGATGATAGCACAGGCACTTGGTCAAGACCAGCTTGATGCGCTCAAGACGCTGCTCTCGCGTCTGGAGGAGGTGACCATCTAAATTTTTTTATGGTTCATTGCGGGTACATGCCCTCAATGGACGCAGAGGAATGGCGTTTTCTTTTTTGCCTGATGTGAGTACGTACCCGCTTCTAGCAGACTGCTACTCGCAAAAACTGGTGTCAGGCCGAGCACAGGACTTCTTACCGTTCTGTATCTCTCTGCCTTCCCACCATTATTGCGACGAACGACACAGCTGAAATGCACCAACACAAAGGAGTACTGTATGGAAACCTAAATCCACGAAACGACACCGACCCGGTTCGCCGTCCGCCCCTGCCGCATCACCGTTCCGGAAGCAGATCGATGCCGGCTAGAGAAAGGAGTTCTCTTCCTCCAAATCAACCGGTTCATGGAAGTTCGTCTTCCTACCTTTGCAATCTTACACAATCAAGCAGATGAAGCCCATGCAGAGGCTGTGAGTCTCCTGCCTTTTCTTCGTCTTGTCTCTTTTGAGAGGAGTATCCACCATGACCAATAATCAAGATGCCACGCCATCTGTGGCCACCCCAGTGATCTACGAAGGGTTGGAATTCCCTGAGTTACCGTATGTGTCTCGTTGGGTCGAAGTCGATGGGATCAGAATCCACTATATCGAAGGGGGCAACCCATGTGCCGATCCCATCCTATTCCTTCATGGAATCCCCACATGGTCATACATTTGGCGCAACGTGATGCCCGTTGTTGAACCCACCGGGCGTGTGATCGCCCTCGATTTCGTGGGTTTCGGACGGTCCGAACGACCGGATGTTCCCTATGATTTGGCGACCCAGGTGACCTATCTGGAAGGCTTCGTTGATGCGCTCGATCTGCATGACATCACACTCGTGATCCAGGATTTGGGGTCGGGTGTGGGCTTTGCGTATGCCGCCGCGCATGAGGACAATATCAAGGGGATCGTTTTCATGGAGGCGGCTATCCCGCCCCTTTTCTCGCCGGATTTTGTGCCGACCGGGGCACTAGCAGAGTTCATGGCGACTATCCAAACGATCCTTCAGCCCGGCGTCGATGAAGAGATGATCCTCAATCAGAATGCCTTCATTGAGCAGGTTCTGCCAGCGCAGATCACCCGTTCGCTGACCGAGGCAGAGATGAATGCCTACCGCGTGCCGTTTCCGACGCCGGAGAGCCGCCGCCCGATTCTGGACAATGGTCCACGTCAGATCGGCAACGGCGCCGCGTTTAAGCTGATCGGCAGCTATTCTGAGTGGCTGACAACGACCGATGTCCCGATGCTTCACCTGTACGTCACGCCGGGTATGATTAACCCTGAAGCCAGTGTGCAATGGAGCCGAACGCACATTCACAACATTGAGCAGCAGTATATGGGCGTAGGCGGGCACTTCTTCCAGGAAGACCATGCTGTAGAAATTGGTGCTGCAATTAGAGATTGGTTAGGGCGAGTCGTCAGCGCAAACTAAATCAGGCGATACCGGGAGATGTCGAGCCGGGATGAACTGCTCTCCCGGCTCGTTTCAGAGAGCGACTGAAGCTGCGCCTCGTCCTGACAATCCAAAAGTATATACAGGGAGTTGAGCCAGCGTTTGCGTCTGCGCAGGAAGCATGAGCATTCCCCCCTGGAAAGCTGAATGTTCGATGTCTCACTTTCCTCTGTCTACCGGTAGTTTGTGGGCTCGGGGAGATTACCCCGGTCCAGGGCAATCAGCCGGCTTTTTCTTGGTTCGAAGAATCAAGGCGTGGTGGGTCTTCACCAGAAGGGCAAGGATGCGACGTTTCCCATATCAACAAACTACCGGTAGTAGGAAAAGCATCCTGTTCTCGAAGAGCTCTGCTCTTCGAGAATAAAGGCGATCGATGATGCGTTTAGGATTATGGTTCTCGGATTATCGCTGGCAAGGGGAGCAGGTCTCCCTGGGCGACACCTTCGCGACGATAGCGCAGCGGGCAGGTTGCCGGTCGCTCAAAGGGGCATGACGTATCACCTTGGGAAAGAGAATGGGTCCCGCTGAATAAAAGAGACAACCAGATAACTGAAAGGAAGACAAACAGATGACTGAAGTCGAAACTCAAGACATTCCGCTGAACTGGGACGTGTTTGTGACGCCTGGCATACCCACTGTCACCAGCGACCTGCCTCCAGGCACAGAACAGCGGCTGTGGTCACCGATCTCGGCGACGCTGATCTCTGGGGATCGGGACGCCGTGCTCGTCGACGCCTTTATCACCGTCGAGCAGGCGCACGCCCTGGGGGAATGGGTCGAAGCACACGGCAAGCGCCTGACCACGCTCTACGCCACGCACGGCCACGGCGACCATTTCTTCGGCGCTAGTACACTTCTCCAACGATTTCCGCGCGCCCGCCTTGTTGCGACGCCGGATGTCGTCAAGACGATGCGCCAGCAGGCATCGCCGCAGTCCCTCGCGTCGTTTTGGACTCCGCGTTTCCCCGGTCAAATTGCTGATCAGCTTGTGCTGGCCGAAGAACTGACCGGAAACGTGATTGACCTCGAGGGGCACGATCTGGTCGTCGTGCCGCTCGGACATACCGATACCGACAACACGACTTGCTTGCATGTCCCGTCCATTGGCCTGGTCGTAGCAGGCGATGCCGCCTACAACGACGTCCACCTCTACCTCGCCGAGTCAAACGCGCAAACCCGCCGCGAGTGGATCGCGGCGCTCGACACCATCGAGTCGCTCCACCCACGCGCGGTGATCGCCGGCCATAAGCGACCTGGGAGCGACGATGACCCCCGGATCATCGAAGAGACCCGGCAGTATATCCGCGACTTCGACCGGCTAGCCGAGACGACGACGACCGCGCGCGAGCTCTACGACCAGGTGCTCTCGCTCTATCCGCAGCGGGTCAACCCCGGTGCACTCTGGTTATCAGCGCGTGCACTCAAGCCATAGGAAGGAGAAAGATGATGTATGCTCTTCAGATTTCGAGGTTTGGCGAACCATCCGACGTATTGGAACTGGTGAAGCTCCCCGATCCGCACGATCCTCTTGCCAACGAGGTGCTGCTCGCCGTGGAATACGCGCCGATCAGCGATAGTGACCTCTCGACGATCAGAGGCCAGTACGGTATGCTGCCTTCCTTGCCCACTGGCATCGGCTTTGAGGGCGTCGGGCGAATCCTGTCGGTGGGAGAGGAGGTTGACCATCTCAAGGTCGGCGATCGTGTGCTTCTCCCATCTTCCTCCTCCTCCTGGCGCGAGAAGATCATATTGCCGTCAACGGGGCTCTTCCCGCTGCCACAAAACGCTGATCCGCAACAGTTGTCAATGTTGAGCATCAATCCACCGACGGCTGCACTGCTTCTGAGCGAATACGTCGAGCTCAAGCCCGGCGATTGGGTGATTCAAAATGCTGGCAATTCTGGCGTTGGGCGCTCGGTAATCGCTTTTGCAAAGGATCGTGGGTTGCGAACCGTGAGCCTGGTGCGTCGACAAGAACTCATCGACGAACTCGTAGCTGCGGGGGGTGACATCGTGCTGGTGGATGGAGCAGAGATATCCGCTCGGGTGGCCCAAGCCACCGGCAACGCGAAGATCGCCTTAGCGCTCGACGGCGTCGGGGGAGAAGCGATGCTCTCTCTGTCCAGTTGCCTGAGCCCTGGGGGCACGCTGGTGGTCTATTCCGCGGTGAGCAAAAAACCCAGTCTGGCAAGCGCTATGGATCTCGTCTTTCGCATTGTGACGATACGCGGCTTCTGGCTCTACAGTCCGGAGTTTCGCGCTTCCCCTAAAGTGGTGGAGGCCATCAAAACGGGTGTGCGGCTGATCGCCGAGGGGAAGCTCTACATGCCTGTCGCAGCAACCTATCCTCTCGTCGCGGCGAAGGAAGCGATCGCTCATGCCCAAAGGGGCGGGAAGGTCCTGTTCAAACTCTCATAATGGCCTCAGATGCTCGCCATCTACAATGCGCCCATAGCGCTGGAGACGGGTGGAAAATCTGTCGCAAGAATTGAACAACGCGCTGATGGTCTGCGAGCACAGGTACGGCCGTTGCGGCTAGCGTTAGGGAGCGTGCTGAGTGCCTGGCACAGGAACATCCTCCAGCTCCGCCATGAAAAAGTGTCTATGCCCGTTCTTGCTATAGGAGCAGACCACAGCCTGGGAGCAAAGGTGGGACAGCAAGTTCAGCAGTATGCGAATCACGTAAGGAGTGTCGTCATCACCAACTCCGGGCATTGGCTGCCTGAAGAACATCCTCAGGAAGTCGTCCAATACCTGACGTCCTTCTTTGCAGAGTAGGCGTATATTGACAGGGGCCTCTGCTATGATACAAGGTCGGTTAGACCACTCGTAGCGGAGGTCTGTTCTGCGGTACCCATCTTCGTCCAGAGGCATGTTCGCACCCTTGCTGCTCTACCTGGCGGTCGAAAAGGGCCTGCACCCCCGCAGCAAGCTGGCCGCCCTTCTGTGGCCCGACAGTGAGGCCCCCACGGCTCGCACGGCCTTGCGTAACGCTCTAACGCTGCTGCGCAGTCTGCTCGATGCCTCGCCTGTTGCGGACAGCCATCTGCTCAGTCAGCAGGATGCCCTGGGCCTGAACCCGCAGGCCGCGCTCTGGCTGGACCTGGACGTAGTGCAGCAGGCCTGGAAAGAGGTCCAGCAGATCTCCACCGTCCCCGCTGAGCCGCAGCGCACAGCCTTGGTCGCCCAGGTTCAGCATGCCCTCTCGCTCGTCCGTGGTCCCTTCCTCGACGACTTCCGGCTGGGCGAGGAAGCCCCTTTTGACGGGTGGGTGCAGCAGCAGCAGCAGCAGTGGCAGGTGCGCTTGCTGCTGCTCTGCGATCGGCTCTCCTGCTGGCAGGAGGCGGCTGGGGAGCTGGAGCAGGCTCAGGCCACGCTCTTGCGCTGGCTGGCGCTCGATCCGCTCTCGGAGGAGGCCTCTCGCCGCCTCATGCTGGTGCATCTGGCGCTGGGCGATGCGACGGCCGCCTTGCAGGTCTACGCCACCTGCCGGGCGCGCCTGGCCGAGGAGTTGCAGGTCGAGCCGTCGGCGGACACCATCACCCTGGCCGCACACATCCGTACCAGTGCGGCTCGCCTCCCAGGGAGCCGCTCGGCACATCCTCCCAGCACGGAAAGCCAGCCACCAGGTGATCTCATCGCGCCGCTGGTCGGACGGGCCTCGGCTTTCACCCAGTTGGTCAGTTGCTACCAGCAAGCGCGACTGGGGCAGCCACAGACCGCGCTGCTGGTGGGGGAGGCGGGCATCGGCAAAACGCGGCTGGCCAACGAGTTTGTGGCCTGGGCCCGAGCCCAGGGAGCCGAGGTGTTGAGTGGGCACGCCTTCGAGCTGGAAGCTTTGCTGCCCTACCAGTCGCTGGTGGAGGCGCTGCGGCCACGGCTGGAGGAGGAAAATACCTCGGAGGATCTGCTGGAGGACCTGTGGCTCGCCGAATTGTCGCGCCTGCTGCCCGAACTGCGGGTGCGCTATCCCGATTTGCCGGCCCCCACCCAGGATGAGCTGACGGCCAGGCTGCAGCTCTTTGAAGCGGTAGCCTGGCTCCTGGACGCCCTGGCCAAGCGAGCGCCGCTGGTGCTGCTCTTGGATGACCTGCACTGGGTGGACGGGGCCTCCCTCGACCTCGTGCGCTACCTGGGACATTCCTGGAAGGACCATGGGAGCCGGGTGCTGCTGCTGGGCACGGTACGCCGTGAGGGACTGGAGCTCAACCCACAGCTTTCGGCTCAGCTCGTTGATCTGAGACGCGACCTGCCGATTACACAAGTCACCTTGCAAGCACTAAGCCAGGAGGAGACCCTCCAGCTGGTTGAGGCCATCGTTGGGGAGCGGCGTGAGCTAGGTCCTGGATGGCAGACCACCACCGCGGCTTCACCTGCGTCAAAGACGCCACTGGTCGCCCTGGGCGACTTCTTGTTTGCGCACACCGGGAGGCAGCCGTTGTACCTGCTGGAGACGCTCAAGTTGTTGCGGGAGCAGGAACTGCTGGTCCCACGGCTGGGTGCGGATGGAGTCTTCCGGCTGGAGCCGACCTGGGAGATGGTCGCGGCCATCGGGCAGAAGCAGTCCCGGCGCGAACTTGTGCCACCCTCGGTGCGCGCGATGATCCTGGCACGCCTCTCCAAGCTCACCCAGCCAGCGCGACAACTGGTGATGGCCAGTGCTGTGTTAGGGAGCCGGGTGAGCGCACAGCTTCTGTGGCAGGTGGCCGAGCTGGGGGTGCAGGCAGGCATCGAAGCGCTGGAGGAAGCCGTCAAAAGTGGGATGTTGCGCGGGGAAGCAGCAGGAGGACCAGAGGCAAGCCGACTGGGCGGCTATCGCTTCTCCCATGAGCTGATGCGCGAGGTGGTCTACATTGAGCTGGGAGAGGCGCGGCGGCAGGTCTTGCACCAGCGTGCCTTGGCGAGGCTGCAAGTCGAGGGAGTGAGGACCTCCGAGCTGGCCTCTCAGGTGGTCTCGGCCTGAGAGGCGGAGGCGGCCTCGGAAGCCGTGACCCTCAACCGCTTGGCGATCTTGGCGGTCCACCAGTCGAACGACAAGCCAGTAAAGAATAATCATTTTCTTTATAAAGAAGGAGCCAGGAAGGTGAGGTATGCAATCAGTTCTCACACGAACAGACTCTCACACAATCCCTTTCAGTGAGTTGCGAATGGGGAAGTATGTGCTGCTTCGCCAACTGGGGCAGGGGGGCTCGGCCACCATCTATCTTGCAGAACAGATCTCGTGCAAGAGCCAGGTAGCGCTCAAATTGCTCAATCGTTGGAGAGCAAGCCAGCAAGAGGTAGAACGCTTTCAGTTTGAGGCTAGCCTGCTGGCACAGCTGCAGCACCGGCATATCGTGCCAATATTGGATTTCGGGTGGGAGCAAGGTACGCCATATCTTGTGATGGAATATGCCCCTGGAGGAACCCTACAGAGCGCGTTTCCTCAAGGAGTCCCTCTCCCAGTCCAGAGCATCTTGCCGATCGTCTTGCAGCTTGCCAGTGCATTACAGTATGTCCATGATCACCGCGTGATTCACAGCGATGTCAAGCCTGAGAATGTGTTGCTTGGGCGAAACAACAGGATCTGGCTGGCAGATTTTGGCATTGCGACCATGGTTCCCTCTGTCTTGGAAAAGAGGTATGGCAAGCGAGAAGTGAAAGGGACAGCCAGATATATGGCCCCCGAGCAGATTCGGGGAAACCCAATGCCAGCGAGCGATCAGTATGCGCTGGCCGTGATGGTGTACGAATGGCTCTGTGGTCGGCCTCCGTTTCACGGTTCCGTTCTTGGAGTCCATGTTGGTCATGTCTCTACCCCTCCACCGGCGTTGCGAGACCATGTTTCCTCAATCTCACCTGCCGTTGAGCACATCGTCCTCAAGTCCCTCTCGAAAGATCCGCAGCGACGGTTCGCACAGGTGATGGACTTTGCATCTGCTCTCAAGCAGGCGACTGCTCGAAAGATGTCCCAGGGCATTCCATCAGCGACGTGCAGGGGGGCGTTCTCCCAGGCTGAACCCTGGTTTCTGTCTGCGGGTGCCAATACGACGCATGATACCAATTCGCGTTCTAATACACCTTTGCGTCCCAAAACGGCGAAACTTTGTGTCCTGTGACACTGGCACGCGCCAAAACGCTTCTTGAGCCGCGTTTCTTTCCACTGAGCCACAAAGGGCTTGACAAATTGAAAATAAGTGTATATACTCCTAATTATGAACGAACACTTGCATCAACCAAACGCAGCTCAATTGGCTGAGATTGAGGCGACGTGTGCGTGCTCGAATGTGCGCAAGGCAGCACGCGCCGTCACGCAACTCTTTGATGAGGTGCTGCAGCCGACTGGTTTACGGTCAACCCAGTTCACTCTTCTGGTCGCCGTTGCATTGCTGGGTGAAGCGCCCGTGACGCGACTGGCTGAGGACCTGGTCATGGACCGCACGACGCTCGCACGCAACCTGAAGCCATGCGTCCGCCAGGGGCTCCTCACGATTGAGGCAGGGACGGACCGGCGCAGGCACCTGATGCGGCTGACTGAACGTGGCCGCCAGGCATTGGCAAGGGCGCTGCCCTCTTGGGAACAAGCACAGCACCAGGTGGTCACGCGCCTGGGACACGAGCAGTGGCACGCGCTCCGAGCCTCACTGAAAGCAACGATGACGCTTGCCCAGTCGTTCTAGTGTTTTTTTGTGGTAATACGTGTATATACATGAAGTGAGCAAACACCGTTATAGGCCCAATACATACATCGGCGCTATGAAGGGCATGATAGTTATACCTCAGCTCTAGCAATGAGTAAAAGCGAAGAAAAAGGGTAGGAATGACACGATTGTCGCCAGAAAACGCCACACTCACCTTTTCATCTGGCCGAGGGAAGGTCACCGAGAATGGCTCAAGGAACTTTTCCCCTCCTCTCAGTCGAGGAAATACCCCTTTTGCCGCTTTTCTCCTTCCTTGCAGCCAGACTCCAGCTATATATAACTATCTTGCCCCTGATGTCATCAACGTACGGATTAGGCCTATTTCTCACGATGGAGATAACACATGAACAAACTTGAAGGAAAAGTGGCCGTCATCACCGGTGCAAGCACCGGCATTGGTCTGGCCACTGCACAGCGTTTCGTTTCTGAGGGCGCATTTGTCTATATCACTGGTCGCCGCCAGAGCGAACTGGATGCAGCAGTCCAGCAGATTGGCCACCATGTCACCGGGGTGCAAGGGGATGTCTCGAACCTTGCGGATCTGGATCGGTTGTACACCACCGTGCAACAGCAGCATGACCACATTGATGTGGTCTTTGCCAGCGCCGGGCTTATTGAACCCGCTCTCCTGGGGGAGATTTCCGAAGCCACCTTTGACAAAATATTCGCAGTCAACGTCAAAGGGCTGCTCTTCACGGTGCAAAAGGCACTCCCGTTCTTGCGGGAAGGCAGCTCAATCATTTTGATGGCTTCGTCGACCACGCGCAAAGTACAGGCTGCCATAAGTGTCTATGCCGCAAGCAAAGCAGCCATTCGCTCCTTTGCACGTACCTGGACGCTCGATCTCCAGGGTCGCAATATCCGCGTCAATGCCATAAGCCCTGGTCCAACTCGCACGCCTGGAGTCAATGGTCTGGCGCGAACTGAAGAAGAGTGGCAACAGCTCTCTGCCGCAGTTGCGGCTACTGTCCCGTTGGGACGAATGGCTGATCCTGACGAAATCGCCAAAGCTGTCGTGTTCCTTGCCTCAGATGACTTGGGGTTTTGGTAGCAGTCAGACAGAAAACAACGTTTAGGAATGGCTGAGTAGTATTAGCAACAAAAGTTGCTCGTCGCTGAGCACGAAAAAGCGTCGTATCAGCGGTTTAGACCATCAAACGCCGTGAATGATAACTCTTACCAGCAGCAATGTGCAACCGCTTTACAGGCCAATTGAGAGCCTTAACGTTGGAAAATGTCCATCTGCTACGGGAACCCCACCTCTGGCAGCAGGGCTGTAACAAGGGAAGAACGGAGTTGTAGCCAGGGATGGGACTCGGTAGAGTAGAGTAACTTACACAGAAGAAGGAGACACATCATGGGTATGCTGCGGGTCATGTCCCGCCGTGGTGATGATCGGATCGTCTGGGACCCTGAAAGAGTACGGGCGAACGATCCTGAAGCTGTAGCGGCTATCCGAGAGGCTGAGCGCATCTTCAACGAAGAACGCTTACGCGGCGCAACCGCCTTCAAAGTGGAGCCTGGTAAACCTGTAGAGCGTCTTGAGAAGTTTGATCGCACAGCAGAGCAGGTCGTGATTGTACCTCGCGTAGTAGGTGGCTAAGGAGCATAAGCTGCCATGACATTAGCACTGAGCCTGTTTCTAGGTATCTGGCTGCTGTTTCTGTTACTGGCGATCTATTATCTGTCGCAATCACCGGATGGCCGTGTGAGCCGTCTGCGCGAGTCGGTCAGCGAGCATCTGTCTGCCGAGAGCCGCGCTAAAGCTCTGCTGCGTGAGATGTTGACGGAGAACCAGTACCAGCAACTGATCAAGTTTGGATATCTTGAAGTCCCTAGCCCTTCAATAGACAGCCGCGTCTATCGTATTCCTGGCTCCGGTGGTTTGGTGAAGGTCTATGAGAGAGGGTGCGCAGTGATGGAGTTATGCCTGCAACCGGCTGAGCCGTTGCCTGATGGTGATGTAGTGGTGATGCATAAGCTGATGATCGAGGCGAATGAGCAAGAGTATTTGCAGAAGGCAAATCATTTTGCGCCGGGTATCATCTCGTTGCGTTGCCAGCATTTGTGAGAGTACTTGGGGTTTTGGTAGCAGTCAGACAGAAAACAACGTTTAGGAATGGCTGAGTAGTATTAGCAACAAAAGTTGCTCGTCGCTGAGCACGAAAAAGCGTCGTATCAGCGGTTTAGACCATCAAACGCCGTGAATGATAAC
>WNFT01001640.1_pt1 | contig 18876 bp, 17 predicted proteins | sample 5400191 | NCBI WGS metagenome assembly WNFT01 (sample SAMN13153359, study PRJNA577476) | soil metagenome | isolation source: 80 cm saprolite under Madrone tree | place: USA:California | collected 2016-06-14 | reverse complement strand
TCGCGGCGACACCAATGATTTCGCCTTTGTCGAATCAAAGAAGATCCCGCTGCCGATCCGCGAGGAGCTCGTCAGCATCCGCGGCGTCATGGCGGGCGAATACACCGTCAATGTTCACCTCTACCACCACATCGCCACCACGCCGGTCCCGGTCTCGGTGAAGGTCGAGAAGCTCAATCCGGTCGTCGAGATCGTCGACTACAAGACATTGCTCCTCGATCACACCGACCAGGAGAAAACCGTCGTGCGCTTCACTCTCGCCGAGGACGGCAACGTCGTGCGACTGAGCGAAGCCGAAAAATCGCTGATCGACACCATCGCGTGGAAGAAGACGTTCCGAAATATGCGGCGGTAGGAAGATCTGGTGACTGAGGGGATTTCGATCGGTTGTAGGGTGGGCAAAGGCGCGTCGCGCAGAGCGGGGATGTCGGCACGGATTATCATTTGCCTTTGCCCACGCTGTCCGATCTCGCCCGGTTGACCGCGCGGGCAAAGTCGCGCGAGTCCAGTGCGGCATCGCATCTGCGGCAGACGACTTTGCCCACCCTACTCCACATGGCCCCGTAGCCCGGATGGAGCGACCGTCGTCGGTCGCGTAATCCGGGGCCGGCGTTGCGACATCACGGAAAGGTCCGCCCCCGGATTACGCTTCGCTCCATCCGGGCTACTGGCTTCGCGAGGCAACCGCCACATTCAGGTGATATCGCGTATGGCGCAGCGCGCCGGTCCTGGTGAGCGCACCTTTCTCGACCAGATCCTGCAAGTCCCTCGTGGCGGTCGCGCGCGAGGCCTTGCTGATGCTGATGTAATTTTCCGCGCTCAGCCCGCCCTTGAAGCCGTCGATGCCCTCACGGAACATGCGGGCGATCACTTTCTCCTGCCGTTCGTTGAGTTGCCCGCGCAATTGCTCGTAGAGCCTGGCCTTCGCAATGTAGAAATCGACGCGTCTGATCGTGTTGTTCTGCGCTTCGAGCACGGTGTTGGCGAAATACGTCAGCCAGTCGCTGATCTCGTTTTCCTTGTTGTTGCGCTCCAACGCGGCGTAATAGTCCTTGCGCTTGCGCTCGATCGTGTAGGCGAGCGCGATCAGGCTGGGCTGCCCGAGGTTTTGCGCCAGCGATTTTTGCGCGAGCGCGCGGCCAATGCGCCCGTTGCCGTCTTCGAACGGGTGGATGCAGACGAAATAGAGGTGGACGATACCCGCGCGTGTCAGCGCCGGCGCTGGGGTGCCTGCGCCAGGGGCCGTGTCGTTGAACCATGCGATGAAGCGCTTCATTTCCTCCGGGACACGAGTGGACGGCGGCGCTTCGAAATGCACCGTGCGTGCGTAGTCGGGACCGGAGACGACCTGCATCGGCTCCGGATGTGTGCGGTAGCCGCCGATGACCCCAACGGAATTGCCTCCGCCGAGCAGCATGCCGTGCCAGTCGAACATCGTCTTGTCGGTGAGCGGCGCCGCGAAGTTGCGATAGAGATCGACCATCATTCGCGAAATGCCCCGCTCGGCCGGCCTCACGCCGGGCCGCTCGACCCCGAGCCCGAACTGGTGGCGCAACGAGGATTGCACGCTGTCACGGTTGAGGATCTCGCCCTCGATCTCGGAGGTCTTGACCGCCTCGTCGCCAATGAGCTCGATCTCGAGCGTTTCGCTATCGTCCGGATCGACGTGCTTGTATGCGCCGATGAACTCACCGGATTGCCGCAGGAATTGCCGCTCCAGCGGCTCCAAGGCCGTGGAATCGTAGGTGAAATTCGGCCAGTCCGGTTGTTGCCAGTTCCAGGTCATGAGGCATAGGGCGCACTTCTATAGCTCATGTTATATAACAAAGTGAGTTATAGCAAGGAATGTCATAGCTCACGGCCACTCAGGCGGGAGGTTGGTAATATTTTCCCCTCCGCTTAATAGACGCCGCCAAGGGTCAGGCAATTGCGAATGTCGATCGCACCGCACTCCAATACGTCACACTTGATTTCTACGACCGGTTGGAATTCCAGATCAAAATACTCGAAGTCGACGGAATACCCGCGAGTAATCAAAGGCTTGGTCCATTCTTCAACCCGCCAGCCTCCTCCTTTTCTATACCGGTATCCATCATCATTTTGAATGAATGTTGCATATCCGTCACTTTGAAAGGCGTCCGTCTGACGAACCCGTGACAATATGCGGCCGACTATACCAGATTCTACTCGGTAACTACGGATCGCATTCATAGCGTCGTGGGTGGTCTCGACCCGTGATTGGCTCGACCGACATAGATTCTGCACGCGGTTATATTCGAGTGCGAAGATTCCTGATCCAAATAACAAAATAGAAACCCCGGCAACTATGAATACTCATAGACCTTCCTCATGTCAGTGCTCCTGTGCGGGGCAATACTCTCGGTCTCCAAACATCGCGGACTGCGGACGCGCGAAAGTGAGCGCGCCACAGCCTGTAGCCCGGATGGAGCGACCGTCTTCGGTCGCGTAATCCGGGCCGGCGTTGCCGTTTGCGGAAAGGTCCGCCCCGGATTGCGCTCCGCTCCATCCAGGCTACGGTCCGCCCTCATCCCCCCGCAATCGCCTTCCAATTCCCCGTCAGGTGCTCCGCCGTCCGCCAAGCGAGCGCCTGCGCGGTCAGCGTCGGATTATGCGCCCCACTCGTCCCCATCACCGACGCACCCAAAATGCCGAGGTTCGGCACTTCGTGGGCGAAGCCCCAGCGGTCCACCACATTGGTGGCGCGGTTGTCGCCCATGCGGGTGCCGCCATAGGCATGGGTGGACGGGCCCATGGTGCCGGTCGGGCCCTTCTCAACCGCGATGGCGCCCGCCTCCATGAACCATTGCACCATCTTGTCCTGGATGAAGGCGCCGAGCCGCTTTTCGTTATCCTTGTGGTCGGCCGTGATGCGGATCACCGGGAAGCCCATCGGGTCCTTCGCCGCCGGGTCGAGGTCGAGATAATTGTCCTCGTAGGGCAGCGTCGTCTTCTGCAGATAGGCGACGTTGAAGCGGTCGGCGTTCTGCTTGACGAAGGATTTCCATGCCGCTCCCCAGGTCGGCGCCTTGCCGAAGGTTGACATGCTGGCGGCGCCGATCGGGCGGCGGTCGGAATAGACCCACAGATTGCCGCCGCCGATGAAATCGAGGCCGGAATGGTCGAAATTGTCGTCCGCCCAGTTGTCGACCGCGACGCCCTGGGCCGGCAGGCCGTACCAGTTGTTGAGTTCGAACGGGAATAGCGCCGTCACCGGATTGCCGGTGTGATGGGTCATATAGTGCCGGCCCACCTGGCCGCCATTGTTGGCGAGCCCGTTCGGGAAGGCGCGCGATGTCGACAGCAGCAGCAGGCGCACATTCTCGTAGGTGTAGCTCGCGAGCAGCACCACGTCGGCCGGCTGGAAATATTCCTGGCCGCCCTTCAGGTAGTTCACGCCGGTGACGCGGCCGGACTTCTCGTCGACTGTGACGCTGGTGGCGATCGCCTGCGTCACCACCTGCAGGCGCTTCGTCTCCATCGCCTTCGGGATGGTGCTCACGGCCGTCGAGTTCTTGGCGCCGACATGGCAGCCGCCGCGGTTGCAGAACCCGTGGTACTGGCAGGCCGGCCGGTCGTCATAGGTCTGCGAGTTGACGGCGGCGGGGCCCGGAAACGGCTGCCACCCGAGCTTGCGCGCCGCCGTCGCCATGCGCTCGGTGAATTCGGTGCCCCGCAACGGCGGCATCGGATAGCCGCGCCGGCGCAGGCCCTCGAAGATGTTGCCGCGCGGATCGACGGTGCCGTTAATGTTGCCGGCCTGGCCCGACACGCCGACTTCGTGCTCGACCGTGTCGTAATAGGGCTCAAGCTCCTCAAGCCCGAACGGCCAATCCTCGACGGTGGAGCCCTTCGGGATGCGCGCGGCGCCATAGCGCCGCGCGGTCTCGCTCACCACCCGGAAGTCCCACGGATTGAGCCGCCAGCTCTGCGCCCAATAGTGCAGCGAGGTGCCGCCGACGCCGTTCATCATGGGATGGATCGGAAAGCGCGGCGAATAGGGCGCCGATGCGTTCGGCCGATGGGTCGGAATTTCCGTGTTGGCTTTCTGCGCCGCCTGCGGCCAGCCGCGGAAATTGTTGCGCAGCTCGTCCGGCGCGAAATCGCGCGGGGTGAGCCAGGAGCCGGCTTCCAGTCCGATCACATCGAGGCCCGCGCGTGCGAGCGGCAAAGCGCCGACCCCGCCGACCGCACCGAGCCCGACGATGACGACGTCGGTCTTCTTAAGGTCGATGGGCATGGTCGCCTCCCTTCGCGCTGCCCTTGCGGGCGAACATCGCCTCCTCGTAGGCGGACTTGCGCACCGCCTTCGGCGCGCTCATGCGTTGCTCTTGCGCGTCGACCGCCATCCGCAGGCCCGGATAGCCGATCAAATCCCAGCCGACGAAATTTGCGTTGCCGCCGTAGTAAGGATCGCAGAACGTGCCCTGGATGGTGTGGGTGCGCACCAGATTGAAGAAGGTCGCGGCGTTCGGCATGAAGCCGGTGGCGACGTTTTTTTCCATGTCGGTGAGCACCGCATCCTGGTCCCGCAGCGAAAGCTTGACGAACGGCGTGCCTTTCGCCGCCTGCGCGTAAACATCGATGGCGGCGAGACCTGCCGCGTAGGCATCGCGCGAGGCGCGCAGCGGACCCGTGAGCGCCCGATCGATGTAATGGGCCGCGCGGGCTTCCGCCGCACCCGGGCCATTCTCGTCCGTTGGGATCAGGCGCGCGCAGACCGCCTCCAGGATATCGGCCTCAGCGGCGGTGAGGGTCTCAAGCGCTTCGAGCTGTGGCGCAGCCGCCGGGTGAACCTGCGCCATCGCGGTGCTGGGCGATAGGGGTTCTCCCGCAACGGCGGCTGCTGCACCGGCGCCCATTGTCTTGAAAAGATCGCGCCGCGATAAGTCGTGCGGCGGGTCTTGGGTTTCCCTCGCCATCGCTTCCTCCTGTTGTTTTGCGTATTACCTTCAGGCTGCACTTTTGCGAGGGAGTCCGCAAGCTGGCGTCATTCGCATGCCCCGCAGCACGGATGGAGCGACCGTCTTCGGTCGCGCAATCCGGGGACGGCGCTGCGGTTTGCGGAGGGGCTTGCCCCGGATTTCGCTTTCACTCCATCCGGGCTACGATCCGCCCACCCCTGCCCGCGCAAGTGAGGTTTGTATGAGACGTTTGTGGTGTTTGGCGGCGACCCTCATGGCGCTCCTATCCGTCCCCGCCATGGCGCAGCAATGGCCGGCGAGGACCATCCGCGCCGTGGTGCCGCTCACGGCGGGCAGCGCGGTCGATATCGTGCCGAGGATCGTGCTCGAGCAGGTTGCGGCCCAGATCGGCCAGTCGATCGTGGTCGAGAACCGTACCGGGGCCAGCGGCACCATCGGGATCCGATCGGTGGCGACCTCGCCGTCTGACGGCTACACGTTGCTTGCCCACTCGTCGGGCATCGTGGTTTCGCCCTTCACGGTCGCCAACGCCCATTACGATCCCATCAAGGATTTCGTCGCGGTGGCGCCGCTTGCCAACCTGCCCAATGTGCTGGTGGTTGCGCCATCGCAGAATATTCACACCGTGCAAGAATTCGTTGCCAACGCGAGGAAGACGCGGATCACCTATGGTTCGGCCGGCGTCGGCACCCCGGTTTACCTCGCCATGGAGAAATTCCGCCTCGCTGCGGGCTTTGCGGGCGATTTCGTCCCGTTCCGCGGCGCCCCCGAAGTGCTGACGGAGGTGATGACCGGACGCGTCGACGCCTATTACGCGCCGCTTTCGGCGGCGCTTGAATTCATTCGCAGCGGCAAGCTGGTGGCGCTGAGCGTCAGCAGCCTCCAGCGGTCGGCGGCGCTGCCGGACATCCCGACCTCGATCGAAGCCGGCTATCCCAATTCCGACCTGAATTTCTGGATCGGCATCTTCGCGCCGGCCGGGACGCCGCGCGACATCGTCGCCAGGCTCAGCCGCGAGATCGGCATCGCGCTCGCCAATCCGGCCGTGCGCGAGAAGCTCGCCAGCCAGGGCGTCGATCCGATGACGATGGGCGCCGAGGAATTCCAGACGTTCGTCAACGCCGAATCGGTCTCGATGGCGGAACTCGCGAAGGCGTTGAATCTGAAACCGCAATGAGATTGGCCCGCCGTCTTACAGACGGCTAAAACATTTGGACCTCATCCTGAGGAGCGCGCTTTAGCGCGCGTCTCGAAGGATGGCCGCTTGCTCTGCCGTGCCCGTGGCCATCCTTCGAGACGGCCGCCCAAGAGGGCGGCCTCCTAGTACGAAAGTGAAAACAAAATTCCCGCCGGGCAGCACCATGGAGAATAGACTTTCATCCGCAGTGGTCGGCCCCGCCGGTGGGCAACTCAGGATGAGGTCCGATTGTTTTGTAGCTCTATCACTCGTCGCGGTAGACGCGCTCGCGGCGCTCGTGGCGTTCCTGCGCTTCGATCGACATGGTCGCGATGGGTCGTGCCTCAAGGCGCTTGATCGAGATCGGTTCGCCGGTCTCTTCGCAGAAGCCGTACGTGCCGTCCTCGATGCGCGCCAGCGCCTCGTCGATCTTTGCGATCAGCTTGCGCTGGCGGTCGCGCGCGCGCAGCTCGATAGCCCGGTCGGTCTCCGATGAGGCGCGGTCAGCGAAATCGGGGTGATTCTGGTTCTCGTCCTGGAGGTGCTGGAGGGTCTCCTTTGCCTCCCTGAGAATATCTTCCCTCCAAGCAAGCAACTTTTGCCGGAAATAGTCACGTTGGCGATCGTTCATGAACGGCTCTTTGTCGGTCGGCCGATAGGGTTTGCCCTTATCCGCACCCATCTCTTCCGGCTCCCAGGCGCAAAATTCGTTGTTTTTGTTCGCGAACTCCCCCCCGTGGCCGGCCTTATATAGTGCCGCCCAGCAGTCTTCAATCGCGAAGACACAAGTATATGATTCCGATCACTAAAATGCGACAAAAAACATCATCGCGGCTAAGTTGCGACGCGATCTTTCCCGACTTTTCGCGAGAATTTGATCGAGGTCTGGGGCACTTGCACACCCAAGGGGCGTTTCGGGGCACCCGCTGTAGGGGCGACCCTTGTGGTCGCCCGGTTTGCGCACCACGTGCGCCTGACCGGACTGGTAAGGCGCATCATGCCGGGACCCTTCTCCGGGTTCTCATCGTCCGCCGGAAGCAGGGTGACCACAAGGGCGCCCTACATCATCCTCACGTCGGCACGACTCCGCTGCTGTCGCTTTTCACGATGGCGGATCCTTTCAGATCAGCCGGCGCGATCGACTCGTCGCCCGCTGCGCTGGAATTGCTCTGCCCTCAACGGCATGGAGGTGCCCGGCACCAGTCCGGAGGAAATGCAGTCGCGCATGAAAGCCGACATCGCCAAATGGGCCGCCGTGATCGAGAAGGCCGGCATCGAGCGGCAGTAAACAGATGACAGATGACAGATGACGGATGACGAAAGGACAGAGGTACGCAGCGTCCTTTTATTTGCATCCAGCATTCGGTATCCGTCCTTCGGGATCTGTCATACGCCATCTGTCATCCGAAAGGATACCGCCATGAGCCCCGCTTCCGAGCCGCTGCGCCTGCGCACGCTGCTCGCCACCTATCCGCACACCGCGCCCCTCAAGAACGGCGACGTCACCTCGGCGCGCGTCGCGCTCGACTTCAAGGACGTGAAGCCCGTATGGAGCGGCTTTAAGGCCATGGTGCGCCGGCAAGAATTCGACATCTCCGAAATGGCGGTCGTCACCTACCTAATCGCGAAATCCTTCGGCAAGCCGATGGTGCTGCTGCCGGCCGTGATGACGGGGCGGATTCAGCACGCCTGGGCGATCTACAACGGCGAACGCGGCCCGTTGACGCCCGCCGATCTCAAGGGCAAGCGAGTAGGCATTCGCTCCTTCACCACGACCACGGGCGCATGGCTGCGCGGCATGTTCGAGAACGATTACGGGCTTGATCTCGCAAGCGTGCGGTGGATCACGTTCGAGGAGCCTCACGTGGCCGAATATGTGGACACCACGGAGCGCGCGCCGGAGGGCAAGAAGATCATTGCGATGCTGCTCGAGGGCGAACTCGACGCCGTATTGGGTGACCGCTCCGACGACCCGCGCGTGAAATCGCTGTTCGGCGATCCGGCCGCGGCCGCGCAGGCGTGGTATCAAAAACACCACATCGTGCCACTCAACCATATGGTGGTGGTGAGCGCCGAGCTGGCGAAATCGCGCCCCGACATCGTCGAGGAAGTCTATGACCTGCTGCGTGAGGGCAAGCGGCGCGCGCCGCCGTCGGACGGCCTCGATACCACCCCGTTCGGCGTCGAAGCGTGCCGCCCGGCGCTCGAACGCATCATCGACTACGCCGTGCAGCAGCGGCTGATCCCGCGACGGTTCGAGGTGGACGAACTGTTCGACGAAACAACCCTGAAGATGAGGTGACGGCGGCGGATGGTCGAGCGCCGACTCAAAATCGACCGGGAACCGCCATGGTCGGCGGTTCGGCGGACTGCCCTCACCGGCCCTTCCAACTCGCCGGATACATGGCCAGCAGATTGGCCCGGGCCGCGCTGCTCAGCGGGAAGTATCGTGGCGTCGAGGATACGAAGACATCGGGACGGCACGGCGCCGGGCGTCCGCACATCAGCATCGCCGGATCGCTGTCGTGGCCGAGGCCGATCGCATGCCCCAGTTCATGCGCGATGAGGTTGCGGGCGACATTCGGCATCGACAGCGGCGGCACGCGGTCGGTGCGGATCATAACCACCGCACCCTGGCCGTCCGGCGAGCGGCCGGCGTGTGAAACGAACACGCCAGCCGACAACACCACCACGATCTTGCCCGGCTCGGCCGCGCCGCCGCCAGCCCGTCGCGTGACAGGGCCCAGACGGAAGGCACTGCCGATCCCGCCCAATACGCTGTTCCAGTGCGCCACGGCCGCATGTACGAGCGGCGCGCGCGCGTCGCCGGCCGGCCCCGCAATGATCACTGACGGAACTCTGGTCCAGGCGATGCCGACGCCCTGCGCGCGTGTCGCGCCGGGCGCGAGCAGGAGAAGCACGAATATCAGCAGAAGATGGGCTCGGCACATAATCGGCCCACAGGCGGCCTATTTCGCATTCGACCGCGACTGGTTCTGACCGGTCGCCGGTGCGCCGCCGCGTACACCGGCCCACGGGTCCGACTTGCCTTTGGCATCGGGAATCTTGCCGACTCCGGACCTGTATCCGGATTCGCGCTCCTGCTCCTGCTTGACTTCCGCTTCGGTCTTGGGGTTGACGCGTCCACCCCCCGCCAGGTTGGGGGCGAACTGAGCGTAGGCAGGCGTCGCCAGCGCGGCAATCACGAGCGCCAAAACGGTGTTTCTCAACATCGTTACCCTCCTGTGGCCTTCCCCCTCCCTACCCTCACTGCAAGCGGGGAGGGTCGGGAGGGGGAAGGCCCCGAACTTACCCCAAGGAGCAACGACCGCAAGACACATCACAACACTGTATTGCCCGCTGTAGGGGCGAACGTTGTGGTCGCCCCTACAGCACAATGCTGCGACTCCGTCAGATTGGCCGAAGTGAACCTTCGGACTGCCGAGGCCGCAACAGAGACGATTTTGAGCATGATGTGGTCGCAAAAATCTGCGATTCTGCGCCGTCATCTGCGACCTTGAGGAGGACCGTCATGCTCGACCGCACCGCATTGCGTGCCGTTGCGATCGCCGCAACCGTGGCAATGGCAAGCTCGGTTGCCGTCGCGTTCGACGAAACCAAGTATCCGGACTGGTCGGGTCAATGGGTGCGGCCGCCGGGGGTAGGCTTCCAGTGGGATGTCACCAAACCTCCGGGCCTTGCCCAACAGGCGCCGCTGACGGGCAAATATCAGGCCGTGCTGGAGGCGAGCCTCGCAGACCAGGCGGCAGGCGGACAGGGCGGAGACAACCTCGTCACCTGCCGCACCAATGGCCTGCCGCGGATGATGTCGGTCGCCTGGCCGATCGAATTCGTCATCCTGCCGAATATTACTTACGTCAACTTCCATCCGTTCCTGCCGCGCCGCATCTATACCGATGAACGCAAGTGGCCGGCGGAGATCGAGCCGTCCTTTGCGGGTTATTCGATCGGGAAATGGCTCGACACCGACGGCGACGGCCGCTTCGACACGCTCGAGGTCGAGACGCGTAATTTCAAGGGCCCGCGCACCTACGAACCGAGCGGCATACCGCTGCACGACGACAATGAATCGGTCATCCTGGAGCGCATCTATCTCGACAAAGCCGACCCGGACATCCTGCACAACGACATCACCACCTTAGATCATGCGTTGACGCGTCCATGGACCGTCAACAAGCGCTATCGCCGCGACCGTAACGTCATCTGGTTCGAAGACAACTGCACCGATAACAACCGTCACATCATCGTCGGCAAGGAAGACTATTTCCTGAGTGCAGATGGCTACCTGATGCCGACCAGGAAGGACCAAGCGCCGCCGGACCTGCGGTACTTCAAGCCGCGGAAGTGACGGGCATCCGGCCCGAGCCCACCGTTGTGATCGTCGCGGAAGTTGTGGAGAGCCGGGTTGTTGCGCCTCCCGGCCTGACTTGGGACACAAGAGGATGAGGCGAGATTATTTCACACGCAGATCCGGAGAGATGTCGAAACGACGCCAAATTTGGATGGCGGCAATCGGGTTTTCCGAAGCCGGACGCAATAATCCTCGTCGCCCGGCGGCCTTATCTTGACGTTGTCCGCGGCTGCCGCTCTGCGATGATCGCCCGAATGGCCGTCTGTTTCCCCTCGCGCAATATCATAAGCTCGGCAGTCTCGCCGATCCGCAGAAGCGCGATCCTGGTGCGCAGAAACCCTGCGTTTATCACCTCCCGTTCGCCGAGCTTGGTGACGACGTCGCCGGATTTCAATCCGGCGCGCTCTCCCGCCGATCCGCGATCGACTTTTGTGATCACGGCGCCTGATTGCGGGCCCGTCAGTTTCATATCGCGGAGCACGGCAGGCGTCGGATCTTCGATCGTGAGGCCGAGCGTGCCGCGGCGGATATCGCCGTATTTGAGAAGCTGCTCCGCAATTGTTCGCGCCATGTTCACCGGAATGGCAAATCCCACCCCAGGATTGCTGTTGGTGGAGCCGATAAACGCGGTGTTGATGCCGACGAGATCGCCTTTGATGTCGACGAGCGCTCCGCCGGAATTTCCCGGATAGACCGCCGCATCGGTTTGGATGAAGTTCTCGTGCTGCTCGATCCCGATATTGGTCCGGTGCAGTCCGCCGACGATGCCCGAAGTCACCGACTGCGCCAGGTTCGCCGGATAGCCGATGGCGAGCACGATATCGCCGACCTCAAGTTGGCTGGAATCTCCAAACGGGATGGACGGCAGATTGTCCGAGCGCACCTTGATCAGGGCCAGATCGAAGTCGGGGTCGGAGCCGACGCGCTTTGCGGTCAGAACGCGGCCGTCGGTGAGCGTAACCGTTATTTCGTCGGCATGGTCGATGACGTGATGATTGGTGATGATCAGTCCCTGACTGGCATCATAGACGACGCCCGATCCGACCTCATGGATTTCTCGCCGTCTCGCATTGGTCCCCGCCGGCGCGCGGCCCCGGATTTCGATTTTGACGACGGCGGGTGTGATCTTCTTGAGAATCGGGGCGAGCGTCGGCGTCGGGGCGGGCCCGTCGTCGGCCGCCATGCTTTGGCCCATTAGCGCAAAGGTCAGCGCGATCGCCCACAATATCTGCTTCATGCTCGCCAACACGAATTCCCGCCGCCTCATGATGCATCGACCTTGATGGCGTAAGCCAGCGACCGACCGACGTAAAGCGGCTCTCCAGCATAGCAGAGTTGCCGGGTCGCGTCGGAGCTTGGCAAAAAATGCGGCGCCCGGTATTCGCCGGACGCCGCGGGTGTCTCCTTCGCGTTCGGCTAGTTCATCGCGAGGGCCTGGGCAATGTCCGCCTGCTTCGCGGTCGTCCCATGGCCTCCGGCGATAAGTGCGCCGGTGATGTTAAGCTTTCTCAGAGCCTCGCCCACCGCCACGGTTTGCGGGTTGCGGGCGATCGGCCCGCGCGGCGAGATCAGGTCCGTCACCCATAGGATATTATCCTTGACCACGTGGATAAGGAGATAGCCGTCCACGTGCGGGTTCGGGATATTGTAGAGATTGATCTCGGCCATATCGTCTTTGATCGAGAAGGTGTCCTTCACCTCCTGGACGGTCGCGGACTTCATGGCCTTCTGCTGGGCATCGGGCTCCAGCGTGTGCGGGGCCTTGATGACCTGCTCGAAATAGGCCTTGTCGGGGGCGGGCACGATCACGGTCGCGCCCTCGGCCGCGAACGCCCGCATGCCGCCGGTGTGATCCATGTGGTGATGGGTGAGCACGAGATACTTGATCGGCTTGCCCGGATACTTGGCCTTGGCGGCGTCGATGACCCACTTCGACTGGCCTTCATCGACCGGAGCGTCGAACACGGCGAGGCCGTCCTTCATGTTGACGATGAGGTTGTTGGCGCCGCCGCCCTGAACCATCTGGACATTGGGCGAAAGCTCGACGAGCTGGAATTTGCCGCCGGGCGGGAAGTAGACCGCGTCGCTGTCGGTGAAGCGGCCGAGGAAGATGCGGCGGATCACCCACTGGTAGGGCACGTTGCCGGTCGCGGCAGGCTTCGCCGCCGCCTTGACGGCATCGGTGATCGCGAAGGTCGCGGGCGCGATCGGCGCATTAGGAGTGATCTCCTTGTAGGTGAGGCGCTGGACTTCCATATCGTTGAGCTTGTACGACCGCGCAAATGCGACCTTGATGCCGCCGACGGTCCGCCAATCGCTCAAGATCATGTCGTAATTCGCATCGCCCCAGATATTGTCTTCGTCGCGCGTGCGCACGGCCGCCGGCAGCTTGGTGGCGCGGTCGAACATGATGACGTACTTGTTCGGTCCATTCGTGTAGGCGACCGCGGGCAGGGTCTGGTTGCCGAGTTTCTGGTCTTCAATAGCCGACACGCGCTGTGGCGAGTCTAACGCGCCCAGCAGCAGAAGCGGCGATCCGCGGCCGCCTTCGCGCAGGTTGGCCGCGAGCCGGATGCCTGACATCGGCTTGGCTTCGCCCTTCTCGTCGACTACGGCGCCGTAGGTCGGGTATCTGATCTCGCTGTATTTCAGTTTCTCGACGGCGGGATATTTCATGTCGCGATCCCAGTCGAAGCGGACGCTTACGCCGTCTTTGTTCGCGTAGTCGACACTGGCCGTCATCGTCGAATCGCCGAGGAAGCGCGACTCGCCGTTGACGCTGTTGGACTGGCCGGGTTCCCAATGCTTGGCGTCGGCCTTTAGTACGAGAGTTTTGACAGCGCGCAGCGCGTCAGCGCCACCGAGCGCATCGACGGCCTGTTTGACCAAATCGGTCGGGCTCTGGGCCGATGCCGGCTGCCCGTAGTTAACGGCCATCAGCAGCGCGGCCGAAATCATCAACGCGTATTTCATACCGATCCTCCCTTCATGGTTACCAAGGATGCATTATTGCGCGATCGGCACGATCGTCTGGATCGGCGCATGCTCCCCGTAGAGCAAGATTACCACGATAAAATGACGGGCGATATGCCCGCTTATTTCATGCGCGCCTTGACCGGGTCCTTCACATTCTCGAACTTTTCGATCTCGACGTTGCGCAACTGACCGTTCACCTTTTCGACGCGGCGAATGTAGACCGTCTGGATCACGTCGCGCGTCTGCGGATCGATCGACATTGGTCCGCGCGGGCTCTCCCATTTCATGCCTTTCGCGGCGGCGATCAGGCCCTCGCCGTCGGCCTTGCCGCCGCTCTTTTTGAGCACCTCGTAGATGAGATGCATGCCGTCGTAGCCGCCGATGGAGAACAGATCGGGGTTGCGCTTAAACTCGGCGTTGTAAGCTTTGACAAAATCGGCGTTGGCCGGGGATTGGTGATTATAGTCGTAGTGGAACGCCGTGATGATGCCGATGCCGGCGTCGCCCATTCCCGCCAACGCGGATTCCTCAGCGATCTCGCCTTGTCCCATGAGCTTGATTTTCTTCGGATCGATACCGCGCTCGACCAAGGCCTTGGCCAACGCGGGCGGCTGTGAGCCGCCGGGAATGAATACGAAGATCGCCTCCGGGTCTTGGTCCTTGGCGCGCTGAACGAAGGGGGAAAAATCGACGGTGGTCACCGGCATGCGGACGGCGCCGACGATTTCGCCCCCCGCCGCCTTGAACGCTCCCTGGAACGACCCTTCGGCGTCGTGGCCCGGGGCGTAGTCGGAGACCATGGTGTAAACCTTCCGGACTCCATTCTTGAACGCCCAGGTCCCGAGCTGCTCGCAGTTCTGCGGTAAGGTCAGTGACACGCGCGCAATATAAGGCGACCTGGTCGTGATGATCGAAGTCGCCGCATTCATCACCACCATGAACTTCTTGGCCTCCGCCGATAAATCGGCGACTGCGAGCGCTTCCGGGGTGATCACGAACCCCGCGAGAATATCGACGTTGTCGCGCACAATGAGTTCCTGCGCGAGGCGCTTGGCGGCGTCCGGCGCCCCGCCGGTATCGCGGCGGATGAGCTCGATCTTCTTGCCGGCCGCGGCGTCGCCATGCTGCTTCATGTAAAGCTTGATGCCGTTGTCCATTTGCGCGGCTGCATCGGTGAATTGACCCGAATAGGTCATGATCAGGCCGACCTTGACGGTCTGCTGCGCCTGGGCCGGCGCAAGGGCGCATAGAGAAGCAAGCCAGCAAAAACCCGCGAGTGCCCGTCGCATGATTGACCTCCCGGTGACCCAATACGCGGACGCTCGCCCGCACTGAGCCCGATCAACACGTGTTCGCAATTGGCCTTTCGGCGCGGTACTTGTACTCCCTTTCCGACGCGGACTCCATCTGCCGCGATGTCTCAGCGCGTCGCCGGCCCTTGACTGCTCGCCTCTTGACCCTGCCCGGTCGGCGGCATTAAATGACACACGTTCCAGGGAGATCCCCGACAAGGGGCTGAGAAACCGCTGGCCGGTCGGCAGCGCGGAAATCCTTTGAACCTGACCCGGTTCGTACCGGCGTAGGGATTGGAGATCGCGCCCACCACCAGCGGCCAAAATCTCCACCCGAAGCGAGTGGAGGTTTTTTGATGCAGGCTGGATCGCCTCTCACCCGATCGACCGACATTGCGGTGCCGGCCGCTGTCGACGTGGCGGTCGTCGGCGCCGGCGTCATCGGTTTATCGATGGCGTGGCGGCTCGCGGTGCGCGGCCTTTCGGTGGCGGTGTTCGAGCGCGCTACTGCCGGCGCCGGGGCGAGCCTTGCGGCCACCGGCATGCTGGCAGCTGCCGCCGAGCACGAACCGGGATGCCACGATCTCCTCGCGCTCGCTCTCGAAAGCCAGCGGCAATGGCCGCAGTTTCGTGCCGCCCTGGAGGCGCAGTCCGGCCGCTGCATCGATTTTCGTGAGGACGCCACCCTGGTGGTGGCGCTCGGTCGCGACGAGGTAGAGCGGCTGCGTTTCCGCCATGACCTCCACAAACGTTGCGGGCTGCCGACCCGCTGGCTCAGTGGGCCGGAGGTTCGCGCCATGGAGCCGGCGCTGCGGCCTTCGGTTGCGGCGGGGCTCTACTGCGCCGACGATCACCAGGTCGATCCGCGGCTGGTGATGGCGGCATTGCGCGCCGCCTATGTGGCAGCCGGCGGCCTTCTGTTCGAGCATTGCGCCGTCACCGGCGTGGACCTCGAAGGCGGCCGGGTTGCGGGATTGACCACGGGGAGGGGAAGCTGCCGGGCACCGGCGGTGGTGCTCACGGCGGGCGCATGGACCGGCGACCTTCTGCCGCCGGGCCTCACGGTGCCGGTGCGACCGCTCAAGGGGCAGGCGCTTGCGGTTCGCACGACGCCGGACACCGGAACGCTCGCTCACATCGTGTGGACGGAGCAGATCCACATGGCCCCCAAGAGCGACAGCCGGTTGATCGTCGGCGCCACTGTCGAGGAGCGCGGCTTCGACGACGCCATTACGGCGGGTGGCCTGTTTACACTGCTCGAAGGTGCGCGCCGCGCCTTTCCGGCGATCGAGGAGATGGCGATCGAGACGGTGTGGACCGGCTTCCGGCCAAGCTCCATCGACGACGCGCCGATCCTCGGGGCGACGTCGATCCCCGGCTTGGCGCTCGCCACCGGCCATCATCGCAACGGCTATCTGCTGGCGCCCGCAACGGCGTTTGCCATGGAGGCGTTGATCACCGACGGTGCCCTGCCGGCCGTGGCGCAGCCGTTCGGGCTCGACCGCTTTGAGGGCGCAGCGGCCCGCCGCCAAATGGAACACGAAGTTGGAATCTCGACATGAAGCTTACCGTCAACGGAGAGCCGCGCGATTACGCGGCGACCAATCTAGCTGAACTGTGGCGCAACGAGACCGCGGCTCTTGAGATTGCCGAGCCGCGCGGCTTCGCGATCTCGCTCAACGGCGCCGTGGTGCGGCGCGCAGCCTGGCCCACCACCGCGGTGCGTGACGGCGACACGGTCGAGATCATTCGCGCGATGTCGGGGGGGTGAGGTTTTCCCTCCCCGTCTTCGGGGAGGGTCGCCGAGCGAAGCGAGGTCGGGTGGGGACCACAGGCCCGGCTGTGCCGTGGAAAGAGCCCCACCCCGCCCCTCCATCCGAAATCGGGCTTGCCCGATTTCGGCGCTAAACATGTCGAATTCGGCGATAGCCGAATTCGATTGGACGGGGAGGGAGAAGAAATTCGGAGCATGCCATGACCCCTGATCCCTTCACGCTCGCCGGTGAAACCTTCCGGTCCCGCCTGCTGCTCGGCACCGCGGGCTATCCGACCCAACGCATCCTCATTGATGCCGCGGCGGCGAGCGGCTGCGAGATCGTCACCGTTTCCATCCGCCGCATCTCGCTTCAGGGGCACGGCTTCGACACCGTCAATGTGCTGTCGAAATACCGGTTCCTTCCCAACACCGCCGGCTGCGAGACCGCGCGCGACGCCATCAGGACGGCAGAGCTTGCCCGCGAAGCGCTCGACACCACCTGGGTGAAGCTCGAGGTGATCGGCGATCGCGAGACGCTCTATCCCGACGTGACGGAGCTGATCGAGGCCACGCGCCGCCTCACCGACGACGGCTTTAAGGTATTGCCCTATTGCACCGACGATCCGGTCATATGTCAGCGGCTGGCCGATGTTGGCGCTGTCGCGGTGATGCCGATGGGTTCGCTGATCGGTTCCGGCATGGGCATCGCCAATCCTGCCAACCTCGAACTGATCTGCCGCCGCGCGGCGGTTCCGGTCATTGTCGATGCCGGCATCGGCACCGCATCCGATGCCGTTATTGCCATGGAGCTTGGCGCCGCCGCCGTCCTCCTCAACACTGCCGTTGCCAAGGCCGACGATCCGGTCCGCATGGCCGCCGCCATGCGCTACGCGGTCGAAGCCGGGCGCCAGGCGTATCTCGCCGGTCGCATTCCGCGCCGCGGCCGTGCCGAACCCTCAAGCCCGCAGCTCGGGCTGGTCGGCTCATGAAGCAACTGCCGTCGCCGCTTCTCGTCATCACCGACCGCCATCAGGCCCGGCATCCCATCGCGGCGATCGCGCAAGAGGTCGGACAGGGCGGCGGACGCTGGCTGCTGCTGCGCGACAAGGACCTTGAGCCGCGAGAGCGCCGCGATCTCGCCGCCCGCCTGGCGGAGATCGCCCGGCGTCACGGCATGCATCTCTCGGTGAGCCGCGATGTGGCTCTGGCGGCGGAATACGGCGCCTCGGTGCATCTTCAATCAGCCGCCGCTGCCGGCGCCGCGCGCCAGCGCCTCAGGCCGGGCGCGCTTGTCGGCGTATCCGCGCACGGCTTCGACGATGTCGCCGCCGCGGCGGCGGCGGGCGCCGACTACGTGACGCTGAGCCCGATTTTCCTCACCGCCAGCAAGCCCGGCTACGGCCCGGCGCTGGGCGTTGCGGCGATCGGGCGCGCGGCGGACCTCGGGATTTCCGTCATTGCACTCGGCGGCGTGACAACCGAGCTGCTGCGGCCTTGCATTGACGCCGGCGCCGCCGGGGTCGCCGTCATGGGCGAGATCATGCGATCCGACGATCCAGGCCAGACCACCGGCGAACTGTTGGCCGCCTGCAAAGCCGCAACACCACGGAGGTAGGGTGGGCAAAGGCGCGAAGCGCCGTGCCCACCTGGCCGTGCCCGAGGTGGGCACGCTTCGCTTTGCCCACCCTACAGCAACTCTGCCACGCCACCCCAACTTGGTGCGGTGTTACGGCGCGGGCGACGCCACCGGCTTGCCTTTCTCGATGATGTAATTTGCCAGCACCTTGAACACTTGGCCCGGAACCGTGCAGGCGTCATGCACCGCGTTGGGCGGAATCTGGAAGGATTCGCCCGCCTTGAGGGTCTGGTCCGGCTTGCCCTCGATCTTGAGGACGAGCGCTCCTTCCATCACATAGCTGCTCTCGACGCCCGGATGGGTGTGGCGACCCGCGCAGTTGCCCGGTGCGATTTCCGCAATGGCGCTCACGACATTGAAGCCGGGCGGAAAATCGACGGTCTGGAGCGGCGTGCGCTTGATGGCGGATTGCTGCGCCACCGCCGAAACGATGACGACCGGCGCAACGGCGGCCGCAATGATGAGCGATTTCTTAAGCACGGGTGGTCCTCCCTCGACATGGTCAAGCATCGGCGGCGTGGACGCACGCCGGGCCGGGATGATAGTCCGTTGCCAATACGAAGCGCAACGTGCTCAGTGATGCGGGACGAACAGCGCAATCGGAACCAAATTCTCTGCAAATCGTGATTTTACGTCACGCGGCATCTCGTCATGACACGAAAGACTCTGAAACACTCAGTCAAATTCGGGACCGTCTGGTCCGCCACAGCGTTGATTGTGGCCG
>WNFT01001639.1_pt1 | contig 18878 bp, 16 predicted proteins | sample 5400191 | NCBI WGS metagenome assembly WNFT01 (sample SAMN13153359, study PRJNA577476) | soil metagenome | isolation source: 80 cm saprolite under Madrone tree | place: USA:California | collected 2016-06-14 | reverse complement strand
AGCCAACTCCGAAAACATTCGCGAGCAGGCGCGCTGGCAGTTGTACTAAGAAAGTTGATGGTTGATAGATGAGAGCTGAGAGTTTAACAAAGCTCGCGTCCGCTAGCGGGGGCTGATCTTATTCTCGTTAGATGGTAGATCCGTCCGCAGCTCCCGATCCACCGTCTGGATTTCCCGATCCACCACGCGACCGACTTGAGTTCTGGGTTCGCTTCGTTTTTGGTGCGCTTTTCGGTGTCTTTTTTAGCGGAGTGTTATGGCTTCGTTACTTCTATCAGGCGGAATTTGGTTGGCTGACGGTTCCCATCAGTGGCCTCGTCTGCGCATTCGCAGTTGCACATTATGGGGACAATCTTTGGATGTCGCTACGCGACTCGAAATGGCTACGATGGTGGTGAGCAATCAATGGGCTTATCACGCGAACCATCTAATCAATCGCTGCAATAACACCTCTTGCGCAGCTTCCAGATCAGTCAGCAATGCTTGCCACGGTATCCGCGCGTGGTAGAAGTTGCTAGAGCCATGCCGCAAAACATCGACAGCATTCTCGACGCCGCGGAGCAGCAGGAGGCGAGCGACGTCTTCCTTCAGGAGGACGAGGTACCGCGGCTTAAGATCAATGAACAAATCATTGTCTTCGGCGAGGAACCCATGTCGCTCGCGCAGATGACCGCATTCTGGCAGGCGTGCGGTGCGAACGCGCAAGGCGACGGCGACAGGGATCGCGACACCGGCTTCGTCTCGCGCACGCATACACGCTACCGCGTGAGCCTGCACCGCACCATGGGCCGCCTCGGTGCGGTCCTGCGCCGCATCAAGACCAGCGTGCCTGCCTTGAAAACACTCGGGGCGCCCGACTGGCTCCTGACCCGATGGGGCGGTCGCCAGCACGGCCTGATTCTTATAACGGGACCAACCGGCTCAGGGAAATCCACCACCATCGCATCCCTCCTTCAATGGATGAACGAGAACCTGGTGCAACATATAGTGACGATCGAGGATCCCGTCGAGTATCAGTTCACGAGCAAGCGCTGTCATTTCACCCAGCGACAGGTGGGACGCGACACCAGCACTTTTGCGACCGGATTGCGGAGTGCGCTTCGTCAGGCGCCAGATGTCATTTTTGTCGGTGAGATCCGGGATTACGAGACGGCGTTGATCGCACTCCAAGCTTCGGAAACCGGGCATCTCGTTGTTTCGACCATGCATTCGGAGAAGGTTGCGGACACGATGGAGCGCTATTTGAATCTTTTTCCGGCCGAAGCCGCGCAGCATGGTGTGAACCTTCTGGCAAACCAGCTCTCTGGCGTGCTGTGCCAGAAGCTGGTTGAATCTGCTGACGGAGGTCTGCATTTGCTGGTGGAACACGTCGAAAATGCGGGTGCCATGCGCGACTGGATCGCGAGACGAGAGTTGCAGAATATTGATCAATATATCGCCCGCGGATCGGACCCTGCCGCCGTTTCATTTTTGCAATCAACGCTCAAAGCGCTCCAGGCCAAGGTCATCACGGAAGCGACTGCCATGGCTTCGGTCAGCAATGAATCCGAGCTTCGTCGCGCCATGAGGGGAATAGGCTAGACGGGTCCTCCGCACCATTTGAATTCTTATGAAGAAACATGACTTGATCGATTTTCTGGTGCTTGCCGCCCAGAAGGAGGCTTCTGATCTTCATCTGACGGCGGGGGCGCCCCCGATGACGCGGGTCGCTGGTGTCATCCAGCCGCTGACGGAAGAGCCGCTGTCTGCGGAAGATACGAGGAGATTGGTGATCGACACCCTGAAAGAGGGGCAACGGGCGAAGCTGGAAAACGACTGGCAGCTTGATTTCGCGTTGCAGGTCGGTGATCTCGGGCGCTATCGCGGAAACGCGTGCTATGTGTCAGGTGCGATTGAGGCCAATTTTCGACGTATCCCTTCTGAAGTCGGCGATCTAAAGTCGTTGGGACACTCTCCTGTGGTGGACCGCTGGTGTGACGAGCAAGCCGGCCTGGTGTTGGTGACTGGCGCGAGCGGTGAAGGCAAGAGCACAACGCTGGCGAGCATGGCCCAGACGATAGCCAGACGGCGTACCGTCAACATCGTCAGTATTGAGGACCCGATCGAATTTGTTCATTCGCAGGGACAAAGCCTGGTAAACCAGCGCGAGGTGGGTTCTGACGTGCACAGCTTCGCTTCAGGGCTCAAGAACGCGTTGAGACAGGATGCCGATGTCATTCTTGTTGGCGAATTGCGGGACCTGGACACGATCCAAACTGCGATTACGGCGGCGGAAACGGGGCACCTTGTGATTGGAACCATGCATACCAACGACGCGCCAACCGCCATCGGGCGAATTGTTGATGCCGTTCCAAAAGAGGGGCAGCAGTTCGTCAGTGCCCAACTTGCGTGGTCGTTGCTGGGAGTGGTGTGTCAGTATCTCCTGCCGCGAAGCGGCCAGTCAGGCCTGATTTTGGCCACGGAATTGTTGACGGTGAACTCAGGAATCGAGGCGTGTATCCGGGCCGGGCGGCTTTCGCAGATACCGGGACTGATTCAAATCGGCGCTAAGGACGGCATGCATACCGTGGACGATAGTCTCATCGAGTTGCTTTTGGCCGACCGCATCAGTCTCATGGACGCGCTGGCTCACGCGAGGGACCCCAATTTTGTAAAGGAGCAGTTCCAGCAAGCTCTGCAGAGCAAGCGAAAAGGGTGGTTTGCGGGAATTCTCGGCAAATAAAACGCTGGTCTCCTCCGCGTCGAATTCAATGCAAGGCGGCAAGGCCTATCACGAGATCAGTCTTCCAGTGCTCGAGCAATAAAGACGTATTCGTGAGGCTTGAGAGATGAGTGTTGAGAGTCAATCAATACTTGCCGCGGGCGGCTGATCTTTTTTGCCATCAGATTTAATCACGATTCACCGATGCGGGAACAGGATTATCGCACATTACTTTTTCGCACGGTCGTGGCGATCGCTTTATGTACTGCTGCGGTGCTGATCTGTTACTTCTGGATTGATCGACCTGTCGCATTCTTTGTCTATCAACATCAAATCAATAAAATCCAGGTTTTCCGTTGGCTTACTTATCCGCCTCCAGAAGTCCAGAATTGGTCGGCTCTGGTCGTGACGATCTTAATGGTTCGACGGGCGTGGGGACCATTTCTGCGCTGGCAGAAGGTGCTGCTTGTCGCGTGTCTCAGCTTAATCGTTGCCGATGATTTCCGCATCTCGTTAGGGGACGTTTGCGGTCGCTACTGGCCGGAGACCTGGACCCATGATAATCCATCGCTCATTGGCACTGGTACGTACGGTTTCCATCCGTTTCAGCGCGGCGACGACATCGGCAGTTTTCCGTCCGGCCACGCCGCCAGGATCTTGGGCTTCGCGATGGTGTGGTTGATTGCGATACCGGGAAGTCGAACCATATGCGCAGTTCTTTGTGCTCCGATGCTCGTGAGTCTTGTTGCGACCAATTATCATTTTGTTAGCGACGTGATTGCCGGCAGCGTTTTGGGCGCGATCGTCGCAACGTATGCAGTGCGTTTGGCTCGACTCCAAATGCCACTACCGGACGTCGACAAGCCCGTTAGATGACCAGTGGGCTGCGCGCGCTCTGCAACTAATCAATCCGGAAGTTTTCCGCGTAAAACAGTGAGCGAATACGGTGGCAGGTCGTAGAATGAAGATGCTTTTTGCGTGAAGCGCGCGGGCGGGCGGCTTCGAATCGGGTGGCCGTTCGGTCCGTCATCACGCCAGAGATACTGATCCCGGGAGAACTGAATTACATCAATGTCGCCGGCAAAACTCACTTGCCGTCGTGAGTCAGAGTTGAACTGCACAGTAACTCGCGCATCGCGCTTCGGATGCTTATTGATTGCAAGCAACGACCACTCTTTATCCGGTCGTCGCACCGCATAGACGCTCACGACAGATGATGAAGTGGGCTTCTTCTGCTTTAGGGTTACGGGAAAAATTTCGTGTGTCTCGTTTGTCGGTTGCATCCACTCTTTAGTGATGAGCTGGGCGGCATAGTAAGTGGATAGGAGATTCAGTTGGTCATTTTTTGGATTCAACTGAAGCATCATAAGATTGCCCCAGGAACATTTGAGCTCGTCCTGGAGATAGTTTGGCTCGTACCCGTATTGGTAAGCTTGCGAACCGCCGAGGGTCAGGAATGCTCCGACTGTGTCCGCATTGAAAAGCGCGCCTTCGATGTCCACCTCGTGGCGTCCGGCGAAAACCGAATAGCCGTATTCGGCCATCAGCCACGGGATATCAGAAGGCACACCATCGGCGCGCAAGCTGGCCAGCATTGAGCCGAGGCGCGATGGAATTTCACGCAACTGCGGTGCGGCATCGGCGCAGATGTTGTCGAATGGATAAAACTCAAACGAAAAAAAATCGAATCGCGCTCCAGCGCCTCGAACATATTTCAGAAACCGATTCATCCAGGAACGATTTCCTGACGCGTCCGCCCACGTGAGCAGTTGCTCCTCGAAATTTTGCAGGCTCGGCCCGCCGAGTTTTAAGCGCGGATTCAGCGCGTCGAGTCGGCGAGCGACGCCCGCATAAAGCGCGGCATAATCCTCTGGCGACACCCATTGTCCATCAGGTTCTTCGCCCAGTTCGATTCCTTCCAGGCTGTAATTCCGGCGCTGCAGGTACTGGATTTCAGCGACAGCGTTCTCCGGCGTGTCATACAACACGCCTACTGGCACGAGCACGGGCAAGTTGTTCGTCAGCGCGCTACGCAGAATGAAATCCAATCCCGGCTGTTCTACGCTGAAGTCGATGTCTTCCTCGCGATGCCAGGGGTCGGTGGACGAGACGTAAACGATTGTCTGTCGATGCCGATCGCGCCCGTGGCGGACGTGATCACGAAAACGACCATGGTTATCGATTTTCCCGAGCTCGATCTCGCGAATCGCAAACCCGAGCCGGTCACGAATGTCATTTGAGGCTTGCGCGCTCGTCTGCGAGCTACTGCTCATTACGACTCGCACGAATTGGACCCGACGCGGACGTTCGTCGAGTCGAATGAGTTCATCGGCGCCGTGAGCATGATCGACGCTTCCACTCGCGAATGGCTGCCAATCGTCGTCATCATCGCTGTGCAAATGCATCGGGTCGTCACCCGGCCAGTATTCCACTTTGTAGTGCTTCGCGTATGGCGCACTCCAATGAATGCGAATAGCGTTGATCGCCTTGCGTCGCCGCAGATCGATAATCACCCATTGTGGATGGGCGTCCTCAGGTTCGCCTGTGAAATATGAATCCAGATACGGATTACTTTTCCAAAACGATTCTTGGTCACCGTCTGCAATCCGCGAGTAACCCTCATCGTTTGCCTGGTCGATGGTGTTTCCCCGCCGCGGCAAGCGATAGCCATAGGAGACGTTGATCGGTTCGCCGAGCGAATCGTCAGAAGTCCAATATCCGCATTTGTAAACCGGATCGCTCCACGTGCCGCGCGGGTTCCAATGCCAGACTTCACCCGCAAGCTCAGTGCGCAACCGATACGTCAACGGCCCGCACCCAGCTGAGAGCATCTCGGCGATGTTCTTGTCCGTAAATATCCGAGCGCATTCCCCTTTTTCGTGACCGTCAATTCCTGCACCCAGTGCGCGGGTTGGCACGCATTGATTTATGGGATGATCCGCAGAAACAATGGCAGAAACTACAAACGGTTTGTCGTCGGTGTGTGCTCCGCCTACCGATCCCAATTGCATAGCGGCTAAGACAACTGCTGTGCTGCGCAGCATGGCATTCCGGAGCGTAGCCATCTTGGCTGTGGGGCTGGCGGGCATCGTGCCTGCCAATGCGCGAGTCTTGTGAGTGATCCGACAGGCAAGATGCCTGTCGGGCCCACAGTCTGGAAGCCGATGCTCCGGCCTGCTCGCCGGCTCTTCAACGTTGCCAGATGACTTCAATCCCCTTTCGCCCTTACCGCTGCGCTTTCTCTAACTGCTTCCTGACTTGTTTCTTTTCTTGACGAACGTCATTCAGATGGCTCTGGAGAAGTGGTAGCTGGGAGGCCTGCGGGTTTGGGTGGTGCCGCAGCTTCTTACCGACCCAGTACTCTGGTCCGGGTTGTTTTGCTTCTCCAATTCTCAACAGTGTGGCATTTTCTTCCTGTTGAAGAGCAGTGTAGCGATGTTGCAATGCCTGAACGCGATTTGTGGCCGCTTGTTGTTCGGCTAGAATCGCCTTGTTCTTTGCTGCGCTCTCCCCTCGTTGACGTTGGGCCTCGTCCTGCTGTTTTTGATATGCTGCGTAATCAGCAGATTGCTCGGCAGAGTATGCAGTCGCCTTTTGCGGATCATACCCGAAGCGGACCTGAATGTCTTTAGGCAAGTCAGTAAAATAAACTTTGGAGACGCCCGACTTGCTGGTTAGCACGATGCCATCGGGCTCGACGCGGCTGATAGTTGCGTCTTTGTATTCTTTTCCGTTAAGCGTTTTGAAGTCCTCCGAGAAGGCGGTTGATGTGAAAAATGAGATTAAAAACGTGAGAGCTTTTGTGTTCACTTCTTGCCTTAACTTGGGGGTCGCGTTTTTGTTCTCATATTTGGGATTCTTCGGTCAAGGAGAATTCCTGGGCAGCGAAGTGTTTCGCCTTGGCAATAACCCCTGATGCGAACAGCCTACAAGCCGTCTCATAGTGTCATTCTGAGCGAAGCGAAGAATCTCGGATCATTTTGGACCGATCCTCCCCAGGGAAATGGACAGAGATGTTTCGCTTCGCTCAACATGACAGCGCTATTTGTGAGACGAGTTCCAGTGCCGTGCTGGACAATCCTCGGCTTGCAGAGAACTTCCGAGCTCGAATGCGCGCCGATGCAGTTTACAGAGCAGTCATTGCACTAATTGGATTGGGTTTGCTGCTAATCGGATGCCGCAAGCACGAAGCAGTCGCGCAAGTCGATCCAAATGGTCCAGTCGAGGTGGTGATTCCCGAGCGTGGCGCTTATACGGGCGCCTTCATGGATTTTGGCGACGCGGAGGATGACGTAAGTCTGGAGGTGATCGAAGACTTTGAGCAAATGGTGGGTAAACACCAGGCGATCATCGCTTCGTCGAGTTATTGGGGAGAACAAAATTTTCCCGTGGACAATCTCAATGTCATCTGGCGGCACGGCGCACTGCCGCTTGTTTTTTGGTCGCCCTGGGACAAGCCGTATGAGGAAGATCACGGGCCAGACAAATTCAGTTTGACTGAGATTCTTGCAGGCAAGTGGGACGCTTACATCGACAAGTGGGCGGACGCGGCCCGCGATTTTGGTCATCCGCTAATCGTGGTGTTCGGCGTGGAAATGAATGGGACTTGGTTCCCGTGGTCGGGAGCTTACTACGGCGGGGCACAATGGGACCCTGAGCACAATAATTGGAAAGGACCGGAAACATTTCGCGAGGCTTATCGTTACGTGGTGGATCGTGCGCGCGCGCGTGGCGCCTCAAATATCAAATGGATGTTTCACACGAACAATTACCCTTATCCTTACGAACCGTGGAACTGCGCGGCCGCCTACTACCCCGGGTCCGACTACGTTGATTGGCTCGGCCTAAGCGTTTACGGCCAGCAGTACAAGGACGAACCAAATCCTGATATTCCATCACTTGTGAACTGGCCGTATCAGGAAATGTGCAGGCTCGATCCGCACAAACCAATCATGATTGCGGAATGGGCGACCGGCGAGTTCCCGCTCGCGACGGCCAAGCCTGGTGCAATGCACAAACCCGCATGGATCAAGCAGGGTCTCGAGCTTTTCCGCACGCGTTATCCGCGGATTAAAGCGGCGCTTTATTGGCATGAGCGCTGGCAAAATGCCGACGGATCTTACAGCAACCTGCGCGTCAATTCTTCCGTGGAATCGTTACGGGCGTATCGCCAGGGCGTCGCGCATCCTGATTGGCTGGGCGATTTGATTCTGCGTGCGATTCCGAAAAGGTGATTTGTCATGTCGAGCGAAGCCGAGACATCTCTCATCGTTTAACCACAGATTCCTCGACTACACTCGGAATGACAGAAGCGTGTTACGGTTTTTGCTCCACCGGCGCGCTCTTTTGGAGATCGAGAGCTATTTTCCACGAACCGTCGGATTCGAGCCGCCAGATGGTAAGGTAGATGCCGCGTTGTGTGACCTTGTCGCTCTCACTCGCTTATTCGCCGTGTTCATAAGCGAGATCAATCGGATTACTCGTGCCCGCGCCCAACGGTGCGCGCGACGTTTTTGCGTCCTCGTCGGCAAGCATTTTCTCCGCAGCTCTCTTTCCTACAGCCGGAAGCTGGCCGCGGCGATAAACGCGAATGTCGTCGCTGGCGTGGTCGATGATCGCGTCGGCTTCATCGTCCCTGAGCGATTCTGCAAACTCGCTTTGTAATTTATCCAGACCGGTGCTCGCAGATTCGGGTTGAAGCACCGGCGAGATCGGAACGTATGTTCTAATTTCAGTGTCCGCCTCTTGTGGTTGAGGATGATCCAAACCGACATCGAGCGCGACTTTCCACACAGCTTTCGCATCCTTGCGCCAGATCGTCACGAAATGGCCAAACCCATCCGGGTTTTGTGCGTCACGCGAGCGCCGATATTCGGATGGGCCGGTCGTATAACCGAGCTCACCACTCCGTGAGATTGAGGCGAAGATCGGTCGCCAGGTTATGACGGGGTTCTCCTTCGCATCCCGCCAGAATTTTTTGCCGTTGACTGCACTAGGTGTGAAGATTACCGCATCGTCGGCGAAAACAGAGATGGATGCGTCACGAAACCCTTTTTCGCCGGCAAGTTTAGCGTAAGCCTTTTCCGCAGCGATGAGTGACCCGACGGCTTTCTCAAGATCGACATCTGCCGCGCGCGCGTCTGCAAGCGCCGCGCATGCGACGACCAAGAAAATTTTCGTTGGCTTAGACAAAATCATTCCTTGGCGGCGTCTTGAGTATAAAGACCGTGAAAAGGTCATGCGAAATCTGGTCAGCCATGAGAATTGGAAGAGTTGCTTTTGTGAAATTGCTCCGGGGTTGCTGCTCTTTGCCAGGCAGTGGGTGCAATCAGCGGCCGACGCGGAAGACGTTGTCCAGGAAGCTTTCGTCAAGTTCTGGCGGCGCAACCACAAGATCGAGAATCGTGCGCTGCTTTACGCCGCTGTGCGTTCCATCGCTCTCGATTTTATCCGGCGCGACAGCCGCCGCGCCCGACGTGAGGCCACTGCGGTTGGCGAAACTAATGAATTTATCGAGCCAGAGTTTGAATTTGAAGACGACACGCAGCGGGCCTTGGCCGAGGCGATCAATATTCTACCCCGCGAACAACGCGAGGTGCTCGTCATGAAAATTTGGAACGAATTAACCTTTGCCGAGATCGCCAGCGCACTTGGTATATCTCAAAACACCGCGGCATCGCGTTACCGATACGCGCTGGCGGCTTTGAGAAACACGTTGCAGCCCAGATGAACAACTTTTCTGAGATCGAGAGTGAATTGAGGAAACTGCGGCCGGCGCAGCCTTCGCCGATCTTGTTCGAGCGCGTCGAGGAAGCCATGATGAATCGTAACGCGGTCGTTTCGCCTGCCAGGCAACCGGAGCGGTTGCCCTACAATTGGTTGTCTTGGGGCATCGGTCTCGCAGCAGCCGCAGTTTTGGTTTTGTTCGCGGCCATCAAAATGGAACGCCAGCAGAGCGGCGGCAAAGAGATCGCGCAAATTTCACGTGAGCCCGATACAGCGCCGGTATTGAAGCGAGCTGAAGAATCCACAGCGTCCGAGAAATTTGTTCCTGCGGGCGCGACGCGGCTGGTTTACAACACGCGCGACGAAGGATTGCAGTTTGGCCGCGGCTCGGGCCAACCGGTGCGGCGCTTTCGTTATCAGACTCATGAGACGTGGCAGTGGCGCAATCCGACGACGGGCGCGTCACTTCGTGTTTCTTACCCCAGCGAGGAAGTGGTCCTAATTCCGGTGTCGGGCCAATGATTGATTCTACTCTTATTCTTTTTCCTGCTCTTGCTCGTGCTCGAAGGGCAAAGAGCCAATTACGATTACGATCAAGAATAGGAGCACGAATAAGAATGTCGAAAACAACACCATGAAAATAAAATCAATCGCTACAATTGCAGCCATCGCCTTGCCCATTGCGGGATTTGCGCAAACACCGCCTGCGCCGCCACAGCCGCCTGGCCCACACGGTCCGCCAGGAGTGCCAGGCGCCCACGAGAAAGCGCCGAAAGTGCCAATGACGTTTCTTGGTGTGGAGACATCGCAAGTTCCAGATGTCGTAAGTGAACAGCTTGGCCTGGCCAAAGGGCTTGGCCTGGTCGTTGAGTACATAGTGCCGAACAGCCCGGCCGCGTCGGCAGGCATTCAGCAAAACGACATTCTTAAAATGCTGAACGACCAGATTCTGATCGAACCAAGCCAATTGCGGAAGCTCCTACAGACTTTCTCTGAAGGCACTGACGTGACGCTCACGATTTTGCGCAAGGGTCAGGAGCAAAAAATCACCGTTAAACTTACCAAGAAAGAAATGCCGCAGCGTCACTCGCTCATGCCCGGAGGAAACCACGATTTGCATTGGGATTTCGATGAAACAGGCGATCTCGGCGAGCAAATGCAACAATTAAAAGAACAATTGAAAGAACAATTGGGCGACGCGCAACGCGGCATGATCCGCGGCGCAGTGATCAAAGCTCACGAGGCAGCGAGGCACGCGCGGGATGATGCCCGTCGCGCGGCACGGGAGATTCGCATTTTGAGCAACGATAACGGCGCGCTCAGGGGTACGAAGATCGACCTCGGCAAAGCGCAAATCGTTTTCTGCGATGGCAAAGGCGAGATGAAATTGGAAAACCTGAATGGGGAAAAATTGCTCACGGCCAAGGATCCGCAGGGCAAGTTGCTCTTCAGCGGCCCGGTCGAAACAAAAGAAGAGCTTGATAAGGTGCCGGGCGATGTTCGTGAACGCTACGAGAGATTACAGCAGAATGACTTGCCGGCAGTCGCACCTCGAGTCGACGCCGATAATGGGGATGAAGACGACGACGATGACGATGACGACGAAGGAGAAAGTCGCGGACCGTTGTCGGATCAAGTTTCGCTCAAATCCTTTTCGAGTACGAGATCGCTCTAAATTCAGTCTGATTTGAGGCAGAGGAGGAACTCCGCCGAGCATCTTAACCTGGTCTGGCCAGCCGCTCGGCGGAGTTTTCTTTCTACTAAACGTTTTCGCACGGGCGCAACGAGAACTCCTTCGGGGAAACATCATCTTGCGCCTTCGGCGAATCACTTGGCATCGTCTTTGGAGAAGCCGATCCACCTTACGTCAGGGTGGAACGTGTTGTCCTCAACGCGTTGACAAAACAGACGCCGCTTGCGGCTTGATTTTCAGTCTGCGTGTCGTTTGCAGCGGCATTTTCCTTGCCGCACTAAATCCGCGCGCTATAACGGAAGCGCGTAATGATGCGCGTCTTTTTTCTTGTCGCTTTCATTGCGTTATTTTCTCCGCTGCATGCGCAAACACCGTCGCCTTCCGCTTTGCCGTCGCTCGAGCAGCGTGTCGCTGACCTGGAAGCTTACATAAATAATTCAGCGCGAGGCGCCGATACCGGCTCCCCAGTGATCTCGAACGTCGCAGGGCCCGGGCCCGGCCACAATGCATGGATGATGACGTGCGCTGCGCTCGTGCTTTTCATGACCTTGCCGGGGCTGGCGCTTTTTTATGGCGGCCTCGTCCGCGCGAAGAATGTTCTCTCTGTGCTCGCGCAATGTCTCGGGATTGCGGGCCTAGTGACGATCCTTTGGTGGGCGGTAGGTTATTCTCTCGTTTTTTCACGTGGGTCGCCCTTCATCGGAGGATTCAAATTTGCATTTCTCCATGGAGTCGATGCGCGACCGAACAGCGACTATTCCTTCTGGGTTTCGCAGAATGTCTTCGCAATGTACCAACTGATGTTCGCGATCATCACGCCGGCCTTAATCATCGGCGCAGTTGCTGAGAGGATGAAATTCGCCGCAGTGCTCGTTTTTGTCGGGGTCTGGATGTTTGCGGTATATTTTCCAATCGCCCACATGGTCTGGGGAATTGACGGCTGGATGAACGGGGTCTGGAATCCGGCCGCGAAAATTACAGCAATTGATTTTGCGGGCGGAACCGTCGTTCACATGACATCAGGCTGGTCGGCGCTCGTCTTATGCATTTTTCTTGGGCACAGGCTCGGATTCAGAAAAGAAATCATGGCACCGCACAGCATGGTACTTTGCATGGTTGGCACCGGTTTGCTGTGGGTAGGCTGGTACGGTTTCAACGCCGGAAGCGCTCTTGCGCCTGACGGAATCGCTGCAAACGCGTTCGTGAGCACCACGCTGGCAACCGCGGTTGCTTCGTTTACCTGGGCCATGCTGGAGTACGCGCTGCGCGGCAAACCGAGCGTGCTCGGATTCTGCTCCGGTGCAGTGGCCGGGCTCGTCGTAATCACACCTGCTTGTGGGTATGTCGCTCCGAGCGGCGCAGTGATTATCGGGATTGCTGCGGGAATTGTTCCGTTCTTTGCCTGCACGAAATTGAAATCGTGGCTTGGCTATGACGATGCGCTTGATACTTTCGGCATCCACGCAGTAGGCGGAACGCTCGGCGCATTTCTCACCGGTTTGTTCGCCACGGCGAATGTGAACCCCAATCTCTCGTTAACCCTCGCGGGATCACTTAATCCTGCAACGCAAAACGGTCTTGCTCGAATCGTTGGTCACACGTTGTGGATCGAACAGTTAAAAGCAATTGTGGTCACGATCATACTGGCAGTGCTAGGGACCGCGATTATCGGCGCAATTGTGAGAGGAGCAATCGGTCTGCGGATCGCGCCGGAGATCGAGCGACAGGGGCTCGATATTAATCAGCACGGTGAAGAGGGCTATATGACTTCGGGTTAATTTTTATGAAGCGAATTTTTGCCACGTCGATATCGACAATGGCATTTGCGGGGATTTCCATTGCCGCAAACGCCCAGGCACCAGACCAAATCACAGCCGAATCAAAGCGCGCCAGCGAGTTCTTTGACAAATGCTGGGACGAAAATCTGGCGCGACACCCCGTCGACGAATCGCTTTACGGAATCAAAACGCATTACGATCAGTTGGATGACTTGTCCGACGAAAAAGCCGCGGCAGATCACGCAGTTTGGCAAAAACAGCTTGCGACGCTGAAGCGCGACTTCAAACCGGAGCTACTCGATCGGCAAGCGCTATTGAGTTACAAGCTCTTTGAACGAGAGGCGGAGCGCGAGGCGGAAGAGTTTAAGTTTCGCTTCGATGTTTATCCGGTCAGCCAGATGCGTGGTGTGCACGCGCAAATTCCGACGTTCCTGATCAACATTCATAAGATCGACAATGTGAAAGACGCGGAAGCGTACATCGCGCGGTTGAATGCGATCCCAAAATTGTTCGATCAACTCATCGTCAATTTACAAGTGCGCGAGGACAAAGGTGTCGTCGCTCCGCGCTTTGTTTTTCCACTCGTCCTGGATGCCTGCCGTAAAGTGATCCAGGGAAAGCCGTTCGATTCCAGCGCGGACAACAGTCCCCTTCTCGATGATTTTACGAAGAAAATCGGCGCGCTTAAGGATGTTGATTCTGCTACGCGCGATCGATTGCTTGCCGGCGCGACAAAGGCGTTAAACGAGTCGGTCAAACGCGCTTACGAAAAGCTAATTGCATTTCTGGAAGCCCAATCGAAGCGCGCAAACGACGACGCTGGCGTCTGGAAATTTCCGGATGGCGCGGACTTCTACAGTTCCGCCCTGCGGCGCACCACGACGACGGATTTAAGAGCCGACCAGATTCACGAGATCGGTTTGAAAGAGGTTGCGCGCATCCACGCCGAAATGACGAAGATCAAAGACAAAGTCGGATTCGAAGGCGACCGCCAGGCGTTTTTCAAATTCATGCGCGAAGATCGACAATTCTATTTGCCAGACACGAATGAAGGCCGGGCAAAATACCTCGCGCGCGCGGTTGGGATTATCGATGAAATGAAAAAGCACCTCGACGAATTGTTCGCCACGAAACCAAAAGCCGACATTGTCGTGAAGGCGGTCGAAAAATTTCGGGAACAATCCGCTGGCAAAGCATTTTATCAGCAGCCCGCTCCGGACGGCTCGCGGCCGGGCATGTTTTACGTGAACCTGCGCGAGATGCAGAGCAATCCGACTTACCAGCTGGAAGCGCTTGCGTATCACGAAGGTATTCCCGGGCACCACATGCAGATTGCCATTGCCCAGGAGCTGAGCGGCGTTCCTAAGTTCCGCAAATTTTCGCACGCCTATACTGCCTACACGGAAGGCTGGGGCCTCTACAGCGAACAGGCGCCCAAAGAAATCGGCATGTATCGGGATCCGTATTCGGATTTCGGAAGATTAGCGCTCGAGCTTTGGCGCGCCGGACGTCTGGTGGTCGATACGGGCATACACCACAAAAAATGGACGCGACAACAGGCGATCGATTATCTGAAGCAAAATACACCGAACTCTGAAGCGGATTGCATCGACTCGATCAATCGCTACATCGTGATGCCGAGCCAGGCGACCGCTTACAAGATTGGTATGATCAAAATTCTCGAGTTGCGGGAGAAAGCGAAAAAGCAACTCGGAAACAAATTCGACATTCACCAGTTTCACGACGTGGTGCTGACAAACGGCGCGTTACCGCTCGACGTGCTGGAAGAGTTGGTTGATCGCTGGATCAAATCAAAACAGAATGGCGGTTCGAGTTAACGAATGAATCAGGACACCGAGCATCTTCGGTTATTGTCCATCTTCCATTACGTCGTGGCCGGCCTGGCGGCGCTGTTTTCTTTGTTCCCGCTACTTTACACGACGATCGGGACGATCTTTATCTTCGCTGCACGACACGGTACCCCAAAACCAGGCGAAGAGTTACCGCCCGAATTTCTTGGCTGGATTTTTGTCGGAGTCTGTTTGTTTTTGTTTTTGCTCGGGATCGCGATGGCGATCTGTATTTTAATTGCCGGCCGATGCCTTTCCCGCCGCAGACGTTACTCGTTCGCGCTCGTCATGGCGTGCGTCGAATGTCTCTTCATTCCCTTCGGAACAATTCTCGGCGTCTTCACGATTATCGCGCTCTCGCGCGAGTCCGTGAAAGAATTGTTTGCGGCGACGCAAACGTCAGCTTGAAAATGGTACGGTTGTAACCCGGAACGCTTTCGGCGCTGTCGTCAGCCGATACGGATAGCGTGTTGGCACCTCAATGTGATGCGCTGAGAACAGCGCACACTACAGCCTTATCGGCGCAGTATCAGCGAACACTGCGCCATTTAGCAGTGCAGGAACAGGCTGCTCAGAGCAGTTGATCGGCGTTCGCTCTCAGGGACCCGTCGGTCCCGCCCCTGGAACTGAACCTGGCGGTTGTGTCAGTTGTTGCTGCCGCAGCGCCTCGGCGCTGCCTCTCTTAACGTTCAAGGCGCCTGCACCCGCGCTACCACTCTCGTCAACTTCCACCCAGCTCCCGCCTATGTGACTCCCAGTGCTCGCGGGGACCCATACCATATGCTTTCCTTTCTTTTCAGCTGCGCTTGCCTGCGATGCCGCCACCGGTTTCAAATCAAAATTCAGTTGGGTCGGCTGATCGGCCTTCGTCTTCGTATTGGTGATCGAAGCCTTCACCGCGCCATTCACTACCAAGCTGACCCGGTAGACGCCTGGCGCAAGACCCTGCGAAATGTAGCGACCCTTTGCGTCAGTCTTCACGGTGTTGAACAGCTGTTTGCCGTCTTTCGATTCAATCCGAACATCTGCGCCTTTAATCGGCTTCCCTTTTGCGTCATTGACGATCCCCTGAATGCTTGATCCGCCAGCCCAGGCGCTCGTAGCACAAAGAACCAACCCCATGAACCCAAGCTGCAATGATTTCATAAACATAGTGTTCTCATTAATTCCTACAGGAAATTAACGACGAAGTTCCCTAATAATTTCCCTTGGACGATGGAAACAGACAATCGGCGAAATAACAGGTTCAATTTAACCTGAATTGCGACGTCGAGGCGCCAGCGCCTCCAGGGGAGCGCCTGCCCTCCCGAGTATTAGAAACGCTTCTTCAAAGCAACATACCAGGTACGACCCTTGATGTTGGTCGTCGCTTCGTCATAGCCGTTTGAAAAATTACCAATTACGAGCGGTGACTGTCTGAATGTTGGAACCGGAATGCGCCTTTCCCCCGTCGTCGACTTCGACCCAATTACCGCCGATATGGCTCCCAGTACGAGATGGCACCCATACCATGCGCTTTCCGCCCTTTGCAATATTACCTGCTTGGGACGGTGGCTTGAGCTCGAAATTTAGCTGAGTCGGTTGATTCGCCTTGGTCTGCGTGTTCATGATCGACGCCTTGACCGCGCCATTCACAAGCAATGTTACCCGGTAAACGCCCGGTTGCAGCCCCTGTGAAATATAGCGGCCCTTTGAATCGGTCTTAACTGTGCTGAACACTTGTTTGCCGTCTCGCGATTCGATCCGAACGTCCGTGCCTTTAATCGGTTCGCCTTTTGCATCTTTGACAAACCCCTGAATGGACGCTGGCCCGTCCGCTGTAATTTTGTTCGTTCGGAGACCGGCTTCCAATCCGCGATCACGCGCACTGGTGTTGAATCCCGTCTCTGGAGGCGCAGCGGTCACGTCCGCTGTAATTTTGTTCGTTCGCAGACTGGCTTCCAATGCGCGATCACGCGCACTGGTGTTGAATGCCGTCTCCGGAGGCGCAGCGATCACGTCCGCTGTAATTTTGTTCGTTCGGAGACCGGCTTCCAATGCGCGATCACGCACACTGGTACTGAATCCCGTCTCTGGAGGCGCAGCGGTCACGCGAGTGTCCCGGCGGCGCGGGTCGAAATCTCCCGCAGATGTGTAATCCGGAACTGTGAATGGATCAGATGGATTCTGTACGGGCACACTAATGCCCACACCGCTTACTCCTGTCCGACGAGTTACATCCGTGAAAAGTCCCTGTAGATAACGGTCGTATACGCCACTGCCGGGTTGTTCGTGGGCGGAAACTCGAACGCCGAACTTGATCTTGAGCGCGTCAACGATAGACCGGGCGATTTCGTCTTGGAGTGCAAACGCGCCGTCCGACTCGCGATCATAAGTTTCCGTCCACACCCGAAAACCGTTTCGCGCGTCAGTCAGTTCGGCTGTCACACGAACGCGATTACCTTGGCGCTGCAAACTTCCTTCAAGCACATTTCCAACGTTGAGTTTTTCTCCAACCTCCTTTGTGTTCTTTCCTTTCAATGAGAACGAGGAAGTTCGGCCGGCCACGCGCAAACCGTCAACCTGTGCCAACGTATGGAGAATCTCCTCGCTTATGCCGTCACACAAATAATCCTGATCTTTCGCCTCGCTAGAATCGGTAAATGGTAGAACCGCAATACTCCTCTCTGGGGGATTAAACTGCGACGCTCGGAAGAGTTCGCCGCGAAATAACCAAACCGCAGCCGCGCCTAAAAGGAGACCGGCAGTCGCTGCTCCAACCAGTTTGGGGTTACGCTGCGACCAGCGCCAGATCCGCGCTGGAGGTGACACCGGGCGGGCGACGATTGGACGGCCGCCGAGCCAGCGTTCCAGATCGGCTGCGAGGTCTCCGGCGGACTGGTAGCGCGCTTTTGGATCACGTTCGAGACAGCGTGCACAAATCGTCTCCAAATCCCGATCGAGCGATGGCGCCAGCGAGCGTAGTTTGGGCGCCTGCGTTTCAGACGCTTGGCGAATCACGGAAACCGGATTGGAACCCAGGAATGGTGGACGTCCGGCAAGCACGTTGAACAGAACTGCGCCGAGACTGTAAACATCGGCCGCCGGGGTAAAATCGGCGGCTGCACCATTAGCTTGCTCAGGGGCAATAAAACCTGCTGTTCCGAACGTAGTCAGCGACCTTGTAAGATCGTTGTTCCCGTCCAGCAGCTTCGCCAAACCGAAATCGCTGACCAGTGGCTCGCCCCGATCGTTGAGCAGAATGTTTCCCGGTTTTAGATCACGGTGGAGAACTCCCCGGCTGTGGGCGTATTCGACAGCATGCGCGACTTTTGCCATGAGTTGCACGCACTTCCGCGGTTCATCGCGCAGAGAAGCCGTGTTCTCTTGCAAGCTTCCCTTCTCCGCGAACTTCATGCTGAAAAACGGCAGGCCGTCCTCGCTTTCGCTCACCTCGTATATCGGAAGGATGTTTGGATGATCCAGACTGGCCACCGCCTGTGCTTCTCGTCGGAAACGCTGCAGCGCTCCGTGTGAATCAGCGCGATAACTAAGGACGCGCTTTACCGCGACGATGCGCCGGGAATGTCGTTGCCTGGCGCGATAGATCACGCCCATGCCGCCGCAACCGATCTGCTCGAGAATTTCGTAATTTCCCAGGAACCAAGCCTTGTGCGGCGCGTCCACTTCGGCGAGAACGCTTTGATAAAACACCTGAGATACCTCGTCACCGCCTTCCAATCCCTCGCGCAGGAGGCAGCTCACGCAAATTCCGGTGTCGAGTCGCATGGTTGCTCCACACTTCTCGCATTTTGCGTGCTCTTTGGTAGCGCTCGGAAGCGGATCGGAGCGTGGATCTGAATCTGTCATCGCAATTACTCGGTTCCTGTTGCGAGTGACGCACACAGGTAACGGATCTCATCATCCACGTCGGCTGGGTCTTCGACGGTTTGCGAGACTTCATCGCGCAGCAGACTGCGGTAACGCTGACGCATGTTGTGCAGCTGTTTTTTCACGGTCGTTTCTGCTATTCCCAGTTCCGCGGACAATTTCGCGTATGAGACTTCATCGCGTTCGTCTGTAAGATGGGAACTTAGTGCCTGGAAAAGCCAGAGCTTGCCTTTGCTCTCGCACTCTTCCCGCAGTCGTTG
>WNFT01000452.1_pt1 | contig 18881 bp, 24 predicted proteins | sample 5400191 | NCBI WGS metagenome assembly WNFT01 (sample SAMN13153359, study PRJNA577476) | soil metagenome | isolation source: 80 cm saprolite under Madrone tree | place: USA:California | collected 2016-06-14 | reverse complement strand
ACGTTGACCACGGTGATGGGCGGGGTCGGCGTGGTCGGCGTGGTCGGCACTGTTGCTACTGGCACCGTGACGGGAGTCGGTGCAGGCCGACCCTGGATGGCTGTCAACAGGTTCGCCTGCCCGGCGAGGATCGCCGCCCTGTGGCTATCCATCGCGGCCAGCAGGGCGGAGTGGTTCTGGGCCAGCGTCTGGAGCAGCGCGGCCTGGTTCTGCTGCGCCTGGGCCAGCAGGGCCGCCTGGTTGGCGGAGAGCTGGTCCTTGAGCGACTGGCAGCAGTCGCCCGCCAACCCGGTCAGGCCGGCCGCCTGGGGGACCGTGATGACCTGTGGGGACGGCGCAATAGTAGCCGGCCGCAGGGCCAAGTTGGCGATCTGCTGATTGAGGCTCGTCAGTTGGGCCAGCACGGCGGCCGTGTTCGGGTCGGCGACTGGCTGCGCTCTATTAGCGGCTGATAGTTGGCTGATGACCAGCGCCATTAGGGCGGGGTCGGTCTGGACGGCTGGCGTGCAGATGCGGTCGAAGAAGCAGGCGCGGTGGATGGTCGCCGGCCGGTAGACGAACCTCGCCAAGATGACCCTGGCTTGCGGCTTCACCGCCTGCCTAAACGTGGTTGGGCGGGAGGGCTTCGGCGGATCGGCCAGGGCCGGCAGCGCCATCAGCGCCGCCAGACACAACGAGATGAGGTACTTCATGTGCAGTCTCCTTCAGTGGGGGCGACGCGGGCGACTTGTCCTGAGTCATTCTATCAGCCACGGGCGGCTGGACAAAGGGAGGAGTGGTAGCACCTATCATGCCGATGCCAAGAAAAAGCATGAGCTGATTCAGCATCGCGTCAGGGAACCACTTGTACTGCGAGTTCAAGATCGCCAAGATGCCGAAGACGTACTTGCCGATCTTCGGTAACTCGGCTGCCCAGTTGACGTTGTTCAGCCAGTCCTTCACGTTATCTCCATTGGTCCTCACGGGACTTCCTCGATTCATCTTCACGTCGGGCAGGCCGGCGACCCACGGCGGGCAACCGGAGCAGCCGGGCCAGGTCGCGGTGATCCCGCAAACGGGTCAGCCGGCGGCGGTGCTGGGCGCGGATGCGCTGGGGCCGGGCCGGGTCCATTTTGGTTGAGGCGAACGAGTAGCTCACCGTGTCCCGCCCCCCTGATGAACTTCACGATCAACGAATGCTGGACCCACAGTCCCTGCCGGCTAGAGAGGACGTACCGCTTGTACTGAGCCTGAACGGCGTCGTATTCAGCTTGCTCCTGTTGGCTCAGTGGCCGGCCGCCTTTAGTCAACATCGCTCGCCTTCGTTCCGCTTTTTGAACAGCGGCTTCCAATTCACGCGGCATGTGGTCGCTCGGATAGCCGGTGTACACACCGCACAGGTAGCCGTCGTCCGACTGGAGCGAGCACCCGCTGGAGCCGTGAAACATGCTCTCTTTAGTGACAGTCCAGCACGCCTCCTTCCTGACATAGTGGCACTCGCGCTGTACCGCGGGAATCTTCAGTTCGTCGTAACCCACGGCGATCAAGTGCTTCGGCTGGCCCTGGTACTGGTATAGGTCGAGTACCGGGCAGACGTAGGGGGCCGGCCCCCAGTCGAGCCGCACCAGCGCCAGGTCGTTCGGCACGTCCAGGGCACGAGCCTGGACGTGGCTGGGCCACTGGCGAACGCGGCCGGCGTCGGGAAGATGAACTTCATCGGCTTGCTGCGCTCGTCTTCTGGCGGCTGGCCGCGCTGGCCCTCCCGGTACCAGCCGTGCCCGCACGACAGCAAAATCGTCCAGCCCGGTCCCGTAGCGATGGCCGTGGCCGAGACCCCATGTGATTGGCATACCACCACCGCGGCGGCCGGGCCACTCAGTTCAGCGCGGGCCGCGCAGCCCGGATCGAACAGCGGCAGCAGGAGCAGCAGCGCGTAGGACCAGCGGAGATGCTTCACCAGATTAACTCCTGGGGTACACGGCGGCACGGTAGGTGTTGCGGGCATCATCTATCGACTCCAGCACGTTGAAGTCCGACTCGCTCCATTGGTCGGTCGGCACCAGCGGCGACTCGGTAGCGATGGTCAGCAGCAGAGCCGAGTAGGCACTGTCGCCGTCCACGGCACCAACACTGACCCTGGCGAGGCCCAAGTCGGCGCGGGCCTGGACGAATATATAGTCCCACTTCATGGCTTCACCCTGGCCCCGCAAGCGCAATCGGTCCCGCAGTCACAATCCTCGCACGCACACCAGCGCTTACCGGCGGCGTCCATGCGGGTGGCGAGCACACGGACCTGTGGACCCTTGACCTTGACGGACGCCGCCGGCTTGCCTGACTCGGCCCTGATCTCCTTCGGCATCGGCAGCACCTCGCCAGCGCCGAGCAGTCGGTCCACCTTGACCTCAACGCGCTCCAGTCGCTGCTCGGCGGCTGTTGCCCGCTCCTGCCACGAGTCGGTCCTGCGAGGTGACTCTGCGGAGAGTGGGTAAAGTGCGAGAGACAGGGCCATGAAGAATAAGCCAGCCAGAATCCAGCGCATGCAACATCCTCCTGAAACTATAAACCTGAAATAGGTACGAGCGGGTAGCGGGCCAGCGCCTCGGCCTCGTCCCACGGCTGCGGCACGCGCACGGCGGCGTCGTAGCGCGGCGCCATCAGACAGCCGTCCGGGCCGTGCATCAGCCCCAGGCAGTGGCCCAGCTCGTGGGCGGCCACGCGGCCCAGGTCGAGCCAGCCGGGCGGCAGGCTCGCGGCGAAGGCCCAGCTCTCCGCCGAGTTGAACGTCATGCGGTGGACCGTCTCTGAATTGCTTGCCGGCTCCGTCCAGGCCAGCAGGTCGCGGGTCGAGTCGATGGCGTCCGCCGTCACGAGCAGCTTGGCCTCGGTGGACATGGCGACCTGAATCAGCCGGATGCCGCACAGCGCGTTCCACAGGCCGGCGGCCCAGCCGAAGGCCGCCTGGGCGTGGACAGAGCCGAGCCGGCCCCAGTGGGTACCGGCGTCGAACCAGTAGGGCACGCACGGGTCGGGCCAGCGCGCCAGGTTGACGCCCGGCGCCAGCATGGCCTGGACGCCGGCCGGGATCAGCTGCGCGGAACGGCCGCAGACGGGGTGGTGATTCGGAGCTGGTCGAAGCCAGCCGTGCAGTCTACGCGGCTTCATGCTGAGAGTGTAGCCAGACCAGGACGCCCAGTCAAGGCTCGAATACTTCCTGGATGGCGATGCGGTGGAGCGCGAACACTAGCTTTTTCTTGATCTTGTAGTCGCGAAGCCGGGCAGTCATCTTGCTCTTCACGTCTTCGTAAATAACTGTGCCGGTCAGCACAATGCGGTACCGGAAGTCGGCCTTGTAGGTGCAGATCAGCACGCCTGCGACCACGCACTTGAGCGGCACCTGGCGCTTCAGGTCAGCGATGCGGCCAGTACGCTCCCACTGCCGCAACCTGACCCAGCGCTGCGATTCCTTCCTGGAGTCGAAAACGATTCCTTCTACCGTCGTCTTGACGTTGTGATATTTCGAGCGCTTCACCCGCTGGCCGCACTGCCGGCACGGCTCGCGCGCCAGCGTGAGCACGTCGCACCTGGGGCACAGCAGGTAGCCCTTCAACTTCGGCATCGTCTATTAACTGCTTATAGTTAGACGGCCGCCGGCTCGGCCTGGCGGCGACCCCTCTTGACCGGCTCCGGCTCGCGCGGCGGCGCGCACGGCACCGCAATATAGCGCACGCCGTCTTCGGCCGCCACCGGCAACTGCTTCATGGATGAGACCAGGCCGAGCGTCACGTCGCCGGCCGGCAGCGCCCGCACCAGCTCCAGCAGCAGCGGTCCCTGAAAGACCCAGGTCGAGTCCGACCCGCCGTAGCGGCACGCCAGCTCCACGCTGGCGCTGCCGCGCTCGCCTGGCCGGCTAGCGACCGTCAGCAGCCCGGCCGTGAAGCGGAGGGTCGTGAAGTGCTCCAGGTCGTCCCACAGCACCGCCGCCTGGCGCAGCGCCGACAGGAGTGCGTCGCGGTCCACCACGGCATCGGTCGTCGGCTCCTTCGTCCAGCCGTTGATCCAGTCGGGATACTTGCCCTCGCACAGCCGGCTGTAGAGCGTGCAGCCGGCGGCCTGGAAGAGCGCGTCCTGCTTCTGCAAGCGAATCTTGCAGGTCGCGCCCTCGGCGGTAGCGCGGGCCAGCACGCCACTCAGGAGCTGCATGGCTTTGCCCGGCAGCAGCGGCCACTCGCTGGCCTTGAATGGCAGCTCCGGCTGGCCGGCCAGCGGCAGGCTGGCGGTGCCCAGCACGTGGCCGTCCGTGGCCGTCAGGTGCAGCCGACCGTCCGCGCCGACCAGCCACTGCAAGGCCCGCGCGCCCCGGTAGTATTTCTCGACCACCAGGCCCTCACTGGGCGTCGGCACGATCCAGCGCACCGCGTCCAGGTGGTGGCGCAGCAGGGCGGCGTCGGCCTCATGGCAGGGCACGTCGGCCAGCCGGGGGATGTCGGGGTAGTGCTTCACGTCGCCCAGGTGCGGCAGCTTGATGCTCGACTTCGCCGCCTCCAGCCGCACGCAGCCAACCTCCTCCTCCAGCGCGATTTCCTCATCCGGTAACTCGCGCAGCAGCTTGACGAGCGGCTCGGCCACGACCAGCACGCCGCCGTCCTCGTCGGCCGCGGCGGCCAGCTCGCAGCGGCAGCCCACGTCCAGGTCGGTCGCGGCCAGCTCGGCCTGGCCGTCGGCGCAGGTCAACAGGAAGGCGCGCAGGATCGGCTTGGTGTCGCGCTTGGGGATACAGGGCAGCAGCACCTCGGCGGCGGCCAGCAGGGACTTGCGGTCGAATGTCACTCGCACGGTTGACTCCTCTCAGGTAAATAGTTCAGGTGGGGCGAACAGTTCGTATTGAGCTGGCCGCTGGCACGCGGGAGAAAACCACAGCCGCTCCTTCTTGGAGTTAGCCTTACCCTTGGCACTGCGGTTGCCGTAGCCGCCAGGACTGTTCCAGGACACCACGTCCCAGCCGGCCTTCTCCAGGACATCGTGGCCTTCACCCTGGTATCCAGCCAGGCAAATCCTCATCTTCTGGTCATCGCCGCGCTCCAGGCAGTAGCGGCGCACGTCGGCCGCGACCGTCATAGAGTCGGTGCTGTAGATGGCCTCCTGCCGGCCGGAGCCGTGGCCATACGGCGGATCGAGGAACAGGCCAGTCACGCCCAGCCGCGTGGTCACGCTCTCGGAGTCGCACACCCGCAGCCAGTCGCCGCAGCAGACCCGCACGGTGCGCAGCCGGTCCCGCAGGCGCTGGAACCAGTCCACCAGCCAAGCGCGGCGCTGCTCGCAGGTACCGGCGGCGTCGTTGCCGTTCACGCCTCGGCCACGCGAGTAGGCGTCAGCCAGTTGAGGGCGGTTAGCGTCGCCGAACATCTGGCCACAGACACCGGGCAGCCCGGTGTCTGTGGCCAGATGTTCGCTTGCAGCCCGCGGTCGCTTAACGTGCAGTTCACCTGCCCCGCGGTGGACACCGCGGGGCAGGTCGCCGATCAACGGCAACTGTTGCGAAATTGCCGCTGATCGGCCGGAGTGGATGCCGTGCCCGTACTGACCGTTGCCGCCGTCGATGCGCGGCTTGCGGTTGTCTCGACCGATAGCATGCACGCCCTGGCCCGCATCGGTACCGATGCGGGCCAGCTGGTCCCACTCCGCCGACTCGGGCGTCTGGCACCACCCCGAACCGATCCAGCAGCAGATACCGTGGACCCACCAACCCGCTACCCGCGCATCAAAGTAGCCCGGCTCGGTCTTCATGCGGCGTCGGAACTCAATAGCGCTGTGCGAGAGCACCAGCCAGCGGTGACGAGCGTGCATATCGCACTCACTCACCGGATCGTCAGCCCACTCGGCAACCAGCTCTGGGCAAGTGGAAGTTGACCTCCAAAAATTGCTTATGTAGCAATCCATGTCGTTGAGCGTCTCAATCCGCGGCGCGTGCGGCCTGGCCAGCAAGACGGCGGCACTGTTAGCGAACGGCTCGATAAAATTGTCCACGTCACCCAGGCGCTCCCAGACGAGATGCGCCACCCGCGACTTGCCGCCGAATGCGGGAAACGGTGCCTTTAGCTTATCCACAGTTGCCCCCCCCCCCAATACGCCTTGCCCATGCGGAATAGTCAGCCGCGGGAGTTGCTCTGACAGCATCGCTCATCTCCAGCACCGGCACCCGCCAACCAGCAGCCGCAGCCGCAGCGGCGTGCCGCCCTGCCGCGCCCAGTCCACCACGTCGCCCTTGTCCGGCAGCCCCGGCAACTCCAGCCAGCGGAGACTACCGCCACCCTGCCGCACCAGCAGGCCCGCCAGCCGCTCCATGCAGGCGCGGCCGGGGTCGTCATTATCCGGCAGCAGCACCACCTGCCGCCGGCTCAGTATCCTGACTAACCTGTCCGGCCAGGCCGCGGATGCCCCGCCAGCGTGCGTGGTCGCCACCAGGTGCCACGACGCCAGCAGGTCGGCCTTGCCCTCGCCCTCCACAACAAATACCAGCCGGCGACCACTGGCGGCCAGCTCGGGCCAGCGGTACGGCACTCGCTCCACGCCGTCCAGCACGTATAGCCAGCGCTGGTTGAGCGGCCCCTCGCCCTGGTCCTGCCGGTAGTCCGGGTTCGGCCGGCGCTGCTGGAAGGTCTTGCGGTGCTGGCCGCCGCCGCTCAGGTCGATCCTGACCGACTGGTAGCGCAGCTCGCCGTCCAGCCCCAGGTAGTCATAGCACGTCTCGCGCTGGGCCATCCGGCTCACCCCCCGCCACAAGGGCGACAGCTCCGGCCCCAGCTCGACCCGGCGGATACCGACCGCCGCCAGCACGTCCTGCTCGCGGCAGCCGGCGAAGCAGTGCAGCTTGACCCAGCCGTTGTTGCCCTCGAAGACGTGCAGGCTGGGGTTGCGGTCGTGGTGGACCGGGCACAGCGCCATCGCGGAGCCGTCGCGCAGCCGGCGCACGCCCGAGAAGCAGGCCGTCACGTCAGCTACGCTGGGCACGGCACGGCCTCCGGTAGAGGACGGCCAGACGCCAGGTACTCGGCGACCACCACGGCCTCCAGCACCGCGCGGAACTCCTGGCAGCTCGGGAAGCAGATGGAGACGTAGCGCTCGCGGCGACTGCCGACCAGCGGCGCCAGCGCCTCCACCCTGGCGTTGCACTGGTAGCAGACGGTGGACGTGACCGGGATGCGGCCGTGGCAGCACGGGCAGGCGCGCTCGCGGAGCCGGTCTGGCAGTGCCAGTATCACCTTGCCGGGCGCGGCCTCCACCAGCCGGCAGTCCTGCACCACGAAGCAGGCATCCAGCTCCAGCACTACGAAGGCCAGCACGCGCGGGCAGCGCTCGCGCAGGCAGTCAGGGTAGGTCAGGCGGGCCACTACATCCACGGGTGACTCCTGTCTATTTACAGTTTATAGTGACGGGCTGATCGGCTTTTCAATTTTAGTGCTCACATACGACACCGGCACGAGCGCTAGCAGTCCCCAGGCGCTACTAGTTACCCAGCACACGAAGGCCGCGAGCGCCATCAGCCCAAGGTCTATCACGGCTACAGTCCAATATAGGTGTGCTCGATCAGTCATGTATTGCCGTCCTCACATACCGCCGCCAGGTACTCCCGGCAGTCGCGCTCGGAGCGGAACGCCCGCCCGAGCCGCACCTTGCCCCGAAGCGTGTCCAGCACCACCGGCACGTAGCCGCCGCCGGTCGGCTGGATGGATAGCCGGTCGCGGCTGAAGCTGTAGTCGCGCGGCGCCCACTTGCGGGCCTGGAGCACGTCGGCGATGGCGCCGGCCCGGTCGCGCGGGATGTTAGTGCGCTCACCGGCGCGCTCCAGCAGCGCCGTTAGCTTGGGTGACAAGGCTTTGCCGGCCCACTCCTCCTTGAGCCGGCCCATCTCCCGGCCGGCCTGCGCCTTCGTCATGCCATCCCGCCAGCGATCGCGCTTCTGAAGGAACGCCTTCTGCTTCGGCGTGGCCGGCGTACCGGGCAGCTTCTGCGGCTGCGCCTGCGGTAGCGGCGCCGGGCCGTCGCCGAAGATATTGACGCCGGTGGTAGTGTACTCGGCCTGCGCCCGGATAATCTTGCGCCGCTCCTCCTCCGCCCGCTCCCACTCCACGCGGGCACGGTCCAGCTCCACCAGCACATCGGCCGGGCCGCCGCCGGGCCGCTCTCTCGGCTGCCGGGCCACGGCCTCCACGACCTCGGGCGGCAGGCTGCCGGCCAGCGCGTCGGCCAGGCAGACCGGCCGGCACTTGTGGCGACCTGAGTTACCCACCGGGTCCAGGATGGTAAACCTGGGCTTGGCACTCGCCAGGATCGCGAGCTTGCGGTCCTCGGCCTGGTCGCGGCCGGTGATGCCCAGCGCCAGAAAGTCCACCAGCGGGCGGGTGCCGCGGCCGACGGCGCACTGGAGGTAGAGCGTCAGGCTCTTGGTCGGCCGGTTCATGACGACGTACTCTAGGGCTGGGCAGTCCCAGCCACGGTTCAGCACGCCGCAGACGCACAGGATATTGAACTCACGCTGCGTGAACTGCTCGATGTAGCGTGAGCGCTCGGCGTCGTCCGTCTGGCCGTCGATGGAGCGGGCGCAGCCGGGGCGGTAGCGGTTGAACAGGATGGCCGTCATCTTAGCGTGGGCCACGGTCGGGCTCACGGTCAGCGTCAGCGCCTGGCCTACGATCTCCAGCGTCGGCCGCACGATGTAGTGGCCGGTGCGCTCCTCATTGATGGCCTCTTCGAGTGCCTTCGGGTCGAAGTCGCCCTTGCCATTGTTCAGCCGCACGACCTCGTCGAAGTTTAAGTCCTTGACGTGGAGGTACTGCTGGTCCGGGCACAGCAGCCAACCCTCCTCCACGGCCTTGCGCAGCTGGTAGCTGTAGCTCACGGCGTCGAAGCACAGGCCCTGGCGGTCGTGCCGGCGGGCCGTCGCGGTGCAGCCGACCGTCCGCAGCTCAGGGTTCTGGTAGAAGTGCTCGAAGACGTGCCACCACGACTTGTTCTTCCTGGTGGCCTTGTCCGCCTCGTCGAAGATAACGGTGCCGAAGTCGTGCGGGTCGAAGCGGCGCAGCCGGCGCGGGTGCAGCGAGTCCTTGCTGGCGACCACCACCGGCGCTCTAAACCATGCCTGATCGGCGCGGCGCTCGCCCATCTCGATCTCGCACTGGAGCCCGGTGAACTCATGCGCCCGCCGGGCCGCCTGCTGCACTAGCTCCTGCTGGTCGGCGACGAACAGCACGCGCCGGCCGGTGTCGCGATGTCGGCGGCGACCGATCTCCAGCGTCACGTTCGTCTTGCCGCTGCCGGTCGCCATGTCGAGCAGGCAGCCGCGGATGCCTGGCTCGGCCAGCCGGGCCACCGTCATGGCCGCCGCCTCCTCCTGATAGTAGCGTAGCTCCGGCATCAGTAGCACTCCTAGTCGATAGACCAGTCCACGCCCGACACCAGGTCTTCCACCTGTTGCGCGCGGTCATCGGCCGTCTTCAGCTCCTCATCATCAGCTAGGTCGCGGACTTCCTGCGCTGCCGAGTCCAGGTTGTCGGCCAGCTGGTCGCACGCTTCCTGGCGCTCGCGAAGTAGCTCTAGTGACGGGCAGCCGTTCGGAAAGGCGCTATCTAGGCTATCGGCCTTGCCGCCACAGTCTTCGCCGAGCTGCCTAACTTCTTCCGCGGCCGACTCCAGCGCTGATGCCACGTCTTCCAGTTCATCCTCCGGCGCAACCACCATACCGTCCTCGATGTCCCACAGGGTCGCGTAGAACTCGCTGCGCGTCAACTGGCTGCGCCGCGGCGGCGTCTTGCTTACGCACTTGCCACCAAGCTTGAACTTCCACCAGTAGTAGGAATCGCCCTTCTTGATCCCGTGAGCCTTCTGCGGCTTGCGGGCACTCTTGACATGGTGGACTCGCGGCATAGATGACTCCTGTAAAAAACTTGAGCGGCCCCAGCGATGCGCGTCGCCCTTCACGCCCGCCAGTACGCCGCTCAAGTATACCACACTCCTACGCCCGCTGCTCCGCGGGCAGCAGGCCGTAGGCGTCCTCGTTGAGGAAGCCCGACTTGCGGCACGGGGCGCACACCGGGCAGACGGCGTGCGGCTGCGCGGCCATGACCAGCTTCTTTGCCGCCTTCAGGTGGTCCTCGATGATGCTGGCGTTCAGCCAGCTACCGGCCTTCTCCTCGGCCGCCTCCTTCAATTCCTTGCGGCAATCGTCAAGGAGCTTGGCGATGGCGCGGAAGCGCGCCCCGGAGTCCCAGACGCTCGCCAGCTTCTCGGGCACCACGGCGCCGGCCTCGTCCTTGAGCGGCTCGTCCGGCTCGCGCTGGGCCGCCTCCTTCTCGGCCTGATCGGCGATGGCCGCCTTGACGCCGCCCTTCTTGGGCGGCCGGCCGGTCGCGCCCTTGCCGATGTTGCCGGTCTTCATCTCGTAGGTGGAACCGTCCTTCTTGTGGACGGTCACCACGTCGGGCTTCGGCGCCTCCACGGCCGGGGCCGCCTGCTGACCGTCGCCGTTGCTGGCCGGCGGCGCGGCGTCCTGCCGGGCCTGGTGCTCGTCCTGCTTGAGCTGCTTCTTGATCTCGGCGGCCAGCGGCTTGCTGACTGAGCACAGCTTCGCCAGGTCGCCGGCGCTGATGCGCTCATTGCCGGGCAGGGCCAGCGCCGCCCGGATCGCCTTGTGCCGGTCGGCAGCCGTGCGCGGTAGGCCGTGCGCCTCGTTGCAGCCGAGCGAGGCCAGCACCGCCTTGGCCAGGTCGCCGCGGCGGACGTTGACCCTGACCTCCTTCAGCTTGGCATGGATGGCCGCCTGGGTGCGGATATGGCCGTCCCAGACGTAGACGTGCTCACCATCGCTGTAGCCCTCGATGGGCGGGAACTCCACGCCATCCTTGTACTTGCCGGCATACTCTTCGATCTTCTCCGGGGGTTCTCCCCCGGCGCGCTGCTGCGTGCTCGGGTCCAGCGTCAGTTTTCGCGGGTCCATCAGTTCATGTGCCATGACTCACTCTCCCTTGCCAGGTGATCGGTGTTCACTGACTCTGCCAAAAAGATAGCACACTATTTAGGCAGAGTCAACTATAAAAGGTTAATAGACTAGGCCGGGATGCCGCCCGCGGCCGTGCGCAGCGCCGACTCGCGGTCCACAATGAGCTTGGACAGCTCATCGTAGTACGGCTGCGGGAACTTCTGCGCCATCACCCAGCCGGCCTGCTTCTCCAGCGTCAACTGGTCCTTGGCCATCGGGATCATCTTGCGCGCGCCGTCCAGGCGCTGCTGCATGAGCGGGTCGAGCTGCGGGCCGGCTGGGCGGCCGTTGGCGGCCGACGGTGCGGCCTGCTGTTGAGCGGGCGGCGACTGCTGAGCGGGCGCGCCGGACGCCGGGCCGTGGTCCTCCGGCTCGGCGACGTTGGGCACGCGCGGCGGCTGCGTGAACCACTTGCGCTGCGGGTCGTAGTCGGCCCAGACCTTGCCCAGGCCGTACAGGTACCTGCCGATGCCCCACTTGACCGCCGTGCGCTTGAGCGCGTCGCTCACGGCGGCCTTGAGGCGGTCGCCGCCGTCCGGTTGCTCACTCGGGCCACCCACGTCCGACTTGACGATCCACTCGTCGCCCAGCCGGATACTCAACCGGCAGGCGACCGAGCCGTCCGGCAGGTACTCGTACTGGTCGGACCAGTTACCGATGCCCAACACGTCGTCCAGGCGGTCCTGGACCATGCGGCTATCACAGTAGAACAGCGCCAGCGCCCGGTTGCCCTTGACCAGGCCCGGCCGGCACTTGATCTCCTTTGGCGGGAACGGGGCAGCCAGTCGCTTGGCCAGCGCCTGCTGCTCGGGGAGGGAGAGCGTCGTCATCTCAGTTGACTCCTGTGGAAACGGGGTTGACTCTAACCAACCATAGCACACGAACGGCGGCGCGTCAAACTATTTTAGAATGGGATGGCGTCAGGATCATCCAGCGGCGGCTCGGCGTCGGGCGGGCCGTAGCTCGGCTGCGCCGGCGCGGACTGCTGCTGGCCCTGCGGCTTCGGCTCCAGAAACTGGAAGTCCTCCACGACTACCTTCAGCTTGGAGCGCTTGCCGCCCTGCTGGTCGGTCCACTGGTCCAGCTTCAGCCGGCCCTCCAGAAAGATGAGGCTGCCCTTGTGCAGACTGGACAGCGCCAGGTCGGCCTTGACCGAGTGCTCCGCCGAGCCGAACAGCTCGCAGTCGATGAACACCGGGTCGTCCTCCCACTGCTGCGTCGTCGGGTTCTTCTTGCGGCCGTTGACCGCCAGGCCGAACGCCGCCACCTTGCCGCCGTTCTGGAAGTTGCGGCCCTCCACGTCACGGGTAAGCCGGCCCAGCAGCATCACGCTGTTGACCATCGGTCCAGACATTGCTGACTCCTATTAACACGGTTATAGTGGCGGGCGATCAAAAGGGAATATCCGCCTCCTCTGCCGCCGATCTCTCATCGGCAAACTCGTACTGGCCGTGACCGGGGTGCGCCCGCATAGCCTCCTCCACCGCCGCACGGTCGTCGGGGTGGACCTGCTCGATCTGCACCCAGGTGTTGACGCCGGTTACACCGACCAGGTGCAGCGGCAAGCAGCCGATCAGCGGTCCCTTGCAGTCGCGGAACTGGTGCGGCTCGTAGTATCCCTCGGCGTTCATCAGTAGCCTGAACATCAGCGGCCCGTGGGCGCCCGGCCCCGGCGTCTCGGGTACGGGAGCGTCACCAGCCAGCACGCCCAGCGGCACTTCGCCGCTCCCCTGCTGGGCCATGAGACTGCCCGACATGGCCTGCACGAGCGCGCGGCCGTGCTCCGCGAGCCGCTCATTGACCTCCGGCTCAGCAGCCGGCGCCAGGCTCTCGCGCGCCCAGAAGCGTCCGAGCTGCTCGCGCTCGGATAGGCGGGCCTCATAGCAGCCGATCAGCTTATCGACCAGGTAACGGACTAGCTCGCCTGGGTCGTTCACAGCAATCTCCAGGTTGCGCGGGCGACGCGCAACTATAGCACGCTAATAGTGACGGGTCAAACCGGCCGCGCGTACTCCTGCGCCACGGCGGCCTTCAGGTGCTCGTCCCAGCCGGGACCGAGCACCTCGTGCAGGCAGCGCTCCACCGGGCCGCCGTCGCGGCGGTACAGGTCCATGACGCGCTGCTCCTCGGCCGGGCTGACGTTGGTGTTGTAGCTGTGGCAGCAGACTAGGCCGGGGACGTGGCCGAATAGCCGGCAGGCGAACGGCCTGACCGCGTAGACCTGGCAGCGGCCCTGCTGGTACCACGGGCAGGTGACGCCCTGGCTGACCGGCTGAACACCATGCCGGGCGGCGTAGCCGGCCACGCGGTCATACTCAAACGTCTTGCAGAGCACCGGCCCGCAGCAGCGCCCGCAGCCGTCCTGGCACTGCATGAGCGGCAGGGCGATGCGGTCGGTGCGGTGCTGCACGGTTGACTCCTGTAAAATGTGGGCCGGTGGAGCACGCCCCACCGGCCCCGCGCGTGGTAGGCTCACGGTCCCGCTGGCCACCGGACCAGTCCCCGTTTCAATCCGCTCTCGTCCGTGAGAGAAAGCCGGCTTACTCTAGCTACCGGCACACAAGCTATAGCACACGTTCGCGCGGAAGTCAAACGCGGCCGCGCTATTAACGGTTAATAGACCAGCGCCGTAGCGCCTCGTCCAGCAAACCCGGCGCCGGGTCGAGCGGATTCAGCGCCAGCACCAGGCCGCTGCGGACGGCGGCGGCGGCGGCGCGCAGCGCCTCAAGCCAGCCGAGCCTAGCCTGGTTGACGCGCAGCTGCGCCAGGATGGCCTCCCGGTGCTGGGCACAGCCGTCCAGCCCCCAGGCGTTCATCTGGAGCAGGAACGCCTCGCAGCCGCAGCCGGCCTTGCCGGTCAACCCCAGCTCCGTCAGTAGGCGCTTCAGCTCGCTGCCGGGGCCGTCGGCCGGCGGCACGCTGGTCAGAGGCGGACGCGCCGCGCTGAGCCGTGCCGCCGGCACCGTGAAGGCGCGGGCGCCGTGGATCGGGCACGGCTTCTTGGTGCGGCAGTAGCAACCGAAGGTCTGGGTCACGGGTTGGTGTCCAGGAGTACGTCGAAGCCGCCGACGCAGAAGTCGCAGGTGCCGACCTGCACGTCGTGGCCGTCACAGTCCGTCTCAAACGTCGGCACCGGCTGGAAGCCGCGGAACTGGAGCTTCCACGGCACCACCAGAGACGAGCCGGCCAGCGTGGCCTGGCCGACCAGACAGCCGCCCGTGGGCAGGCAGAAGCCCAGGCAGGCCGCGCTCTGCGTGGATTCCCAAAACTTCTCGTTGCAGAAATTCGTGTAGGCGTTGGTGCTCGTGAAGAAGCTGATCGTGCCGCTGATGCCGCCCAGCGTGTAGGGGAGCGAGCCGCCCAGGTAGGACGGGCACGGCTGCGCCCAGCACGGGTGAAAGTCGCCCTGGCAGAATACGAAGCAGCCGTCATCGGAGACGAAGGCGGCCAGCTGCGGCGTCTGGCCCGGCACCAGCGTACTCCCGCTCATCGTCGCCGGCGTACAGCCTTCCGGCGGCGCGCAGAAGTTGCACCAGTCGGCCGCAGTGCCGGGCCAGCCGGCCGGCGGGTCGCCGCAGCCGGGGGCCGGCGTCTCGTCCAGCGGCGTCGGCTGCGGGTCGCAGGACGGCAGGCTGGTGCCCTTGCACCAGCCCAGCGTCACGCCCAGGAGGGCGTTGAGCACGCTGCCAGTCTGCGAGCTGCCGGGAAACTGCTCCTCAGTGCTAGCGTCGCCCTGGAAGAGGCAGATACCCAGGTCGGCGGGCGGGTCGCCGCACTGGCCGGGACAGGGTTGGAGCGCCGCAGCGTTGCCGACGCAGCAGCCGCCGCACCAGCGCGCCCCGTCCTGGGTGAGCGCCACCGTCAGGCCGTTCAGGCAGGCGCAGGCTCCCGTACCGTTCGAGAAGTGGGCGTAGACCGGCGGCGGCGGCGCGTCCAGGCCCAGGCACCAGGCCGGCAGCGCCACCGGGCCGCAGGCGTCCAGCTCCCAGACCTCCTCGCCGTTGCGGCGCTGGAAGGTCGGCACCGCCGGGTAGATGCCGGTAGAGAGCACGACGGCGCAGACCGCCTGCGCGGTGAAGTCCGACAATGCGCAGCCGGCCACCGTCAGCGCGTCCTGGTGGAACACCAGCCGGGTCGGGTGACAGCTGCTCCACTCCGGCTTCCAGTCCAGGTTGATCGTCTGCGCCGTCGGCACGCCGGCCACGTAGACGCCCACCTGCGCCTTCAGGTGCCAGGTCGTGCCGTTGCACTTCAGCTCCGTGAAGCCGCCGTAGGGGTCCAGCCAGGACGTGGCGGAGGAGTAGAGCGCCAGCGGGTCGGCCCCGCAGTACAGCAGGCCGGCGTCCCCAGCGATCTTGGTCAGCGGCGTCACCAGCGCGCCGTCCGCGTGCGCCGCCGCCGCGGTGCCGTTCTGGTGCCGCGCGATCGTGTACCTGCCGGGCGCCACCAGGAACGTGATCGACACCTCCTCGCCGTCGATGCGCGCCAGGCACGGCAGCGGGAAATCGACGCAGACGGCCCCCACCTGCATCGTGGTCGCCGCGGCGGTCAGCGGCGCGGCCAGCGGCACCGGCGGCCCGAGGTAGCTCACCAGTAGCCGCAGCCAGCTGTAGAGCGGGTCGGCGCAGCACGGGATGCCAGCAGTGGCCAGGTCGATGGTGCGCGTCATATCAGCTCGTTATAGTGACGGCCAGGGTCGCCGCCAGGCCGGCGCGGCTGAAGTCGCCCGTGACGTACAGCGCGAAGCTGTTGCCCGGCAGCACCGCCACCGCGTCTACCGTCAGCGTAACGGTATCGGTCCCCCAGGTGAACGTCAGCCGCCAGGTCGGGTCCAGCGCGTCCGTCGTGTCGCAGTAGAGCCGCAGCGCGACCGTCTGGCCGTCCGGCCCGTCGCCCGTCCAGTACCAGCCCGGCTGCGGCCCGGCCCCGTAGACGATCTCCTGGTACAGCCAGAGCAGCAGGTAGGGGTGCTGCACCGTGGCCCGCAGCGTGCGCAGGATAGGGTAGGCCCCGCAGGCGACCGTCACGATACCGCTGTTGTCCGCTGCGCCGCCCAGCAGCGGCTGGCAGCAGCCGACCGAGACGACCAGCTCGCCATCGCGGAAGTCGCCGATGCAGCCGCGCCAGCGGCCGAGGGGTACCGTCATGCGCTCTGCCTCTAGGCGTTGGGGTCTCGCACCTGGACGGTATCCCCGTCAAGGTAGCCGTCCGTGATGCCGCTGTAGCTGCTCAGGAAGCCGGGCTGCTTGTTGTCGCCGTCCTTGGTCAGGCTGGTGACGCGCACCAGGCAGCCTGGCGAGAAGTTAGCCGGGGCCAGCACCGGCTTGCCGGGGATAAGAACTTTGGGCGCGCTGTAGCTGCTCTGCACGACGGCCAGCACAAAGGAGGTCACGTCCGTATCCGGGTCCAGCGTCACCATGAGGATCAAAGCCAGCTCGCTCTTGTTGGCGTCGGCGGCGTCAGTGACTACCACCTGGTCGCCGGGGATCAGGTAGTCAGTCAGGCCGCCGGCCAGCAGGTCGCCGTCCGAGTCGTACAGGAGCCCGGCCGGCACCGTGAGCGTCTGATTCGCCCCGGCGCTGATCGACCCGGTAGCACTGATCTCCACCGGCTCTGTTAAATCAATGACTGAGGCCGTGTAGATGCCGGGGGCCACCGCGCCCGGCCGGTTCGGGTCCAGCACCCAGCAGTTCTGCGGCACCGTCTTGGTGCCGACGCCGCGCGTCGAGTCCTGGAGGGCGCTGGTGCCGCTCGGCAGCAGGCTGAAGCGGCCGACCTGATAGCGCTGCACCGTGCTGGCCGGGTATCCCTGCACGCGCACCAGCGTCACGCCGGGCGGGGCTGCCGGCAGCCAGCAGCCGGCGGCGCGGTCCCAGGCGATGCGCAGCACGGTGCCGGGCTGGATGACGGCCGGGTACGGGTTGTGGACCAGAAAGGTATCCTGACCGTCCTGCCAGCGGTAGTCGATGGCGTTGTTCTCGGCGCCGGCCGCCAGCCACTCCAGCCCGTTCGGGACCACCGGGCGAGACTCGTCTACCAGCTCCTCCTCGGTCGGGTGGAACCAGGGCGGGATCGCGGCCGTCGTCACTACCAGCCGGTCGGGGATCGTATCGGCCGACACCACCCGCGCCGGCCCGTAGTCGTGGACCGCCAGGCCAGAGCCGTAGGTCGTCTTGGCGCCGCGCTCGGCCAGCCGCTTGAGGCGGTTGAGGTAGTCGCTCGTGACCGGCCCCAGCTGGCCGCCGGGCAGGTCGCTGATGTTGTCGTTCGACATCAGTTGCCCCCCTCGCGGAACAGGTTGCCGAAGTTGAAGGTGTCGAAGATGCCGACGCCGCGCTTGATGTCGCCGTCGCTCATGTTGCGTGGGACTAGACGGTCGTAGCGGCCCCCGCCGGACCCCACGGGCGCGTTGAGCAGCGGCCGCCAGAAGTGGTTCCAGCCCCTGGGGTTGTTCGGGTCGAGCGCGTTGTAGTTCTTCTCAGAGAACTTATAGGTTAATTTCCAGTAGCTCTGCTGCTTGGAGCTAGTATACTCGTGCTCCCAGTCGGCACCGAGAAACAGCACCGTCTCCGCCGGTGCGCCGGCCCACAGCTTGTCGTTCAGCTTGCCGGCGCCGGCGCGGATGCTCACCCACGGCGGCCACTGCACATAGTTCCACACCAGCGTGTGCTCGATGTGCGGTACGATCTTGCCGCACTGCAAGTCGGGCGGCACCGCGATGGCCGTATTGTTCTTCTCCTGGGCGCTGAGCACGATCTTCTTCTTCAAGTCGGTCTGCCAGCGCAGCGTCGCCTGCGGCAAGGTGAAGTACTCGATGCCGATGGAGCCGCGGTGCGTGAGGAACGTGACCGTCTGGCCCTGGCTAGAGCCGTCCTGACCGCCCGGCCCCTTCTTGTCGCCGGTCGGGCCGCTTTCGGCGTGGTGGTCTTGACCGTCGCGGCGGGGCGTCTGGTAGGCGATCTCGACCTCGTAGCGGTCGTAGATCAGGAAGCCGGTACTGTCTACCGCCGACGCACCGCCCTCCTTGGGTGCCCTAATCTTGAGCGAGTGCGCGTACAGCCGCGGAAAGGTGCTGCTGAAGTAGGCGGCGCCGACGTAGCCGCCGCGGATACTCTCGGGGAAAATGGTGTCGATGAACTTGTTGACGCCCGACTGCGCGAACACGTCGGGCAGCAGCAGCCGGCCGCGGCGCACGGCCGTCACGCCCTCGTGGCGCGTCAGGTCGAACTCGATGGGTGCCTGCTCGTCAGTGGACTCAAAGATGTACGGCGCGACCACTCGTCACCTATTAACCAGTTATAGTTAGCCCAGCGGCACCAGCCTGGCGAGGTTCTCAGCAGCCTTGACGAACGGCCCGCCGCGCAGGAAGCCGGCAATCTGCTTCAGCTCGTCGGCCGTGATCTTGGTATTGGCGGCCGTCTTGTTAGCCGCGTTATCGCCGACCTTGGTTAGCCCCTCCTGAATCTGCTTATACAGCGCCTCCGCGCCCATCATCTTGCCCACGTCGCCCGGCTTGGGCTGATTTAGCTCGGCGTTGCCCTTCTTGGCCAACTGCTCGCGCATCAGGTCAAACACGTCGCGACCAGCCGGCAGCGCCTTCTGCTCAGCGGCGTGCCGGCGCTTGTCCACGTCGCCGGCCATATCGGCAAGCAGGTCGTGCCAGCGCTCGCGGATCAGGTCGAAGGCCGACTTCTCTGGCGCGGCCTCCTGCGGGAAGTCGGCGTTGCCCACATTGGGCCGGCCCTTGCCAGCCGCCGCCTTCCTGTCCTTCTCGGCCGCAGCGTCCTCTAGCCGTGCTTCGAGCCGCCGCCCGATGCGCTTTTTCTCCAAAATATCGTCCTCGACTCTAGCGTTGTTGGCCACTATCGGG
>WNFT01007376.1_pt1 | contig 18889 bp, 20 predicted proteins | sample 5400191 | NCBI WGS metagenome assembly WNFT01 (sample SAMN13153359, study PRJNA577476) | soil metagenome | isolation source: 80 cm saprolite under Madrone tree | place: USA:California | collected 2016-06-14 | reverse complement strand
CGGTAGAAAATGATCTGAAGATTGCGCGAGCGAAACTGCACGGATGGCTGAGAAGCGAATGACCGCAACCGCAAAGCGGTTCCGTCCTCCAGCCCAGGGTTGCCGCTGCGGCTACCTCGGGATCGAAATGGAAAATATCATTCAATCCCAACGGGGTTGCGTCAATTGAAGGAGAGCCAAGCATGCCCCAATCTCTCTCGGCTGTTTACATTCATCTTGTTTTCTCCACCAAGAACCGCGAGCCGCTTCTCCGCGATGAACAAATGCGAGCGAGCCTGCATTCCGAACTAGGCGGCATCTCAAAGAAACTCGAATGCCCGCCAATTATCACTGGTGGCATGGAAGATCATATACACCTCCTGGCTCGGTTTGGGCGAACCATCACTCAAGCGGAATGGGTGAAAGAATTGAAGCGAGTTTCGAACCTGTGGCTGAAAGAACAATTCCAACTGTCAGCTTTCGAATGGCAAGGAGGCTATGCTGATTTTTCCGTGAGTCAATCGAATCTTGAGCAGGTCAAGCGATATATTGTGACCCAGGATGAACATCATAAGAAAAGGAGTTTCCAGGATGAGGTTCGCGAGCTTTTGCAGCGGCATCGGATGGAATGGAATGAACGATATATTTGGGACTGACGCAACCGCGTTGCGGTTGGGGAAATTCATTGATCCGAATCCCCAGGGTAGCCGAAGCAGCAACCCTGGGCTGGAGGGTGCAACCGCTTTGCGGTTGAAGAGCTGGAACAAATGATCCATCGTGAACAGCTAATCGACGAACTCTTCGCGCAGGCGATCGAGCTTTCGCGGGCGGAGCGCGGGAAATTTTTCGCCGAGACAAACGTTGGCAACGGTTCACTCTTGCGCGATGGTGTGCTCGACGAGGTCAAGGCCCTCCTGCGGAACTTTCAATCTGCTGAAGATAACGGCTTTCTGTATCGACCTTTGGTTGCCACAGCGTCGCTGGATGGACGCAGCCAGACACTGATCGACGGCCAGGATTTCGAAGGCTACAAAATTCTTAAGCTGATCGCCGAAGGCGGGATGGGTGAGGTTTATCTCGCCCACGATCCTGAACTCGATCGCAAAGTCGCGATCAAACTCATCAAGAGCAACCTGAAGACAAAGGAGCTGTTGCGCCGCTTTCGCAACGAGCGACAGATTCTGGCCAATCTTCAACATCCGAATATCGCGCGGCTCTTCGAGGCTGGCGCAACTGCGGACGGACTGCCTTTCTTTGTCATGGAATATGTTGAAGGGAAGCCAATCGACCAATATGCGAATGAAAATCAACTGTCCTTGACAGATCGGCTGAACCTATTTCGCACAGTCTGCTCGGCGATAACCTGCGCCCATCAGAACCTGGTCATTCATCGCGACATAAAACCAAACAATATTCTCGTGACGGCCAACGGCGAGCCGAAGCTGTTGGATTTCGGCATTGCGAAGCTGCTCCATGAAACCGATTCGCAAGAGGCGACCTTAACTCTATTTCATGCGATGACTCCCGAGTATGCCAGCCCTGAGCAAGTAAAGGGCGAAGCGATCACGACGGCGAGTGACGCCTATTCACTGGGAGTACTGCTTTATGAATTGTTGACGGGACGCCGTCCTTACAAACTGAAGCGCCGCACCACAGATGAGATTACGAAAGCGATCTGCGAACAGGAACCGACAAAGCCCAGCGCTTCGATTGCGGATTTCGGATTGCGGAATGCGGAATCAAGAACCAATCCGCAATCCGCAATTCGCAATCCGAAATCGCTCAAGGGCGATCTCGACAATATCGTCCTAAAGGCGCTCCGCAAAGGACCGCAACGCCGCTATGCTTCGGTCGAGCAATTCTCGGAAGATATTAGGCGACACCTTGAAGGCTTGCCGGTCATCGCGCGCAAAGACACGGTCGCGTATCGCACTTCAAAATTTATTCAGCGAAACAAGATCAGCGTCGCGGCGGCGGCGGTGGTCATGTTTACTGTCCTGGGCGCATTTGTCGCGACGGCCTGGGAAGCGCACGTGGCGCGTGCTGAACGGGCCAAGGCCGAGCGCCGGTTCAATGATGTGCGCAGCCTGGTGAATTCGCTGCTTTTCCAGTTGCACGATGAGATTGAAAAGCTGCCTGGTTCAACCAGAGCGCGAGAACTTCTCGTCGAGCAGACCGTTGGGTACCTCGACAGCGTTGCCAGAGAAGCAAGTGGCGATGTGTCATTCCAACGAGAGATTGCGACAGGTTATGAAAAACTCGGCGATGTTCAGTCGAGGTTGAATGGTCCCAATATCGGCGATACGAAAGGAGCTTTGGAAAGTTACCTTAAAGCGCTTGAGATCCGGAAAGCAATCTTCGCCGCGAATCCAAAAGATCTTTCAAGCGGTTTGGCCCTGGCGCTGGCCTACGATCGAGTGGGTGAAATGTTGTCGAAGACCAACAACGCGGCAGGTGCACTGGATAGCCACAATAAATCGCTTGAACTCGTCGAAAACTTGTCCGCGGATAATCGATCCCAAACTCGCAGCGCTCTGGCCTATAGCTACCTTATGGTCGGGCGAGCGCATCTGGCCCTCGGTGACCTGCCCGCCGCACTCGAAGACTTCCGCAAGTCACAGGCGATTCGCGAGACACTCTTATCAGAGAATCCGTTTGATAACACCTTACGTCGCGGCCTCATCACATCGTATGACGGCATAGCTTATGTATTATCTCTGAATGGCAAGCCGCACGAAGCGCTCGATTATTACCGCAAGGCACAGGCGATCGCCGAAGCGCTGCTTTCTGGCAATCCGACAAACGCCGATTACCGTCGCGCGATGATGGACACTTATGAATGGCTCGGTATCACGTTCGGCGAGATCGGCGACAATGCTAAAGGCCTGGAGTATCACCACAAGGCCCTGGCTCTCTGTCAGGCGCAGTTGATTGCTGATCCGGCGAATGTCCAAGGTCGCGATGACCTCGGCGATGTCTATTACGAGATCGGTAATACGTTGATAAGACTCGGCAAGCCTAACGACGCTCTTTATAACTTCCGTAAATCGTTAGAGAATTATCGCGCCGTTTCAGATGCCGATCCGACCGACAAGAATGTGCGGCGACAGGTCTATATAACGTATCGCGAGATAGGAACAGCTCTGCTCTCGGCCGGCAACGTCAACGCTGCGCTGGAAAACTATGAAAAAGCTGTCACAGTTTTTCAGGAACTAGCGCAAGCCGATCCCGACAATGCTGAGACGCAATATCATTTGGGTCTTACTTATCGAAACATTGGTGAAGCACTGACAAGAACCGGCGACGTGAAGGGGGTGCTCGAGAATTATCAGCAGGCAATACCCGTTTTCGAGACGCTAGCAGCCCGCTCGCCCGCCAACTCGAAAACGCAAACAGACTTAGCGCTTACTTACTATGATCTCGGCGTGGCACAGTCGAAGCTCGCGCAAGCCGGCTCCGCTTCATCTGATAGCTCAGAGGATTGGCGCCAGGCTCGGTCCTGGTATCAGAAAAGCCTCGACGTTTGGCAGGATTTGAGAAGCCACGGCACGCTCAGGAGCGTCGATGCAAGCAAGCCCGATGAACTCGTGAAAGAAATCGCCAGGTGCGATGCGCAGGTGCGATAAGCGTTAGCTTATCGCTGCTGTGATACGAACTAAAGTTTATCGAACATTCTGTTTATTGATCTTCCCTCGGCAGGTTATTGCGCCGCACAAGCAACGTTTTGAATCAGGGTGTAACGTGTTCTCGTAATCGATCGTAATTTCTTCACCTGGTTTAATATCGCGCAAAGCAAAGAACAGCATGTGACCGTAAACGGTTTTCAGGTAGACGTTCGGCTCGCACGAGTGATTGATGTAGTGCGTGCCGTTGCCGCCCCGGCTGCCGTCCAAACTCCAGCGGCCATCGATATCGCAGATACGCAGGATGCGACGATTACGGGCCCGTTTTCTCGCTTCGAGATCTGTTATTCGCTCGCCGGTGTACTCGGCGATCTTTTTGCCGCGACGGAAATGAATAGTCGCGAAACAGCCTTTGCCGTTAATTGGAGATTTACGAATTGAGAGACCGTGCGCCAGTTTCACAGGCCATCATTGTACGACAACTCGAAATGAATTCACCGCAGAGGCACAGAGGAATTCGCAGAGGTCACATCGGAAAGAACTCTCTCTGCGTTCCTCTGCAAAAATCTCAGCGCCCTCTGCGGTAAATCCTCTTCGCTTTAGTTCGCCATTTGCGGCGCCACATAGCGAACCGATTTCAACTCCGCCAACGCCGCCAGCTTTTCAAACGGCAGACGACCGATGATCAATTTGGCAGTCTTTGGATCGAGCACTACTTCGAAACCGAGTTCCTTGAGCCGGTGCATCGTCTCATCGGATTTATCTGTCAACCAGATCTGGATTTCAGCTTTGCCGTTGTGAATGAACTTCGCTTCATCCGGACTTGGACTGAGCTTCTTGTCTTTCAAGCGATCGATGACCGCGAGAACCGCAGGATGAAACTTTGCCTGTAGCTGCGCGCGTTTCTGTTCTTCCGGCGACAACGTTCTCAAACCGTCGATGCGATAGTTTCCGCCGACTGTCGCGGCGCCTGCCGAGAAAGTGGCGTTGCTTCCTTGTGACGAGCCCGCACCCGCTCCGCCGACACCGCCGGTGGATCGTTTGCCGCCTTGCTCGTTTGCTCCGGACTCTGTAACGACTACTGTTTCCGCGACCGCAGCCACCATGGCCATCGGGGATCGAGAAAGACTGGACAGTGCCTGCAATCGTCCGAAGGCTTGGTGTTCTTGTCCGTCGACCGCCTGCCGATTCACGCCCTCAGGCACTTCCACTGGCACATCAATCCGCCGCGGTTTACCGCCGTCAGTCACGACCATTTCTTCGACCGCCACAAACGAAGTGAACTGTGTCATCAGGCGATAGTCGAGGCCGAGCTGAACGATCGCCTGCTTCACTTCGTCACGCATCGCGCCTTGCTGCATGCCCTTAAAATCCTGGCTCATCAAATCATCTACTCGCGTACGCGCCCAGAGAGTCGTCAGTACATCGTGTTGCGATTGCGAGCTGGAAAAATCAACCGGAACCTCGCGCACAAAATCGCGGCCCGACATTTTTCCTTTCAAGCGAATCACGCCACGGCCATTGCCTGTGTAGCGGCCCGTCAAGATCACCGGTTCCGCGCCGAAGAGATCGGGAATTGTCTTGGGATAAACGTCGGCTACGGACTGTCCGTTCCAATCGATCGAGATATCAGTCAACAGCGGATTGCGCACGCGCTCATGAAATCGACGTGCCGCAGCCGAGCCATCGTCATTCAAGCCGACGTATTCGACTTCGCCTCGCCCGTACTTCGCCATGTTGTCAAGCAGGAAGCGATTTACGCTGCTGCCAATCCCAAAGGCAAACACCCGCGCGTTCGGATGTTTCTGCACTTCACCGATGATTTCCATGTCATTGCCAACGTAACCATCGGTCATGAAGCAAACGATACGCACGTGTCCTTGCGCGTCCGAGGGGTCCATCGAAGCTTTGATGGCTTTCATCATCTCAGTGCCGCCGCCGCCCTGGCGGGATTCGAGAAACGCCTGGGCCTTCCCGAGATTCTCTTTGGTTGCCGGCACCGGTTCAGGAAACAGTATGTGTTCGTCGCCGGAAAAGGTGATCAAATTGAAAGTGTCGTAGGGATAGAGATTGTCGAGCGCGAGCTTCATAGTCTCTTTAGCTTTCTCAATTGGAAAGCCGGACATCGATCCCGAAGTGTCGAGCACGAAAACCAACTCCTTCGGCGTTACGTCTTCGACCGTAACTCGCTCGGGCGGTTGCAGGATCAAGGTAAAGAAGCCGCCATTGGCCATTGAGTGCGTGAGCAGTGCATCTGAAATCTTCTGGCCGGCGACATCGTAACGAAAAATGAAATCCTTGTTGGGAATGGTTGCCTGATCTTTCAAGCGAATGTGCGCGCGATGGTCGTCAGGACGCTCGACATCGACTTCCTGCGTCTTCGAATTTAGTCCATCAATCGGCACTCCGGCGTCGAGCGTTAGGTCGATTGAGACATCGTGGCCAACGCGCATGCCTTCAGGGACAGGCTGAGGTGTAATCCGCGACGCATCCGAAACGCGATCCGTGTCCGGCCCGAAACCGTCTCCCATTGAATTTGGTTGGGCACCGGTCGCGTTGCCGGGAATGTAGCGCGGCCCAACGACCATCGGAAACACGAATTCATACGAGCCGTCTTCGTATTTCAAAGTCTCGACGTAGCTGATCGTAATCCTGATTTGTTCACCAGGAAGAATGTTGGCGACCGATTGCGTGAAGATGTTTGGTCGTTCCTGATTCAAAAGACTCGCTGTTTGGCCATTCGTCTTCGCAGCTTCATAGACGGCTTGCGCTTCTTCGCGTCGCAGAATTTTTCCGCGCACCGTGCGATCGCCGACGAGCATGGTCATGTCGTCGACCGCGGCGTTCTCTGGCAAAGGAAAGGTGTAAACGGCTTCGATCCTTTCCTTGAATGGGTTTTCAAATTCCTGCGTGACGACGGCGCGGGCCAGGAATCCGCTGATCTCGGCCTTCACATCCGTGTGTTTGAGCGGACAGACGGCTTTTGGCTTTCCATTTGGATCGATGACCTGAAGCGAGCCCTGGGTCTCGCCGCCTTGCGCTGAGACGATTCCGCCTGAATTCATCGAGGCGCTCAGGCCGATGAGAGAAAGAGTTGCAACTGCCACTACAGAAAGGGTTTTGAAAAAGAACTTTCGCAGCATAGCCTTATCCTCCGGCAGACTTTTGAGAGAACACGCAACGGTCCGGGGATCGTTGCATAAAGTTAGGCTTGTCTCGCTGGTTTAGAGACCTGACCTCAATCTCTGGTTCCCGCTTATTGCGCGGATAGAACGTGAAAAGAGGGAAGACCTTGCAAGTTTCATCTACATTGATGCCTCAATACAAATTGAAGTTGTACTCCAACTGCATGTACATCGAGACCGTTTGACCGTTTCTGGTCGCCGGCACGAATCGAATCCGCCGCGCGGCCGCGATTGCTTTTTCCGTTAAGCCGTCAGAAAGAGTCTGAATTGCTCGGATGCTGGTGACTTCGCCGGACCGCGAAAACACGACCCGAAGAATTACCGTCCCGGTGATCTGATTTCTTCGAGCTTCTTCAGTGTATTGAGGCTCAGGTTTGGAAAGCACGCGAGCGCGGGTTGTTACCTCTGGTGGGCTGTAAACGCGATCTGGTGCATTCGGACTGTCGCCCGGAGCGCCTCCTTTTTCACCACTACCGGGACTCTTATCACCTCCGCCGATATTCCCGTTCTTTCCGCGTCCGAATCCGGGTCCGTCGCCCTCCCCGATTCCTGTTCCGTTACGGTTGCCGACTCCTCCGCCATCACCTTGACCATTCGAGGCAGTTGTAGATTGTGTTCGCGGATCACCATAGGAAGCATAGTTGAGATTCCGCCATAACGCAGGATCGATATCGAGGCCCGCCGCCGGAAGCGCCAGCGGCATTCGAGCGAAGACTGCTGGGATTGGAGCCGGAATTACGGACGGTTGAGGCAGACGACCTTGCGAAGCCGAAGTCTGATCGTGCAGGCCACCGCCGCCGCCGCCTTTCGCACGCGCCGGCACGGGACGTGAACCTTCTCCACTGCCTCTTTCAAAGCCGACTCGGCCCCTTTTACCGGCGCCCACGCCGGAATCGGAAGACGGCTTGGGCGCATCCTGAAAATCGATTGTCACAGTGTCCGCAATCTCATCGGCGCCTGTCTCTCTAATTGATCTTGGCGGGCGATTTTCCAGAAGAAGCACGCTTAGAATTATTGACGAGACCAAGAGAATTGCCGTCAACAATCCTGATAGGACATATTGCCGACCAAGTATCTGCGACAGCCATTTGCTGAGTTGACTTAGTTGGTTTGTCGTAAAGCCAGCAGGATGATCTCTGAAAGACGGCCAGGCTTGCTTGACTTGTTCGATAAGAAAATTCAGTTCGACCACTAAGCGATGGATCAATCCAACCTCGCTGACCATCGTAAGCGTGAATTCCGAATGCAGTGCTTCTGAATATCCGAATCGCGTTCCATCAATCGGACAAAAACTAAACAGGGCTTCAAACTGTTCCCCACACACTTTGCATCTTCTCATGACTCCTCCTGGTTCTTTGGCAGGCGTGAACTTCGGAAGGGGAGACGAGTTGCGTGAATGATCAGAAAGTCTATTGCGCCAATTTCGCGGCCGACACAGACCGTTGCTCCGTCGTTCGGGCAGCGGATCCGCCCGTTCAAATCAGAATGCTATTCGCGGTCTGGGGAGTTCTATTGGTTATTACCGGATCAAGACGAAAGGTTACGGTGAAAAAGTTATTTCAATTTGAAACTGCGGGCAATTAGATCGGTCTGGTTACGAATGCGCGCGAGTTTGTCGCGCATGCCGGTAAAGCGCAAGGCGTAGATGGTGCGGTTGTCGGCCTGTAGATAATAGGTACGACCGGCCATTGGCTTCCCGGCCTGTGTGTATTCATACGAAGCGGTCACGCCGTTTAGGCGGCCAGTAAACTTCTCACTCTTCCCATCAACGTAGCCCGGCAGGAAGCGAGGATTCTGATCGCGGCGTGCGAAGTCATCCACGGAGACGCCCTCTTCCAAAGCTTCCTTGCGAATACGGAGATAGCCTTCAGTCCGGTCGCCGTAGACGAACTCCGCGTGCTGGTGAATATCGTCGGGCTCGCCAATCAAATGCCATGTGGGGGAAGGAAAATCGACGACATAATTGACCTTCGCGCTGGAATAACTGTGTTCCTGCGCACGAATATGCACGTTGGACGCGGATGAACCAAACGCCGCTACCAGGAAAAATCCAAAAAAAACAATTAATGATCTCACGGTCGAACTCCTTGTTGTTTGGCTGCTAGGAGTAACCGCCTTCAGGCGGAGATTGTGACCTCAAAAGCTATCCCGCCTCACGGCGGTACTCCAAAACATGGGCCTTTTCAACGTTGCTCAGATGCTTGGCGAAGAAGCGCTGTTGTCCAAATTATGACGCTGGTCTTCCCTGGCTTTCGAAAAGCTAGCAGGCAATCAGTGAAAGAAAAGGCCGCTAACCTGGCAAGAGAAACCAGGCAGCAGCGGCGACTCAAGCGTATTTGAGTCGCGCAATGTACTAACAAGCCGCAAGACGCCGCCCTCGCTGACCAGCTTCATCAAGGGATTCTTCGTAGCGGCCACGCGTGATCCAGATTACATCCGGCGCCACATCGTCATCTTCGGCAAAGACTAGTCCCGGCGCAGGCAGCACTACGCCCAAGCCGGTCTGCTCGCTCCACTGATCAAGAAGGGCGCCCAAGCGATTACACGTATATTGGTGTTCAGCTTTTGGTTGTCTGGACACGTATAGTTCTCCTGCAATGATTTCGTAGCGGTCGAAGCCGTTTGGCATCTGCTCCAGATCAGCGGAAGTGAACCGCTCTTTAATGATTGTGGCGTTTTCCATTCTTGTTCATCCTAGCTCGCAATACCCAAATTTTAGCATAAACCAAGTTTCTCTCAGCCAGCGCATGACTGCGACGGTCGATCACCTTTGCGCCCGCTCAATTGCCTCCCGCTGGAGCAATACCAACTGCGCGATGCCTTTCTTTCCCAACTCCAGCAGAACGTCCAATTGTTCGCGCGTGAACGGCGACCCTTCAGCCGTGCCCTGCACTTCAATGAATCGTCCGTCGCTGGTGCATACCACATTCATGTCCACTTCGGCGCGCGAGTCTTCGTCGTATTTCAGATCAAGCAAAGGCGTGCCGTCAACGATGCCCACACTAACGGCGGCAACTTCGCCGATGACGGGTGATTTCTTGATCCGCTTTTCTTTCAACAGTCGCGCGCAGGCAATGGCGAACGCGACGTACGCACCCGTGATTGCCGCGGTGCGCGTGCCGCCGTCTGCTTGCAACACATCGCAATCGAGCGTGATCGTGCGCTCGCCCAGTACGCTGCGATTTGAAATCGCCCGCAAGCTGCGGCCTATCAGACGCTGAATCTCATGCGTACGCCCCGATGGCCCGCCGCGGCCAATTTCTCTTGGACTCCGCGTGTGAGTCGAGCGCGGCAGCATTCCATATTCAGCCGTCACCCAACCTTCGGTTCGCTGGCCACGCAGGTGCGGCGGCAAACGATCTTCCACCGAAGCGGCACAGACTACGCGCGTCGCGCCCATCTCGATCAGCGCCGAACCTTCCGCGCTGGCGAGAAAACCAGGTGTGATGCGTACCGGGCGCAGCTCATCAGGCGCGCGATTATCTGTGCGTGCGAGGGTCATTTGCTTGCCGACCAATCTGCTGGCGCTTCAGGCCATTCTTCGTCCGGACTAACCGGCGCCGGCTGATTCACTCCCAATCGATCGGGTGCAATGTCGGCAACGATGAAATTCTCTGGCGGCACAGGTGTTCCCGCGAGCCGCCTCAACATTGCGAGTTGACCGGCATGCGTCATCGCATCCGACAGCGGGCCCTGAAGCAGGCGTTCCGCGGACGTCCCTTGCAGAAAAGGATCGCCGGCTTCGATATGCATGTTCAAATCTTCCAACATCTCGTGAAACCGAACAACCTCTTCGGGCAACGATGATAACGCTTCGGGCCTGTACCGCCCCCCGATGAAGAAGGTGCGCGCATAGCCAAGCACGCTCGTCATATGACGCACTAACTCCTTCGGCGTGCGTACTCCGCCGCCTGCTTGAAAGTACTCGAACTCCGCCGGCGCATCACGTAACGCTTTCTGCGTCCGGTACGCCAAGGCAGCTAAAAAATGACGCAGCAGACTTCGTTTCTCATCCATACCAACGTGCGGTGGTCAACGGCGAAGCCGATCGTCTCCCCAAACTTCAACTGCCTCCAAGCGCGAAGGTTTGCTTCCCAAAAATCTTTCCGCGACGCGCGCAAAACGCTCTGCTGCGTCAGTCACATAAAAGTGGTCCAAATCATCGCACAGTTGACGCTCGAGCGCACCAGTTCCCGGAGTCGAGCGCGCCAGACCTTTCTCTGTCAGCAACGATTTCACCTCGACCGCCGCAGCTTCGCCAGAATCGATTAAGCGAACATCTCCACCTATCGTTTCCTGAATAGTGCCTCGCAGAATTGGATAGTGAGTACAACCGAGAACCAATGTATCGATGCGCGACTGCAAGTCCTTCAAATAAGTCTCGGCTATCGTTCGCGCGACCTGATTATTCGCCCAACCTTCCTCCGCTAATGGCACGAGCAACGGACAGGCACGCTCTATCACGATTACTTTCGAATCAGTTTTATGAATTGCTTTCGTGTAAGCGCCGCTTTGTACGGTCGATTCGGTGGCGATAACTCCGATCCGTCGCTGGGTACGCGGACGTCTCGTCCGCTCTTCGCCCGTTGTCGCAGCAACCGCCGCCCGCGCCCCTGGCCCAATCACGCCAACAGCATCAATCTTCAGTGCTTGCCGAATCGCCGGCAGCGCGAGTGCTGAAGCAGTATTGCAAGCAACGACCAGCAACTTGATCCCGCGCGCGGCCAGAAACTGAGCATTCTCGACCGCGTACCTCTCGACTGTAGCCAGCGATTTCGTTCCATAAGGCACGCGCGCAGTGTCGCCCAGATAAACGAAGCGCTCGTTCGGCAAGTGTTCATGCAGCGCACGATAGACTGTGAGTCCACCTACGCCGCTGTCGAAGATGCCGATGGGAAGATTGCTGTTCAAGATACATGCGCACCGACCGAGCGATATCATATCATCCGTCGCGTTTCAGCACCGTGAGCGGTAGCGACCGGAACCACATTCACGTTGATTTGATTTCAGACGCTGCGCGGGCATAAGCTAAACGCGACCGAGCAATGGCGATAAACCCCAAAGACCTATCGCGACATTACTTTTCCCTGGAAGAGTATTTTGCGCTGGAACATGTCGGCGATGCGCGGTACGAATACTGGAATGGCGATATCTATTGCATGAGCGGCGGCTCGCGCTGGCATTCGATCATCTCCAGTAATGTGCATAGCGCCTTCGTAATCGGCTTGCGTGGTGGACCATGCCGCGCTCTAACGCCAGAACTGCCTATTTTTTCGCCGGCCTTGCCTCCTTATCGCTATGCTGATGTCAGCGTGGCGTGCGGCGAATTGCAATTTAAAACCGTTGACGGGATGGACGCCCTCGTTAATCCAATAGTTATCGTCGAAGTGCTGTCTCCAAGCACGGCCATGCTTGACCACGGCCCAAAGTTTACCGTCTATCAGTCAATCCCAACGTTGCGTGAATATCTCGTGATTGCGCAGGATGAAGCGCGCGTAACTCACTACACGCGGCTGGAACATGGCGCGTGGCAGCGGCGCGATATTACTGATCTAGACGAATCGTTGATGTTGGAATCGATCAACTGCGCACTGAGCATGCGCGACATCTACGATAGCGTGACGTTCCAATCTGAGTTGATTGAAACCGTTGAGTTGAACTGAGCCGCTTCCGTTCCTATTCCTGCTTTACTTCATAGCTTACTTCAACGTCCGGGCTTGCAACTGCAAGCGTGCCGTAGAGCGGTCAACGCGACTTGAACTTCTGAACCAGACCGTCCGCCTGCTCTCGCGTGACGCCGTCCAACCACAACTTGAGCCGAGCGCCGTTGAAAACCATCACGTCGGTGCGCACCGGATGCTCGCGATCGATCCAGCCTTCGATTTGCGCGCTCACGGATCGTAAGGGAATCGATTCGTCGCGTGCAATCACTTGCAGGAGTTCCACGCCACACGTAGCCACGCCGGCCAGGAATATTTCAGGCGGCGTAACGGCCTCGCCCGGACAGCCATTCTGCACGGGTCCATCGACCACAAAATGCTGATCGCGCGCCGCGCATAAGACGCGCCCAAACGTATCCGTGGATCGCGCCTCAACCGTGAATCGACGTACGGCGGGAATTGCAGATTTCGGATTATTGATTGCTGATTTCAAGAAAGTCTTTTTCGGACTACGAGCGTTCTAAGCGGCATTCAAATCCGCATTCCGAAATCCGCAATCCGAAATTCCGTAATGGTGGAGGCGCCGGGAATCGAACCCGGATCCAAAAGCCAACGCCGAAGGACTCTACATGCTTAGCTGCTTCTCTTTTCATCCAGCCTTGCGACCGGACAAGTTTCGCTCGACGCCGAGTAAGTGAAATAGCAAGACCTCAGCACGAGCTAGTCCGGCTTGATCTCACCCAACTTCACGGACCGAAAAGTTGGGCCAGCTCATCTAAGGTGACATCTCCATCCGCGCGCATGAGCAACTTGCGGCGGAGACGCTCGCTAGCTGTTTAGGCCGCGAGAGCTAACTCGTTAGAGTTGGCAATTGTTTTTCCCTACGCGTTTTAACGAGCTGCATAAGGTAGCCCGGCATGCATCGCGACGAACGTTACGGCTCCTGTCGAAGCCTGTCGCCCCCATTTGCGAGCAAGATGATTATAGGTGATGCGGCGGGAGATGTCAGGTTGGCTTGGTGCTTTGAAGATCATTCTCGTCTCATGAGCGCCAACGCTGCTTGACCCGGATATTTGCCAAACCGAATCAGCTCCTCGCGTTCATGCAGACGCGCGCTGGTATTGAATTGCAGAATGCGAGCAGTGCCTTCTCCGACATCGGTTAGCGGTCGAATAACCGCTTGCCCCAAAACAAAATGTTCTGCCCAACGATCCGAGCGCGGATTGAAGAAGCGAGTGAACTCACCCCTTGTTGAGATTGATCCAATGTCGCTTCCTTTGTTGCGGTTGCACAGAGCACACGCATAAGCGAGGTTACCAACGTCAGTCAAACCGCCGTGCTTCAAACTAATAATGTGATCGACTTCGCAGCCGTAGAAGCTATCAGGCTCGCCAACGAGGCAATACTCGCATAGGAAGTTTGCGCGTGCAGCAACGATCTGACGAAGTTCCGGGGTAATCCACCGAGTCATTTGCCAAGATACTCGTGGGCGCGAGCCTTGGCCAACCGCATCAGGTGCTCGATTTGCATGTAGTGGTCCAGCTCCGACTTTTCCTCGTCTGACAATCCTTCAGTTTTTTCTCTAAAGATCAGATCTGCCACTCGGGCCTTCGCTTCCTCGGACGGGCGAAAGGCAATCACGTTCTGCGGACTGGATGAGGCAATGAACTCCACTACTTCGTCGAATGCTTTGTTCGGTTGCATCTCTCGTTTACCAGAATTCAGGTCCCCTCGGGAAGTGATGTCTTACCTGCGTGTTTTAACGAGCTGCATAAGGTAGCCCGGTATGCATCGCGACGAACGTTACGGCCCCTGTCGAAGCCTGTCGCCCCCATTTGCGAAGCAGAATGATTATAAGAGATGCGGTGCGAGATGTCAGGCGCACATTCACTTACCAACTAAGAAATATGCAGCTGACCGGCTCAACATGTCGGTCTCCTCAAATCGGACATGTCGTCCGATCCAATACCTGGATGTCGCTGCGTAAGTCCCTCCGAGGAAACGCAGTTCGATGGGAAGGAGAGCGTCGTCGACTGCGAGTCCAGAATCGGCCGCCTTCTTAGGATAGACCCTTACGATGTCGTGGACGCCCGGCCGATCCATCGGTGGCACTGGAGATAAAGTAACTCGACGAAGACCAACCTTTTCAAATTCACCTGCGAGTTCACAGAAAGTTGCGATGTTCGAACGCACAATTGAATCCGTAGATTCAAACAGACGCAACGTGTCTTCTAACGCAGCCCACGCGCTCCTGGCCTTACTTAATTGTTGGTGGAGTGCGCGAAACGCCTCGATCGCCCGGGATTTTTTGTTCTTTAATGTTTGATACCTATACCAGCCGACGCCTATTCCAGCCAATAGCAAGACGATCGCGATTACAGCCGTTTCAAGACTTCCAGCGAACAGGCCTATTCCCAACGTCAGTAACAATACACCGCCGACGCAAGCAGCCATCAATAGAAGCTTGCTCTCCTCTTCCTCGGATTGCTTAACTCTCTTGCTTGCTCTGTCTTCTCTTAGAGAAAGGTCGGAAACGGTCGTCTTCGCGCTTTCGATTTTTTCTTCGAGGCGGTTTCTTATTTCGGGATTCAAGCCTCTAACTCCCTCGAATGCAAACGACACAGCGTCAGCACTTATTTTCTTGGCGCATTGCTGTAGCATCCAAAAACTCCCCTTCGCGGCAACTCTTCCGGTATTCAGCAACTGCAGGATTGTGCGATGATCCTCGCGTGGTGTACGAATCAAGTCATTTTTCGTGACGAGGTGAATTTCACTGAGAGCCCACTGCTGGGCGGATTGTTCAATCTTCGATGTTAGCGTCGATTCGGATAACTCGTCCGTTTCTTCCGTTATCCCCATCGTTTGGGCGAGGTCTTGGATTCGTGATTCCGCGCGGACAATCTTGTCAGCTTCTCGCCTGACGTTTTCTCTTAAGCCCGCTCGAAATCGATCCAAGTCTCTTGTGAGATCACGATACGCAACATCACGATGCACGCGGCGCAGTGAATCGGGTCGCAGCCAAAAAGCCTCTTCGACCCGTTCCAGTGCTGCCGTCTTTTCTCCCGCAAAAACAAGTTGGCGGCCATATTCAAGCTTCGCCATCCAATGGCCCGGCATTTTCTCGTGAGCCCTCTCCGCGTAATCCAGCGCAACGTCCAATTCCCCTAGACGCTCATTTGCGCGGGCCGCCAAAATATAGCAGGCCATGAGTCTTTTCTTTTGACTTTCATCTTCCTCACTCGCAACTTTAGCGGCAAGCAACGCAATACGCAGACCTTCAGCACACTGTTTCTTGCGACCGGTCGCAACGAGTAGGCGCGACAGCCAATAACTTGAGACCACATCAAGGGGTACTAGTTCGACAGCTTTTTTCAACTGCTGAATGGCAACCGTCGGTAAACCCATCTTCAACGCCCGTAACGCTTCTTTGGAATGATTTGCGGCAAGAATCCTGAGCGGCTGTTCCGATCTTGGCTGATCGAGTAACATCGCCGGCGAACTTGCAAGTTGCTCCATCTCAATAGGTGTGTCTTCGGAAATATCATCTGTCTCGCCGGAATTCTCTACGTCCCCCTCGTCAACCTTTATGAAGAGTTCCACCAGGCGATCGTGAACCTCGTCAAAGATTTGGTTAGCTAGTTCCGAATCGTCACTTGCATCTAAGTACTTTGGTGTTTGATGGTCCCGAATGTCGGCGACCCATTGCCCAAGCAGTTTGTCACTGTAGTCTTCTTGATTGAATTCCCTGCGATGCGAGGGACCAATGAGGAAAGGCAGTATCATCTTTGACTCGTCAAGCGCTCGTTTATATTCCAGATGGGTGTAACTGTATTCGTGATTCACAGCATTGCTTCCGTATTCGCGGCCCACAAGCAACAAGACTAGTTCCGCTCGATCGACACCTTCATAACAGCGGCTCAAAGGTGGTTCACAGTGCGCCGCGTTGTCATTGAGATCGATAACCTCAACCTCAGGCACCCTCACGTTATTGATTCTTTCCTTCAAACGAGTTCTTAGTGTCTCAAACTCGTCAAAGCGACTAGCGAGGAAGACTTGAAGCTTATGGATGGCCATCGATCAATTCCTTTATCATGGGCGCAAGAAGCCAACGCCTAACTGATGTCGTGCCGGTGCTCGGCTCTTTCGGTCTAGCCGCGCTGACTATCGTGCGTTGCGAGGACGCTGAATGGCTCGGAACGTCGCGGAGTCTAGCACAATGTAGGTCTAAGTTTGCAAGGCTTTCCGAAGCGATGAATCTCAGGTCTTAGGTAATTAGACATTAGGGACGACTGAAAAAAGAAAATGTAAGCGGCACAGTACTCGACCTTCTTGATCAAATCTATGTTCGAGCCACTGATTCGCCGACGTCTCGACTTTCACGCCGCCCTGGCTATTACATCTCACGCCTTCAGCGTGATGAGGCTGACGCCCTCACTCACGGCCGGGCTACCGAACCGATTTACACAACGCAGAAACCAGTCCTAAGAGTATCCGACCGCGGCGCTATAGTCTTGAATAAATCTGCGTATGCGACACATAATGTTCGCATGACAGAGAAGGAAATCGTGCTGGAAACCATTCGCGAGCTGCCGGACAATTGCTCGATTGATGAGATTGCAGAGCGCGTCGAGTTTCTCGCTGCGGTTCAAAAGGGTCTCGATCAACTCGATAAAGGCGAAGGCATTCCTCACGAAGAAATCAAGAAACAGTTGGCCTCATGGCTTACAAGCTAATCTGGTCTCCCGCTTCACGCGACGACCTTCACGACATCGTCGTCTTCATCTCGCGTGATAATCCTCAGCGCGCGATGGCCTTCGGTTATCGCTTAATTTCCGAAACAGACAAGTTGCAAGCATTTCCCGAAATAGGCCGCATGGTTCCCGAATACCAAAGTCCGAGTCTACGCGAGATTATCGTTCGGCCATACCGAATCGTCTATCGAGTCAAAGATGAGCGCAAGATCTGTGAGATTGCTCGAGTCTGGCATTCGGCTCGAGGGACGCCGATGCTGTAAGACTTTCTCTCTCGGTTCCCTCCGATGCATATCTTTCTAATATGAAGACTATTGCGATAACCATTGACGAACCCACCTTGAAGAAAGTTGATCGCCTGGCAACAGATCGAATTGCCCTTCAAAAATCGATCGGATGTGATTCGCAGGGCCGTCGAGCAGTTCGTAAATAGTTTGGAGCGCGAAGCTGAAGAACAGCGAGAGACTGAAATATTTCAGCGGCATAAGGCCCGACTGAATCGTCAGGCCATAGCCTTGATAAAGGAGCAAGCCCGCCATGAAACGCGGCGAGATTTATCGCACTCAGGAAAAGATTGGTAGTGATCGCCGTTCAGCTCCGCGATGGCAATTCCGAAAGGGTGGGGCGGCGCCGGAAAATCTTTGCGAGTGAAATTCCCTCCGCCGCTTACGACATGAAGCTTGAAAACAGCGTCGCAAAGATCATCCCAAGGCCCAGGGCCAAAATCCATAGCGTAATCGCAACTCCCCAGGCCGCGGAGGAACTCACTTTTTGACCCGCGTTCGCCAATCCCTTGGCTTTCAACCAGAGGCCGTAAAACGAGAGCACACCGATGGCAGAGCCCAAAACATAAAGGGCTGGGTGTTCGGCCGGTGAGAACAATATTCCCAGATTGTCTTGCAAGAGAGTCTCCTGGCCCAGGATGGGGTGAATGTCATCCGGAGATTTGATGAAGAGAATTACGAGGCTCGCGATCTTTCCGATAACTGCCACAGGTACGTACGCATAGGCCACTGCGGCGAACGCTTGCCAAAAGTTTATGGAGCCGCCGAACGCCAGCACGCCCAACAAGCAGAGCGCCGCGACAAAAGAGATGAAGACGAAGATGCCGACAAAACTTTTGGCGGCAGACTGGACTCGCTGAATCGGCTGTTTCAATTGTTGATAATTATTTTCTTTTGCGTCCGCCATTCTATCTGGGGGAGGCTTAATGGGACTCTGCTCAATCTTTTCGTTAAAGAACTCAGAAATGCGTTCCGGCGTAAGTCGCTGCACAAACGCTGCCGCGTAAGCTGCGTTGAAAATCGCGATCGTCAGGAATGCCGCGAGCCAGCGTGGGTGTGCTCTGAGATTGCGAAACACTCGGCTCGGTTCATAAAACATCCCGGTTAGTTTTTGCAGCCCTGACATTGGTGGCTCTTCGTCGCCTTTCGATTGCGGCAGTGGTATGAAGCTGTACGCGAAAAGAAGTATCCCCCAAAAAGCAAAAGCTGCCCCGGTGCCGATGCCACCGGGAATTAATTTGATAATTCCTGCGACACAGACGATGACACCAATGACAAATAACCCGATGGCATAAGGTAGTAGCTTCGTGGCTCGGACTACTTTCTGGTCTTCTATTACTGGCGCCGGCGGTGCATGAAATTCCTGGTTCGGATCGCTCATGATCATTCTCCTATTGGGTCTGAGAA
>WNFT01006538.1_pt1 | contig 18900 bp, 12 predicted proteins | sample 5400191 | NCBI WGS metagenome assembly WNFT01 (sample SAMN13153359, study PRJNA577476) | soil metagenome | isolation source: 80 cm saprolite under Madrone tree | place: USA:California | collected 2016-06-14 | reverse complement strand
GCAACCAGAACTGTAGAGCTAACTCCCGAAACTTCAGACATCACTGTCGGCCAAAAGATAAAGTTCAGGGCCGTAATAAAAGATCCTTCAGGAAGGACAACGCCCGCCGCCGCCACAGCCTGGTTTGCAGCGCCTTTTGATTTGGCTGGCGTGGACCAATCGGGCACCGTTTCATTCTTTAATCCGGGCGAAGTGGTTATCGGCGCAATTGTGGCTGGCAGGTCGACGTTTGTAAGGGTCGTAGTCAAACCCGCGCCAGTTGTGCGGGTTGATATTGAGCCACTGAAAAATGCATTGACGGTGGGCACGACCGCGAAGCTCGCCGCCGTAGCTCACAGCGCCGAAGGAACTCCGCGCAGTGATGTGGAATTGAACTGGGCCTCGAGCAATGCGGAGGTGGCGAGTGTTGATGCCGCGGGCGTAGTGATGGCAATCGCACCGGGGCAGGCAAAGATCACGGCGACCGCCGGCAGTGGCAGCGGCACTGTGAACGTTGCGGTTGTTAAAAGTAATCTGAGTGGCCTTTCCATTGTGCCCAGGTCAACTGCCGCTCGCACCGGCGATGTGGTGCGCTTCAACGTTCGCGCCCGCAGCGGGCAAGCCGACAATTACGCAGTGCGCTGGACGGTTAGTGGACCAGCGGCGACGATCGATCCGGATGGTGGCTTTGTCGCTGAACAGTCAGGCTCTTATGTGATCACGGCAGCAAGCGGCAACGAGCAGGCGATCGCGTCAATTCTGATTACGCCACGCAACGCAGAACGCAGTCTCGAGCTGATAGGTCGCGCGCCGCTTAAAGAGTTTCAGGGCGCCGAAGAATGGATCACCGGCAACTACGCTTATCTCTCGACAATCTCCGATAAGCTGCTCGTGTTCGACGTTTCCGATCCCGCGCATCCAAAGTTGACCGACACGATCAAGGTTGACGCTCGCTTGATCAATGATGTCAGCACCACCGCCAATGGCCGCATTCTCGTGATCTCGCGCGAAGGCGCATCAAACCGGAAGAACGGCATCGCGTTTTATGACACGTCTGATCCGGCACACCCAAAACCAATTTCCGAATATACGGAAACGGTGACCGGGGGCGTGCATAGCGCCTTCGTTGATAGCCACTACGTTTACCTGACCGACGATGCTACCGGCTCAATGCGCGTGATTGATTTTGCTGACGTTAAGAACCCGAAAGAAGTGGCGCGCTGGGAACTACCCAGTCAGTTGGCAACGACGATTCATTCGGGCGAAGGCGAAGAGATCGCCGGCCGTTATTTGCACGACGTGCAGGTTAAGGATGGACTGGCGTATCTCGCTTACTGGCGCGATGGCTTGGTTATTCTTGATGTTGGTAACGGAATCAAGGGAGGCAGTCCGGAACACCCGCAGTTTGTCAGCCAGTTACGCTTTAATCATTTTGAGTTGTATGGCAACGGCTGGCTTGCGGGCACGCACGCAGTTTTTCGTTACAAGAATTATTTGTTTGTTGGCGATGAAGTGTTGCCACAGGGCTTTGATATTTTCAGTCACAACCGCATTCCGGTGCGCGGCGTCATGCACGTCATCGATGTTTCCGACATTAACCATCCCCGCAAAGTGGCCGAGTATGCAGTACCAGAAGCGGGCTCGCACAACATGTGGGTCGAGAACGACATTCTTTCCCGGCTGTGGGACGGCGACCCGGATGCTTTTCGTCCCAACCTGCCATTCACCTGGGGCGCGCAACCGCACAACGGCCTGGTCTATTTTAACGACGTCAACAGCGGCATTTGGATCGTGAGACTCGGGCCGCCAGTTACGAAAGGTTCGACGACCGCGCCGGGTCAATAGATTGGCTACAGACAAGAATTAGCCGCGGATAAACGCAGATCTTCGCGGATATGAAGAAAAAGAACGTTCGCTTGGCAATTTACTTTCTTTTTGATCCGCGTGAATCCGCGTTTATCTGCGGCTAATTATTTGGTTTGTTGCGCGTCGCGAATCGCAGTAATCGTGGTGTCGTCTTTCGGTTTAAATAAACCCAGCGGCCGCACGTCGCGATAAGTAATCTTCCCTTGCGCATCAATCACGAAAACCGACCGCGCCACCTTCCCGGGAATTAACGACTGCGCGCCGTAAAGCTTCGCTACCTCGCCATTCGCATCCGAAAGCAGACGTAAAGGCAACTCATGATGCTCGGCGAATTTCTGGTGCGACTCAACTGAATCAGTAGATATGCCAACCACTTCCGCGCCAGTTGCGGCGTAATCTTCCCAGCGATCTCGCACGGAACACATCTGCCGCGTACAGATTGGCGTCTCGTCACCGGGGTAGAACAGCAGCACCACAACTGTGCCGCGCTGATCGGCCAGACGCCAACTCTCACTGTCGCCATCGTTAAGCGTGAAGTCAGGCGCCGCGTCGCCGACCTGGGGACTGGCTGTTTTGTTCATAAGCTTTCCTATCGAAACTCAGGCATTGGCCGCGGATGAACGCGGATAAACGCAGATCTGAATAAAAACATGAGCGCAATAAGAAACAGCAAGTCTTAAATTCCTTTTCATATCTGCGTTCATCCGCGTTCATCCGCGGCTAAGGTTCTCATCTGCGTGAATCCGCGGCTAAAGCTCTTCGGCCCTTCACTCTGGACCGCAGCCACTGGCGACCGCCACGACAAATACTCAGGAAGCTACAGATGCGGCAATGCAGTGCTGGTCGCAGCGGAAATTCCGCCGGCTCATGCGAAGCAACAATATCCATCATTGCTGCGTCAATTGCACGCGCGCAGGCGTCACGAGAAAGCAACTCGGACGGCAAATGAAACTCAACATTCGGATCCAAAAAGTGCAGGGTCACTTTAATTAGCCCGCCTTTTGCAACCAGCGCAGGCAGCAGATCGCTGACTGCCAGCGCGTAAGCCTGCATTTGCAGTTGATAGTCCGACGCTGCACTGCGTACCTGATCGTCCAAAGACGTTGGTGGGATAACTACCTCCGCGTCAACTGGCGTTGGCTCAAAATCAAAAGCAAACTGATCAACTGCATACTGGGACCGCGGGCGTCCCGCCCGTCGTTCTCTCGCTACATTCAACGGAGAGTTTGCCGCAACGCTTTGCAGACGAGACGTCCGCGGTCCCAGGGAAGAGGTTGATGCCGGACCACCAGTTGTTTGCGGTCTCATTCGATTTGTCTTGAAATCGATAATCTCAATATCGAAACCTTTACCATTAGCGGCCGGCAGCACGAGCAACTTATCAATCGCGCCAGTCAAAATGCCCAACGGTCGTCGCAAGCGAAATGGCATCTCGCTCCACAGACCAACTTTGCCGCTTGGTTGCGCCGCAGAATCGCCAACGGCCAATTCGCGCGCTTGCTCGACGCGTTTAAAGACTGCGCTCGTCAAATAATTTTCCGCCAGCGGCAACAGTTCGGCGATTGCTGCTTCGGTGTCAATCTCCAGCATGCGATCGCCAAGCTCTGCCTGCCGCGATCGCAAGACGTTAGCAAAGCTCTCTTGCAGCAATTCTCGCGTGTCGTCCTTTTTCTCGTATGTTTCGCAAAAGCGGTGAATGACCGCGCCCTTCAGCGTCGCCGTCAAATTCGCCGGTGGCTCCGGCGCCTCGGCATCGTTCCATACCGCCATTTGATCGGGAGACGGCAAATGCAACACACGATCGAAATAATACTGCCGCGGGCAACGCTGATAATTGATCAACTGCGTGACACTGAAGCGATGGACTGATGCGTTGAGTTGCGGCTCGATCTTCCGCAGCAAGGGAAATTCTTCCGGGAGCGAAGCGACATCCTCGTCGACTGTAGTGGGCGCAGTCGCAGTGGCGAGTTTTGCCCGTTGTGGCCGGTCAATCAGGTTGGGAGTTATCTCGATTTGCACCTCAGGCGCTAGATCAACGACGCCGCTGCGTGGTTGCGCCTGCAATTCAAGTGACTGCCAAATCCATTTCAGCCAGGTGTCGCCTTTGCCGCCAAGACTTTCAAAATCTTTCGTCGTTCCCGAAAAAATCAGCCGGTCCTTAGCGCGCGTCGCCGCTACGTACAAGAGGCGCATGCTTTCAAACTGCTCCCGCAACGCCTGGCGTTGTTCAAAAGTTTTGAAAGTACAACCAGCAACCAGCTTGCCGCGTCCGTCAGGCACTTTTAAAGTCAGGCCACGATGCCGATCAAGCAGGAACCAGTTATCGGGAACTCGCGAATAGCGTTGCAGCTCGGGGATGATGACAACGGGAAACTCCAGACCTTTTGCCTGGTGGATTGTCATCAAGCGAACCGCATTGGTTGCTTCATCAATCTGGCCCTCGCTTTCGCGGCTGCCGATGGCTTCAAACTCTTCAACGTAACGCACGAAGTCGCGAATCAGATGCGCGCCCGATCTTTCAAAGCGCTCGGCGAGCGTAAACAGGCGCTGCACATTTGCCAGTCGCTGCGCGCCATCAAAATTCGCGGCGATGACTGTCATGAATTCAGATTGCTCGACGGCATATCGCAACAAGTTTCCGATGCCATAGTTGTGGCGGCGCGCAATCAAGCCGTTGATTAAGCCGGCGGCGCGTTCCAGCAGGGCGTGTTCGTCGTCAGAGATAAAGGCTATGTTTGCGTGCCGCTTGAGAGCATGAAAAAGATTACGCGTCTGGCTGAAGTGCAGCAGCGGATCAGACGTGTCCAATTCGTCGAGCCAAGGCGCGCAACGCAAAGCCAGCAACGCATTATCGGAAATACCGCAAAGCGGCGAACGCAACACGGCCGCCAGCGCCAGCTCATCGGTCTTGTTATCCAGAAAGCGCAGCAACTGGATCAGATCGGTTATCTCTTCGCGGTCATAAAAACCGCGACCGAGCACAGTTTGATAGGGAATGTTGGCGCGGCGAAAAACCGACTCGTACGTCTGCACGTTTGTCATCGCGCGGAACAACAATGCAATGTCGCTGCATTTGACACTGGGATCGCGGTTACTGGGATCGCTATTACTGGGACCGCGGGCGTCTCGCCCGCCTTCGTTGAATGCCGAGTAGTTCGGGTTATTGGGTCTAGCAGTGACTTGAGTGAACTTGTCGCTTGATGCGGGCGAGACGCCCGCGGTCCCAGTATTCACGATCCCAGTATTCACGGTCCCGGTCAATTCAATGATGCGTCGCGCCAGTTGCTCGGCATCCAGGTCGCGCGAAGTTTGTTCTAACTTCGGATCGTCGTCGTCGCCTGAGCTCTCAGTAGTAATTAGCAAATCTACCAGCGGTCCACTATCGCGCAGCTCGCGCTTTGCTTCGCTCGGCTCATGCCCGACATAGCCAAGCTGCGCGCGCTCGGCGACCGCCGCTTCTTCCTTTGGTTGGAACAGCCGCGCAAAAAGATGATTGAAGAAATTGATCAGCGGCGGCTGGCTGCGAAAGTTGAGCTGCAGCGATTTCTCTTCACCGCCTGCCGCAACCAGTGTCCCGGTCATCTCGCGAAACACATCGACGTCGGCGCCGCGAAAGCCATAGATCGATTGTTTGCGATCGCCGACGATGAACAGGTTCGCGCTATCGCGCCGCGCCGGCCGCAGAGCCAGCCGCTCAAGCAACTGGCGTTGTACGTTGTTCGTGTCCTGAAATTCATCGACGAGGAAAAACTTGTAGCGTTCAGACGTGCGCGCGATGACTTCCGGCCTGGCCAACAATTCCAGCGTCCGCAGTTCAAGGTCGTCGAAATCCAGCGCCGACAGTTGCTGCTTTTCCAGGTTCAGCCGTTGGTCGATTCGGGCAATGAGATTGATTAGTTCCAGCGCGTAGCGCTTCGCAAAGAGATCCAAACAAGTCTGCGGCACGCGACCCAACAGATCCTTTTCCCATACCAATGCGTCCAGCGCCTGAATGTGTTCTTTAAATTCGCCGCGCGCCTGTGGCCGCAGCTTACGAAAGCCTTCAACGGCGCGGCAATAGTCGGCCAGGTTCTCAGGCCCAGGCGGAGCGCCAATCATTTTCTGTAAACCGGGCCACGAAGAGCTCAGCTCAGCGTAGTTTGTCCGGGTCGCGGGCGTGGTGCGTCGCACGCTCAGAAAGTCGTTCATGCTTTGCGATAGTTCGTTGAGCGCCTGTTGATAATGAAGTTCGGTGGCATGGCTTTGCTCCGTCTTCGATTTTAGATCCGCAAACGACAGACCCTGGCCGCGCACTTCCCGGTAAATATGCCGGAGCCCATCCGCTAATCTTCCTCGTCCCACTCCCAGCGTCAGCCGTGAGATTTCCGCATGGTTTGAGCTCAAGAACTCAGTCAACACTTGCTCGACCGTCGCCTCGAGCAGCATTTGCGCGCGATGTTCATCCAGCAGAATGAATTGCGGATCGACCCCAGCTTCAACCGGAAACTCGCGCAACAGGCGCGCGCAAAAACCGTGAATGGTTGTGATTACCGCGCCGTCAAGCGTGCGCTTGTAATTCAACCAGCGCTTTCGTTCTTCGCCGGAGGCGGTTTGCAGAATCTGGTTGAGCCGTGACCGCAAACGCTCGCGCATTTCATTCGCAGCGCGATTGGTAAAAGTAATTGCGACAATTTGATCAATCGCAAGCTTTTGCGAACGCAGAATGTGCAGATAGCGTTCGACGAGGACAGTCGTCTTGCCCGAGCCTGGACCAGCCGTAACCGAGATGTGCCGGCCAAGCTCATGCGCGGCTGCCGCTTGTTCGGGTTCAAGCTGTCGATTTAGTTCTGGTGAAGACATCTTAATAAACACTATCCGCAGATTACGCGGATTGTGGGTCGACGAATACAGAACCGGGAGCGGTAGCGACCTGGTCTGCGAAACGTCGAGTTCACCGTCATTGTAAGCTAGGGCGATGGATCACGGAGACGTTGTTTATCCCAAGTGCGACCCGGTCGCTACCGCTCCCGGTTCTGTATTCGTCGACCCACAACCTGTAATCTGTGGATTCATTTCTTCCTGTCGATCCGGTAGCGATCGTAACGACACACTGCGGAGAAATCACAAAACCGGCACGTCTTTTTCTTCTCTGAAGGATTGACGTAAAACTGGCCGGCACGCATGTGATCGAGAAAATCCCAAATCTTCGCAATGGCATTGGCACGAATCTGTTGCCATTCATCGTCTGACATGACACCGCTGGTGCGCGCGCCGATGCCCGAATAATTCAACGCCGCCGCGCGGTGCAGGCCGCGGTTGCGCCGCTCGCTGCCGCCGCGAATAACGTAGTAGCCACCGCCGGCAATCTGGTGATCGGTTAGCAGCAATTTTTCCAGCGCCTCGAGATAGATTGGCAACTGCAGGCTGCGGCCCGACTTGATGTCTTCCAGACTTGCGCCCGACGACAGTTTGTAATCGTAAGCAATCAACGTTTTGTCGCGCGCTACATCAACGCGATCGATTTGCCCGCTGATCTTAAGCGTTTCCTTACCGGCGGAAGTTGTTCTGGTTAGTTCCAGGGGTTCCGGTTTCGAGTTGGGATCGCGCGCCGACGACCTTGGCCCACCAAAGGCAAGCTCAAAATATTTCGGTACAACACCGGCAGCCGCAGATTCTTCCTGGATCTCCAGCTCATACAACAGCACTTGATCCAGCAGGATCTTGCGAATCTCTCGATCGATTTTCCAGATCTGTTTGTTGAGCGGCGGCACTACGCGCTCATGCTCGTCGAAAACGTCATCAGCGACCTTTGCAAGTTCCTGCCGGAGTCCCTCGCGATCAACTTCCGTCAGACGCTCGCCACGATGGCGCTCGAAAAACCGGCGCAGAATGTCGTGCAACAGTTTGCCGGCATCGATGGCCTGCAAATCCAACGCCGCTTCGCCACGCGGCTCCAGCTTCAAAACGCGCTGGCCAAAAAAACGATAGGCGCAGTTGCCATAGACGCCGAGCCCGCTGGCGCTCAGCACATAGTCGGCGCCAAACCGCTGTTGCAGCAAAGCGATCAAGTGTGGATCGGTAATCTCGCCGTCGTATGGGCCAAACGCCGTACGCGCGCGTTCGTGCTCAATCTCGACGCAGCGGAGCGCGGATTCAGTTAACAAACTTTCGCTGTGGGCCAGATCCAGCAGTTTACTAATCCGCGGCTGCGGCATCAGCGGCTGCTTCTCGCCGCGATGCAGATGACGTTCCTGCTGGCGTACGAGCGCCACACCCACCTCGCCGCCAGTTGAAGCGCGCTGCCACTCTTTGCCTTCATAATCGCGGCGAACCGTTTCCGCGTTGATCGCGAATGGCGACACGGCCCGCCGCAGTTCATCGACATAATAAGAAGCAACCGTTTCGGCGTCGTCTTCCAATAACAGCGGCCGCGTCAGATATAAACGTTCTGTGGCGCGGCAGGCCGCCTGGTAAAAATAGTGTTCCTCTTTCAGCAACGTGGCCGGGGAAATGTCTTCCAGCGTTATGCCATAGCGCTGTAAGCGCTCGCGTTCTTCGTGCGGGTAGATCCAATCGCGCGATGCACGCAAGGGGAAACCGCCTTCGATCAAACCCGCTACGAAAATGGCGCGGAAACGAAGACCGCGCACATCGGTGGCTTCGAGCACCGCCAGGCCGCCACGATCCGCGACGCCAAACACCTGTGACTGCGAATTCAAACAGCGACGCGCTTCTTCAATGAAGGTCGACATCCGGGTCGTCGAGCGTTCATCGCCGCCGGCGCCAATCTCGATGCTTTTGATCGCCGCAGCAAAAGCGCGACGCAGCGCTTCGAGGCTGTTGAAATTCAGCATCGCATGCGGCAGCTCTTTATCTTCCACTAGGCTCCTTACGCGCCCGGAGATTTGCTTCCGGAAACTAAATTGTTCGAACAGGTTCATCAGTGCGCGGCGCAATTCGGCCGGCTTGCCTGTTCGCTGCACTGCTTGAACGTGCGCCGCAAATGCCTGAATTACCAGCGCGGTCCAGGCGAGAGCGGCCGGGTGCACATCGTGCGACGGACGTCTTTTCTTTTCGACATCCTTGTCTTCAACTTTTGCCGTTTCCGCGTTCTCAATCTGGTCGGCTTCATCTGCCTCGCGCGCAGTTTCGGCGTTATCAATGTTCAGCAGCTCGCGCGTTGCCGCTGCCGTTGGTAGCTCCTTGATCAACTTACGCGCGCGCGTCAGCCAATCGGTTACGCGCAAGTCGCTGCCGACATAGGCGAAGGCATTCTCAAGCGCATCAGCGTCCCAGACGCCAATGCGGTAGCGGTGTTTTAAGCGCTCGATTCGTTTTTCATCCGGGGCCAGACCATTTTCTGCGAACAAACCTGAGTGTTCGGCAGCGAATGTCACCGCCAGCCTTTCAACCTCTTCATCAGTCAGGCGAAAGTATTCCGACTTGATCATATCTGCGAGATCCGAAGTTCTTGGCGCTGCCTCTTCCTCGCGAGAAAGTTCTTCGACAATCGCAAGCAATTTGAGCGCAGCGCGATTAGCGGGAATGTCGCCCGCCTCAACGCGCAGTTCTAAGTTGCAGGGCAGCGACTCTTCACGCATGACGCGGGCAATGGTTTCCGCGTACGCGGCTCGCTGGCGAACAACCAGAGCAATATCGGACAGCTTGAACCCGTCAGCCAAAATTAATTGTTTGATCTGTTTGGCGATGGTGCGAATTTCAGTGTCGCGATCGCCACACTCCAGGTACTTGATCTCTCTGGCTGGTTCGGCCTTGGGAGCCATTTCGTTGTCGGCCGGGGCCGAGATTTCTTTAGCAGGATTAAAGAGATTTTCGCGCAAACCCGCGAGCGCGCCACGCACCACGATCGGACTCTCGACACTTTGTTTTATTGCAAAAGGCACTATCGCTTTTAGTTGGTCGATGGTTTGTTGAAAAGGAAGAAAGATCTCCGGATTCCGCTGATCGTGATTGAGGTTGACGACGACCTCGGAAACTTGCGGAATCAACCGCCTCAGGATTTCACCCTGCACCGGCGTGAAGTCAAAAAAACCATCAAGCACAAGCAACTTGACGTTTGGCAGCCAGGAATTCCCGATCGGTATTCCCTCAAGCGCGCCGTCAAGAATTGCCAGGGCGCGCAATTGATCGCCATCCGCGTCGGTTAGTTGATGCCGGTCGAGCAGGTCGCGGTAGAGCGAATAAACTTGCGCCACGTCGCTATCAAAATCGATCTGGCGCGGAATCAGTTGGGAACTAGTACGATGTGACGGCGCTTGTTGGTTGTGCCCAGCAAGATCGGCAGCTCTGCGCGCCACGATCTCGGCAAACTCTTCCGGCCTTTTGCCGGCACGCTGAATTTCGCCAATGAGCGTGGCAATTGAATTCACACAACCTTCACGCGCGGCCAGGCGATCGAGTGCTTTCAGTTTGCCTTCATGCGCCAGCCGTTTCAGGATTTGCGAAACCAGACTGCGTTTCAGCGGAAACTCTTCGCGATCAATCGGCACTCGCGCGCCCAGGCGCGCGCCGGTTTGTTTGTCAAGAGCGGTTGAGACAATTTTCCTGACAAACCCGCGAAAGAGAAAGACGGGAAGTTCGCCCCACAGTCCGGCATTTTCTGCGCCATCGAGAATTTGTTCAGTGACGAGTTCGAGCAGCGGATGAGAAGCAGCGAGGTAGAGAAAAGTTTCAGACTTGCCTTCGGCGACAAGCTCCGCGCATCGCTTGATGAGACGCGAGCGATTGCTGCCGAGGAGAGGACCTAACCAGATTTCTTTTGACACCACGATAGTTTCCACAGATTACGCAGATTACACCGATTAAAAGCACGGCACAGAAACGACACTTAATCGAAACTCGAGGGACTTGCAGATCAGTCTAATCAGCGACAACGTGCTCTTCCGAATCTGTGAAATCGGTGGATATTTTTTTAGGTTTCACTCACCCCAGCGCTCTTCACATTGAGCAGTGGCAACGAATCTTCTTCGATTACTTCCGTCTCATCGGCCGCCACCAAATCAGGAAACAATCCGCCTTCATCCAAACTGAGTGGCCGAGCTGCCTTGTCGATGGGCTCGAGAATTTCAATGTCTTCGCCAGAGAGCGCGCCACGTTCCTTAAACTTGCGCGCGGTCCGCAACACTCGTCCTTCAAAGGAGCCGACGCCGCGATTGTAAGAATCAAGCGCGCGCTCGATGCCCTTGCCAATGTCGGCGAAATGATTCGTGAACACACGCAGGCGATCGTAAAGAGTCTTGCCGAGTTCGCTCACCTCCTGCGCATTCTCCGCCATCTGCTCCTGCCGCCAGCCGTATGAAACGGCCTTGAGCAACGCTATTAGAGTCGTCGGCGTGGCGATGATCACGCCCTGGCCCACGCCGTCTTCAATTAGCTTCGGATCGTGTTCAAGCGCCGCGCTGTAAAACGTTTCGCCCGGTAAAAAGAGCAGTACAAACTCCGGCGTCGGTTGCACCGATTCCCAATACGACTTTTTACTCAACGCCCCGATATGCATGCGCACCAGGCGCGCGTGATCTTTAAGCCGCGCGCTGCGGATCTCGTCGTCGGTGGTCGAGATCGATTCGTAGAAGGCATCGAACGGAACCTTTGCATCGACTACGATAGTCCGGTTGCCCGGCAGCCGAACAATCAAGTCTGGTCTTATGCGCCCATCTTCGGTGACGACAGTTTCCTGCTCGACAAAATCGCAGTACTGCAGCATGCCGGCCAACTCGACGACCCGCCTTAACTGAATCTCGCCCCAACGGCCGCGGATGTGCGGCGTGCGCAGGGTCGATAGCTTTTTGCCGGAACTCCAAATCGCCTTTGGCGTTCTCCTGAAACTTTTCGAGGGTTGCATGCGCCAGTTGCAAAAACGATTGGTTATTGTCTTTCAACGCGTCACGCGAGAGCGCTTTGAAGCGCTCGGCCAGTTCTTCGGTAGCTTTGGTGAAGGACGAAATTCGCTCCTGGGCTGCGCGGCGTTCTCCCTGCAGTTCGGCCTGCAATTTCGCATTCTCGGCCCGTGACTGTTTGTGATCCGCAACCTCTCTTTGCAGCGCATCGTGCTGCTTCTGTAATTCATTTTCCTTGCCGGCGAGACGTTCTTTTAGGGTGGCCTGTTCCGCTGCCGTCACAGCACCGGCCTTCGTCTTCAGCAGTAGCCAGGCGAGAGCTGCGCCGACAGCAGCGCCCAACAGCAAGACAACAGTCGCCATGAGAATTTCAGTGTTCATTTGCAGCAGTTAAGTTTACCAGAGGCGTTTCGGAAATGAAACAGCGTCGCGTTAACGGGCTAACGCATCTTCACTTATCTATTTCGAATTAATTCTTCAACCGTTAGGCCAACGTCTTTGGCGATTTGTCTTAACAGTATCGGAGAAATATCGCGACCAGTGTGGAACGGAAGCGTGGTGCAGCGTCCGTCTGCGTGACGGTATTGCTTGTGCGAGCCACGCTGGCGGACTTCAACGAAGTCGAGTTTTTGAAGAATTCCAGCGATCTCTCTAGGTTTGAGAACCGGAGGCTTGGCCATTACTTGAGACTGATACGTTCTGGGTACCTATGAACTCCGAATCCATGACCGGGTCGCCATCTTCCAGCAACATCTCGATAACTTCTTTTAGGTTATGATTGAGCTCGTCAAGAGATTCGCCCTGCGAATGCGCACCAGGGAAACCTGGAACGTATCCCACATATAGGCCGGTGTCGGCGCATTTCTCAACTACCGCAGTAAATATCTTCATAAAAAGAGAATAACACTACTTGGATTGCGCATCTACTCTACTTGAAAGCAGCACTCAATTATCTCCCAAAGCAGCCCACCATCCGTTCATAAACTTTGCGCGTCACGCGCACATCGTTGAGGTTGTATTCGCGTATCTCAGCGAGCTTGCCTGCCTGATACAAATCAAAAACTTTACTGCCTTCGGCCGTTGCGGTCTTGCTCGATTCGATACCCAACGCCCAGGCGACATCATCGAGACTGACAAAACGTTTCGCGCCCAGCCACCAGTGATGCATGGTGTCAAACACTCCCCGAACCCGAAACTCAGAAAGATCAACCAGCGGCTTGGCGGAGATGCAATGGACCAGGCAGCGTTGAAAAATAAACGGCAAGTCAAAACCTAGAAGGTTGTGGCCGACCAGTTCGTCCGTGTCGCAATCAAAGTCTTTCATGAACTCGAGAAAAGCCCGCAGCGATTTTTTCTCGTCCTGCTCAAAGCCGTCCTCGTCGATGCCAAACACGTGCTCACTCTGCGACTGCTCGACGCCAAAATCGAGCCCGGGAATAGGTCCGCGGTGCACTGCAATGGAGAGCACGCGCCCGGAAGTGGCGCTCAACGATCCCAGTTGATAACAGCGCTCTTCTTCGACAGCAATGTCTTCGAGGTAGCGCTGTTGTTGTTCGAGTCGCATGTTGCCGAGTTTCATCAACCGTTCGAGCTGCGGACCAACGCGCTCGCGAAAGTCCGGCAGCGTCAGCGTCTCAATGTCCATCGTGTAAGCAAGCGGCAGCACCGGATCTGCGTTCTGGTGCTCGCGATATTGCTCGAGCGTGATGGGACGATACTCGGCAACTACAAACTGCGAACGCTCCTGAAAAGTTTCGAGTTTGCCGGTAATACCCCAAAGGCCCGGCTTGATTTCTTTCCAAACATCGAGTGTCTCGCCCCAAATCTTCAGCGCCAGCGAGCCGGTTGCGTTGCGCGCGGTGGCATCGCAAAACCGTTTACCTTGTTGCGTCCGCTTCTCGCGCACAGAAGTAATGACGACCATCAACCAGAGCTCTTCGCCCTGGAGTATTTCAGGAATGGGAATGTTGCCTCTCATGGTTTATGAATTTTATGCAAGCCCTCTTGCTATGAAACGCAAACTAACAGTTTGCTTTACAACGTTAACGATCGCGAAAGTCTATTCTATACTGCCGCGCACTCCTAAACGATCGTTCATTAAAGTTCTATTTGGTTTTATCTTTCCGATGCTTGTAATCCAAACACAAACTTTGGCGCGAGTTGAAGCGCTGCGACGCATCAGATTGCTAACCGGCAAAGACTTGCGGCCGCTGGCCGATCAGTATGGCATTACTGTCTGGAAAAACGGCCACAAGAATAAAGGCTGGGCCGGGCAGGTGATTGAGCACTACCTCGACCTGCCGCAAAACTCTTTGCAGGCGCCCGACTTTGGCACCTGGGAGTTGAAAGTTGTTCCGGTCATTCCGGGGTTGGAAGGAACAGTGCTCGTCAAGGAATCGATGGCCATAACCATGATCGAGCCCGCCGAGGTCGTCGCCAACAAATTCACGGACAGTCACCTCTACGACAAACTGCGCAGCCTGATTGTGGTGGCGCGGGTTTTTCAGGATGTTCAGGAGACTTCAGCCTATCTGCATTCCGCGGCCGAGTTTGATCTCGACGATCCGGTTATTCGCAACCAGGTGGAAGCTGACTACGAGGCGATACGCGAAATCATCAGAACGAAAGGTGTGGACGCGTTAACGGGAGATACCGGGAAATATGTTCAGGCGCGAACCAAGGGACGCGGGCACGGCAGCACTTCGCGAGCTTTTTATGCGCGCCCGGCGTTTGTGGCGCACATGTTGAATTTGCAGAAGCTGGCCTGGATGCCTCGAGTTCTTGCTGAAGCGAACTCAATCTAAGGCAATAAAGAACGCCCACGAATTACTAGCCGCGGATTAACGCGGATTGCACTAATCTGAAATCAAAGCAATTTTAGGGGCGGGCTCTTCCGGCAGTTCTTAACTTTATCCAATCCGCGTTCATCCGCGTAAATCCGCGGCTAGAAAACTTTGGTAACTCGCTTAATCTCGCCAGTCATTCTCCCAGTCAGCATCAGCCAGATCATTTTGTAGTCGCCCATGAATGACCACAGCGGATATTGAAATGTTGCCGGTTTGTTCTTCTCAATGAAGAAGTGACCAATCCACGCGGCGCCGTAGCCCGGTATGAAAGCGAGCGGGAACAACCACCACTTGCCGGCGACAATAAAGTAAGCAACGCAACAGAGAGCGATTGAAGTTCCCACAAGGTGCAGCAGACGCGTGCGCGGCTTGCTGTGCTCGGCAAGATAGTGTGGCCAGAATTCGCTGAATGAATTGTATTGTCGTTGAGCCATTAGAACTAAAAATCCATCCACAGATTACACAGATTCCGCAGATTCAAAAACAAGCTAAAGGCGTTGGAATTCGTTTTACTGATTGTTTCATATCTGCGTAATCGGCGTAATCTGCGGATTGATTTGGTTTGCCACCACACTCAAAAAAAACTAGGTTGGCGAAAATAGTTGCATGAATTGTTCGCTGGCAACGGGAGCTATGCGAACAAGTTGCAAGTTCTCTTCCACGTGTTCGCGCCGGCTCATGCCCACCAGCGCGGTCGTGATTCCCGGAGCCGAGCGAACAAATTGTATCGCTGTCTGCGCGTCGCTGGACAGCGAGCCAAGCGATTCTCGCAAATCATCCGGCAACCCCTGCGCGACGCGTCCCTGAAAAATTGAAGCGCTGGAAATAACCGTGACACCGAGTTGTCCGGCCGCTTCAAGCAGCGATAGCTGCTGCCCGTCGATCAACTGGTTAGCCAAAGTCAACGCCTCCGGCATCGCCAGATTAAAAGGAAGCTGAACGAAACGAAAGCCATGAGCATCGCCACCGGCTTCGCATGCAACAGAGATCATGCGCGCCAACGAATGATAACCATTTGACTGCGCCGGAACCCGAAAACCATTCCAGGTTGCCACGCCATAAAATTTTAGTTTGTCCTGCGCCCGGTTCTCTTCCAGCTGCGCGAACGCCGCGCGCAATCGCGCATAAAACTCTGCTTCTGAAACATGGCCTAACTGCGCTTCCGGATTGTGAATGTAATAAACGTCCACGCACTCGAGATTCATGTTTCTGAGCGACTGGTCCAACTGGTTCCGTAAATACCGCGGCGTCATGCAATGACTGCCGCCAACGAAATCCTCAAAGCCCGCGATGCCGGGCTTGACGAAAGTCTCTTCAACGTAGGCACGAACATCTCGCGGCGGCGCCCCGTCAAAGGGCAGATAGCCGCCCTTGGTGCAAATGATCAATTCATCGCGCGAAAAGGTTTTTGCCTCAGTGAGGTCACGCAAAGCAGCTCCAATTGCGCGTTCGCTTCTTTGAAAACGATAGTTGGCAGCGGTGTCGATGACGTTCGCGCCCAACTGAACCGTACGTACAATCGCGTCCGTGTAAGCCCGATCGGTTCGCTCATCCGCATCGCCCAGGTAGGTTCCGATACCGATCGATGAAAGCCAGAGTTGTTGTTGCTGGCGGAAATGAACTTGCGCTGCGTCGTTGAAGCGATCGCGATAGCGGGTGGTGCCTTCGGCGGTAGCGTTGTTGGTGTTTGACATAAAAATCAGAGGTCAGATATCAGAAGTCAGAAAATATCAATAAAACTACTGACGCACAATCCGGCGCCTGGCGATGACACTGATTTCTGATCTCTGACTTCGGAACTCCGACCTCTGTTCCCGGCAAGCGCTTCATGGTTACGAACGGCTGTGTTAGTTTTGCAGTCAACGATTTTTTTAGGAAGCCTATGGATTACTTTTTCAACTGGCAGCAGCACGCCGGATCCAAGCCGGAAAAGTTTTACAAGACTACGTTGTTCCAGACCGAACACATGATGGTCGGACTAAACTGTCTTGAGCCGGGACAAACGCAAAGTGCTCACGCACACGAAGGCGCCGACAAATTCTATTTTGTGCTGGAAGGCTCGGGAACTTTCACGGTCGGTGACGATGAACGACAGGCAGAAGCAGGCGCAATCATCACGGCGCCGGCAGGAATAAAGCATGGCGTCACTAATTCCGGTAATGGGCGGCTTTCATTGCTTGTGGCCATCGCTCCGCCGCCAGTCAAATGAACACAACAGGGCATTCATCCGCGCGACACTCCTCACTTGATATTTCTCCCGAAGAGTTGCGCGAGCTATCGGCGCGAGTAAATGAACTCGTGCTCGAATACTTTTCCGAAGTTTCGCAGTTGCCGGTTTTTCCGGAAACGTTCGGCGGCGACACATTAGAGCAAATTGGCTCAACACTGCCGGCTGAAGGCGAGCCAGTTGACCAACTCATAAACGACTGCCGCACGATCATTAATAAAAGTCGTCACAACGGCCACCCGCGCTTTTTCGGATACGTGGCGTCGCCGGCAACGCCTGCGGGCGCGTTTGCCGATCTGATCGCATCAGCGCTGAATGCGAATGTGACGTCCTGGCGGTCGGGCCCAGCCGCCACAGAAATCGAACGCACGGTGGTGCGCTGGCTCGGTTCTTTGATTGGCTACGATAAAGAGGCTCTTGGCCTGCTGACCAGCGGCGGCTCGATGGCCAACATGACGGCCTTGCTGATCGCGCACCGGGCGAAAGCTGGAAGCGGCGCTTCGCGAAAAGGTCTTTGGCAAACTGATGCACCAATGACCCTGTACGCCTCCGAGCAGGTGCACATGTCGATACCGAAAGCTGCTGACATGCTCGGTTTTGGTCGCGATCAGGTGCGACTGATTGCTTGTGACGATCAGTTTCGCCTGAATGTGAAACTGCTGCGCGAACGCATCGATGCGGACCTGCAAGCTGGATTGAAACCGTTTTGCATTATCGGGAGTGCGGGCACGACGAACACCGGCGCAGTCGATCCACTTTTCGAGATTGCCGGTATCGCTAAAGAGTTTGCGCTTTGGTTTCACGTCGATGGCGCCTATGGCGCACCTGCCGCACTTGACGAAACCAAACGCCCCCTTTTTGTTGGCCTCGAGCGCGCTGATTCCGTCGCCCTGGATGCACACAAATGGCTGTACGCGCCGCTTGATTGTGGCTGCCTCTTGTTTCGCGACGAAGCGCGCGCGCGGGCTGCGTTTGGCGAAGAGGATGCGGACTACATCAAGGTGCTTGAGGAAGAGGCAGACGAGTCGTTTGCGTTTTGGAATTATGGACCAGAGCTGTCGCGACGGTTTCGCGCGCTGAAGATCTGGTTGACGCTGCGTTACTACGGCACGCGTCGCATTGCCGCAGCGATTACTGAAGACAACGCACTGGCTGCGTACCTGGCCGAGCTTGTCGAGTCGGCGGAAGATTTTGAATTGTTGTCGCAGCCGCAGTTGAGCATTTGCTGTTTTCGTTATGTGCCGCCGGCCATGCGGTTGCGTTCGGACGGCGGGCTACATAACAACGAAGCGATTGAAGGTGAATTAGATGAACTTAACGAGAAAATAATGTATGTGGTGCAACGCGGCGGCCGGGCTTATCTTTCCAGTGCGACTATTCAGGGAAAGTTTGCTTTGCGCGCCTGCATAACGAACTTTCGCACTACGCGCGCTGACATCGAGCAAACTCTTGAGACTATTCGCGACGCGGCTGGAGCAATTTGAATACCAGGCATTTAGGCTCGGACTTGGGCAGGCATGAGTCAAGATAGAGAGTCTCAGGGTTGGGAAGGGCGGCTTGCCCCCGCTCTGATGGAATGGCATTCGACGAGCGGGGTAAACCACCCTTCCTAACCTGCGAGTTTACAAAGGTTGAATAACTTCTGGCGACTTTGTGCCTCTTATTCTCTTTGTGACTCACATTCTAATGAGCAGAATCATTCAGCAAACATCGTACGATCGCGAGATGTCGGTTGCGCTGGAACTGGCGCGCGAGGCGGGCGCAGCGATTCTCGATCTATACGAAGGTCCACTCGACATCCAGCAAAAGGCTGATGCGGACGATCGCGAGCCGGTTACGCAGGCCGACAGAATTGCGAATGAAATCATTGTGCAGCGGTTAAGCAGGGAGTTTCCCGAAGACGGCATCCTGGCCGAGGAGTCTATTGACACTGAACGCAGGCTTGGCAAGTCACGCGTCTGGATGATCGATCCGCTGGATGGCACCACCGGCTTTATCGATGGCAACGGCGATTTCGCAGTGCAGATTGGGTTGGCGGAAAACGGCGTCTGCGTGCTGGGCGTGGTTTACCAACCATTAACCGGAGTTTTATATCGCGCTGTTCGCGGTGGCGGCACTTGGGTCGAGCGGCCCGAAGCGGAACCGG
>WNFT01003430.1_pt1 | contig 18915 bp, 17 predicted proteins | sample 5400191 | NCBI WGS metagenome assembly WNFT01 (sample SAMN13153359, study PRJNA577476) | soil metagenome | isolation source: 80 cm saprolite under Madrone tree | place: USA:California | collected 2016-06-14 | reverse complement strand
CTTGCCCCCGCGCTGCAAGCGGGGACTCCGAATGTCTCCGCGATATTGAAGAACGATAGTGCAACGGTCTCGGCAGGCCGGGGGCGCAGCCGCTTTCGGAGCGTGCTGGTGGCGGGAGAAGTTGCTCTGGCCGTGTTCTCGTTGACGGGCGCAGCACTCTTCAGCAAGGCGGTCTACGATGCAATCCACTCTTACTCTCACCCGGGGTTCGATCCCCAAAATCTTTTGACCGCCCGACTCTCCTTGGTGGACGCGCGGTACGGAAAGGCAGCAACGCAATCCGCGTTCTTTCAGGAGCTGCTGGAAAAGCTGAAAGTGCTTCCCGGGGTGGAGTCGGCGGCAGTGACATCGGCCTTGCCAGCGTGGGACGCAGGAGACGCGCCTTTCCGCTTGAAAGGCCAGGAGAATATGCCGGCGGGAGCGCGCCCGCGCGCCTTCCATTTTGTCGTGAGTCCGAACTATTTACGGACGGCAGGAATCGCACTGATTGCTGGGCGCGGGTTTACCGAATCGGATAATGCGAACGCGCCGGCCGTGACACTGATCTCCGAATTCTTTGCCCGCCGCTATTTCTCAAATGGAGATGCGATTGGGAAGCAGGTTCTGATCGATTCGGGCGACGCGAAGAGTATGCAGTGGCGTCAAATCGTTGGGATTGTTCGCAGCGTGAAGATTGACCCGTTCGACGTAACCTACGCCGAAATTTACGAACCCTTTCTGCAACGGCCTGCATCTTCGATGGCCGTGATGCTCAGAGCGAAGTCCAATCCCGAAGCGCTGGCCCTGGGTCTACGCGAAGCGGTATGGGCACTCGACAAAGATCAGCCGATCACAAGCGTGATGAGCATGCAGGATCAAATGACCATAGAAACCACCGGACCTAAGTGGATAGGAACGATGCAAGCGATTTATGCCGGAATGGCGCTGATCTTGGCGGTGGTGGGGCTCTACGGGCTCGTTTCCTTTTCGGTGGGACGGCGTAGTCGCGAGATAGGAATTCGCATTGCCTTGGGGGCCGAGAAGAGAAATATCTTGCGGCTGGTGCTGCGCGACGGAATGAAACTCGCGCTCATTGGAGTGGCAATCGGATTGGTTGGCGCGTTTCCACTTCCACGAGCCTTCGGCAGCCTCTTCCCGGGTTTTCACGTTGCCAGCGGTTGGATTTTTGTACTCGTCTCAGCCCTGATGAGCGGCGTGGTGTTACTGGCGTGTTACGTCCCGGCGCGGCGCGCCATGCGCGTGGATCCCATCGTGGCGCTGCGCTACGAGTGAAATGGAATCTCGGAGAAACTAACATGGCAGGGACTCAGCCAAAAATCCGGTTTAGCAAAGTGATGGAGATCCTCCTCTGGCTTGCCGGGCTGGGAGTGCTTGCCGAGAACATTTTCCTTTTCCAGCAGAACCGGCGCCTGAGCGAAGCGTTGGCTCCTCAAATCACTGCGGGAACGCAACTGCAGATGCTTTCGGGAATAGCGTTCGATGGCCGTCTGGAGGCAGTGGCCCTTCCTGCGGCAGATTCAAAACTCCTCATCATCACTTTTTCGCCCGGCTGCCCGGCTTGCCAGGCAAATCAAGAAGGCTGGATGAGGCTGGCGAGCACACTCGAACAAAAAGGCGTTCGCGTGCTCTGGGTGAGCCGTGACCCCATCGAAATCACCAGAGACTACTGCTTGAAGCGCGGCATTCGTCTTTCCGATACGTTGGCCGATCCCCCCTACAGAACCTTTGCCCAACTCGGGCTTGCGCGAGTCCCCAATACTCTGCTGGTGGGAGCCAACGGCACAGTGGAGAAGGTGTGGGTTGGACGCCTGGATCAGGCAGGCTGGAACACGATGTTTACATATTTTGGCGAACGGGAAGGGATGGCTTCTCCGACCCGAGTCGAAGTTGGCGCGGACAACTGACTGCGGGTCCGAACCATCCCAAACGTCCGTCAAGAGCTGTAAGTAAGACGTAGATCAAAAGAAGGAAGGAGAAAAAGAAATGTTAAGGCGAATACCCAAAGTGCTTCTGCTCGTAGCGCTCCTGGCAGCCTTCGCGGCCAGCATCGCCCCGGCTTTTGGGAGGTCACAAAGATGCAGCTGTTATCGCTCGGGCGACAGACAACTTCTGCCTCAGGCAGGATGTCATTTCGACCAACGCACTTCACAGTGTGTCAATACCAGCTGCCCCGGAACTTGCTACTAATCATCTCTAATCGCATGCGGCCCAGGATCCGTTCACCTAGCGTCCATAATGGATGCTAGCGATCTTCAAGGAGGTATTTAGATTATGGATAAACTAAGAAAGCGTTTTGTGATGCTCGTTGTCTCAGCGGCACTGATTTTGTTCGCATCGTTCCTTGCGGCGCAGGGGCCACCCAATACATGTTTGAGTGCGTGCCGGCAAGCCCATACGAACGCGGTGAAGGCCTGTCGCGGCGACCAGGCGTGCCTAGCCGCCGCGCGTGCGGCAGCTCTGGCTTGCGTCCAGGGTTGCAACGTGCCGCGGGTGCAACAACAGGAGCCTGCGCCTGCGGTTGCCCCTTTCAAATGAACGGAAGACGCGACAAATAACGACAAGAGTGGCGGTAGCGCAGGTTGTCGCTTGCGGGCGAGCGAGAGCGGCGGTAGGTTCCGGCCATGGAAGCTGAACCAGGCTACCGAGGAAATCTGAGGAGATCTGGAGTTCGCGCATTTGCGCTAATTGCGGTGGTTTCTTCGGCAGCGGCCTTCCCCGCACGAGCGCAGGAATTCCCGCGATGGGAGTGCTTCGGCGGGTTCTCCTATGCCAACGTGGGGCTGGGTCCTCAGGCGAATCTATTTGGGCCCGTGAGCAAGAATTACTATGGCATCCATCTGGGTGTGAACTTTAATCCCTACCGCAACTTCAGCGTGGTTTTGACGGACCTGGGGATCCAAACCAGGGGATCGCGGATCCCTCCTTCCTTTCGCCATTCCAATAACGAGGTGGATACGTCTCAGTGGCTGTTTGGTCCAGAACTCAAGATCCGGAGTCGCAAGGCAAACGGTTTTGCCCACGCTCTGGTCGGTGTCACTAATACACGGCTGGTCGAAACGGACTCTTTCGGCACCAGCGATCTGGTTCGGAGGACGAATCTTGCGCTGGGCTTCGGCGGCGGCCTCGACGTGAACCTGAGTCCGCGCCTCGCCATTCGCGTCCTCCAAGCCGATTATGTTCCGACTCGCCTAGGAGGCAAATGGCAGAACGATTTCCGTGTGAGCATGGGTGTAGTTTTCAGGTTCGGGTACACGGAAAGCAGGTGAGGTTATCTAATTGCTGAATACTTCGCGGCCACTCACCTACGCGAGTGCACATTCTTGCGAGGCGAATCCTTTTGGATCGATCTGCATTTACTGGACTCTCGCGGTAATGGCCAGAGAGCCGGGCAGAGTACCAGCGGAGACTGTCCCCACTGAAGTTAGGGCTCCGGTGGCCGCATCAATGGTGTAGATGCCGATGTTGTTGGAGTTTTCGTTTGACACATAGGCGAATTTTCCTGACGGGTCCACAACGACCGGGTATGGATACAGTCCGGAGGCTATCGTGCCATTGAGGGTCAATGCTCCGGTGATGCCATCGACGCCATACATCAAGATATCGTTAGAAACCACATCACCCACATAAGCGAACTTTCCTGAAGGGCCGAGAGCGACTGACATAGGCTCGGTGCCAGCAGGGGTTGTTCCGACAGCCGTCAGGATACCGGTAACGGGATCAATGGTGTATCGCGATACGTTGTTGATTTGATTTGCGACGTAAGCAAACTTTCCAGAAGGATCAATGGTGACGGAAACGGGGTTGGTTCCGGTGGCAACGGTCCCCATAGATGTCAACGCGCCACTCTTCGGGTCAATGCTGTACATCGAGACATCGTTGGAGGTTTGGTTGGCCACATAGGCAAATCTCCCCGTCGGGTCTACAGTCACTGCGAAGGGCGTCGTCCCTGCTGCGATCGTACCGATCGACGCTAATGCGCCACTTTTGGAGTCGACGTTGTACATCGAAACGGTATTCGATACCGCATTTCCAGCGTAGGCAAACCTCCCGGACGCATCCACCGTCACGGTGATGGGATTGGATCCCGTGGCTATTGTCCCTATGGAAGTCAAAACGCCCGTGGTGACATCGATGGTGTACATTGCGACGTTGTTGGCGGCCTGGTTGGCTATATAAGCGAATCTTCCAGAAGGATCTACAGCCACGGAGCGCGGGCCAGCGGCCCCAACTGTTCCTGTGAAAGTTAAAGCTCCGGTGGCTGCATCGATTGCGTACATCGAAACATTGTTGGACACGGCGTTCGCCGCATACGCGAACTTTGCGATGTAGGTGACGGCGGCAGTGCCGCCGCTCATGGCGATGGCACGAGCACCGGGGCGCGCCCTGACGGTTCCCAAGGTGGTGAGGACGCCGGAAGTGCCGTCAATGCCGTACATCGTCACGTCATTGGAAAGCTCACCCGACACGTATAAGAATTTTCCCGAAGGATCGACGGTCAGCCAGGCCGGTTCGATTCCCGTTGCGAATGGCGAACCCGCAACCTCGCTCAGAGCTCCCGTGGCTGCATTCACGGTGTAAGCCGAGACGGTGTTAGAGAACCCGTTTGCCACGAAGGCAAACTTACCTGCCGGATCAAGGGCGAAGTGGAATGGCCCCCCGCCAGTGGGGAAGGGCGATCCAGGCATCGGCCCGAGAGAACCGGTGGCTGGATCGACCGTGAGGCCGTTAACAGTGTTGGTGTTCTGATTGATGGTATAGAGGAAACGACCCGTTGGGTGGAGGGTCGCTATTCCGCCAGATGTTCCAGCCGGAAAAGGAGAGCCGGGGATTGGCTGGAGCGCGCCGGTGCTTACGTCGATGCTGAAGACGGGGACATTTACCGAGGAGTTAGCCACAAAGGCGAATCGGCCCGTCGGATCAATGGCCACCGAGTTAGGATAACCGCCCGCAGCGAAGGGTGAACCCGGAACAGGCATTAACGCACCAGTAGAGCGGTCGATGACGAAGGCAGAAATATTCGCGGAACCGGAGTTCGCCACGTAGAGGAATGTACCGGAAGGATCCACGGTCCCTGCGAAGGGAGTAGAACCAGCTGCGAAGGGAGAGCCGGGGACAGGGGTCAACGAACCGGTGACTGCGTCGATGGTGAAGGCGGAGACGTCGTTGGCCTGATTATTTGCGGTATAAGCGAATTTTCCCGAAGGGTCGAGAGAGACGGCGTCCGGATGGCTGTCGGTGAGAACGTAGCCATTGGGGCGAAGCTGCCCAGTGGAGGCGTTCACGGAGTAGATCGAAAGAGTGTCATCACTAAGATTGGTCACGTAAGCGAAGCGTGGAGTGGAGGTTCCGGCAGCTGCCACAATGATGAGATGAGTAGAACCGATGACCAGTGCGGCTGTTCCGACGCCAGTGTCGCCCGAAGCGGTGATTTGCGGCCGTCCCAAAGAATGGGTGGTGGCGAGGCCAGTGGAGTCAATCGTTACGATGCTGTTGTCGGACGAACTCCACCTGACAGTCTTGGTGAGGTCCTGAGTGCTGTCGTCGCTGAACTTGCCAGTGGCTGTGAATTGCTGCTGCGAACCTCCGGCAACGCTGGGATTGGTGGGCGTGACTTGCAGGGAGGACAGCGTCGGCGGCGGCGTCTTCGTCCCCGAGGTGCAACCACCTAAACCCAATGCAGTGAATAGGAAAGCAATAGGAATCGCCAAGGATGAGTAATCAAATCGATTTCTTTTGAGCATAGCTACTCCCCACAGAGCGATACGGAAGCTTGGCAGACGCTGCCGAGTATCGTAGACCAAACCTGCAAGTGCAAGCGACATAAAGCGACACCGCCTCTTTGTCGCTGGTTATCGTGGGAGGCCGAAGGATGTTGCCCAAGCGGGGTGCTACACAACCGCTCGGATTTGCGCACATCAAAACAAAGTGGTTTTGGGAATTGACCGTGGACTTCGTAGAGCACGCTGTCCGACGCGATCAACACCGCATTCATGCCCGAGAGTATGCGGGCGATGAACCGAGCATCGTTCTGATGCACGGGTTTCCAGACAATCTTCATCTCTATGATCGGCTCGTGCCCTATCTTTCGCCGCGCCGGATCGTCACGTTCGATTTTCTCGGTTGGGGCGCTTCCGATAAACCTCTTGGGTATCCCTATACCGCTGAGAATCAAGAAGGGGATTTGGACGCTGTTATCAAGCAGCTAAAACTCGAACAAGTTGTGCTGGTGGCTCACGACGCTTCCGGCCCACCAGCAATCAATTGGGCGCTTCAGCATCCCAATCAGGTATCGGCTTTGGTCCTTTTGAATACGTACTACTGTGCGATGCCGACCCTCAGACCACCAGAAGCCATCTTCCTTTTCTCAACGCCTGTCATCAGGAATATCGCGCGGCCAGTCTCGGCCATGTTCAATCACTTCATTTTCCGGCGAGTGTATTGGTGGCAGGTGGGCAGATTCTTCAGAGATGCGGAGGTTAGAGATCAATTCGTCCCGCTGCTGTACGAACAATTCGATGCGACCGCGAGCACCCGTCCAGCATTTTTCAGCTTAAATGAGGATTTATTGGGAACTGTGGGGGCAGGCACGAAAAAAATGTCCAAGCTCAAACAATTTGGCCGGCCGGTACGAATTATTTTTGGAGCGAAGGACCCTTATCTCGACAAAGGTGTCGCCCAAAGGTTTCACGAGTTGTTTCCGACATCGGATTTATTCCTCTTGCCCACGGCTCGCCATTTCGTGCAGATGGATGAGCCTCAAGAAGTAGCTCGGCTGATTCTCTCAACGCCGGCAGAACGAAACTAGAAACTAGAAATCAGAAACTGGAAATTGGAAAAGCGAAGAGAAGTGAGGAGAGATTCCTCACATCCGCAGGCCGACCGTTTCGCAGGAGAAACGGGAAGAAAAAGTCGGCCTGCTCCGTTCGGAATGACGGGTGTGGGTGGCGGAGCGCGGGGTCGATGGCGCAGTAGGATTCAACGTAGCGCGCCCGTGTCCAAGAATGAGGTAAACTGTGGACATGAAGATTCATCTGCGGCCTGATCTGGAAGAAATGATCAAGCAGGACGTTCAGCGCGGGCCCTACCAAACCGTGGATGAATTCGTCGAGCACGCGGTTTCTCTTCTCCACGAGCAAGAAACCTGGCTGGCCGAGCATGGCAGCGAGATCCGGGCAAAAATCGAGCAAGGCTACGCTGCTGCGCAGCGCGGGGAACTGATCGATTCCGACAAGGTTCGTTCCAAGCTGGACGAGAAGAAACGCGCTTGGCTGGCTGAAAAACGCCAAGCATGAGCAGTTACCAGTTCACGCCCCAGGCAGTAGACGATCTCTTTGAAATCTGGAGCTACATCGCATCCGACGATCCTGATGCAGCCGATCGCGTCGAAGAGGCGATCCATGTTGCTTGCGGCTTCCTGTCAGATACGCCGCTCGCCGGCCGTATTCGCGAGGACTTGACGGCGCTGCCGTTGCGCTTCTGGATTGTGCAACCTTACCGGAATTACTGGATTGTGTACCATCCAGAGACGAAACCGCTGCAGGTTCTTCGGATCATCCACGCGGCGCGAAATATTCCTAACATTTTGAAGTAGGGAGAGAAAAGGTGGCGACGTCCCGACCGAGTCGGGATAGATGCCGTCGCCGTTACAGGAGGCAGAGAGCAAAGATACCGGCAAGCTACCGGCGCCACGGGGAGGGCACGATGTATCGTGCCTCTACTGCGAGTCATGGTACTGCGAGGCGGGGTAGAAAGAAGCGGAAGAAGGCGTCGGAACTGGAGTCGAGACAGACTTGGGCGTTAGGGGCATTCGGCGCATTGGGAGGGCCCGGTTCGGGGAGGGTAAAACCTTTTTCGTCGACGCGGATGTGCATGGGTTGGACGGGGCAGAGGCTGGGATTGACAAGGAAGGCGATGGTCATGGGGTCGAAGAGGGTGGGCGTTTCCTGGCCCCATTGGTGATAGAGCAACGTGAGGGCATCGGTGAGCGGGGTGCCCTGGCTGAAGAGAAACGTGCGCTTGACCTCGTCCAACTTCAATTGGGTGGAATCGAGCGGCATGACGAAGAGCGGCACTCCCGAGGCGAATAGCTTCTGTGCGGAGGGAATGTCATTCAGGATGTTCCATTCGGGTTGCGGGGCGCGGGGAGGCGTGTAGCCAAGATCGCCGTAGCCGCGCTTGATGGACCCGCCCATCAGGACCACGCGCTTGAGCTTGCGAAAGGTGGCCGGGTCCTTGTCGATGGCGGCGCCGACATTCATCAAGGGGCCGATGGCGATCAGGATGACCTGGTCCGGGTAGCGACGAATCTGTTCCAGGATGAAACCGATCGCATCGGGATGCGATGGCTTCGCAGCGTGGCCGCCTTCGGCATAACGGCGCTGGGTGAACGTGCCTTTGACGGGCGTGGGCGCACCGGTTGCCACGGGGATCTCCGGGCGGCCCACTTCGGCTAGAAAGCGGTCCACAAGCTTGGCACGGGTTTCGGTGTCTCCGAACGTGGTGGTGATGCCGATGACCTGGAGTTCCGGGCTGCGCAACGCCAGAGCGAGGGCGAAAGCGTCGTCAATGTCGTCGCCGATGTCAGTGTCAATGATCACTTTTTCGAGAACTGCGGGGACTGCGGAAGATTGGCTTGAGCAGCGGGGAGACGCCATTGTGGTCAGAGAAGCCAAGACGCACGTGAGGATGGCTGCAGATTGGGACATGCTGCGGGGATGGTAGCACGCTGGAGGAAGGCCAGCTGGGCAAGATTTTCTCGGCGGAAGGATTGGCGCCGGACAGAAGACGCGACTAGATTAGAAACCTTCGCGAACTCTCTACAGGCGGCGGGAATGCTGGCTTGAATCAACGGCTGCGAGCCGTTCGCGACGCGGGGAGGGGAGGTGTGCTATACGGGGCAGACTTGCGGCGTTCGATCTGGGAGGATGAATTGACAGTGGACAATACTTCGACTCCCACGGGAGTCCGTGTCGCCGCTTAGTATCCCTAATAGTTCACGAACGGAGATTACATGAATCGAAATCTAAAAAAGTCAGTATGGGTGTTGGCACTTGGAATCGCCTTCACCGGGCTCAGCACGACTGGCATCGCTGCCGCGGTTCCCGCGCAGCAGGGCCAGGATCACGACCACAACGACCATCAATACGGAGATAGAGGCGCTTTTCAGCAGGGACTGCGGGATGGCCAGCACGACCGGCAGTTTGGCGGCAACCGCGATGATCACCAGCAGCCAAACGACGCGAGCGACCTGCAGGCCTATCGAGACGGTTACAGGCAGGGCTTCCGGAACACTGCGTCCAATAATGAACAGAACGATCGAGGAAGAAACGTCAGTTACTTCGAGCAGGGTTTGTGGGACGGGCAGCATGACCGGCAATATGGCGGCCGCCGCGACGATCACCAGCAACCCAATGGCGGGCGCGACCTCAGTGCCTACCGCAAGGGCTACAAGCAGGGCTTCCGGAATAATCCATCCAATCAAGATAGCTATCGAACCAGGAGTGTGAATTACTTCGACCAGGGTTTGAGAGACGGCCAGCACGACCGCCAGTTTGGCGGCAACCGCGACGATCACCGGCAACCCGACGATGCGAACGGCCTCCGTGCGTATCAAGACGGTTACAGAAAGGGATTTCGCAACAACTGACGGTGCAATCAGCTCCGTCTGACAACTAGTTGGATTGTCCGTGGCACTGAACCTCAGGGGTGGGAACCCCTGAGGTTCGCGCATTTTACGGCGGGGTTGAAGCCGAGACCTGGAAATTCGGCGAGGAACGGTGAAGAAGAGAAGATGGCGACGTCCCGACCCGGCCGGGATAAATGCCGTCGCCTCTACTGTTCGGGGAGTTTTTCTTCGAGTTCGTTGGCGAGCTTGTGGACGTCGGTGGTTTGGCTGAATCCCTGGACTTGCTGGGTTGCCGATTTCACGTCCATACCGGAGTGCTGACAGAGCTTCTGCAGCATCTGGAGCATCATGGTGAGCTCCTGCTCGGCAAGCATGCCGACCTGAAGATCGAGATGAGAGCGCCGCTCGGCCTGGCGAGCCATGCGGTTCTGACTGATCAACACGCAGATGGTGAGGAACACGCTCTCGGATGCGACAAAGAGCGCCAAGATACCGAAGGGGAACGGATCGAAAGGCTTCATGTTGGGAAGCAGGTTGAGATTCAAGGTGACCCAGACGAGAACCAAAATCACGTGGAGCACAAGGAATTTTGCGCTGCCGATGAATTTTACGATGGCATCGCTATCGCGCTCGGTACGCGAACGGCGATCCAAAGCTTCCTCTTCCAGTTTTGCAATGGCGGCAATATTGAACCGCGTCGAATTTTTCGCAACTTGGTCAGACACTTCGTTTTTCATGCAGGGAACTCCGGCTCCTCCAGGATCGGCATTCTCACACTCGATTGAGTAGCGATTGGCTTCTTTGAGTCTACGGGCGACTGAGGCACCGCCATCGGTTTCGTCCTCGCCCTGGAAAGTTGCAGCCCCGAACCACTCGAGGAAGCAATTGGGCAGGCTCCAAACGGAAGTGAGAGTCGAAGACAAAAGTGGAGGAGCCGGGCCCGCCTCGGGGCTGATCCAGCGGCCAGGAATCCTAGAGTTGTGGCTCACCATACGGGCTTAGTGATTCGAGGCGCTGGTTGATTCCGATTCCAAAGATGCCGAGCGATGTACACGGCTGAAGAATGTGTGCGGCCCTCCATAGATAAATTCAAGGGCGAGGTTTTCTCCCGCGAAAGCGAGGAGGTTATAGTTGCCCATGCGCAGAGCGTCTTTGGCACCGTAGCGCCCCGGATACCATGCGTAGACCGCGGTCATCGTGCCGGCATAGGGCGCAACGAGCGCAGGGAAAGACAAACGACGACGGCCTTCCTCGCCGCGGCGTGACGTCACCGTTGAGATCATTGCGTGGCGGAAGCGCCGAAAGAAACCCTTGCACTCGCAGCGGTAATAGACGGTGTCTTCGCGAAGTGCTTTGGCCAAGGCGTAGCGCGTCGTGGTCGTTATCCCGGCAATGGCCAGATTGGAGTCGAATCGCCGGCCATAGGCTCCCGCTCCCTGCCCCCATTCCCGCGGGGTTCCTTCGTATTGATTGACGCCCGCGATGAGGGCGGCCCCGACGATTGGATAAGGACCGAATGCATCGAACAGGTAGGTTCGCAGCCGCATTTTTTCCGTCGGGCGTTTGTACACCGGGTCTGGTTGCACGTGTTTTATCGTGGGCAAGGCTGAGTCATCGGCGGTGGAAGAAGAGGTGTTCGAGGCGACGGTAGTTTGAGCTGTTCCGAGGGGCGTTAGGATTCCCAGACCTGTGATCGCGAAGAGCAAAGTGATAAACCTTGATGGCTTCATGTAAAATTTCTCCTTGCCAGGAATTCCCAAATTGAAATCGAGGATGGTGGCGGCAATCGGCCTGAGAGGAACCAAGATCCTTAGATTTAGAGATACCATGTTGAGAAATCGGGTGTCTGTCCCAAAGGGGACATAGAGCATCGGCCTCTGTAGTGGTAATTGAGAATGCCGAGTATTATGGAAGTACTCCCATGGCTAAGAAAGAAGGGGAAAGCCAAGAAAAGAGCCCTTTACGTCAGGGCCAGAATCTTTGACCGGCTTTGTTGAGGGCAAAATTTCGCTGAAAGCGAAATTTTGGTGCGGTCGAGAGGACTCGAACCTCCACGCCTTGCGGCGCTAGCACCTCAAGCTAGTGCGTCTGCCAGTTCCGCCACGACCGCGTCCAGTTCAATCCTAAAGGCAATGGATTATGGTGTCAAACGAAGAAAGAAAGGGCGCGCTGAAGCACCCATAAAAACAAGAAACTGAGATGCAACGTCAAGGCGCCGTCACGAAAACAGGAACCGAAGTTACTGTTTCTTGGGTGGCGCGGGTGCGGGCTGCGAAGTTGCCGGAGCCTGTTGCGTCGTTGGTTGTGAGCTCGCCGGTGTTTGCGATGCTGGCTGCGAGGTGGCTGGCGGTGTGCCAGGAGTTGTCGCTGGCGTGGTTGGCGGAGTGACCGGCGCCGGCTTTGGGGCGGGTTGCGAGACCTTTTGCAGGATCGAGCTGCCCTGTCCTATGGCCTTGTCGCTCCGAAGCACCAACGCCATAGCGCAGAGCATGAACATGATGGCGCACCAGGTGGTGGCTTTTGAAAGAACGTTGGCCGCGCCACGCGGACCAAAGGCAGTTTGGCTGCCGGCGCCACCGAATGCACCCGCGAGATCCGCCGCCTTGCCGCTCTGCAGCAAGACGACGATGATCAGCACCAGACAGTTCAAGATGAAAAAACCGGTGAGCAGCCAGCCGGCAAACCGAAAACCAAGAACAATGATGCCGAATCCGATGAGCAGGGCCATGGCCCACTTCACTGCCGCTTTTGTATCCATTTCAAGAACCTCTATTAAGATCGAGTGATTGCCGGGCTAAAGCTCGGCCCCTACATGAAATTTACGATTGCCGCGAACGACTTGGGATCCAGGCTCGCTCCGCCCACAAGCGCGCCGTCCAGTTCTTCCTGCGCCATCAATCCCTGAATGTTGTCAGGCTTGACGCTGCCGCCATAGAGAATCCGGAGGGCAGAGGCATGATGTACGGAGAACTGTTCCCCCGCGCATCGCCGGAGAAACCGGTGAGCAGTCGCCGCAATTTCCGGGGTTGCCGTACGGCCCGTACCGATGGCCCAGACCGGCTCGTATGCAATCAGAATACGGGAGAACTCTTCGGGGGTCAACGCGCCCGGGCCACCCGTGAATTGCCGGAGGAGAACTTGCTCGGCCAGGCCGGAATCGCGGTCTTCCTGCATTTCACCCAAACAAACTATGGGAGTCAGGCCGGAATTGAGCGCGACCAGCGTCTTCTTGGCGACGTTGTCGTCCGTTTCACGGAAGAGCTGGCGGCGTTCGGAGTGGCCGATGATGACGTAGCGGCAGCCAGCCTCGGCGAGCATAGGGGCGGAAACTTCGCCCGTGAAGGCGCCTTCCTTGCTCCAGGAAAGATTCTGGCCGGAGACGGCAATCTGCGTGCCTTTGGCTGCTTCGGCGGCCGTAGAGATGGCGGTGAAAGGAGGCGCGACGATGATGTCGCAGTGCCTGGAGTTTGCGACTAATGGCGTGAAGGCCGAGAAAAATGCGCGAGTCTCCGCGATAGTCTTGAACATTTTCCAGTTGCCGGCGATTACGCGGCGTCGCATGACCAGGCCTCCAAGCTTAAGGCGGACAAGCAGGAATGCCTGCCCCACTCGAGCGAAAGAATCGATGTGTTCATTTGTTGGTGAGAGCTTCGACTCCGGGAAGTTTGCGTCCGGCGAGAAATTCCAGGGAAGCGCCGCCGCCGGTGGAGATGTGGGAAATTTTGTCCGCGAGGCCGGACTGATGAACGGCTGCGACGGAGTCGCCGCCTCCGACAATGGAAGTAGCGCCGGCGCTGTCCAGGCCCATCCAGCCGTCGGGTGTGGCGGAGACGGAAACGGTCTGCGTCGCGGTGTCCGCTTTGAATTCCGCGCCGACGACGTGATCCACGGGAAGCAGCAGTGCGAATTTCTTCTTTTGGGCTTCTTCACGCAGACGCCGCGCGAGGTCCAGTTTGTCGTTTTCGACCAGCGACTTGCCGATGGGCTGGCCGTCGGCATTGAGGAAGGTGTACGCCATGCCGCCGCCAATGAGCATGGCGTCGGCAATTTTCATCAAGTTTTCGACGACTTCGATTTTGTCGCTGACTTTGGCCCCACCGAGAATCGCGACGAAGGGACGCGCGGGATTGGTCATGGCTTTGCCGAGGTAGGACAGCTCTTTTTCCATGAGCAGCCCCGCCGCCGCCTGCCGGACGAAGCGCGTGATGCCGACAACGGAAGCATGCGCGCGGTGAGCGGAGCCGAAGGCGTCGCAAACGAAGACGCCGTCGCACAGGGCGGCGAGCTGCTTCGAAAAGGCTTCGTCGTTTTTTTCTTCGTCGGGATGGAAGCGGACGTTTTCCAGCACGAGCACTTCCCCGTCGCGCAAGGCCTTGCTCTGGCCTTCGGCGCCTGGACCGACACAATCCAGAGCGAAGGCGATCGGCTTGCCGAGCAGCTCTTCCAATTTTTTGGCGGCGGGCCTGAGGGAATATTTTGGATCCGGGCCGCCTTTGGGCCGGCCGAGATGCGAAGCAAGCACGAGCCGGGCGCCCTTTTCAATGGCGAGCCGCAGTGTCGGCAGAGTTTCGCGGATGCGAGTGTCGTCGGTGACGACGGCGTCTTTCAAGGGAACGTTGAAATCCACGCGGATGAAAACGCGTTTGCCGCGGAGGTCGAGGTCGTTGATGGTGAGCTTGGTCATGATTCGAAACTCTGAGATCCGGAAAAATAAAGAGGACAGACTAAAGTCTGTCCCACATTTAGAATCTAGACGCCAGGAGTTTGATCAGGTCGCGGCAACGGCAGGAGTAGCCCCACTCGTTGTCGTACCAGGCTAAAACCTTGACGCAGCGGTCACCGACAACTTTGGTGTACTCGGCATCCACAATGGAGGAATTCGAATTGCCCTTGAAGTCGGCGGAGACGAGCTCTTCTTCTGTGTAGCTGAGGATGCCCTTCATCGGGCCGTTAGCGGCAGCTTTCAGGGCGGCATTGACGGACTCTTTCGTGGCGGGCTTGTCGACGAAAACGGTCAGGTCCACGACGCTGACATTGGGCGTGGGCACGCGCATGGCGTAGCCGTCGAGTTTGCCTTTCAGCTCGGGGATGACGAGGTGCAGCGCTTTCGCGGCGCCCGTGGAGCTGGGAATCATGTTGATGGCGGCGGCGCGAGCGCGGCGCAGATCCTTGTGCGGAAGGTCGAGGAGCTTTTGATCGTTGGTGTAGGAATGGATGGTGGTCATGGTGCCGCTATGGATTCCAAACGTTTCGTGGAGGACTTTGGCAACGGGTGCGAGACAGTTTGTGGTGCAGGAAGCGTTGGAAATGACGTGATGCTTCGCAGGATCGTACGTCTTGTCGTTCACGCCGAGGACAAAGGTGGCGTCCGGGCCATCGGCGGGCGCAGATATGATGACTTTTTTCACCGGTGCGCGAAGATGCTTCTTCGCGTCGGCGCCCTTAGTGAAAAGACCGGTAGACTCGACGACGATGTCCGCGCCGACGGAGGCCCAGTCGATTTCGGCAGGATCTTTCGTCTTGAAAACCTTGAAGCTCTTCCCTTCCACGGAGATGGTGTCTTCGGTGTGCGTGACGGTGTGCGGCAAGTTGCCGAGGACGGAGTCGTACTTCAGAAGGTGTGCGAGCGTCTTGGCATCGGTGACGTCATTGACGGCGACGAATTGAATGTCCTTGTCGTCGAGCGCGGTACGCATGATGTTGCGTCCGATGCGGCCTAAGCCGTTGATGCCGACCTTAATGGCCATTACTTCCTCCGATGGTGGGTGACAAGAATTGCGGCAGTGAAGGAGCGAGTGACAGCCGCAGCCGCACAAGAAATGCTATGGGCTGCGTGGACAAAAGTCAACGCGGGCAAAATTGGGCCGCTATAATGGCCCGCGATGAAAGAGTGGGCACCTGCATCGGCTTTGCGCTGGCTGTTCGATTCCGAACGCGTCGCCGCAGACCGTTTGATTCCCCGCTGGATTTTCCTGCGCGCGCTGGGGCTCATCTATTATTCCGCGTTTTTCTCGCTGGTCTTTCAAATTCGCGGATTGATCGGGCCGCACGGAATTCTTCCCGCGAACGAATATCTGCAAGCCTTATTCGAACGATTCGGCCATGCCAGCTATTGGTACGCGCCGACGCTGTTATGGTTTTCGAGCGGGTCACGCGCGCTCATGGTGATTTGCTGGGTGGGAATGATCGCTTCGCTGCTTCTGGTATTAAATTTCTGGCCGCGCGGCATGCTGGCGATCTGTTTTGCGTGCTTCCTCTCGTTTGCCAGTGCCGCACAGGATTTCTCCGCTTACCAGTCCGATGGGATGCTGCTGGAAGCGGGATTCATCGCGATGTTTCTTGCCCCGGGCGGATTTCGCCCGGGTTGGGGCGAAGATAGCAGACCTTCGCGCGCGAGTGTTTTTCTGCTGGTCTGGGAATGCTTCCAGATTTATTTCGAATCGGGCGTGGCGAAGATCATGGGCGGCGATCCGCAGTGGCGGAACTTCACGGCGCTGGACGAGTATTACCAGAATGGCCCGCTGCCAACCTGGATCGGCTGGTACATGCAGCATTCCCCGCATTGGTTCCACGCGGCAACGTCGTTTTTCACACTGGCGCTTGAACTCGTACTGGTGTGGACAATGTTTCTGCCGCGGCGCATTCGAATCGTCTGCTTCTTCATCGTGACGGTCTGGCAAATCGGCATCATTCTCTCCGCAAATTACACATTTCTGAACTACCTCGTGCTTGCGCTGGGGATTTTGTTGCTTGATGACCGCTTTGTGTTGCGCTATTTGCCATCGTTTTGGAAAAAGAGCTACCTCGCCACAAAAGAAGCGAAACCGCTCCTGACACCCAAACAGGGGGCAGATTGGATTGCAAATAGTTATGGCCTTTTCGCGAGGATGACGCGAGGCCGCTATGAAATTGAATTTCAAGGCTCGGACGATGGGCAAACCTGGCTCATCTATCCCTACCGCTTCAAGCCCCAGGATCCGGCCAAGGCTCCGGGAATTTATGCGCCGTATCAGCCACGCTTCGATTGGAATTTGTGGTTCGCCTCGCTGAGTTCGTGGCGCCAGGAACCCATCATCGTGCGCACGGAAAAGAGTCTTCTTCGGGGCGATGGCGATGCGCTATTGCTCTTTGCGGGCAATCCGTTCCCGCAGGGTCCACCAAAGCAGGTGCGCGCTGTCATTTGGCAATACTGGTTTACGACGCCAGCGGAAAAACGCTCGCAGGGTGTGTGGTGGCGGCGTCAACTGCTCGGGCTGTACGCGCCCACACTAGAGCGCGAAGGCGACGGAAGAATCGTCGTTTTGGAGTGGCCACCGGCGATGAAACCGAGAGAGTAACACTATTGCGGGAATTGCTTGATGCCAGTGACGTGGTCGCCGATGAAACGGATGAAAACCGTCCTGGAGGGGGGCTGGCCGTAAATCCAATCCTCGATGTCGTTGCCGTCCGTGTCGCGCTCGCGAACTTTATGGTCGGGCTTGCCGATGGCGGCGACCACTTCTTCGCGGTCCATGCCGAGAACGGGCTTGCGCTCCTGAATGGCTTTTTTCATTTCCGGCGGCAGTGTATCGAACCATTGCAACGCGGCGGAACGCTCCTTTGCAAAATTAAGGAATGGGGCGAGGAGTTTCTTCAAATCATCCGGACTGAGATCCGGAATAGGTTTGTTAAATTCCAGAAAAATCGTGCTGCCCATGCCGGGCTGCATCCCAGGCGGGCCCTGATCCTGCGACGAAGTGGATTGCACGCTGGGCATGGTACCGCCCATGCTGACCTGAATATGGTCGCGCCAGCGCTTCCTGCTGCCCCGGCCACCACCATTTACATCCACGACGATCTGGTGAGCGCGAAATTCGAGTCGCGTAATTTGGACTTGATCGCCGGTGTTGACCGCCGCGCCATGATTGGCGACGGCGCGGTCCAGCAATTCATCATTCAGCGGGTTGCCGACGTTAATCAGGAAGCCTTCTTTTCCAGCTGGCATGGGCTTGACGGCTTTGGCAAATTCGCCGGAAACGTACCGGATCAGTGAAAGTTTCGAAGTGTCTTGAAGCGTGGCGCTGGAGGAAGTGCTCGAACCCTTCGCGGGAGCCTGGGAGCCAGTCTGTCCGTCACTCGAGGACGAGGCCCCGTTGGGGAAAAGCGGGATGTCGCCGTCCGGCGGAAAACTTGCGCTGGGGTTCGCGGGCGAACGAAGGCTATTGACGCGCGGAACGTCCGCGTCAGCGAACAACAGGAGAGCCATCGATAAGGCGAGCCAGCTTGGCATAATCGGCGCAGACCCGACCGGGTCGGTCGGCATCCCTATTCTACGATGCAGCGAGGCTGCTGAATAGCTGCCAGCCTCGGGGGGGACGCCCGTATTTTACCAGTACTTGCAGTGAATGGAACTGGAGTTCCTGCGGTCGGATCCGCACCTTAGCTTAACGAGAGATGACCTGTACGCCCTGGCGGTCAATGGTCATGGGTAGAACGGCGCCGCCAGCTTCGGCAATGGCCTTCTCCACGCGTTCCCGGGCATCCGGCTCGATGAGCAGGACAACGCATCCGCCGCCGCCCGCGCCGCAGACTTTGCCGGCCAGCGCACCATTTCGCCGTGCATTTTCAATGATGCGATCAATGGTCTTCGTCGAGATGGTAGGCAGGTTGCGCTTTCGAAAGGACCATTCTTCGCGCATCAAGCGGCCCGCTTCGGGCCAGTCGGGCTTTTCGAAAGCCAGGCGCATTTTCTGCGCGACGTCAGAGATGCGCTCCAAACTGTTCTGGACTGCGAGCTTGCCCCCGATGTGCGCCTTGTAAACTTCCCAGTTGTTGATGCCGTGCTGCCGCGGCTTGCCGGTGTAACAGACGACCACGCGGCGCTCGAGTTCGTCGAGATTCACGCGAAGCTCGACGCGGTGTTCTCCTCCGGGCGGAAGTTCGATGGCCGCGGCGCCGCCGAAGGCCGGCGGATAGTGATCCTGCGTCCCGGTGGGAACGTTGATGACGATGGCTTCGGCGTCGCGGCTGATGTGGATCCAGTCCACCTTGCTCTTCCCTGCTCCGGTGAAGCGATCGAGCGCGGCGCAAATGGCCACGGCCATGGCGCTGGAGCCGCCGATGCCTGCGCCCGCGGGAGCCTCGGAATCGGTTGTAAGCGTGAAGCCGCCCTGGGGCTCGAAGAATTTTGTGATTTCTGCGAGTAACGGAAGGCGATAGCGCTTGGCCTTCACGAGAGCGGCGAAGGAAGCGAAACTCTCTTCAAGCTTGATGTCGCGGGAGATGAGCTTGATGCGATTGTCGTCCGAAGG
>WNFT01002933.1_pt1 | contig 18924 bp, 24 predicted proteins | sample 5400191 | NCBI WGS metagenome assembly WNFT01 (sample SAMN13153359, study PRJNA577476) | soil metagenome | isolation source: 80 cm saprolite under Madrone tree | place: USA:California | collected 2016-06-14 | reverse complement strand
AATCGATTACGGGGCACTCCGCAGTTCAACGAGACGCCACTCCCGGCTGATCAACCGGTATCCGAGAAACAACGTTTCGCGTCGCAATTCGGCGGTTCCGGCCACGACGTAGCGCCGGGTCAGCTCGACAAACCCTTTCCCCGGCTCCACCTCGCGGATCGCCGTCACGTCGAGGCCGCGCTCCTCGGCGGGCCGAAAGTAGCGCCGCAACAGCTCGACGGCCTGAGGCCGCCCCAGGGGCGACGACGGATCGGCGCCAGGGATCTGTAACACGAGGTTCGAGCTCTGGCCGACGAGTGCCTGCGGGTCGTGCGCGGACCATGCCGCCTTGGCACGCGCCGCGGCGTCGGACAGCGTGGCTTGGCCCCGCGCCGGGATCGGCAGCAGCGTCAGTGCGGATAAGAAGAGCCAGGCCGTTCGCATAGGATTGCTTGATACCCCTCAATCGAGCGCTTCGACCAGGCGCTGATACGCGGCGACGGGATCGCGCGCCCCGGTGATCGGACGCCCGACCACGAGATGAGTGGCGCCGCGGCGCACGGCTTCGGCCGGTTCGATCGTCCGAACTTGATCGCCGGCCGCGTCACCCTGGGCGCGAATCCCCGGCACGACGATCCAAGGATCGGGACCCAGCGCCTCACGCAGCAGACCCACCTCCTGCCCCGACGTGACGACGCCGCGCAGCCCCGCCTGCAGCGCCGTCCGCGCGAGCCGCTCGGCCTCGAAGCCGACGTCGGGCACGCCGCGGCCCAACACCCCCTCGAGCTCGGCGGCGTCGTGCGAGGTCAGCACCGTGACACCGACGAGCGCGAGATCGGAGCCCGCTGCGTGGGCCGCGGCGGTCAGCATGGCGCGCCCGCCCAGGCAATGCACCGTCGTCATCGACACACCGAGCTCACGGGCCGCGCCCACGGCGCTCGCCACGATATTCGGAATGTCGTGCCACTTGAGATCGAGAAAGACGCGGATGCCGCGCCGCGTGAATTCCGTGATAAGTGACGGGCCTTCGCGCCCAAACAGCACGGGGCCGATTTTTGCCCACCGCAGACCCGGCAACCGTTCGGCCAGCGCCAACGCCTCGCGCCCGCTGGGCAGATCGAACGCGACGATCAGCTCAGCCACGCGCCAGCTGCCGGGCGATGCGCTCAGGGATTCGCGGATCCGCGAGCGCCGCCGTTCCGATGGCCACGAGCGAGGCACCCGCGGCGAGGTATTCGCGAGCGTCGGCGACGTTGCGAACCCCACCCACCCCGATCACCGGCATGCCCACGAGTTCGTGCACGCGGCGTGTCGCGAGCACACCGATGGGCAAGAGCGCGGGACCACTCAACCCGCCGCTGCCGTTGCCCAGCCGCTTATCAAGGAGACCCGGCATGGTGTTGACGAGCGATACCGCCTCCGCACCTGCATCGCGTGCGACGCGCGCCATGGCCGGGATGTCGGGGAGCACCGGCGACAATTTAACCGTGAGCGGCCGTGTGGACACGTGCCGGCACGCACGCACCAGCTCGGCCAGGCTTGCCGGCTCGGCGCCGAACTCCAGGCCACCGGCCCTGGTGTTGGGACACGACGCATTCACTTCGAACGCCGTGATCGCGGCGAGCGGTGTGAGTCGTTCGATCACCCGCACGTAATCCGCGACCGTCGCGCCGGCGACGTTCACAATGATCCGCGCGCGCGCGAGGCGCTGCGCGAGCCACGGCAGCTCGTGCTCGGCGACGCGGTCGACGCCCGGATTCGCCAATCCCACGGCGTTGAGCATCCCGCCCCGGAACTCGGCGACGCGCAGCGCGGGATGACCCTGCCGTGGCTCAGGCGTGACGGCCTTGGTGACGATCCCGCCGAGCACGTCGAGGTCGAGGACGCGATCCAGCTCGCGGCCGAAGCCCGCGGTGCCAGCAGCAAGGAGGATCGGGTTTTGGAAGGTTGTGCCGAACAGCTCCACCGCGCTCACGGCCGGTCGAACGGCGGGCCGCGCCGGCCCGGAGTCGGAGGCGGGGGTGGCGGGGGGAGGACCTCGGGGCGCGCGCCGGCCGGCACCGGGGCACTGTGGGCGACGTGCATCCCCATCTCCCGCGCGAGGGAATCCTCGGCCGCGACGTAGGCCGCGCTCGGGTCGCCGTAGAACGCTCGAGTATAGGGGGATCCGGCGTAGCGCGCGTCGAGGAGCGCGACGATCGAATCACGGCGGTCGGGCAGCACACTCAACGCGGCGATCAGCGACTTGGGCGCGAACAGCGATGCGGTGTCGTCCGCGGCCGTCTCCAGAAACAGCCGCGCGGCGAGCGCCGGCGCCTGCAACGAATCCCGCGCCAATTCCGCAACACGGAAACGCGCCCCGGGTGTCTCCGCTGCCGCCAGCACCTGTGTGAGCAGATCGACCAGGTGACTGGCCTCCTCGGTTCCGCTCGCGGTGCGCAACAGCCGGCTCAGCTCAGCGTCGATCGGTTTCAAGTCAGCGAGCTGCGCGGCCCGTGTGATGAGGGCCCGCTGTTGGCCGACGAGGGCCCGGCCCGCGGCACCCGGCACGCGGGAGTGATGGAAATGCACGATGGCCGCATCGTAGTCCGACCGCTCCAGGGCGGCCTGCCCGGCGACGAACTCGGCGCGCGAGCGGCGTTCGGCATTCCTGGACGCGAGCGGCCCCGCGAGCGCGGCGTCCGCGCGTGCCACGTCACCGGCGGCGAAGGCGCATGCGGCGTCCGCCAGGTCCATGCGCTCGCGCAGCGCGACATTAGTGACGCTATCGCGCACGCGCACGAGTGGCGTGGCGGCGTCCTGACAGGACCCCGAGTAGGCCAGCCCTTCCGCCTGAAGCACCAACGCCTTCGCGGTTCGCCCTGCCCTGGCTTTCGCCGCGGCCTGCGCCCACTGGACGCGCGCCTCGGAGGTCTGACCGAGCTGCTCGAGGCGACGGGCATCCTTGCACCGCGATTGGTGGCGAAGCCGGTCTCAACCAGGATGGAGGGTCGGCGGGCGGCCGCGAGGACCAGGAAGGGACCCTGCTGCACACCGCGGTCTTCGCCGGGATGGATCGCCGCGACCTTGCCCTGCACCAGCTCCGCCAGGCGCGCCGACTCACGGAGATACTCGTTGAGCTGCAGGTCGTTCAAGATGAATCCCAGCGGTCCGCCGCTTGCCGCGGGGGAGGAGAAGCGGAGCGCATCGTTTTCCATCTGCGCCACCCGCTTCTGATCTTCGGTCTTGGCGTCGGAAACGAAGTAGGTCTCGACCCCATTCACCTGGGTTTGCCGCCGTCCTGCCGGCATCGCATTCACGTGAATGCTCACGAACAGATCGCAATCGGCCCGGCAGAAGAGTGGCCGGCTCGCCAGATCGATCAGCGTATCGGTCGCGCGCGTGAGCACGACATTCAGGCCGCGCCGCACCAGCTCGGCGCCCAACAGTTTGCCGATGCCGAGGGTGATGTCTTTTTCGGTGATCCCGCGCGGCAGCGTGAGCCCCGGGTTCCCGGGATCGATCCCGCCATGCCCCGGATCAACCACGATGGTGTGGGCGAGCCGCAGGCCGGTGAGCGGATTCGGTGTCGGCGCGGCAGAGGTAGGCGGCGGCGCCGGCCGTTCGTCCAAGCGGGCCAGCCCCGGATCCCAACGATACCGGCGCGCCAGGCGCGGGACGTAGTCGGTCAGCCAATGCAAGGGCAGAAACAGCGTATCGCGCGCGATGTAGGGCGCGCCGACGAGCGGGTAGGCGGCACTGTCGCAGCGGAAAAATGGTGACCCCACATCGAAATCGAAGACGCGAGTGCCCAGTGTCACTCGCGCCGCCGAACCATCGAGCGACACGGTCAGCCCGAGCGGCTGGGCCAGCAACACCGCCGCCACGGCCGCCGTCCCCGCTTCGTTCGTCACGGGGACGCTGGCCTGACCGCGTGAAGTAGCGATCAGGACCTGGTGCGGTATCAAGGCTGCCATGAGCAGAGGGAACATCAAGACCTTCTACCCTTCACCACGCGTGCCATCTCCCGCTCGGCGACGCGCCGCTTCAGATCCTCGCGCTTGTCGTGCGCTTTCTTTGCTTTGGCGAGCGCGATCGCGACTTTGGCCAAGCCATCCTTGAAGTAGACTTCGAGCGGAACGACCGTGAGACCCTTCTGCGTCGTCGCGCCGAGCAGTTTGCGAATTTCGCGTTTGTGCAGCAGCAGTTTGCGGGAACGAGCCGGCGGAGGATTGTTGTAGCTGCCGGGTCCGTAGTGCGAAATCGTCATTCCTTCCAGCCAGACTCCCAGGTTTCCAGGAGGTGGTAGTCATGCCGGGCGCGCGGGTTCCTGGCGATTGAGATTTTTTCCACGATGACGTCGGCAAGATACGCATTGACTTGGGGTTATACAACAATCTAGATTGCCGTTCCGCAAAAGTCCCGGCCGAAGTGGTGGAACTGGTAGACGCGCTGGCTTCAGGAGCCAGTGGGCGCAAGCCCGTGGGGGTTCGAGTCCCCCCTTCGGCATTAGTACCGCGGCACCTCTGAGTCCACCTCTCGAGACCACGCGTCGATCCCTCCCGCCAGGCTGCGCACGTTCGGAAATCCCGCTCCTTTGAGAATCTCGCGCGCCTTGAGCGAGCGCTGACCGTGATGACACAGCGTGATGATCTCGCTGTGACCGGGTAGTTCGGACAGGCGACTCGGTAGCTCTCGTAATGGGATGTGGCGGGCTCCTTCGATGCGCGCGATTTGCGCCTCGCGGGGCTCGCGCACGTCGAGCAATACGAGGTCGGGCTTGCGGCCACGCTCGAGCTGCAATGCGGTCGCGCTAATCTCGGCCCCTTCCGCCGTCCCCCCGCCCGCTTCCCCGCCTCCGCAGAAGGCCTCGTAATCGATCAAGGCGGTCACCGTCGGATTCACGCCGCACACCGGGCAGCCGGGATCCTTTTCGAGCGCGAGCTCCCGAAATTGCATCCGGCGACCGTCGAACAGCACGAGGCGACCGATCAGCGTCTCGCCGAACCCGACGATGAGTTTGATCACTTCCAGCGCCTGCAGCGACCCAATGATCCCCGGCAGCACTCCCAGGACGCCGCCCTCCGCGCACGAGGGCACCAGATCGGGCGGCGGCGGCTCCGCGTAGAGACAGCGATAGCACGGACCTTCCGGCGCGGAGAACACCGAGACCTGTCCGTCGAACCGAAAGACCGCCCCGTACACGTTGCGTTTGCCGAGCAGTACGCAAGCATCGTTGACGAGATAGCGGGTCGGGAAATTGTCGGACCCGTCTACGACGATATCGAAGTCTCGCAGAATCTCGAGTGCATTCGCCGAGCTGAGACGTGCGGGAAACGTCTCCACGGCAACGTGGGGGTTGATGTCGCGCAAACGCGCGCGGGCGGAGTCGGTCTTCGGCGTGCCGATGTCCGATGTGCCGTGGAGGATTTGCCGCTGCAGATTGCTGCGATCGACGACGTCAAAGTCGACGAGCCCGATCGTTCCTACGCCCGCCGCCGCCAGATACAGCGCCGCCGGAGATCCCAGCCCCCCCGCGCCGACCAACATCACGCGGGCATCCTTGAGCTTCGCTTGACCGTCGAGACCGACATCAGGAAGGATGAGGTGCCGCGAGTAGCGCAGCAGCTCCTCATGCGACAGCGGGATCAAGTTCCGAATGCTACCCCGGCGATCTGGTACACCTGTGGCTCGGCATGCAGCAGGTCGGCGAGGGATACGCCGGCGAGCACCTCGTTGATGCGGCGCTCGAGCAGGCGCCAGACGGGACGAATGCTGCAGGCGGTCGCCGGATCGCAGCGCTCCTCGTCCACACGGTGCAGATCGCAGTTCACCTCGAACGTCACGTGCTCCGATGCCTCGATGACGTCCTTCACGCTGACAGCCTGGGCCGGGCGCGCCAGCAGATAGCCGCCGCGGGCGCCTCGCACGGACTCCACCAGGCCGGCCCGGCGCAGCCGCAAGAGGATCTGTTCGACGTAGTCATGCGGGAGGCGTTCTTGCTCCGATAATTCGCGGGCGGCAACGGGCCCTTCGCCCGCGCGCCTGGCCAGATGGATCGAAACGATCAGACCGTATTCCGCCCAGGTTGTAACGCGCATGGAAGCAATATGCGAGAGACGTTGTCGGGATTCAATGGCTCGTCTGATGCTCCAGCCGTGGGCTCAGGCTGGCACCCACCTGGACGATGAACGCGTTGCGGTTGTTCGGATCATTGTGCTGCATCCACAAGAGGCGCGCGTTGACGTTCGTCATCAGGGTCCGGCCACTAAAGATGTCGGCACCGAGACCGCCGTGCGCACCCTGGGCAACCTCGCAATCATCGCCGATCTGCGGGAAGCCCGCGAGCAACAGACCCAGCTCCGCGTAAACGCGTCCCCGGGCCGGATGCAGCGATGGGAGTGCCGCGCAGCAATTGGGTTTTCTTGTTCTCACTCCCGAACGCGAACGACACGTTGGCACGCCCTTCGAGGGCCTTGATCGCGCTGTTCGGGACTTGAAAGAACCGTCCTTCGACGAGGGCGGCGGCCTGCGGCCCAAGACTGACGCGCACGCCCAGACCGAAGCCCAAGCCGAGCTCGTTCGTCGTCTGGGCGGATGTGTTGCAGCCCAGCAGCGCGAGCGTGGGATCCTGGTCGAGGACGCGCGCCAACCCGACGGCGCTCGACGCGAAGGGCGCGACCCCTTTCGCCCCGACGGGATAGTAGTTCGACTCGAGCCCGACAAAGGTCATCTGCCGGACACAGCTGTTGCTCGAGAGATCGCCGTAGCGCGACACGCCCAGGCCGACCTCGCCGTCGTCCCCGGAGAGAAACGCCAGACTCCCGCCAACCGAAGGAAAGGACTGACTGCCGCCGGAGCCGTCTTCGATCGAGATGGAAGAAACGGTGGGACCGATACGCGCGCGGCGTTGCGCCGCGGCACGGCCGGCAAGCACGAGCGCGATGAGAACCGCCGAGAGGGTTCGCATCGAGCAACGTCTACCCCGTCGCGCTCGTGCCTGCCGTGACACGGCTCACTTCATGAGCAATCCGACTACGATACCTGCCGCATTCATGCGAATGAGCCACGCCCAGCAGGTGGCCATCTGGAGCGCCCTCGCTTTCACATACCAGACACCGCTGCCGACCATCGCCAGAAAAATCGTCGGCAGCCACAACACCGTCGCGAACTCCATCCCCGCGAGCGGACCGCCACGCTGCACCCACAATGCGCCGCGGAACCGCCCGTAGAACCAGGCCAGCAGCAGGCCAAACGCCAGCGCCAGCACAGCGGATTTCGCAAGGGCGGGCCCCATGAACCGCTTCATCTCCTCAGGCGACATCTGCATGCCGAACGCTTCCATCCCCGTGTTGAAGACCTTGCTCCACACGACCCAATCGGCGAGATACGCGACGACGCCTGCGATGAGTCCGGCAACGATCCAGCTGTTCATGTGCGCATCTCCGCTGTGAGAGTTATTTGCGCTCGCCGGGCACACCCAGTTCCGTCATCGCCCGCAAATCCAGGACTGCGTCGAGCTCCTTCCCTTTCAAGATCCCTTTCTCGATCACGAGCTGACGGACGGTGACGTTCTTCGCCACCGCCTCTTTCGCCAGCTTCGCGGCGTCGGCGTAGCCGATCATCGGCGCCAGCGCGGTCACCAGCGCCGGACTGCGCTCGAGCCAGTGCGCGGCCTGCGCCGCATCGGCCTCGATCCCCTCGACGCATCGATCCGCCAGGACGCGCGACGCGCTCGTGAGGATGCTCATGGAGAACAACAGATTGTGCGCGATGACGGGCATCATCACGTTCAACTCGAGCTGTCCCGCCTCCGCCGCGGCAGTCACGGTCACGTCGTTCCCGATCACCTGGAAGCAGACTTGATTGACCATTTCCGCGATCGATGGGTTGACCTTGCCGGGCATGATGCTCGAGCCCGGTTGCACGGCGGGCAGCACGATCTCCGCCAACCCGGTACGCGGCCCCGACGCCAGCAACCGCAGGTCGCTCGCGATCTTTCCCAGATCCACCGCGTAAGTGCGCACCGCACCGGAAAACGCCGCCGCGTCACCCATCGATTGCATCAACTGCACGCGGTCCTTCCCTTCGCGCAGCTCGAGCCCCGTTATCGCGCGCAGGTGTTTGACCATCAGCGCGGGATATTGGGGCTCGGCGTTGAGCCCCGTGCCTACGGCGGTGCCGCCGATGCCCAGATCGCGCAGCTCGTCGGCGGCGCGCACGATCCGGTCGCGGCTGCGCTCGACGGTGTGCCCGAATGCGGCGAATTCCTGACCGAGCCGGATCGGCGTCGCATCCTGCAGATGGGTGCGGCCCGACTTCACGATCCCATCGAACGCTGTGCCTTTGGCGCTGAACGCGCGCGCGAGGCGGCTCAATGACTCCGTCAGCGCCGCGAGCTGCGCCAGGGCGGCCAGCCGGATCGCCGTAGGGATCACGTCATTGGTGGACTGCGCCATGTTGACGTGGTCGTTGGGATGGACCGGCTTGTAGTCGCCTCGTCTGGCGCCCAGCAGCTCGTTCGCGCGGTTCGCGAGCACCTCGTTGCAATTCATATTATGCGAGGTGCCGGCGCCGGCCTGATAGGGATCGACGACGAAGTGTTCGCGATGGCCGCCGGCCAGGACTTCGTCGGCCGCTGTGACGATTGCGTCAGCGAGTTTCGCCCCCAGCCGGCCGGTTTCCCGATGCGTGAGGGCGGCGGCTTTCTTGATGCGGATCACAGCGTCGACGAAGGTGGGGAGCGGGCGGAGACCGGAGATCGGGAAGTTCTGCCGGGCGCGTTCGGTCTGTATGCCCCAGAGCGCCTCGGCCGGCACCGGCATCGCTCCCAGGGGATCACGTTCCATACGCGTCTGATTCACCGCTTCCACCATCCCGTTAGTCTCGAGCCAAGAATCGCCCATAGAATCGGTCCTCGCTAGCGCCGCCGGAACCAGCCGACGGTGAACAGATCTTTCGCGGCGGCAGCGCCGTGCGTCCGGACCAGCAAGTACACGCCAAGCACCGTCAACAGAATCGTCGTGTAGAAGCGCCACCGCAACAGCATCATCACCTGATGGCCGGGGCCGAAGTCGCCCGCGAACCCCGATAGAAATGCGACTTCAATGCCTCCGCCGCCCGACGGGAGCGGCACGATGAGCGGCGCGTGCAGCAGCGCGAGCGAGCCGAAGAACATCACACTGAAGGGCGGCGCGCTGGGATTCCCCCACACGAGCGCCGGCAACACCAGGGCCCGCGCGGCGAGGCTGACGACGGTGAGCAACGCGCCCACCAGCAGGACCCACCACGGCGCGCGCCGCACGTGCGCCAGGGCGACACGCCATTGGCGCCGCACCCGGTGCCGGATCGCGCCCGGCCGTACCAGCCGCTGTAGCGCCCAAATGACCAGCAGCGCGACGAGCACGATGAGCTCGAGACCCAACAGGTCGCGCGCCAGGCTGTGCGTCAGGAAGCGATCCGCCGCCGCGCTCCAATCGGGCACGTAGTACGCTGCGAGCGCGATCGCCACGATCCCGAACACTGGCCACTCGGCCGCCACCTCCACGCCCAGGGCGACCAAGGCCGTGACAACGCGTAGCCCGGACCACGTCATGCCGAGGAAGCGCGCCGGCTCCCCACCGAGACGGTTGGGCGTGAAGGTGGATGCCGCTTCGCCGTACAGGTTCAAGCGGAGGGCATCACGAAACGTGAGCCGCCCGCCGGCTGCCCAGCTGGCGAGCTGAATGCGCCACGCACGCGCCGCGCAATCAATCCCGACGAGCAGGATTGCGAGGACGTGATTCAATCGGAGCAGTCGCCGAGGGGATACAAGAATCCGCAATTGGGACACGGATTCTTACACCCCCAGGGCTTCGGCTGGACCTCGTTCCCGCAGCGCATGCAGCGCGGCGGGGACCGAGGGGCAGGCTTAGCCGATCCGGGAGGCGCCGGTGAGGAATGGATTGGTTCGGCGCTCCCGTCCGATGGTCGTTTCGGGTCCATGTCCACTGTAGAGGATGGTGTCATCGGAAAGCGGGAGCAACTCGCGTTCGATGCTCGCAATCAGGGTCTCGTAGTCGCCGCCGGGCAAGTCGGTCCGGCCAATCGAGCCGGCGAAGAGCACATCCCCGCCGAGCGCGACCCCCTGGGCAACAAAGCACACACTCCCAGGGGAATGGCCAGGCGCATGCCTGACCTCAAAGCTGAGGTTGCCCACCGGCAATCGCATGCCGTGGGACAGCTCCTGATCGGGCGCGGGCAGCCGGCCCGGAGGCGGAAGACCGAACCAGGCCGCCTGCTCCGGAACGGCGTCATACAGCGGCCGGTCGGCCGGATGCAGCCACACCCCTGCCCCCGTCTCGGCCGCGATGGTCGGCACGCCGAGGACGTGATCGAGATGCGCGTGTGTCAGCCAGATGCCGACAGGGCGTGCGCCGGTCTCCTGCACCTTGTGGAGAATGAGGCCGGCCTCTTCGCCCGGATCCACAATAGCGCACGCCTCCGCCTCCTCGTCGACGACGAGATAGCAGTTCTCGGCGAACATGCCATTAGGAATCTGGACGATCTTCACTTCTTGGCCTTGCCCTTACCGTCGCCCCGCTGTTCGCGCAGCGACTTGAGGTACTTCTCGACCGCGATCGCCGCGGTCGTGGCGTCGCCAACCGCCGTGGTGATCTGCCGGGTCACCTGGCTGCGCACGTCCCCCGCGGCGAAGAGTCCCGCCATCGACGTCATCATGCGATTGTCGGTGATCAGATAGCCGCCCGCGTCATGGTCCACGTGCCCTTCGACCAGCTGCGTGTTGGGCTTGAACCCCGCGAAGATGAACACACCGCCGACATCCAGATTCGACTTCGTTCCGGTGGTCGTATTCTCGAGGACGGCGTGGGTCACGCCTTTTTCGTTGCCGACGATCTCCGGCACGACCGTATTGCGGATCACCTCGATCTTCGGGTTCGCGAACGCCCGGTCTTGCAGGAGCGCCGATGCCCGGAACTCCTCGCGGCGGTGCACCAGGTGCACCTTACTCGCGTACCGCGTCAGATAGTCGGCTTCCTCGACGGCGGCATCACCACCCCCGACGACCGCGAGGCGCTCTCCCTTGAAGAACGCGCCGTCGCATACCGCGCAATACGACACGCCTTTTCCGGCAAACTCTTTTTCACCCGGCACGCCAAGTTTGACGGGCGTGCCGCCCGCCGTGAGGATCACCGCCTGGCTGCGGTAGGTGTTGCCACGCGCCGTCTGGACGTCGAACCAGCCGCCCGAATCCTTGGTGATTCGCTCGACCGTGTCGGTCACGATCTCGGCACCGAACTTCTTCGCGTGCTCGGTCATCTTCTGCGCGAGCTCCCAGCCCTTGATGCTCTCGAAGCCGATGTAGTCTTCGATGAGATCGGTGTTGAGGAGTTCGCCGCCGGGGGCGCCGCGCTCGATCGTGACCGCGGTGAGCATGCCGCGGCCGGCATAGAGCGCGGCACACAAACCCGCCGGGCCGGCGCCCACGATGACCACGTCGTAGCGGAGTGCGGTGCGATCAGTCATGCGTCTCTGAATTCCAGTCGCGGAGGATCACCCTCCCCCGCTAGGGCGCGCGCCAACTGCGCGCGAAATTGAACAGTTTCGAACTCGATCTCGGGTTGCTGCGGCCCGGCCAGCTTCTCGAGCGCCGCCGCCCCAACAACGACGGTGCCGTGGCGGTTCCTGCGCGCGCGATGCAGCAGGGCGGCGGCCGACTGAATGAAGCCCTGCCACACCCGGGCCTCTTCTTCCTTAATAATAGAACGCCAGACTGTTTCCAACGCTTCGTGCGCGAGCCAAAACTCGCCGCTGTTAAATAGCTCCCGGGCGTGCTCGAGGTAGCGGTGTCGCTCATCGGGAGCCATCGGCCGTCTGCCGTCAGCCATCGGTGGTCCGCAGACGGCTGATGGCCGACGGCTGATGGCCAATGCGCAGCAGGTTCAGTGCCCCATGACAGCTCGAAATCGTCCCAACCAAGATTTCCGCGGGAGCATTCGTCGATCCCGCCTCCTGCACCATGCGGTCGCCCGCGCGGACCGCGTCCGCGGCAAACATGCCGACGCCGAAAACTTGGTGCTGGCACACGAACAACGCCGGGCCGCTGACCGGACGGCCGCCCGCCCTCAGGTGCTCCGCGAGCTGGCGGACCGCTTCCGCCATCTCCCAGGTGCGCGGCGCCCCAATGGCGGGACAGAGCGCAGGCTCGATGCAGTGCGTTGGACAAATCCAGTCGGCAAAGGAGACGTAGCGAGTGTCATCCGCACCAGGCCGATCGTAGGGCGTCGGGAAGTCCCCCGGGACCGGCTCGACGGAGGCCGTCCGGTTCGGCCAGCGCGCGCGCGCCCGCCGGAGGACCCATTCGAACATGAGGTGCGGCATGTGGGGCGAGGGGACGATGTGGTCGTCGCGCGCGTCGTGCGCTCGTGGTGCGTGGGCAAGCCAATCGTCGAAGAATGCCGACCACTCTTGCCGCACGAATTGTCGGTCGCCCGCCTCGCCGAGCTCTCGCCGTGCCTGGCAGTCGGGATTGCGATCGACGACGATGACGGTCCTGTAATCGGCCTTACCGCGCGCTTTGGCCTTGGCGAGCTGAGACGCATAGAACGTCCCGTAGCATCCGCCGCCGACCACAACCACGTCCCTCAGCGGAGGAGCCTCCCGCCATCGATCACCAGGATCGTACCGGTCGCGTAGTCGGTGCCCGCGAGGAGAAATCGCACCGCCGCGACGACATCGGCGGGCGAGCCGATGCGTCCGAGCGGCGTGGTCTCGCGAATGCGCTCGCGGGACTGCGTGTCCCAATCCTCGGGCAACAGGACCGCGCCGGGTGCGATCGCATTGACCGCGATATCGGGCGCGAGCGCGCGGGCCAGCGCCTTGGTCAGCATCACGACCCCGGCTTTGCTGACACAGTGCGGGACGTAGGCGGGCCACGGTTCCAGACCCGCCAGGTCGGCGATGTTGACGATCTTCCCCTGCGCACGGCGCAGATGCGGGATGGCGCCCTGCGACACGAAAAACGGCGCCCGGAGATTCACGTCGAGGGTGGCGGCCCAGCTCTCCGGGGTCACGGTGTCGACTGGCTGGCGCACCATGATCGCGGCGGAATTGATGACGATGTCGAGGCGCTTGAGCGCGCGGGCGGCCTGATCCGCCAGCCCGCGCGCCGCCGCGGCATCGCGGAGATCGGCCGGCACGAGCTCGGCGCGCCGGCCCGCGCCGCGCACCGCCCGCGCGGTCTCCTCGGCGCCGCTCGCCGAGCCGTGATAGTGAATCGCCACGTCGCAGCCCGACTGCGCCAGCCCGATCGCGATTGCCTGACCGATCCGTTTCCCGGCTCCCGTGACCAGCGCGGCGGCGCCCTCGAGCTGCACTAGTACGCCTTGCCCGTGATGGGCACGATTTGACCGGTGATGGCGCTGGACTCGTCGCCGGCGAGGAACAGGACCGTATTCACGACCTCGTCGAGCTCGACCAGCGGCACCTTGGGATCGGCCATGGTGGTCACATTGTCGGCGGTCCGGACGGTCGCCGGCGCGACGGCGTTGACGCGGATGTTGGCGTCGCGATACTCGCGCGCCAGCTCACGCGTGAGACCGGCGACCGCCGACTTCGCGGCGCTGTAGGCCGACATATGCATCAGCGACCGGACGACCGCGATGGACGCGAAATTGACGATCGCGCCGCCGCCACGTGCCAACAGGAGCGGCACCGCCGCCTGGCACATGTAGAACGCGGTCTTGAAGTTGACGGCCAGCTCGCGATCGAGCATCTCGGGCTTTACTTCCGTGAAGGGCCCGTAGCTGAAGAACCCGCCGGCCACATTCACCACGATATCGAGACCGCCGAACTGCGCCTGCGCCGCGGCCGTCGCGGCGCGAGCCGCCTCGGGCTGCGTCAGGTCGCCGGCGGAGGCCTTGGCGGCGATCCCTTCGGCTCCGAATTCCTTGACGCGGTCGGCGAGCCCGACGGCGTTGACGTCGGCGAGCAGCAGCTTCGCGCCGGCGCGGCCGAGACCGCGGGCCACCGCGTGACCGATCTGGCCGACGCGACCGACGCCGGTGACGAGCACGACCTTGCCGCGCAGGTCAGCCGGCACGAACGATATCGTCCACGGGAGGGGCGCCCCGCTGCGCGAAGCGCACGGTGCCGTCGCGGCCGATCACGTACACCGTCCGCTGGATCCCCTTGCCGTCGTCCTTGAGGGCATGGTACGCCCCCGCGATCGCGCGCTCGGAATCCGACAGCAGCGGGAAGTTGAAGTGAAACTTCTCGACGTAGCTGCGATGACTCTCCACGCTCGCGGGGTTCACGCCCAGCGGCTGCATCTTGGCTGATTGGAACTTGGCGATCTCATCGCGCACGGCGGAGAGTTGGCGGTTTCAGCCCGGCGTGTTGTTGCCGGGATAGAAGACCAGCGCCACCGAACCGTGCTTCAGGAGATCGGCCAACGCGTAGGTGCGGCCGTCCGAGGCTGCAGCCGTGAACCCAGGGGCTTTACTGCCGATCGGAAGCGGCTCGCTCATCGCGTTTCCTCGTTGTGAGCTCGAGACGACGCTCGAGCTGTTCCAGCCAGGTGTCGGGGACGCGCATGCCGCCGAGAGGCGCATGCGACTCGCCGTACTCACTCTCGCCGTGCCAATCCGAGCCCCCGGTGATGCCGAGGCCCAGGCGCTCGGCGATGCGCAGGAGCCGCTGCTCGACGCCGGGTGCGTGGCTGGGATGGCGCACCTCGACACAATCGAGTCCCTGATCCTGAAAGATGCGCAGCTGTGCTTCAGTGCCGTGATCACCCAGATGCGCGGCGACGGTCAGCCCGCCGACCTTGTGGACGAGCGCGGTGAGCTCGCCCAGCTTGGGAAGCGGCTTCTCGACATAGGCGGCCCGACCCCGCCCCAAGTACCGGCGGAACGCGTCGCTCACCGTGTCGCACGCCCCGCAATCGACCAGCGCGCGCGCCACGTGCGGCCGGCCCAGCGCCCCGCCGTCGCCGCCGAGGAGCTGGGCCTGGACGTCTTCCAGATCGATCGCGACCCCGAGGCCTTGCAGCTTAGCGATGATCTGCTCGCCACGCCGGCGCCGCGCGGCGCGGGTGTCGCGCAGGAACGTCTGCAGACCCTCGTGCTCGAGCGGCAGGAACAGCGCCAGGACATGCAGCTCGCCCCAGGGCGCGCGCACGCTGAACTCGCATCCTGGAATGACGCGGACGCCCAGCGTGGCGCCTTCACGCGCGGCCTCCGCCACGCCGTCCGTGGTGTCGTGATCGGTGAGCGCGAACGCCGCGAGGTCTACCTCATGCGCCCGGCGAGCGACCTCGACCGGCTCACACTCGCCATCGGAGGCCGTCGAATGACAGTGCAGATCAATGTGCGGCGTAATCGGCCTCGGGCGCGGTCCACGCCGGCTGCGACTGGCGGAACAGCTCGAGCAGCTCGCGCTCGGACAGCTCCGCAAAGGCGCGGTCGGGCGAGCGGGCCCCGACCGGCGAGAAGTGCGTGACGCGGCGGCGGCGCTGCGGTCCCGTGCCGTGCTCGAAGATGAGACCGAACTGATCGCGGCCATAGACGGTGACGCGGCCGGACGGATAGACCTCCCACCGATCGCTTTCCACTGTCAGCGTGCGTCGGGCCATCGTCGCTCCTCCCCTATGCCTGCGACGTGGTCGCGACGGGGACCTCACTCCACAGCTCCCACGCATCGGGCGCGTACGTCGCCAGTGCCTGGAGCCGCTTCTCCAGCTTGATCTCTTCGGGCAGCCGCGACGCCTGCGCGCGATGCGACATCTCCGTCGGGCTCTCGGAGAATTCGATGAACAGCCGCGGATCTTTGGCGTTCCGGAACAGCCAGATCCGCTGGCCGCGCGCTTCGGCGAACTGGCTCAGCTCGCGCAGCGTGTTGACGTACTCCGTCTCATTCTGCGTGGGCACGCGCACGCGCGCGGCGGTAAGGACCTTGGGCATCTTCACACCGCTCCCTCGGGAAACTCCTGCAACAGCTGCTTGACGTCGGCGAGGAACTTGTCGGCGTCGGCGCCGTCGACGACGCGATGATCGTAGGACATCGTGAGCATCCCGATCGTGCGGATCGCGATGGAGTCGGTGCCGTCGGCGGCGGTCACGACTTTCGGACGCTTCTCGATCGCCCCGACGCCCAGAATTGCGACCTGGGGCTGATTGATGATCGGAATACCGGCGAACGGCCCGAAACCGCCCGGATTCGTGATCGTGAAGGTACCGCGCTGAATGTCGTCGGGCGACAGCTTCTTGGTGCGGGCGCGCTCGCCCAGATCGTTGATCGCGCGCGCGATGCCGATCAGCGACAGCTCGTCGGCGTGCTTGATGACTGGTACGATGAGGCCCCAATCGAGGGCCACGGCGATGCCGATGTTGACGTCAGCCCGGTAGATCGTGCTGTCGGCCGAGACCGCGGCATTGACCACCGGGTGTTTGCGGAGATTCTCCGCGCACGCCTTCGCGATAAAGGCGAGGAACGTGAGGTTCACGCCCCGCTCGGCATAGCTCTGCTTCGCCTTACCGCGCAACTGCGCCACGCGCATGAAGTCCACCTCGAAGAAGCTCGCGACGTGCGCCGAGACGCGCCGTGACATCACCATGTGATCGGCGGTGATCTTCCGAATCTTGGACCACGGCTCCACGCGGTCGCCCGGCCACGGCTCGACGGCAGGGTGCTCGATCGCCCCGAGAGCGGGGAGTCGGGAGTAGGGAGTCGCCGGCGCTGCGGCGGGAGCACGCTCGATGTAGCCGAGGATGTCCTGCTTCGTCACGCGCCCCGCGTAGCCGCTGCCTGGGATCCGCGAGATATCGACGCTGTGCTCCGCAGCGATCTTGCGAACGAGTGGCGTCGACTTGGTGCGGAGACGTTGCTCGGCCGTCTGGACGCCGCCATCACCGTCGGCCGGACGGCCGGACGGCCGGACCGCCGGCGCCGGCTGCGCGGGCGACGGGGGCGGCGGCGCGGCCTGCGGCGCTTCGGCTGCGGCCTTCGGGAGCGCCGGTTTCGCGGGTGCGGGCACGGCTGCCGACGCGTCGGTTTCCAAAATCGCGACGAGCGTTTGCACCGGCACCGTTTGGCCTTCCTGTACGTTGATCTCCGCTAAAACACCGGCCGCCGGCGCGGGGATTTCGGCGTCGACCTTGTCGGTCGAGATCTCGAACAGCGGCTCGTCCCGCTTCACGGGGTCGCCGATCTTCTTGAGCCATTTGCTCAAGGTGCCTTCGGCGATGGATTCGCCCATCTGGGGCATCAGGACGTCTACGCGGGCCATTGGATCTCCGTCAGTACGCCGCCAACCAGCGAGCGGCCTTTACGATGTCTTCCGTTTGCGGCAGCACAAAATCTTCCAGCGTCGGCGCGTACGGCAACGGCACGTCGTGCGCGGTCACGCGCATGATCGGTCCGTCGAGCCACTCGAACGCCCGCTCATTGATCCGCGCGGCGATCTCCCCCGCGATCCCACCGGTCCGCGTGTCTTCGTGTACGATCAGCACTTTGTTCGTCTTCTTCACCGTCGCCACGATCGCGGCATCATCCATCGGCAGCAAGGTGCGCAGGTCCAGGACCTCGACCGACACGCCGTCCGCCTTTTCGAGCTGCTCGGCCGCCTCGAGCGATTTCCAGAGCGTCGCGCCATAGCTGATGATCGAAAGATGCTTTCCTTCGCGGGCGATGCGCGCCTCGCCAATGGGCGTGAGAATCTCTTCGCCCTCCGGCAGCTGCTCCTTGATCCGGCGGTACAACCATTTGTGCTCGAGGTAGAGCACGGGATCCTCATCGCGAATCGACGCCTTGATGAGCCCTTTCGCATCGCGCGCGGTCGCCGGATACACGATCTTGAGGCCGGGCGTATGCAAAAAGGCCGCCTCGGGATTCTGCGAGTGGAACGGACCGCCGCGCACATACCCGCCGCAGGGGCCGCGCACCACCAGCGGCGTCGACAAACCCGCGCGGTAGCGCGCGGTTGCGACGTAATTCGTGAGCATGTCGTAGGCGCACGAGATGAAGTCGATGAACTGCATCTCCGCCACGGGGCGCAGCCCCATATGCGCCGCGCCGGCCGCCGCTCCGACAATCGCCGCCTCCGAGATCGGCGTGTCGATGACGCGCGACGCGCCGAACCGCTTGCTGAACCCGTCCGTGACCTTGAAGGCGCCGCCGTACAGACCGACATCTTCCCCGAGGATGAAGACGCGCTCGTCGCGCTCCATCTCCTCCCATAAGCCCTGGCGCAACGCCTCGAGAAAGGTGACTTCGGCCATCACAGCGCCTTGAACCAGAGCTTGTCGGCCGCAGCGGGCTCGACATAGACACCCGGCAGCGCGCTCTCGGCGGGCGGCAGCGGCTCATCCACGCACGCGTCCGTCGCCTGGTCGACTTCGACTCGCACCCGATCGTCGATGTCCTTCAAGTCGCCTTCGGCGACCATGTCGGCGGACAGCAGCCGCTGCGTGTAGCGATCGACGGGATCGTTTTCGCTCCCCCACTTCTCGAGATCGGCTTTCGGCACGTAGTGCTGGTCGTCGTGCTCGGCGTGACCTTTGCGACGGTACGTCTTCACCTCGATGAAATGCACGCCGTTGCCGCGGCGGGCGCGCTCGACCGCAAACCGCGTCGCTTCGTAGACCGCGAATACATCGTTCCCGTCCACCGTGACCGCCTGCACGCCATACCCCTTCGCCTTCTCCGCCAGGTCTTGCACGGCGAATTGCTTGTCGGGCGGCGTCGAGTACGCCCAGTGGTTGTACTCGCCGATCACGACGAGCGGCAGCCGCTGTACGGCCGCGAGGTTCAGGCCTTCGTGAAACGTCCCGGTCGATGTCCCGCCGTCGCCGATATACACGAGGCCGACGCGTGGCTCGCCGCGCAGCTTGAAGGTCAACGCGATACCCGCCATCACGGGGATCATGTCGCCCAAATGCGAGATCTGACCCAGATAGCCCTTCTCGA
>WNFT01001632.1_pt1 | contig 18924 bp, 14 predicted proteins | sample 5400191 | NCBI WGS metagenome assembly WNFT01 (sample SAMN13153359, study PRJNA577476) | soil metagenome | isolation source: 80 cm saprolite under Madrone tree | place: USA:California | collected 2016-06-14 | reverse complement strand
CCCACCAAGGCACTCCGCCAAAGGCGGCGGCGGAGAAGAAACTTCCCAGCGTGTTTTGGATCTATGTCGGCGCGGCGGGACTGCTGGCTCTGGGCTTTGTCGATTTCCCCTTACTCGCCTTTCACTTCCAGAAGAATTCATTGGCCCAGCCGCAGGTCATTCCGTTACTGTACGCCGGCGCGATGGGCGTGAATGGCTTGACCGCGCTCGTGTTTGGACGTCTCTTCGATCGGTATGGGATTCAAATTATCGTCGTCGGCATCCTAATTTCGCTGTTGGCTTTGCCGTTTGGTTTTCTCGGCGGACCAGCGGGAGTTTATGTAAGCGTCGCCTGCTGGGCCACTGGGATGGGCGCGCAAGACGCCACGTTGCGTTCGGGAATCTCACAAGTTGTCTCAATGAATAAGCGAGGCACGGCGTTCGGGGCCTTCAACGGCGCTTATGGCGTGCTTTGGTTTCTGGGAAGCGTCACGATGGGCTTGCTGTACGATCATTCGTTGATCGCGTTAGTGATTTTTGGGATGGTAGTGCAACTGATCGCGGCCGCAATGTTCTTCTGGTTGGGTGGGCCTCTGGCTGAGGCCAAACAAAGTTAGGAGAGAAGTTTGACCGCGTGCTCGATTAACGCGTGCACGGTAATCAGGACGTGCGGACTGTTGGCTACCACGGCGCCGAAAATAATAACGAGAGCAAACGATAGCGCCAACGATATTCTTATCATCGTGTTCTGATGAACTCGCGCTCCGGAACCGTCTGAGGCTATCTCGACCAGGCGCCGCACGCGGGCTTTAACGCCACGAGTTTCCTCGCCACCCACCAGAAATGCCGCGATCGGCATGACGGCGCGCGATCCTACGGGAATCATCTTGGCTATCTTGATCAAAGCTGCGGCGAGATTAAGCGCCGTGTCGCCATTCTGTTGGGCTGCATGCTCGTCGGCCGCGGATTCAGCCGCCTCGGCCCACGCGCGATCAAGTGAACGGCCACAAGGAACGATCATCAGCAAGTCGCGGCACATCCGCAGCAGCAAACGCTTGAAGTTGTCGCGAGCGGCAAGATGACCGCATTCGTGCGCAATCGCCGCCGCCAACTCTTCCTGGGTGAGCGATTGCATCACGCGTTCCGCGATGAACAAGCGTGGCCTCATCGCGCCGACGACGGCAATAATCGGAAACGCATGAGGCATGCGAAAAGCCGGGATGTCGATTCCGTCGAGTTTTATTCTATGCGCGATTACCAGCCACTCTCGCAACAACGAATGCGTTGCCCACCACGACCGGGCGCACCGCCAAAGCGCTAACACGACGCCGAGCCCGGACACCAACGCGAGTGACGCGAGTTTCTTGCTCACAACTTCAGGCGTTGAATACGGCTCATAATTTAGATAAGACGGAACCAGGAAGAGCGACACGGCAATCAACGCGAGCACCGGTGGGCTAACGCGCATGGCGAAAAGAACGTCAACGTGCGAGCGTGGCGACCAGCTTGGAGCGAACCGTTCCAGTGAGCGCCAAATGGCCGCGGTCGCCAACGACGCCAACGCATTTATCGTGAGCAATGCGGCCAGAACCAGGCAGATTCCCAACAGTTCGTACATAAATTAATCGGCCTTGCGGCGCAGTTCGCGTTTCTTTTCCTTTACCAACCGGTCGAGCTCGTCGAGCAACTGTCGATCGCGCTCGCTGACAGTATCAACAATGCAAGCCAGCACCGGTTGGATTCCCTCGGCGCCGCCGCCTAGCAGTCCATCGATCACGTCTTCGCGAATGCCGTGCTCGAATTCTTCGCGCGAAACCGACGGCGAATAAAAGAACGCGCGCCCGTCTTTGCGTCGATCGAGCAGCCGTTTTTTGTAAAGGCGATCGAGCGTGGTCATGAGCGTCGTGTAGGCGATTCTTTCTTCAAACGCGACGTAGATATCGCGCACACTAACTTCGCTGCGCCGCCAAGTCTCATCGAGAACTTGTCGCTCGAGTTTGCCCAGCGCCAGCGATGCAACTTCGCGCGGCCGGCGAAATCCACGGAGAAGAAATCGAGGAGCTTTCATTGCGGGAAGCATTGTCGAATAGCCGCCTGACAAGTGTCAAATCAGTCTGCTAAAGTCTTGAGTCTCCTGCCGGGACACCTTTGCTATGGGACACCCTTGCTATTGACAGAAACATTAGCCTGGAGTACCTTCCGCGTATCGTTAATGTCCTCGTTCACGTGCGACTCCTCGCAAGCCTCACGTCAACGAAAAACCTAAATTTGAAGCTCACTGAACGCAGTCTGTCTTCCATTAGCAAAGGAGAAACCCATGGCTCAACAGAGCAAAATCCAACACGTAGTGATCATCGTCAAAGAGAACCATTCCTTTGACAATTATTTTGGGACCTTTCCTGGCGCTAATGGCGAAACGGTGCCGCACGCGCCCAATCCGCCGAACGACGATCCGAATCACCGTCATGAAGCATGGATGAAGCGCGACACGGACACGGTGCATAAGATTCAGTATAAAGAGACTGACATCTCCGGCTATTTCAAACTGGCGAAAAAATTCACGTTATGCGACAACTACTTTTCCGAAGTTGCCGGTCCATCCACTCCTAATCACCTGATGCTAATAGCCGCGGCTGCGCCGATCATCAACAACCCGGCCCATCACTATCGGCCCACGCCAACCGACGCGTATGATTTGCCTTCGCTGCCGGCCAGTCTGGAAAAGAAAGGTCTGACATGGGGTAACTACGGCGGCTATCCCTTTCAATATATCAAGGCGTTGAAAAACCATCCCGGCACTCGGCCCACTGATGAGTTTATTCCCGATGCCACCAATGGGCACTTGCCTGCCGTTTCCTGGTTATATGCCGAAGGAACGCCATCACTCAGCGAACATCCCAAGCAGAACGTGACTTTGGGAATGCAATGGACCATCGATCAGATCAAGGCAATTGGCGCGGGACCGCATTGGAACAGCGTCGCAATCTTTGTGACTTGGGATGACTGGGGCGGGTGGTTCGATCATGTGAAGCCGCAGGTGGTTGAAAAATGGGATCCAAAAATGGCGCAGAGAACGCAGGATGCGTTTCCGCAATTTAAAGGCGACCCCTTCCGCTATGGATCACGTGTTCCTTGCCTGGTCGTTAGTCCGTATGCGAAGCAAGGATATATCTCGCAGGTCTTGCATTCGCACATAAGCTTGGTGCGGTTTTGTGAAGACGTTTTCACACTGCCGCCCCTGAACAAACGAGATGCCGCAGCGGACGGCATGGCTGACTGTTTTGATTTTACTCAGGCGCCGAAGCCTTTTCCGAAGCTTTAGGCTCGTAGAATTTTGAGGAGAAGCCAGATCGCGCGATGATCTCGAAAGTTTTCAGTCCGCGAACTCTACCTTTACTGCATGTGGAATGATGCCGGCTGGTGATCTTCACTGAGCAACCGGGGCGCACCTTCGCGGCCGCAATCGGCGTAATCAAGCGTGAGGTTCGTTCACCCGCATCGCGATGACCGGTCCGCCAGCGGATCCATATCGCGCCGAACTGCATCGCGTCTTGCAAAGCATCTTCGCGATTATCGAGCGCGTATTGAAATGCTCTCTTTCAGCAACCTCGAAACAGACTGCGGTATTTTTCCAGCCGTTTGGCCAGTCTAATCGGCTGACTCTCGCGCTTATAATGACTTGCTTTTATTGCGAAGGTAAAAAGAGACGGGCATTCCCCTTTTACTAATATCTGCTATTATCGGAATTGTCGCAGGATGCAAAACTTGTAGCTTCATTGGGAGTTGACCGTTTGAGCGAAGGAAACAAAACCCGAGACGACGCGGTCATCAACCTCGACCATGCGCGGGTGCGGCTGCGTTCACGCGCCGCCGAAGCTGTCCCCACGTCTCTGGCGCGAAATCTGGAAGATATTTGCGATTTGCTCGATAAAGGGCTAACCAATCAGGCGCGCTCACGCCTCGCCACACTTCTCACCCAAGCGCGAAATCAGCCGGTCCTGCTGGCTCAGGCGCGTTGCGCCTTATCGACCGCACTGGAAATGCTAGGTCATTATCGAGATTCGCTCGCCGCCGTAGCAATGTATGAAGCTCCCGAAGCGCGCGCCAAACTCGATCATGCGCTCAGCACGAAACTGCGCGTTCAGATTGCCCTCGCCTATAACTATAACGGTGACCATCCCAAAGCAATCGCGCTTCTCAACGCGACATTGCGTGAACTGCCCGAGGAGGGAGCTGAAGCCGGTTCGGTTTACGCGGCGCTTGCGCGAGTGTATCGGCGGATCGCGGAATACATTATTGCCAGGGACTATTCTCAACGCGCCCTGGAAAGCTATCGCCAGACGGGCGACTGGCGAGGACTCTCTGAGGCCTACTTCGGCCTGGGACTTGCGGACGTCCATGAAGGGCTGTACGAAAACAGCCTGAAGAATCTGGAGCAGGCCGCCCAACTGATCGGCGATCATCCTGCTAGTTTCCGGCTCGGCAGAATCTACATCAACATGGCTGGGGCTTGCTCGCTCTTAAAGCGTCCGCTTGATGGGATCGCTTACATCGAAAAAGGAATCGCTTATCTCGAACGTACCGACCATAAGGCGAGCGCCGCGGACGGCTACAATAATCTTGCCGCGAATCTGATTCCCATCGGCCAGTGGGATCGCGGACAGGAAGCACTTGAGCGGGCACTGTCGCTGGCGACGGAGGTTGATGAGAATTATGCCCGAGTACCAATGATTCTGGATTCGCTGGGCGAGTTGCGAATGCTGCGCGGCGATCTGGAGGAAGCCAAGAGCTATCTCGATCGAGCCGTAAGTCTGGCAAATAAGAATGCAAATAAGTGGTACGAAGGACAAGCGCTGCGGACACTCGGCCGTTGCTATCTCGCGATGTCCCGGGGTGCGGAAGCTCTAATCACCGCGAAAGATGCTTTGGAACTTGCCAACAAGATTGGCGATCGGCAGGCGATCTGCGAATCGCGATTGCTTTTGGCTGAAGCCTTCCTTGAATGTCATGAGACAGCCGAATGCAGCGGAAATCTTCAGGGTTTGGCGGAACTTATAACCGACTCTCCGGCCGACTTGTTGCTGGCCGGCGAAGCGCAGAGGATAAATGGATTGTTGGAAATGACCAGATCCGACGCGGACTCGGCCGCCCAGCATTTCGGACGCAGCGTTTCCATTTTCGATCTGCTCGGGGATCGTTATCGTGCGGCGCGCGCGCATTACGAGCTGGGCCGGGCTTACGGCTCCGGACAGCCCGAGCGCGCCGCCGAACAACTGGCGCTCGCAGCGAACACCTTTCGAGAACTCGGCGCGCGTCTCGATCTCGAGAAAGCCCAAACTGCGGCACAGACGCTCGAGGATGTGGGGACGCCCGTAAAGCACACATCCTCCGCGCTGTCACAACTTTTAACTCTAAGACTGGCTGAAGCCGTGGCGTCGCGGGCGCTGTTGCTGCGTGAGTTGGCAGCGGTGATTCACCAGGAAACCAATGCTCGGCGTGTGGTGATCCTGGAACCCGCTGAAGAGGAGCGGCAACACGTTGTCGTCGCTCATGGTTGCGATAACAAGGAAGCTACGGAGTTGGCTGACGAATTCGCGTCGTTGGAAACTGACAGCGACCGCGGGAGATTTACTAAAAAGCGGGACACGGCAATCATCATGCTGGGACCGAGTGACGCACTGCCGGCCACTTTGTTGGTCTCGCCGAAGGAAAAGCTTCAGCTTCCAGGCGGATTGGCCTTGGATCCGCTACTGCGAGTCGTCGAGTTAGGTATGGATGTCTGCGCGCTTCGAAGCCGCTCGCAATCCGGTAAGCGCACCGAGGAGGGGAACTCGCTAAGTGGATCGAGCCTCATGCCCGGTTTCATTCATTCAAGTCCCGCAATGACCCGCTTAGTCGAAGAGGTCCACAAGATTCGCTCGTCAGATGTGACTGTGCTGGTGACCGGAGAATCAGGCACCGGAAAAGAACTGGTTGCGCGGGCTATCCACGCCCTTTCGACACGTCGCGACAAAGTCTTCGTGCCTTTCAACTGCACTGCCGTGCCGAAAGAGCTTTCCGAAGGCTATCTCTTCGGCTATCGGCGCGGTGCATTTACGGGAGCAGTCAAGGATTCAGACGGCGTGATTCGAGCCGCCGCCGGTGGAACTCTCTTTCTCGACGAGATAGGCGATCTTCCGATCGATGTGCAACCAAAGCTTCTGCGCTTTTTGCAGGAAGGCGAGATCCAACCACTCGGTGAACAGCGGCCAATGAAGGTTGATGTGCGCATCATCGCGGCGACGAATACGGATCTCGAAGAGATGGTTACCCAGAGTCGCTTTCGCGAGGACCTTTACTACCGACTGAATATCATTCGGCTGCGCGTTCCGCCGCTGCGCGAGCGACGCTCAGAGATTCCCACGATCGTTAACTATTACATCAATCACTACTCGGCGAAGTTTGGCCGGCGCGATATTCAAATGACTCCCCAGGCAGTCGACCTGCTGATGGTTGGCGATTGGCCCGGCAATGTGCGCCAACTTTGCAACGAAGTGCAGCGCATCGTCGCGCGCACCGAAGACGAAACTTTGATCACTCCCGAACTTTTGTCTCCGGAGTTGCGCCTGATGAAGGCCGTTTCGGCGCCGGGGACAGTTACCCAGATTGGAACAATCGCCGGCGGAGCTTCGGTTACCGTCCCACTCCAAAACACAACTCTGGCCGAAGCCTTATCTGAAGTTGAGCGCAAGATGATTGCGGAAGCGCTGCGCAAACACCGCGGCAATATCTCAAGGGCCGCGCGCGAGCTGGGGCTTACCAGACGAGGGCTTTATCTAAAACTTGATCGATACGAGATGAGCGCAAGCGCGTGAGGCTAATGCTAGACATCGATTAGTGGTAACCAATGCCTTCGCGAGCTGCTTCCTGATTTTTCAGGGACAACGCGAAAAGCAAGAGTCACTGGGATTGCTGAGATTCTTTTGATAACTCACCTTTCAGCTTGTTAAGGTGATCCGAGACTTTGTTGGCAAAGATGAAGTCGGTCTTGTTGGCCAATTTGTCGAGATACTCTCTTGCCTTGGCATAGCTCTTCGTGAAGAAATAAAATTCTCCGACCCTGAACGAGGCATAATCGCTGTATACAGTCTCGCTAAAATCATTTGATAATGCCTCAAGGATGGCGAATGCTTGCCGATTCTCGGATAAATCGTAGCCGGCGAATTTGTTAGGCAGAGCCGACTCGCTTCTTATCAAATTAAGAGCCCGCCGGTTGGCTCCTGTAGGCTCAGTTATATGAAGGCGCAAGAGGTTGGACTTTACTTCTTGGAACCAGTTGGCGCCATGAGCCACAACCTGGATTTGGTACTCTCCAGGCTCAGACAGAATATCGTTCATGCCTATAGTCAGCAGGTCTTTTACTCGGTAGCTTTCGCCAGGCTGAAAGACGATCCGACCGACCTCCACCAATTGCCTGACAGGTTTTGCTATATCAAACTTCTTAACTGGTCCGCTAGAGGGAATAACAAACAACTCAATGTGATTCTCAGAGAACCTTATAGCATCATGCCCTAACACGGCCCTTTTCGTTCGATTCTCTAACTTCAACACCATAGGTATGGGCTCCAAGGGCGCAAATTCATCTTTCGTTAACCCGATATCCAAGGTTAACGCCGCGAAAGTCGAGAGAGGCTCGTTATCTTTTTGCGGAGTTGCTCTTAAAAGAAACGTTCCGGCTAGGAGGATCGCCATAACGCTTGAAACTAACAGCAATTTCTTTTTCATTTGTCCCCCTCACGGTTGCCCCGGGCTCTTGACTCTCCAGCGAAGCACATTGAGATGTCTATCCACGAATACGGGAGGCTCACTGCTGTTGAACATGATCCCAAAGCCTGCAGCATCGCCTTTCAGCCCGAATTGGTGCCCCACTTCATGAGGGGCAGTTATTGTATCAAGAATCGAACCCGGGAATCTAACTCTGTCTCTCATCGTTTCAATAAAGACTAGAGATCCATCCCCACCTATTGGAACGCCAGCAGAACTCGAAACGTCGTCAGTATCTCCATTAACAATGGTGTAGCCGCCCGTCGACGATTCAGTATTTGGATCAAAATCCGTCAAGGCCTCAGGTTGATAAGCTACCTGAACATAAGCCACCCAGAAGTTATCACTTTCGTTTGCACCAGAGCTTCTACCAAGGTTGATCTGGTTGAGAATGCCGGTCGTATTATTGGCGACATTTAAGACAAAACTTACATTCCCATTGTTATTCGACGCGCTGCCTCCGCCGTCATAAACAGGACGAATGTATGCCGGAGCATAAACATTAGCCGTAGGATCGTCGCTTTCCTGCATGCGCGAAAAAGTCTGAGTCAGCGCTACAACATCCTCGCCCTGATCACCCCGCAGGCTACTAGCATCATTACTATTAAAATCATCATCATCTACGAGTTCAATGGGTATATCTGCCAAAGCATCGATAGTCACCGAACTATCCGTGTCGTTGACTGCCGTAATCGTCATGCTCATGCCCCCAATTCTGATAGTGCCACCCGCGAAGTTTGCGGTCAAGGTTCCTCCGGTGATACCGATCTTAACGACATTGCTGATTAGCGAGATCACGTTTCCGTTTACATCCGTTTCTCCACTCTTACTTACCGTACATGGTATTACGATGCCGTTGCCCGTGTCCTTTTCCAAATAATTAGTCCCATTGCCCAACAGGTCGGCTGTCTCGGTCACGTTGCCCGTCGTGCCAATTCTGATTGTTCCACTTTGAAATCTGCCGGTTCCTGTGTTGGGCGGCGGGTCATCCAGTTTGCGAGAGCCGTCATTCAGGTTTTGGTCTATGAACGCCAACGTAGCCATCGTGCTGGTACCATTAATGCTGGTGATCTTGCCGGTCACATAGTTTTGCTGCGGTCCCGTAGTTGGCACTATGTCCATTGAATCAGCTTCCACGTGAACTCGTCTCCACACTGTTAGCATCGGCGACGTCTTCGCTTTTGGCGTGCCGCTTCCGACTAAGTTCCCACTGGAATCTTGTAACAGTATCCCATTCACCGTTAAACCGTTAAGGTACTTCTGGTCGTGGCTGGCTGCGACCATGAAGTTATCGCCGGGCTGCATTGTCACCATCAGGTCCGCGGACGCGAGCCCATTAGCATCCGTGGCGGCAGAGACAGAGTTGGTCGTCCCGCTACCACCGACTGGGGATAAGATTCCAAATTGTTGTGAGGTCCCGCTGCCGCCCCGGTTGTCATTACCGGCAGACCCGTTGCTGTCCACGGGAGCGGCGTCGGTCGAAGGGTCGTCCAAGTCAAAAGACTTGAAGTATATGGTCTGCCCCGCGCCGAACGAGGTAAGAACTTTCACTCTCACCTTTTTTCTGTTCACCGTGTCTGACGGAGAATTCTTATCAGGGAAGGTTCTCTTCCCGCCACCCGCGTTAGGATTGTCGTCGAGGATGCTGGCAGGATCGATCTTTTCTAAGCTGATTGACGTTACTCCGTCCGCGACGATGACATTAGCAGTAGTCGTTACTCCGCCTGAGATCGTACTGACGGTGACATTAGCCGTAACGGTTTTATAATCGTGCGTGTTTTTTGAAAGAGTATTGAAAGTCACTGAGGTTGTTTCGCCTTGCCCGGTTGCTCCTGAGGTTCCTCCCCATCTCGGCTCATTCGGATAGAAACGGCTACCCGCCGGTGACGGGATAGCCTTAAAAGTAAGCATGTCATTTTTCACGACGTTTAAAGTCGCAGGCACGTCTACGAATGCCCCGTCCTTTAGGTACTGGATCTTAGCTTCCGATGCAGGAGGGGTCACCGTCCAATGTATAGGGGAATCAGCTGTGCAGCCTAACTGAGGCGAACAGGTGTTTTGATCGGTGGCGCCCGCGGTCTTGCCAAAGAAAAAATAATGGCCACTACCATTCCCGGAGGCGTCGAAAGAAACCGGGACGATGAGCGAGTCTGCCCAAGGGCCGGAAGGGGGGGGTTGCTGAAGGGCGTACCCCATAACACCCGGGTTAGTCTGAGTTATGTTGTAATTGATTGTACTGTTAGGCGGGCCAGCAGGCACAAGGAATGTCGTGCCGCCTACAGTGCCGACATATATGTCATAAATTGAAGTCTGCGCTTGCGATCCATGCAGCGGAAGAAACAATAGAAAGGAAGGCGCGCAAGCCGGAATGAGGATAACGAAGAGTATTGCCTTTTTCATATGAGAAACATCATGCGAAGGTTTTTCCGATAAACCCAAAGGGACGGTGCGGCGTAGTGTCTCTGAAGCCTTTGCGTTGCCGTAAAGAGGCTTGAGAGACACCACACCAGTTAGGTTATATGCGACATGTTAGTCACCAAGAACTGTGCCTTTACTCATTTCCGTTTCTCCTTTCGTTAGAATTTGCTGGTTAAGATTGATTGTTGGTTGCAAGTTTTGGTTTTGGTGATCTTATCGATTAGTCACCGAGAACGACGCCCTTATTCATTTTTTGTTTCTCCTTTTCTCGAATTTGCTGGTTAAGTTTGATAGCTGGTAAAAAGTTTTGGTTTTGGTGATCTTGTCGATTAGTCACCGAGAACGACGCCTTTATTCATTTTCTTTTTCTCCCTTCCTCGAATTTGCTGGTTAAGATTAATTGCCGGTTGAAAGTTTTGGTTTTGGTGATCTTGTCGATTAGTCACCGAGAACGACGCCCTTATTCATTTTCTTTTTCTCCCTTCCTAGTCTTTCTTTTTCGTTCGGACGCTCCTAGTCTTGGCAATGCCTGTGCCGCAGAGGATAAGCAGATGTTCGCGCACCGCTAGTTACTCCCTGTCAACAACTTAGAGCCAGACACAAGTCGTCGTGCACACGTAACTCGATCACGGCCCGAGTTGACTACGTGGTATCCATATTTGTCTCTGACTCGGCGCAACCTGCTGCGAAATCAGCGGCTTAGGTTTAAGTGGAAATCTGCTATCCAGTGTATACCAGATATGCAGTGATCAGTGATCAGTGATCAGGCCTTGATGAAGAAGCCGCTTGCGAGGCTGACTTCTTCATCAAGCGAGAGTCTTTTGCATCAAGAGAGGATCAGCCTGAGAGTTTCGGGGCCAACGAGAGACTGTTTAGTGATAGGCTTGGCCGTCGAAAGGTGGATTTGTGTGAATGGCTAAGACCCGTCGCGCAACGCGAACTAAAAAGCGGAAGCGCCAAAATCAGCCCGTTGCTTCCGTTGCCTCTGAGTCGTCTTCTATTGGCTCTTCTACGCCTCACAAAAGCAAAATCATCCAAGCCGGAACGCGACTCGTTAACTCTGCCGTTGACTCAGCCCTCGATAATTTTTGGCCAATCGTCGGAGGTTTTATTTGGAGCGCCGTCGTGACGGCCTTCGTAGCGATTATTCTTTATTTCCGAGCCCCGCAATCCGAATGGCTGCGGACGGTATTAAAGTACGGGCTAGCATATTTAGGTGGGTTTCTTACGTTTGCGTTTCTGCTTGTGCTGCTTGCGCTGCTTGGAGTACGACGGCGCAAGTCGAAACTACGAAAACAGTCGCGACTGCAGGAACACGTCTCTACAGAAAAGGGGCCGTTGGATTATCGGGCTGAGTTGAAACCAACGATCAAGAACTTTCAGAGGATAACGAGAAGAATCGGAAAAGTACTTGGACGGGTCGCTAGTCGCGCAGGGAAGATCGCAAAGTGGATAGCTTTTCTGGATCGTATCAGTCCTGCGTTGAGCCGCCGAAGTGCAAACAAGGGAGCTGCGGTCCTTAACAGGCATACACAAACAATGGAAGGGCTCGCGATAAACCTTGAGGCCAGTACAGAAGCTTTCATAGAAGTCGCAATAGGATGCTTAAAATCAACTCCAGCCGCCTCGACTGGCAACAAGACACGGCTTTTGGCTGTAGAAGATTCTCTTAATGTTATGGATTCCATGACAGTAAGCGTCATTGACACCCTAAATACTTTTCGAGGGGCCGCAATAGGAATACACGGAACGTCAACCATGGATCTCAATACGTCGTTAAACTTGTTAGCGGCTGTGACCGACGAACTCCTGCGAATAATGAAGAGCATGCAAGCGAGGATGGCTTCTGAGTTACGACCGCCGTTACAACGGAAGCTAAGCAGTTAAAGTTTTGTATTCAAGATTTGACGAAGCGAAGAGACGACCTAAGCCGCCTCTTCCCAAAACGTTGGCTCAATGCCGAGTTCGTAAATTGACTGAATGAGACAACAGAGACTGTGAGCGAGCACCTTGCACAAAGCTTCGTTGATTTGAGCCGTGCGCGTCTTGCTGCGGAGCCGGCCAAATTTGGACTTGATCATCGAGAACGTCGTTTGGACTTTTGAACGCTTGTGGTAGCACTCCATGAAGCGTTGCTGATTGAAAGAATAGACGTGAAACATCCGTTGCCAAATCGCATAGTGGTTCTTGCTGGTGAGTGCATATCATCACGCGAGCATCAGACGCTGCCCTTTCGGTTCAGGAATCGGATCGCCAAATTCCCTGGCAGTATCAATCCACAACTGAATTGCTTCGTTAGCGTGGGCGGCAGCGGATTCGTAGGTGTCGCCATGGGCCAAGCAGCCCGGCAGCTCTGGAACCTCAGCAATATAGGTCTCGTCTTCATTACTCCAGTAGATAATGATCTCGTATCTGTGCATCAGACTTTTCCTCCGAGCTTGTACTTCAGAATCACGGCTCTAACCTGCCGCACTTGATAAATCTTGGCTTTGCTACCTTCGCGTTGTAGGTTGATTTTCTCAACAATTCCGGCTCTACGAAACATATGATGGCTGCCTCGAATCCGTTCCTCAAAACCCATTGCCTTAAGCAAATGTCGCAAGTCGTCAAATGAGACATTCGCATCCGAAGTTCCCCGAAGAATCTGAAAGAGAAGTTTATCGTATTTGCTCATCGCGCGAGAGTCAGATCACCGTCGTCACGATCTCGCGAATGCTGCGCTGCAGGTCGCGGTCGTCGGTGATTGGCGAGCACATCGCGACTTCGGCGGCGCGGGTTGGCGGGATACCGTGGGCGATTAGTTGGGCGGCGTAAATCAGCAGGCGCGTTGAGACTCCTTCTTCCAAACCATGACCGCGGAGGTTGCGCACTTTCTGTCCTATCAGGACCAGATCGCGTGCAGAGCCTTCGTCGATGCCGCCTTCGCGGGCGACGATCTCGGCTTCCATTTCGGGCGGGGGGTAATCGAAGTCGATCGCGATGAAGCGTTGCCGGGTTGATTGTTTTAGATCTTTCAAAATCGATTGGTAGCCAGGGTTGTAAGAGACCACCAGCATGAAATCCGATGGGGCATCGAGAATCGTGCCGCGCTTTTCAATGGGCAGACGGCGACGATGATCGGTGAGCGGATGAATGATGACGACGGTGTCTTTGCGCGCTTCGACTACTTCGTCGAGATAACAGATGGCGCCGTGTCGCACGGCTGAGGTGAGCGGACCGTCATGCCACACAGTCTCTTCGCCTTCGATCAAAAATCGCCCGACTAGATCGGTTGACGAAAGATCTTCGTGGCAAGCGACGGTGATGAGCGGACGTTCGAGCCGCCAAGCCATGTGTTCGACAAAGCGCGTCTTGCCGCAGCCGGTCGGGCCTTTCAAGATCACGGGCAGATGCGCGGCATGCGCGGCTTCAAACAGATCGATCTCATGATCGACAGGCAGATAATATGGTTCTTCTGCGATTCGGTATTCTTCGATGGCGCGTTCAGGCATGGTTGCTGGGTACGCACGCCTCCGGCGTGCATCTCCTCGATAAATGTATCATCGCATCTCATGGCGAGCCAGCACGCCGGAGGCGTGCGTACCCAGGCTATCCAGGCGTCTTTGTGCGCTGCTCCATCGCCAGTTTTCAGGCTTTTTACACAGACGTGCTTTGACCGGGTTATCTTCGATGTACGCGAGTGCATTACGAAAGTGCCGCTCGTTCCGAATGTACCGATCGAAAGGTTCATGAGCCCAAAATCTGCCAGTGCGTTGCAGCAAATTGTTGCATTCGTGCGCAGTGAAACTCTTCCACGAGTGCAGGATCTCGCTCATCTTGAATTCCGTTGCCGGCGTGAAGAGCGCGTGCACGTGATTAGGCATTACGCACCAGGCGTGCAAAGCGTATCGCTGGCCATCGAAATGCAATAGTGCTGTTTCGACAATCGCAGCCAGGCGATCCTCCCGTAGATAGCATGCGCCGTAACCGCTATCGAGAAAATTCTGAATCCGCTTCCGCCACTCGACATCAGCTTCCTTCTGCGCCATTGCTTGAAGTTCCTCACGCCAGCGTGCGAGCACGGTTTGCAGCAGCGAATCAAAGAGGTGAAAGCAGACGTGCTGCGTCACGCCTTTGCCATCAAAGTATGGGAAGTAGCCGCGCGAATGCCAGCCATCGCGAGCCTCCTCGATCGGGAGGACTAACCGTCCTTTGAATGATTTAGGCATCTGGGTACGCACGCCTCTGGCGTGCCGGTTATGATCAATGGCAACTGGTAATTTATCATAGGTACTTAGTGCGAAGGGCACGCCGGAGGCGTGCGTACCCAGAATGAAGATTGCAGTTGCAATGTCAGGCGGCGTCGATTCATCCGCGGCTGCGGCGATTTTGAAGGAGCAGGGCCACGAACTGGTCGGGTTTACGATGCAGTTGTGGAACCAACGCCGCGGTATCAGTGTGGATGAAAACGGCGAGCCTTTGCCCTCGCGCTGCTGCTCGCTGGACGATGTTTACGACGCACGTCGCGTGGCGGAAGAGTTGGGTTTTCCGTTTTATGTTTTGAATCTCGAACAGGAATTCGAGCGCGACGTCGTGCAGCCATTCGTCGCCAGTTATCTCAATGGCGAGACACCTATTCCCTGCGTCGCCTGCAACAGCCGTCTGAAGTTTGCATCGCTGGACAAGCTGGCGGCGAGTTTGGGATGCGAGAAGGTAGCCACGGGCCATTACGCGCGCGTTGATTTCGAGGCAGCGACGTGTCGTTATAGATTGCTGCGGGGATCCGACCCGGGGAAGGACCAGTCATACTTTCTCTGGGAACTGACGCAGGACCAGCTTTCACGGGCGTTATTTCCGCTGGGTGAAATGTCAAAGCCCGACGCGCGCGACGCCGCGCGACGTAACGATCTCGCGGTTGCGGAAAAGGAAGAGTCGCAGGAAATCTGTTTTGTTCCCGACGGTGATTATGCCGGATTCATCGATCGCTATCTCGCCGCGGAAGCTCAAACTGATCGCTTGCCGGGCGCGGGCGAAATCGTCGACACGAAAGGCGCGGTGATCGGCACGCACGCCGGCATTCATCATTACACGATCGGGCAACGACGCGGCATTGGCATCGCTGATGCGCAACCTCTCTACGTCGCCCGAATCGATTCGAACAGAAACCGCATCATCGTCGGCAAGCAGGAAGAATTGTTGAGCGATGAGTTCATGGCCGCAGGCGTGAATTGGATTGCCCTCGACGATCCAAGCGAAGCTCTGCAAGCCGAAGTACGCGTGCGTTATCGTCACACCGCGGCGCCGGCGACAATTACATCTCTCGCAGACAACCACGCGCATATCAAGTTCGTCGAACCCCAAAGAGCAATAACCCCCGGACAAGCAACAGTGTTCTACCGCGGAGACGAAGTTCTCGGCGGTGGATGGATTGTGAAGGGTGGTGATTAGCATGTTGAGAAAATCGCACTTTTTAGTCGCGCTTCTGACTTCGTTGTTAACCTTGATGCCGACGCACGCGCAAACCAGCGCGCGCGACCAGCGCATGATCAATTATGCGAAGGGCGTCGACGTTTCCAGATTGGATCCGAACCTACGCAAGCAAAGTTTCGATCCGTGGATTCGCTCTTTGATCGGCAATGCCAGACAAGAGTGGAAGATTGAAGACTGCGGAGAGCAAATCGGAGTTCAAAGTTATGACGCTGACCCGCCGATTTGCGGAAAGCTTTATTCGCGACTTTCGGATGGCCGAGTGCTCAGGGTCTGGATTGCAATCGCTTCGCACAAGACCGGCATGAAAGCTCCGCCGATTCTTTGGCTCGCTTATTTCGGCGTTCCCGGACAAGAGCTGCCGGCTGCGAAACTGAGCTATCTTCCAACGTTAGTTAGAGGCGTGGCCGGCCAACAGCGAGGCTCGGAATAGACCGCTGTCCGAGAGCAACTCTGAGAATCTCGTGTTGGTTTGCTCTCAAGAGATTGCAAATTGAAAATTGCTGAAAAATGCAAATTTCAAATTTACTGAGGCCTAAGTGCAAAGACGACTCGGTTCCGCAAAACTTTGCAATTTTCAATTTCCCAACCCCGCAGTTCACGTCTCCGCCCGCAGCGCTTCAATCGGATCCAGCCGCGCGGCTTTCCACGCAGGCACAATTCCTGAAAGGACTCCGACTCCTCCCGAAGCTGCAAGCGCGAACAGAATCGCCACCAAAGAAAGGTAAGTGGGGAAAAAAGTCGCGGTAACAATCTTGCCCACAATCCACGCCAGAAATATCCCCACCGCCCCGCCGATTGTAGCCAAGGTTACGGATTCAAACAAAAACTGTTTGAGAATGTCGGCCTTGCGGGCGCCGAGTGATTTGCGTAGCCCGATCTCTTTGGTTCGTTCGGTCACAGAGACCAGCATGATATTCATAATCACGATGGCGCCCACAATCATAGCAATGGCTGGAACAGAAACGGCCACCAGAAAGATCGTGCCGAAGAGTCGATCCCGTAAGCCGGTGATCGCGTCCGGCGTGACGATACCAAAGTTGTCCTTCTCGTTCGATCCTAGATGGCGCCGCGCGCGCATCAAAAATCTCGATTCCTCGACGGCGTCGTTAAAAGTGTCGTCGGTCTTTGAAGTGGCGATAAAATAGAGCGAGCGTTGTCTAATCAAGGATCCAAAATCGATCGAGTAAGTCTTGAGCGGGATCACAATGAAGTTGTCCTGGGAAATCCCGAAAACAGTACCCTTAACTTCTTCAACTCCAATCACCCGATAAGGCATTCCCCGAATTGAAATTTCTCCACCGATCGGATTGCCGGCAGGAAACACTTTGTTGGCGATATCCGCGCCGACGTAAGCCACGCGGGCGGACCCCTCATTCTCTGACTCGCTGAAGAAACGACCGTTAGTGATGGTGCGGTTCTCGATGTCCGCCGTATTTGCGGTCGCGCCGCTAACGAAGATATCTTCCAGCAACTGGTCGTTTCGCCTGACCTGAGATGGCGTGCCGCGCGCCTTGGCTCCAATCTTGCCGATGAGCGTGGCATGCTCTTTCAGATAATCGTAATCTTCCAGCGTCAGGTCTTTATTGCGGCGCTGAGCGGCAGCGATCGTGTCGGTGTCTTTGAAATCCTCGAACGGATTGAAGCGCTGAACCGAAAACGACTTGGCCCCTATTCCCGCGATCTTTTCGTCAATGTAAACGTTGAAGCCCTGAATTAACGAGACAACTGTCACAAAAGCCGTAACGCCAACGATCATCCCCAGAAGCGTCAGGGCAGATCGTAGCTTGTGCGCCCATATGGCGGCGATGGCAACTTTAAGAATTTCGAAAAGTTTCATCCGACTATTACTACGACTGGGACGTCGATTTGGTTATCTCGCGTCGTTTAAGAACCGCGATCGGTAGCGACGGACCTGGGTACGCAGGCGTCCCGCCTGCTTTGTGTGAGCGCTGTGCGTCTGAGATTAAGCAGGCGGGACGCCTGCGTACCCAGAATCCGGTCGCTAGCGCTCGCGGTTTTTGAAACGGCTCATTCCCATCTTAACGATTCAATCGGATCCAATCGCGCCGCTTTCCATGCCGGCCAGAGTCCAAAGATGATTCCTACTCCTGCCGAGATGCCTATGCCGACAACGATGGCCCATGCGGGCACAAATGCCGGCAGCGGCGAATACTTGTTCATCAAGATGCTCGCCAACTCTCCTACCGCCAATCCAATCAGTCCGCCGATGGCGGTCAGCACCACCGCCTCGATCAGAAACTGCGAAAGGATGTTGATGCGCGTAGCGCCAACAGCTTTGCGCAAGCCGATCTCTTTGGTTCTTTCAGTGACTGACACGAGCATGATGTTCATCACGCCGATACCGCCGATCATTAGAGCAACCGCAGAAACCGCCGTCAGCACCAGATAGGTTGCGCCCGTTAACTGATTGTAGATGTCGAGCAGTGCGTCCTGGGAGGAAATGCCGAAATTGTTTGGCTGGTCAGAGGAAACCTGGCGGCGCCGGCGCAGAATGTCCGTCATTTCATCAATGGCAGATTTGACGTGCGCTCTGGAGATCGGGCGCACAAAAATCCCGAAGACACTCTCTGGAAAAGTTATCTCGGGATAATACTTCTGAAAAGTGGTGACCGGAATGTAGAGCTGGTTATCGCGCGATTGACCCAGAATTTGGCCGAGCGGCTCCATCACGCCAACAACCAGAAACGGACGGCCCGCAATCTTCAATTCTTTCTCCAACGGATCCTCGTAAGGAAAGAGCGCCTTAACGACATCGCGCCCAAGCACGCAGACGTTCGCGCGTTGCTGCACGTCCAACTCGCTGATGAAGCGACCGTAGCCGATGTAGCTCGACATCGTAAATTCGTAATGTGGAGTTACCCCAAGCAGAATTGGAGTGTCAGTTTGTTTTTCCTGATGCCGGACCGTTTCGGCAATCTTGCGATAAAAGGGCGAAGTGTCCGACACGGAAGGCGCTTCGCGGCGGATAGTGTCGGCGTCTTCGATGGTCAATTCCTTGCGGTGTATCTCTTCATCCGTAGGTTGATGGCCAATGCTGGGATCGAACTTTACCACCCAGATAGTGTTCGAGCCGAGCGACTCGATTTGCGCTGCGAAGGCTTTGTTCAGGCCCTGGATTATCGAGACCATGAACATCACGGTGACGACTCCGACGCTCACACCAAGAATCGTCAGAGACGAGCGCAGCTTGTTGGCGCGCACCGTGTCAATTGCCATCCAGGCGGATTCTTTGAT
>WNFT01003355.1_pt1 | contig 18925 bp, 20 predicted proteins | sample 5400191 | NCBI WGS metagenome assembly WNFT01 (sample SAMN13153359, study PRJNA577476) | soil metagenome | isolation source: 80 cm saprolite under Madrone tree | place: USA:California | collected 2016-06-14 | reverse complement strand
CTCGTCGTCGCACCGCTCGCCGCCGAGGCCCAGCAGGCGGCCAAGGTCGCTCGAATAGGCTACCTGGCGCTCAACTTGGCCGCTGCCCCCCGTCTGGAGGAGGCCTTCCTTCAAGGCCTACGTGCCCTCGGTTACGTCGAGGGCCGCAACGTCGTGATTGAAATCCGAGATGCCGAGGGGAAGCCCGAGCGGCTCCCTGCTCTTGCGGCCGAACTGGTTGCGCTCAAGGTTGATGTCATCGTGGCCCCAAACACACCCCAAGCCCTGGCCGCCAAGCAGACGACCAGGACCCTCCCCATTGTCTTTTCTTTTGTTGGCGATCCGGTTGCGAGCGGGCTCGTCACCAGCCTTGCGCGGCCGGGCGGCAATGTCACGGGGTTGTCCAGCCTCAGCCCGGAGCTCGTCGGCAAGCGTCTGGAACTGCTCACGCAGGCCGTCCCGGGGGTCAGTCGGGTCGCTGTCCTCTGGCAGCCAGGTTTCCAGGTCGAACGCACGGAAAAGGACCAGCTGAAGGGAGCAGACGTCGCGGCGCGGGCGCTGGGGGTGCGGCTTCAATTCGTTGAGGCGCGAGGTCCCGCCGATATCGACAGGGCCTTCTCGGACATGACCAGGGCGCGCGCGGGTGCTCTCAATGTGTGGGGAAGCAGCATGTTCACCACTGAGCGAAGGCGCCTCGTGGACCTGGCGGCAAGGAACCGGCTGCCGGCAGTGTACGGACGGAGGGAGTATGTCGATGCCGGGGGCCTTATGTCCTATGGATCGAACATTGCTGATTTGTTTCGACGCGCCGCGACCTACGTGGACAAGATCCTCAAAGGCGCCAAGCCCGCCGACCTGCCCGTCGAGCAGCCGACGAAGTTCGAGCTGGTCATCAACCTCAAGACCGCCAAGGCCCTCGGGCTGCCGCTCCCGCAGTCGGTGTTGGGGCGGGCGGACGAAGTGATCCAGTAAACGTGAAAGTAGCTGACAAGACGGCGATCGACCAGCCTCAAGCAGGTGATACAATCCGCGCGTGCGCGCTTCCCTGATCGTCGCGAGTCTCCGCTGATGGACGCCCCCTGATGTCCACCGAAGACCTCTGCTGGCTGCCCGCCCTCGAGCTGGCCGCGCGCATCCGCGAGAAGAAGGTCTCCCCCGTCGAGGTGGTGGACGCCGTCATCGCGCGCATCGAGCGCGTCAACCCGACGCTCAACGCCTTCTGCACGCTCACGGTGGATGAGGCCCGCGACGCGGCTCAGGCGGCCGAGGTGTCGGTGATGACCGGCGAAGAGCTGGGCCCGCTTCACGGCGTGCCCGTCTCGATCAAGGACCTGCTCTTCACGCGCCGCCTCCTGACCACGGGTGGCTCGCGCCTCTTCGCCGACCATGTGCCGGAAGAGGACGCGGTCTCCGTCGAGCGCCTCAAGGGCGCCGGCGCCATCATCCTGGGCAAGACCAACACGTCCGAGTTCGGTCACAAGGCCGTCACCGACAACCCGCTCTTCGGCATCACGCGCAACCCGTGGAATCCGGCGCTCACTCCAGGCGGCTCCAGCGGCGGCGCGGGCGCCGCCGTGGCGGCGGGCATGGGCCCGCTGGCGCTGGGCACCGACGACGGCGGCTCGATTCGCATCCCGGCGTCGCTGTCCGGGATCTACGGCCTCAAGCCTTCCTTCGGACGCGTTCCCAAAGGCCCGGGCTTTCCCGGCTGGGAGAGCTTGTCCCACGCGGGCCCGATGACGCGCACGGTGCGGGACGCGGCGCTGATGCTCGACGCGCTGGCCGGACCTGACGACCGCGACCGGCTCTCATTGCCGGCCGATTCCGGGCCGTCCTTCCTCGAAGCCTGCGAGGGCGGGCTTGCGGGCCTGTCCGTGGCCTGGTCCGCCGATCTGGGCCACGCGATCGTTGATCCCGAGGTGGCCGAGATCTGCGCCAGGGCGGCTGAAGTCTTCGAGTCACTCGGCTGCCACGTCGAGGTCGTGACGCCGGGCTGGGAAAATCCGGAAGAGATCTTCCGCACCATAGCGCCCGCCGAGATCTACGGCGCTTGGGGCGATCGGCTCGAGGACAGCGCAGACCGGCTCGACCGATCGCTGGTCGCCCTCCTGCGCTACGGGAAAGGCATCACGGCCCAGCAGTACTTGGCCGCGACGGCGGGACGGCACGACTTCTGGACGGAGGTCCAGCGCTTTCTCGCGCGCTTCGACCTCCTGATCACGCCCACGGTGGCTGTGCCGGCATTTCCGGTGGCGCGCCCCGCCGTCAAAGAGATCGACGGCCGGCTCGTCTCGCCGCTGGGTTGGATCCCCTTCTGCTTCCCGTTCAATCGCACCGGGCAGCCCGCAGCGTCGGTCCCGGCGGGATTTACAGCGGCCGGTCTGCCCGTGGGACTCCAGATCGTGGGCCGACGCTTCGCCGACCGTACCGTGCTCGCGGCTTCGGCGGCGTTCGAGGCGGCGCAGCCATGGGCGGCGCGCCGGCCATCTGAGGCCTGAGGCGCTGTCAGCTCCGCGCGATGATGACCGCGCCCGCGACCATGAGCGCCGTTCCGAGCCATGCGCCGAGGGGTGCTCGCTCGTGGAGGAGGAGCACCGCCAGGACCAGAGTGACCGCTCCGCTGAGCCGGTCGATGGGCGCGACCCGCAGCGCATCACCGAGCTGTAGCGCGCGGAAGTAGCAGAGCCACGATCCGGCCCCCGCCAGTCCCGAGAGCGCGATGAAAAGGAGTGCCCGGCGGTCGATGTCCCGCACTGTCCCCAGGCTGCCGCGAGCCACGGCCACGCTCAACAGAAACACGAACATGATCGCCGCCCGCACCGTGGTCGCCGCAGTATTATCGATGCCCCGGACGCCCATCTTGCCGAAGATGGCGACGAGTCCGGCGAGGACTGCCGACAACGCCGCGTATCCCAACCAGCCCATGAGATCCTCCCTGGGTGCGTGAACGACAGCGGAGTGCCCGCAACGTCGAGAAGTCTACGTGGAGGCCGACCCCGCCGCCAGCGCAAGAATCGCCAGATCTTGACTGGCCGTGGTGTCCGTGATTAGTTGGGCGCGCACAGTCGGTTGGACGGGTCGTAGGCGATGGGGTTCGCCTGAAACCGCCCGGCAATGGCCGGGCTGATGACCCCTACCGGTGACCGCCGGTAGGGGTTTTTTGTCGTTCGAGAGGGCGCCACGTGAGCAAGAGGTTCATTGGATTCTTCCGGCTGGTGGACGCGTGCGTGGCGCCGGGCTGCCCGGTGTGCCGGTGCCTTCTCGCCGACAGCCGGCAGTACCTGGAAGCCCTGCTATACGAGCAAGTGAACGATCCCGATGTGCGCCGCCGTCTCCGCGCCGCGTGGGGATTCTGCGGCTGGCACACGTGGATGCTCGGCGACATCGCCGGCTCCGCCTTCGGCTCGGCGATCATCTGCGATGACATACTGCGCGTTGCGAGCCGGCGCTTCGAGCGTGGAGTGCGCGGAGCCGGGCGGGATTCGGCCGGGCCCTGGCGCCGGCTGCTGCGGCTCCTGCGCCGGATTCGGCGCCCCCTCCCGGTCGGGCTTCGCGACCGGCTCGCAATGTGCCCCGCGTGTCGCGAGCGGATCGACGCCGAGGCGCGCTATCTCGACGTCATGCTCGGCTTCATGGAGGATTTCGAGCTCGAGCGCGCCTACGGCCGCTCCGACGGGCTCTGCGTCCCGCATGCGCTGCAGGCGATGGAGATGGGCCCGGCCCGGCCGGCCGAAGCTCTCGTGATCCGCACGCTGCCGAAGTGGGCAGCCCTGCGCGGGGATCTGAGCGCGTTCCTCGAGAAGCATGACCATCGGAACCCACGGCCCTTCACGGATACCGATCGCACGGTGGTGGCTCGCGCCTTCGAGGCGCTGGCCGGGGCCCCGGGACTTTTCGGTGGCGGCAGTCGGGCGCGTCATGGGTAGTGGACTTGTGGCCATCCCGTATGATGGGGCGGCGCGGTAGAGCCCGCACTCGACCTCAGGAGGACCGAACCCGTGGAGCGATTACTGGTCATTGCCCTTGGTGGCGCGATCGGGACGGTGATGCGCTATCTGACATCCATCCTCGCGGCGCGCTGGCTCGGCTCCGAGTTTCCGTACGGGACGCTGATCGTGAACCTCTTTGGGGCCTTCGTCATCGGACTCGTTCAGGAAGTCGGAACGGAGAGCCTGCTCATCAGGGACAACATGCGGCTCTTCCTCACGACCGGGATGATGGGGGGGCTCACCACGTACTCGACCTTCAGCTACGAGACGGTGCGTCTCATGGATTCGGGCTCCTGGCTTCAGGCCTGGATCAACATCTTCGCCACGACGTTCATCTGCCTGGGTCTCTGCTTCCTGGGGATCGCCGCCGGCCGGCTGCTGCTCTCGGTGAGGGGCTGAGCATGCGACGGATCGACGGGGAGCAGGTCCTCATGCGGGTCTTCCTCGGAGAGAGCGACAAGTGGGAGCGGCGGCCGCTCTACTTGGCCCTGCTCGAGATGTTCCGGGCCAAGGGCCTTGCCGGCGCCACCGTCCTCAAGGGCGCTGCGGGCTTCGGCCCGGACTCGATCATCCACCAGGCGGGCTTCCTCAAGCTCTCGGCGGACCTGCCTATCGTCATCGAAGTGTTGGACAGCGCGGAGCACCTCGAGGCCGTGCTGCCCGAGGTGGACCGGATGATGAAAGGCGGGCTCATCACCATGGAGAAGGTGCGGGTTATCCGTTACGAGAAGAGCTGACGGCCCGGCGCTCAGGCCGGCGGTGGAGCGCTTTGCGCGTAGCGTATGACGTGGGCGCGCTCCAGCATGATGAGGCCTCCGGCCATCAAGGCCTCGACCTTCGGCAGGACACGCTCCACCTGTTCGGCGGTATCCACGACCTCGATGATGACGGGAAGTCCCTCCGCCCCGACCTCCAGGTTGGCGGTATGCACCCGGTGGTCGTGACCGAAGCCCGCGATGCCTTTGAGCACGGTGGTCCCGGCGAGCCCCTCGGCCCGCAGCAGCTCCAGCAGAGTCCGAAAGAGGGGCTGGTGGTCATGGGTACGCGACTCGCTCAGGATGATCCTGAGAAGCATCTGCTCGCCTTCGATTCCGCGCATCCTGTGCTTCCCTGTCGTTCCGGTACTGCTGGAGGACCTGGTTGTAGCGCCGCAGCATGGCTTCGCGACGCGCGTCGAGCCGCAAGCGCTCAACGAGCATCCCAGCGAGGAAGGCCATCACGAGCACGGCCAGTATGGCCAGTCCCCGCAGCACGGGCCATGAGCGGGTAGCGCCCGATCCGATCATGGTCCGTATAGTAGCAACCATGTCGTGCGTGCGCGCGTGATCTGCTGGGATGCCCGTATGCGGAAGCCGGGCGTAGGGCATTGGACGCGCGGCGAAAGGCGGGCCAGTGCCGGAGGCCCTCGTGCTGGAGCACGACGTGGAGCTCGACTGACCGGACAGTGCTCGCGGCGCCGTATCCAACACTGGACATTGACGAGGTGAACTCCGCGCCCTAAGGTTCCGGGGCATGAAGCGCGGGCTCGCGGTCATGTGCCTCTGGGCGGCGCTCGCCGCGCCGGCGGAAGCGAGCGAGCCGGTGGTCGTACTGCAGGAGACGCGCACGCCCATCGTCAGCAAGAAGCACCGCTCGGTCCAGCACGTCGTCCTCCTCAAGAACACCTCGCCATACCCCGTGCGCGGGCTCCGCGTCACGGTCGAGTTCTACGACTTCTTCGGCAAGCTCCTCCTGGTGCGTAGCGGCACGCCGGTACCTTCTTCGCTCAGACCCGGCGACACCGCGACGCTGTCGCTTCCGACCCCCGCGCTCGAAGCGGCGCGCAAGACCCTCTATCGCTTCGAGTACGGGGGTGGACCTCCCCGCGGCGGCCGGCCGCCGTCGCGATAGACGCCACCCTCGACCTCGGTCGCGGTGGCGCGTACACTCTGATCCGGGCTCGCGCCGCCGGGTGGCCGTGAGGTGTCCAACAAAGAGGGTTGCCGCTGTCACCGAGCCTCGGGCTCCCAAAGGAGGCTGTTCATGAGCCGTCTGCGTCGCATCCTCCATCCGACCGACTTCTCCCGCGCGTCCAGCGCCGCGTTCAAGCGTGCCGTCGGCATGGCCAAGGCCGACCGGGCCCAGCTGCTGCTCGTTCACGTGCTGGCGCCGCCCGTACCGATCGCGGGTGAGGGGTACATCTCGCCGAAGGTCTACGACGACCTCGAGACCTCGGCGCGCAAGTACGCGCAGAAGCAGTTGAGCGCGCTCCAGGCCAAGGCGCGGAAGGCCGGCGTCAAGGCGGTCACGCTGCTCCTGGAAGGCGTGGTCCACGAGGAGATTGCGCGGGCGGCCAAATCGAAGAAGGCCGATCTGATCGTCATCGGGACCCACGGGCGCACCGGCCTGGCGGAGTTCTTCCTCGGCAGCGTCGCTTCGCGCGTGATTGCCGCGGCGCGCTGTCCGGTGCTGACAGTTCGCGGCAAGTAGATCGGCATCCACGGCCCTCGACGAAACCCGCCGGCCGCGTTACCCTGTCGCGGCGAGATCCCATGGGGACGAGGGTGACGGAAGCGCGGGTGCGGCAGTGCAGGGAGGCAGGGCTCTGGCGAAACGAGAGCCTCGAGACCTACCTCGACCGGTGGGCGACGGCCAGGCCGGACAAGGCCGCGGTGGTCGACAGGCACGGACGCTACTCCTGGGCCGCGCTCGCCCGCGCCGTCGAGCGCGTGGCCCACGGGCTCCGCGCCCATGGATTGGAGGCCGGCGGCGTCGTCTCCTGCCAGCTGCCGAACTGGAACGAGTTCGTCCTGGTCTTCCTGGCGGCGAGCCGCCTGGGCGCCGTCGTCAATCCGATCCCCCCCACGTATCGCGCGAGCGAGCTCCGCTTCATGCTGGGGCTACTCGAGTCGCAGACGCTGATCGTCCCCTCGACCTTCCGAGGCTTCGACTACCTCCCGATGACGGCCCAGATCAGGAAAGAGCTGCCGCGGCTCGAGCGTGTCTTCGTGGCGCGCGGAGAAGCGCCCGCCGGCACGGAGCCGTTCTCGGCGCTCACGGACACGGCGTGGGAGGCGAAGGCGGGCCGCGGGTCGCTGCCGGGCAGCGATCCGGACACCGTCCACGAGGTGGTGTTCACGTCGGGCACGACCGGGGAGCCCAAGGGCGTCATGCACACGCCCAACACCACGCTGTCGACGATCTACACGCTCATCGAGCGGCTGGCCTTCACGGACCGCGACGTGCTGCTCATGGCCTCGACGCTGGGGCATCAGACTGGGTATCTCTACGGCTACTGCCTCAATCTTCTGCTGGGCGCGACCGCCGTGTGGATGGACATCTGGAACGTCGCCGACGCGGCGCGGCTCATCGAAGCCGAGCGCGTGACCTTCACCATGGGCGCCACGCCGTTCCTGCGCGACCTGACCTATGCCGAGACCCCGCGCGATCTCGGCTCGCTGCGCGTCTTCATCTCGGCCGGCGCACCCATCCCGCGCCAGCTCGTGAAGGACGCGCGCGACCGGCTCAAGTGCGCTATCTCCGCTGGGTGGGGGATGACGGAGAACGGGCTCGTCACCTGTAACGGCCTCGACGACCCGGAGGAGAAGGTCTTCACCACCGACGGCGTGCCGCTTTCGGGCATGGAGCTTCGCGTGGTGGACGAAGACGGGCACGAGGTGGCAAGGAATGACGAAGGCGATCTCCTCGTCCGGGGTCCCGCGCAGTTCGCGGGGTACTTCAAGCGGCCCGAGTTCACCGCCGACGGTCACACCATCGACGGCTGGTTCAAGACGGGCGACCGCGCCACCCTCGACGGCGACGGCTACCTGTCCATCACGGGGCGGACCAAGGACGTGATCATCCGGGGCGGGGAGAACATTCCCGTGGTCGAGGTCGAGAACCTGCTCTACACGCATCCCAAGATCGCGGGCGTCGCCATCGTGGCCATGGCGGATCCCCGGCTCGTGGAGCGCGCCTGCGCGGTGGTGATCCCGCACGACGGCCAGTCGCTGACGCTCCCCGAGGTCACCGCCTTCCTCGAAGGCCACCAGCTCGCGCGCCACAAGTTTCCGGAGCGGCTCGAGATCGTCACGGAGTTTCCGATGACCCCGAGCGGCAAGATTCAGAAGTACCGGCTCCGCCAGCTCGTCGCCGAGCGGATCAAAAGCGAGCTGGGCGGCGCGGCCTAACCGATGGAGCACCCCTTTTCCCTTGAAGGGCGCACCGCCTTCGTCACCGGCGCGAGCCGCGGCATCGGCCGCGGCATCGCCCTCGCCCTGGGCCGGGCGGGCGCGGCCGTCGCCTGCGCAGCGCGAGCGCTCGAGCAGGTCAAGTCCGCGGCCGGCGAGATCGAATCCGCGGGGGGCAGGGCCTGCGCGATCCAGCTCGACGTCACGCAGGGCGTTCAGATTACGGCCGCGGTGCGAGCCGCCGAGGCCGCGCTCGGCTCCGTGGACATCCTCGTCAACAACGCCGGCATCACGCTCGACAAGCCGTCGCTCGAGGTCACCGACGGTGATTGGGAGGAGGTCCTCGCGACGAATCTCACCTCGACGTTTCGCTGTTGCCGCGCGGTGGCCCCGGGCATGATCGCGCGCGGGCGCGGCAAGATCATCAACATCGGATCCATGTACGGCAAGCTCGGCGTGTCCCACTACGCCGCGTACTGCGCCAGCAAGGCGGCGGTGGACGGGCTCACGCGCAGCCTCGCCGCGGAGTGGGCGCGGCACGGCATCCAGGTCAATTGCCTGGCGCCCGGCTACATGAACACGGACATCCCCCGGGCGGCCATGGCCGATCCGAAGACGCGCGAGCGCTTTCTCTCCAAGGTCCCGGCGCGGCGTCTCGGCGAGCCGGAGGAGGCGGCGGCGCTCGCCGTGTACCTGGCTTCGCCGGCCTCCGACTTCATGACCGGGCAGACCGTCTATCTCGACGGCGGCCAGACGATGTCGTGGTAGCGGGTATCCACTTCCAGCGAGAGCGAGGAACCACCGCATGGAGCTGAACCTCAAGGGCAAGAGCGTCGTCGTCACCGGCGGGGGATCGAACATAGGCCGCGCGATCACCCTGGCTTTCGCGCGCGAGGGCGCGCACGTGACCATCGCCGAGATCGACGCCGCGCAGGGCGAGAAGGCGGCCGGCGAGGCGCGGAAGTCCGGGGCGACCTCGGCCGTCGTCGTGCCCACCGACGTGACCAAGTGGGACTCCGTTCAGGCCATGGTCCGCGAGGTCGAGGGGCGTACCGGCCGGGTGGACGTCCTCGTCAACAACGTGGGCTGGACGCTCGACCGGCTCTTCATGGAGAAAGAGCGCGCGGAGTGGGAGAAGGAGGTCCAGCTCAACCTCTGGGGCATGATCAACTGCACGCGCGCGGTCCTCGATGGCATGGTCGCCCGAAAGACGGGCGCCATCGTGAGCATGGGCTCCGATGCCGGGCGCATGGGCGAGTTCCGCGAAGGGGTCTACGGCGCCTGCAAGGCGGGTATCATCGCGCTCACGAAGAGTGTCGCGCGCGAGGTCGGGCGCCACGGCGTCCGGCTCAACGTGGTCTGTCCGGGCATGACCATGCCTGCCTCCGAGGAGGAGTTCGGCGGCCTCTCCATGTGGGCGGCGGAGGTCAACCGCGCCTGGGGCACTCCCGAGATGCAGGCGCGCATCGCCAAGGCCTACCCGCTGCGCCGCATCGGGAAGCCCGAGGACGTGGCGGGTGCCGTCGTGTTCCTGGCATCCGACGCCGCGAGCTTTATCACGGGCCAGACCCTGTCCGTGAGCGGCGGGTATACGATGATGTGATGCTGGGAAGGCCAGGGAGGCGCACATGAATCTCGGCACCGTCGACTACGGCGCGAAGGACGGTATCGGGCGCGTCGTGCTCAACCGCCCGGCGCAGCTGAACGCCATCAGCCCGGCCCTGCTCGAGGACCTGGACACGGTCTGCGCCGCCATCGAGACCGATCCGACGGTGCGCGCCGTCACGCTCACCGCCGCCGGGCGCGCCTTCTGCGCCGGGGCCGACCTCAAGGCCGTGCGCGAGCTCTCTCCGGACCCGGAGAAGTGGGCGCGCTTCATGCGGCTCTGGCACCGCGTGTTCAACCGCATCGAGGCGCTGCCGGTTCCGCTCGTCGCCGGCGTGCAGGGCCTGGCGCTGGCGGGCGGGCTCGAGCTCACGCTCGTGGTCGACCTCGTCGTGGCGGACGAGGGCGCGCGCTTGGGCGACCAGCACGCCAACTTCGGTCTCGTCGCGGGCGGCGGCGGCAGCCAGCGCCTGCCGAGGCTGATCGGGGCGCGGCGCGCCAAGGAGATGATGCTACTGGGCGGCTGGCTCTCCGCCGCGCAGGCTCGCGACTGGGGGCTCGTCAATCGCGTCGTACCGCCCGGCACCCTCGAGGCCGCCGTGGAAGAGACGGCGGCCGCGCTTGCCGCCGGCAGCGCTTCGGCCGCGCGCACCGTCAAGGCTCTCGTCAACCGCGCTTTCGACGCTGATCTCGCGGGCGGGCTCGAGCTCGAGCTGGCGCTGGTCGCCGCCCACATGCGCACGGCCGAGGCGGCCGAGGGGCTCCGAGCTTTCGCCGAGAAGCGCAAGCCCGTCTTCCACGCGCCCTAGGAATCGAGGAAACCCATGGATTTCGCGCTCAGTAGCGAGCAGGAGGAGCTGGTCCGAACCCTCCGCATGTTTTCGAAGAAAGAGCTCGCCCCACGCTCGCGCGAGTGGGACCGGACGGGCGAGTTCCCGTGGAAGGTGTGGCGTCAGATGGGCGAGCTCGGCCTCCTCGGACTTCGCATCCCGTCCGCCTACGGCGGCCAGGACTCCGACTACACGACCTTCGGCCTCGCCATGGAGGAGATCGCGCGCGGCGACTTCGGGTGCACCTATGGGCTCCAGCTCGCCGGGCTCGCGGGGGAGATCGTGGGGTCAACCGGCACCGAAGAGGTCAAGAAGCGCTGGCTGCCCCCGACGGCGCGCGGCGAGGAAGTCATCGCGCTCGCCCTGACCGAGCCCGGCGTGGGCTCCGACGCCGCTCACCTCGCCTGCCGCGCTGAGCGCGATGGCGACACCTACGTGATCACGGGCGAGAAGTCGGGCATCAGCCTCGCCATGGTCGCCCAGTCGGCCGTCCTCTTCGCCCGCACCGGCGCCGGAGGAGGGGCGAAGGGCGTGACGGCCTTTCTCGTGCCGCTCGACCTGCCCGGAGTCTCGCGCAGTCCTCTTCATGACATGGGCTCGCACTCCGTCGGGCGGGCTGTGCTGGCTTTCGATCACGTTCATGTTCCCGCCTCGCACCGGTTGGGGGAAGAAGGCCAGGGCTTTTACCAGGTGATGCGCGGCTTCGACTACAACCGCGTCGGCATCGCGCTGTCGTGCCTCGGCGTCGCCCAGGTCTCGCTGGAAGAGACCATGACCTACGTCAAGGAGCGCCGCGCCTTCGGCAAGCCGCTGGCGACGTTCGAGGGTGTGTCCTTCAAGATCGCCGAGGCGGCGACCCACATCGACGCCTGCCGCGGCCTCTGCTACAAGGCACTCTGGCTCGCCGACCATGGCCAATCGCACACGAAGGAATCGGCCATGGTGAAGTGGTGGGGCCCGAAGCTCGCGGTCGAAACCATCCACCAGTGCCTGCTCTTCCACGGCCACTACGGCTACACCGACGAGCTGCCGTTCGAGCAGCGCATGCGGGACGTCATCGGACTCGAGATCGGTGACGGCACTGCCGAGGTGATGAAGACCGTCATCGCCCGCGAGCTGATGGGCCGCGAAAGCCGCCCCTACTGACACCCCAACCACGTACCGGAACGGAGAGCCATGGAACTCGAGCGCCCGCTGCCACAGCCCATCACACCTGAGGCCAAGCCCTACTGGGAAGGTCTCCGCGAACAGAAGCTCATGCTGCCGCGCTGTCGCGCCTGCGGCCGCGCCTTCTTCTACCCGCGCGTCCTCTGCCCGCACTGCCACGCCGCCGACATCGAGTGGTTCCAGGCGAGCGGCCGCGGCAAGCTCCACTCCTTCGAGATCGGCTACCAGAGCTTCAACAAGGCCTTCAAGGTCAAGCCGCCGTTCGTGCTGGCCATGGTCGAGCTGGAGGAAGGCCCGCGCATGATGTCCAACCTCATCGGCGTCGAGCCCGACCCGAAGAAGATCCGCTGCGACATGCCCGTCGAGGTGGTCTTTGAGAAGCAGACCGACGAGATCACGTTGCCGCTCTTCCGGCCCGCCGGAGGTGCGCGATGAAGGAGTTGCGCAACTCCGTCTGCATCGTGGGGGCGGACGAGAGCGACGAGCTCGGCACGCTGCCGCACAAGAGCCAGCTGACGCTGCACGTGGAAGCCGTGAGGAACGCCGTCCGCGACGCCGGCCTCAAGATCAGTAACGTGGACGGAATCTTCACCGCCGGCCAGCATTCTCCAGCCACGATCGGCGAGGCGCTCGGCATCGTGCCGCGCTACGTGGACGGTACGACCGTGGGCGGTTGCTCCTTCATCATCATGGTCGGCCACGCCGTGGTCGCGCTCCACCACGGGCTTTGCGACGTGGCAGTGGTCTGCCATGGCGAGTCTGGCCGTTCGGGCGTGGGCGTGACACCTCGGCGCGACACCGCGCTGCCTGGACAATACGAAGCGCCTTTCGGCTTCGGCGGCGCGTCGACCATGTTCGGCATGATCACCACGCGCCACATGCACGAGCACGGGACGACGCTGGAGCAATGGGCGCAGGTGGCCGTGTCCACTCGCCAGTGGGCGGCGCTCAACCCCAAGGCGAAGAACCGGGAGCCCATTACCGTGGCCGACGTGCTGAACTCGCGCCCCGTCTGCTATCCCTTCAACCTACTGAATATCTGCCTCGTCACCGATGCCGGCGGCGCCGTCGTGCTGACACGCGCTGATCGCGCGAAGGATTGCGCGAAGAAGCCCGTCTACGTGCGCGGGGCGGGGGAGGCGACCGAGCACGTCAGCCTGACGCAGATGAAGAACCTGACCTTCAGCGAGGCGACGAAGATGTCGGGCGCCAAGGCCTTCACCATGGCCGGCGTCGGGCACAAGGACTTCAACCACCTCATGTTCTACGACGCCTTCACCTCGGGGCCGCCGATCATGCTCGAGTCGCTCGGCTTCTGTAAGCCCGGCGAGGGCGTGGGGTTCTTCGAGCAGGGCAAGTCGACGCCGGGCGGCTCGCTGCCCATCAACACCAACGGCGGCGGCCTCTCCTACACCCACTCCGGCATGTACGGCATCTTCCCCATCATCGAGGCGGCCCGCCAGCTCCGAGGCGAGTGCGGCCCCCGCCAGGTGCCCAACTGCAAGGTCTCCCTCGTCAACGGCATGGGTGGGATGCTTTCGGCGGCCGGGACCCTCGTGCTGGCGAACGAGAAATAGGCGGGTTGCCCCGCGGACATCGATGAAATGGGTCGTCGACACAGCCTTTCTCCGGGCGCAACGGGGTCGCGCCGATCGCAGAATCTGTGTGCGAGTTGGAACACCTCGCCGTTCGGGCAGGACAGCTTGGGCTTGTCGCGTTGAGGTTACTGGTCTTCTGAAGCCAAGGCTCATCTACGGTGAAGACGCCCTACAGGCCCTTTCCTTGGCTCTCGGGTTCATCGGGAACGCTCTCTATTTACAGCGGCGCCGCGGTCTACAATTTAAGTCCCTGGACGGTCACATCGTCCCACTCTATGCATACTTTCGAGTCCGGGAGCTACCGCGTCGAATGGCTGGCCTTGCTCGAACCCGAGACCGTCAAAGATTCAAACGCCAACCGTCGAAGAGATAGTAGGAGCGGGCCGGCTACTATGGTTGTTCTGGACCTCACGGTGGCCTAGCATCTATGTCCCATGATGATCTTGCATGGCTCGTCCAGCATCACTTCAAGACACTCACGCGGCGTGAGTACGATTGGGTGTTCGAGTTCGACCAGGATGTAAGTCTCGTAGCAACTTGTCTGTGGCGTCTGGTCGAAGCTGGTCGTATACGACTCACCAATCAGGACGACGGCCATCAGTTCGGTCTTCCGGCACCCGTTGACGCTGTCAACGAAGTGAACCACCGTCTCGCGCGTGCGTCAGTCGAAGCGGTCGAGCTGCGCCAGGGCACCCTCGACCTCGATCTTCATTTCAGCACCGGAGTCGTTCTGCAATTCATTCCCAACTCATCTAACTCGGCGTTGCGTTACGCCCAGAAGCCCAGCGATCTCTGCCGGCTTCAATCCGCGCGCGGTGATTACCTTCTACACGTTCAGCATCAGGTCCGCCCGGACCTTGAGGTAGCCTCGTAGCTCGAGAAACCGAGATCCCGAAAGACGTTCCCACTGGATCGGGTCAAGTTGACCTTCTTCATGGAGCACCTATTCCTCGCCTCAGGCCCAGATTGACCCGGGGTCGATCGGCAGGTCGCTGAAGGGTGGCAGGGCGCCCGGCTCGCCGATCACGCAACCCGCCAACGCGTATGCCGCCCCGGTGAGCGTGTAGGCCTCCACCGAGCGGCTCTCCGGATCAACGATCCAGTAGTACAGCACGCCGTGCTCCGCGTATAGATTCATCTTCCGATCGCGATCGAGATGGGCAGTGGATGGCGAGAGCACCTCGACCACAAGGGTCGGCGGGCCTTCGATGCCGCGCTCGCTGATGATCGCCAGGCGGTCGGTGGCGACGTAAAGAACGTCGGGCTGGACCACCGTCACGTTGCTCAGGATGCAGTCTGTCGGGGCGACGAAGATCTTGCCGAGACCTCGTGATCTGACGTGCTCGAGCAAGAGCCCGATGAGGTTGACAATGGCTCCCTGGTGCCGGGTGCCTGGGGTCGGGGTCACCGAGAGCTCGCCGTGGTGCAACTCGTAGCGCCGCCCGTCGTCGGGAAGGGCCGCATAGTCGCTGTAGGTCAGGACGGCTCGTGTCGGCATCGCTCAGTGCTCCCTGCTCTGCGACTCACATGTTAGAGCTTCGAGGTTGACGCTCCGCACCGTCAATGTCCACTGTTGCATACACTAGTTTACCCACATATCTTGCTGGGTCACAGAGGAGGCTCGAGCCATGCCCGCAGTGTTTGTTCACGGTGTTCCTGATACGCAGCGCGTGTGGGAGGCGGTCATCTCCCGTCTCAAGCGCAAAGACGTAGTGACGCTGTCGCTGCCGGGGTTCGGCTGCTCGGTGCCGGCGGGATTCAGCGCGACGAAAGAAGCGTACGTGGACTGGCTGCTCGGCCAGCTCGCGGCGCTTCAGGGGCCGATCGATCTCGTCGGGCACGATTGGGGCGGGCTCTTGGTGGTGCGCGCGGTCTCGGTTCGGCCGGACGCTGTGCGGAGCTGGGCTGCTGGCGGGGCGCCGCTCGACCGCGAGTACGTGTGGCACCAGGCTGCGAGGGCGTGGCAGAAGCCCGGGATGGGGGAGAAGGTGATGGCGGGCATGACGGCGGAGGGTTTGGCGGCGGCGCTTGTCGCTGCGGGGGTGCCGGTGGCAGATGCGGCTGAGACGGCCGCGCACGTGGATCCCACGATGAAAGATTGCATTCTCACGCTCTACCGGTCGGCGGTTCGCGCTGGAGACGAGTGGGAGGACGATCTCAAACGGGTTTCGGCGCCTGGGCTCGCGCTTTGGGGCGAGAAAGATCCGTATGCCGCGGTGGAATTCGGGGCGCGGCTTGCCGAGAAGACTCGCGCGCGGTTTGTATCGTTTCCTGGGTGTTCGCACTGGTGGCAGCTTGAGCGGCCGGGTGAAGTGGTGGGTGAGTTGGAGCGGTTCTGGCGGGAAATCTAGACCGCCCTCTCACCCTGCCCTCTCCCCCGGTGGGGGAGAGGGGAATATGGGTAGAGGTTTACCTAGAAGCGGGGCATCACCTTTTCTGCGAAGAGCTTCATCGACCGGCAGACCTTGTCGTGGGGTAGGCCGCCGCACGAGAAGGCTCCCATCATGAAGTCGATCCCGAGCGCGTCCTGGTGCATGCGGATCTTGTCCGCGACTTCCTCCGCGTCGCCGGCGATGGCGGCCTGCTCGAGGGCTTTCTCTTCGCTGAGCGAGAGCAGGTTCTCCCGCACGCGGCGGTAGAACTTGTACTGCTCGGGCGGGACGCCCGTCTCGTCCGCGATGAGCCCGGCCTGCGTCTGGAAGAACCATCGGATGGGCTCGCGGAGGTCCTCGCGCGCCTGCTTCGACGACTCCGCCACGTGGATGATCTTGTTCAGGCAGATGTCCGCGCCCGCATCGGTGCCCTGCGCCTCGCGCCAGGCCTGCCGGTACGCGTCGTAGTTCTTGCGCAGGATGTCGAAGGGTGTGAAGGCGGGCGAGGTCAGGATCTTGAGCCCGCGCTTGGCGGCCAGCGTGTAGGTGTCGGGGGAGACGGCGGCCGTCCAGAGCGGCGGGTGCGGCTTCTGCACGGGCTTGGGCAGGACGCAGAGATCGCGTACCTGGTAGAAGTCGCCCTCGAAGGTGCAGCATTCGTCCGTCCACGCGCGGCGGATCAGCTCCAGGCTCTCGTCGAAACGCTCGCGCGTGTTCTCCATCGAGATTGCCAACCCTCGGAACTCGGCGGGCTGATAGCCGCGTCCCAACCCGAAGTCGAGCCGCCCTTCGGAGAGAATGTCCACCATCGCCCACTCCTCGGCAATGCGCAGCGGGTGGGCGAACGGCGCGACCACCACCGCCGTGCCGATACGTACGCGCCGCGTCTCGCGCGCCACCGCCGCCGCCAGCACGGCCAGCGACGGCGCGATGCCGTAGGGAGAAAAGTGGTGCTCGGCCAGCCAGACCGTGTGAAAGCCCAGCTCCTCGGCCAGGCGGCATTCGTCGAGGGTATTCGCGTAGACCTGCGCGTGGCTCTGGCCTTCACGGAGAGACAAGAGGTTCTGAGTCGAGAATCGCATCGGCCGCCTCCCACGCCGAACCTTAAGCCGGGGCCCCGGCGAAGTCAAACGGGGCGGACCGCGCGCTCCGGTTCGGTGGGATACTCTGAGTCGTCGGCCGCCGCCGAGCCGATTGAAGGGCGAACCAGAGTTCGCGGAGGATCAGCGATGGCTATCGAGATACGCGGCATTCGGCAGGACAAGACGCTCGGCGCCCGAGTGTCCGCGCGCGTCGCCGCCGCGCTCGCCGCGCTTCACGTTGCACCGGTTTCAGCGAAGGTCACCTTCTTCGACGACAACGGGCCGAAGGGAGGGCTCGCCATGCGCTGCGCCATCAGCGTGCGGGTGCCCTACCGCCCGCTCATTCGTGTTGAGCACGTGGCGGCGACGCACCGGCTCGCCTTCGACGGCGCCTTCGCGGCTCTCGAGCGCCAGCTCGAGCGGTACCGGGAGCGTGATCGCGACATCAAGCGGCGCCCGAAGAAGTACTTCGTGGCGAAGCGCCTCCTGACCGGTGGCCTCGAGGCACCCGGCCGGCCGGCGCGTGTGAGGCGTCGGAAAGCGGGCTAGCCGGGTGTCCCGAGTGCGCGGCGCCAGATGTGTGGGAAAATGTAGTCATGCAGGAACGGGCGACGGGGCCGGCAAGCCTCACGGTGTCGCTCGCCGCCTTTGGGGCCCCGCCGAGCCGGGCGACCGTCACCGTGGTGCGGCCGTCCCCCGGCCGGCGCCTGACGCGAGCGCTCAAGGCGGGCGGACTCTTCTGGGCCATCGCCGCCGGCTGCGTATTCATCCCGGGACTTCATTTCGTCCTCGTGCCGAGCTTCCTCGTGATTGGCGTCGCCACCGGGTTCAGGCATCTTCGCGACCAGGAGATCGTCTCGAGCGTGCGCGGCGCATGTCCCCGCTGCGGGCTCGAGCAGGTGTTCGCTGCCGGCAACCGCCTGACCCCCTCGTGGTCGCTGGACTGCCCCGGATGCCACACCGCTCTCGCCCTCACCCTCGACCCCGGACCCACGTCTCTCTCCTGACCGTCGTTCGAACGTCAGCGCAGCTCCGAGATCGGGAGCGGTATCTCGCCGACGGCCGCCGCGACGGCTGGATAGACGACGCGTCCGCGCCAGATGTTGACCCCGCGGGCGAGCTCGGCGTTCTCGCTCACGGCGCGCGCCGTGTCCTTGCGGGCGAGCTCGAGCGCGTAGGGCAGCGTGGCGTTGGTCTGCGCGAAGGTCGACGTGCGGGGCACGAGGGCCGGCATGTTGGTCACGCCGTAGTGCAGCACGCCGTGAAGCGTGTAGACGGGCTCGAGCAGCGTCGTCGGGCGGATCGTCTCTATGCAGCCGCCCTGGTCCACGGCGACGTCCACGATGACCGCGCCGGGCTTCATGCGCCGCACCAATGCCTCCGTGACGAGGCGCGGCGCCCGGGCTCCCGCGACGAGCACGCCTCCCACGAGAAGATCGGCGCGCTGCGCCACCTGCTCGATGTTGAAAGCGTTGGAGGCGAGCGTGACGACGCGCCCGCCGAAGAGGTCGTCGGCGTGGCGCAGGCGGTCGAGGTTGATATCCAGCAGCGACACGTCGGCGCCCAGGCCGAGCGCGATCCTGGCGGCATTGAGACCCACGGTGCCGGCTCCGAGGATGACCACGTTGCCGGGGGGGACGCCCGGCACGCCGGAAAGCATGATGCCGCGGCCGCCGTAGGCGCGGCCGAGGTAGTGGGCGCCCTCCTGGATGGCGAGCCGGCCGGCGACTTCGCTCATCGGCGTGAGGAGTGGAAGGCTGCCGTCGGCCCGCTCGACGGTCTCGTAGGCTATCGCGAGGACCCCGCGGGCCTGAAGCGCGCGCACGAGATCCGGCATGGGCGCCAGGTGCAGGTAGGTGAAGAGCGTCTGTCCCTCGCGGATCCTCGCCACCTCCTCGGCGAGCGGCTCCTTGACCTTGAGCACCAGCTCGGCCTTGTCCCAGACGCCGGCCACATCGACGACCCTGGCCGCCGCCGACGCGTACTCTTCGTCGCGGAAGCCGCTGCCGGCGCCCGCTCCCGTCTCGACGAGCACGCCGTGGCCGGCGTCGGAGAACGCCCGAGCGCCCGCGGGAGTGAGTGCGACACGCTCCTCGCCCACCTTGATCTCCTTCGGCACGCCCACGATCATGTT
>WNFT01002390.1_pt1 | contig 18928 bp, 14 predicted proteins | sample 5400191 | NCBI WGS metagenome assembly WNFT01 (sample SAMN13153359, study PRJNA577476) | soil metagenome | isolation source: 80 cm saprolite under Madrone tree | place: USA:California | collected 2016-06-14 | reverse complement strand
AGATTTACCGTGAAGCACTCAACAATATAAAAAAGCATGCCAAGGCTTCCCATGTCGTGGTAAAACTGTCGCAGGATGACAGCCGTCTAGTACTTGTAGTAGACGACAACGGCGAGGGGTTTAGTTTCGCCGGAAAGTTCACCGGCGATGAATTGGATCGTCTGCGGTTGGGTCCCATTTCCATTAAGGAGCGCGCACGTACCGTGGGTGGGGTTCTGACCGTCGAGTCGAACCCAGGGCATGGAGCGCGTTTAACAATAGAAGTACCGCTCGGTTGACGGGTTCAGGGTTTGTCTTACAAACCCTGACATGATTATGGCCAAAACAGCAAAACAGCAAATACGGGTACTACTAGCCGATGACCACGCGATCTTTCGCGATGGCCTGAGGAAACTTCTCGATTCCGACGAAGACATCACCATTGTCGGCGAAGCGCAAAACGGCGCGGAGTGCATCAAACTCCTCGCCAAGCTCAAGCCCGATATTCTCTTGCTCGATTTGCGCATGCCGGACAAAGACGGCCTCGCCGTTCTTGAGGAAGTTAATTTTGATACGTTGCCCACGCGCGTCGTCGTTTTGACGGCGGCGGAAGACGACCGCGACGTCGTTCGCGCGATGCGTCTCGGTGCGCGCGGTGTAGTGTTGAAGCAGTCCGCCACCGATCTCCTTGTCAAAAGTATTCATCGCGTGCACGCCGGCGAAATCTGGCTGGATAATCGCATGACTGCCGAAGTCATGAAGGCGTTTTCGAAATCCAGCGAGTCCGGTCCGCGCCGCGAGAAGCCTTTGCTCAGCGACCGCGAAAAAGAAATCGTGCAGCTTGTCGCCCAGGGCTTCCGCAACAAGGAAATCGGTGAAAAGCTTTTCATCTCCGAGCAAACCGTCAAGAACCATCTGCACAACATCTTCGATAAGCTCGGCGTCTCCGACCGCCTCGAGCTCGCGCTCTACGCGATTCACCACCGCCTGATTGATCAGTCATAATCGCATCTCGATTCTTATCGGGACGAGCAGGTTATCCTAAGGCCGACCGCTCGGCCTGCGATTCACCATAAGCTCATACATCAGTCGTAGCGCGTTCCAAGCTGCTCGGACCCTGTCGAGATCTCTTGCTGGCCTGCCATTCGACACCGCTGATCGATCAGCCTTAGTCACAGACCAACTCTGGCTGGACCTGGCCTGCCTCCCAGATAATTACCTTCAGCGTTACAAACAAAAGTGCTATGCTCGCCCCGAATCAGTGGTGGTCAGGCCGTCGGGCCGGGCAGTGTCCCCCGGTGTTCGGGAAATCCCGCTGAGGTACGTCGCTTTCGCCGCGGTGTCCGCCGTCTGGCCGCAAGTGATTCGTAAGCGCTCGATCCAATTCTTCTGCGTGGGCGGATTATGCGACTCCAAAAGTTAATTCTGTGTCCTCGTGTTTTGCTCTTCGTTTCTCTCCTCGCATCACCTTTCATGCGTGTCGAGGCTCAGACCGCAAATATCCCCGCTCGCATCACCCAGGCCTTAGATGAGAAGAGCCTCGTCGTTTTGAAGGGAAACGTCCACCCGCTCGCCCGCCTGGAGTTCGACCACGGCCCAGTGGCGGGTGCGCAGCCACTCAACCGGATGTTACTCCTCTTGCAGCGAAGTTCCGACCAGGAGTTGGCACTGCGCCAACTCCTCGATGATCAACAGAGCAAATCCTCCCCGAACTATCACGCCTGGCTGACGCCCGACCAATTTGGCAAACAATTTGGTCCTGCGGACGCCGACATTCAGGCGATCACGCAGTGGCTGACCTCGCAGGGATTCGCAGGGATCAATGTGGGTCTGGGTCGCCAAGTCATCGAGTTCAGCGGTACAGCTGGCCAAGTGCGGAACGCGTTTCGAGTCGAAATTCACCGCTTCGTCGTAAACAACGAAGAACACATGGCCAACGCGACCGACCCACAGATTCCCGCGGCACTGTCTCCGGTGGTAGCGGGCGTCGTGTCCCTGCACAATTTTCCTCGGAAGTCTCACGCTAAAGTTCTTGGACAATTCCGACATTCTCTCGGTAAAACGGGCCTGGAGCCACTTTTCACGTTTCCGAATCCGCGCAATGGCAATAATTTTTATGGCCTAGGTCCGGGTGATTTCGCAACGATCTATAACTCCAAACCGCTAATCGCTTCGGGAAACAACGGGGCAGGACAAACCATTGCGATCGTCGGCGAGACCAACATCAACGTCCAAGACGTGCAGCAATTTCGAACAATGTTTGGGCTTTCGGCAAATTTCGATGCCACAAATGTGGTTTTGAATGGCGAAGACCCGGGTATTACCTCCATCGGCGAGGAAGGAGAGGCCGATCTGGATGTCGAGTGGTCAGGAGCAGCCGCGCCCGGGGCAACAGTAAAGTTTGTTGTGTCGGCTTCGACGCCTGCCTCGGCCGGAATCGATCTTTCGGCGCTCTACATCGTTGAGCACAACTTGGCTGGTGTCATGAGCGAGAGCTATGGAGACTGTGAAAATGACCTGGGCAGTGCGGGAAACGCCTTTTACAACAGCTTGTGGGAGCAGGCCGCCGCGCAAGGGATCACGGTGATTCTTTCGTCTGGAGACGGTGGATCGGCAGGCTGCGACGACTTCAATGCACCGCAGCCGGCAACACACGGCCTGGCCGTCAGCGGATTGGCATCGACTCCGTTCAACGTCTCGGTTGGCGGTACGGATTTCGATCAAGTCAACAACTGGGTGGCCTACTGGAATCCGACAAACGACCCTACCGGAACTTCCGCGAAGAGTTACATCCCGGAGATTCCTTGGAGTGAGAACTGCGCGCAAATTGGGTTGACAGGTTGCGGAGCAAGTGCGTGCAGCCGCCCTTGTGCTGCCCGGCTAACCTTCTTTCCGAGGCGCGCCAGCTGGCGCGCTTCGGAAACCTCATCCCACCTAAGTGCTCTCATCCTGACACTCTATTCGAGTGTCACCAATCATTCTGGACGAGCACAGCGGGCATGCCGAACGACAACCATCGGGATCAGCCAGATATCTCCTTGTTTGCAAGCCCGGGGTTTAATGGGACCGGATACGTTTATTGCCAGAGTGACTACACCATTTCGGGAGCGCAGACTTGTGATCTGAGCACCGCCAGCAGCGGATTCCTCGAGTTTGGGATTGTCGGGGGAACCTCGGCTTCGGCGCCGGCTTTTGCGGGAATCATGGCGCTGGTGAATCAAAAGCAGGCAACCGTTGCGAATCCTGCTCCGCGTCAAGGCAACGCGAATTACGTGCTCTACGCTTTGGCGAAGAAATCGGGCGCGAGTTGCACCTCTAGCGCGACAGAGGCAGCGAGTTGCATTTTCAACGACGTGACAAAAGGGAATGGCGTTTTGCCGACGGGCTTGCCCGGCGTCGGAACAAACAGCGTGCCTTGCCAGGGAGGTTCATTGAACTGCAGCGTCAGCACTGCCAGCAATAACGGTGTGCTGGTGGATCCAAGTCACCCAACCACGGAGGCTTGGACCGCGACCGCCAACTATGACATGACCACAGGGTTGGGAACGGTCAACGCGAACAATCTGGCAACGAACTGGGGCAGTGTTTCAACAATTCCGACAACCACTACGTTGGCCCTTTCCCCGACCACCGCAATCACCCATGGCACCGGCGAAAATGTGACCGTTGGCATCACCGTGAAAACGATTACGGGAACGGGCGTCCCCGCTGGAGACGTCTCGTTGATCGCCACGTTTCCGGATGGAACGACCCACGGGTTTGATCACTTCACACTGACCAGCGGGGCGGTCAGCGGCGCAAAAACACAAAGTTTGCCAGGCGGCACGTATACTGTCTCCGCGCACTACACCGGAGACGGCACAAACGCGCCGAGCGATTCCACACCGGTGCAGGTAACAGTCGGAAAAGAAAGCAGCCAGACCTTCGTCGTTGTCCCCACCTTCGATTCCCAGGGCAATCTTCTGAACGGTAACGCAACCTCTGTTGTCTATGGCTCGCGCTACATCCTCCGCATGTATGTTACGGACAAAAACGGCGTCGCAAGCACCACTGGACCTCCGTCCCCGACCTGCTACCAGGAAAATTTGCTAACGTGCCCCTCGGGAACAGTCACACTAACTGACAACGGCGCGCTTGTGGACACGGGAGGCGGAGGGCCGGGAGTCTACCATCTGAATAACTTCGGGTACACACGGGATACTTCACCGACCTTGCTGGGCGGAGTGCACTCTCTTGTACCCACATACAGCGGCGACAGCAGCTACAACGCAAGCTCCAGTACCAATTCGTTTACCGTCAAGCCCGACCCCATATCTTTCGGCATAGACGTGCAACCCCCGGCTCGCATTCTGGGCGTTCCATTTCAGGTTAGTATCGGCGCGTATTCGCAGTACTCTGCTATGGCCGGACCAACTGGCACGATGACGTTTTTTGACGGGACAACCCAGTTGGGTAGCCCCATTACCGTGAGCGGTCCCGCTGGCGGTTACGAACCTAGTTTTTTTGTCAATACGACTTTGACAATCGCCACTGCTGGTTCCCACATGCTTTCGGCTCAATATAGTGGCGATGCGAACTACGCTTCCTCAACTGCTTCGACCACTGTCAACGTGCTCAATCCGACCACGGCTAATATCACTTTTAGTCCTACCACCGTAAATTATGGGAGTACGGTGGCAATAACTGGCGTTATCGACACATCGGTGTCTGCATCGAACGCGACGCTCAAGCCCACGGGAACGTTTACCTTATTTGCGGGCTATGATGGACAGATTACAAACGGAGTTTCAATAACGACGATGCCCGACGCGAGCGGCAATTGGCAAGTCCAAGCGACCGCTACGATCACGCCAACAAGCAGCGAAAACTTTGCGATTACTTATAGCGGCGACAACAACTACGCCCAAATCTCTGGGTTCAGCGGATTTCTGAACGTCATTATCCCTGATTTCAGTCTCAATATTCCTAGCGCCCCATTTAACATCACTGCCGGCCAGCTCGGTTCGCTGCAGATCAGCGTCGTCCCCGCCACCAACAATTCGAGTCCCGTGACCCTTTCGTGCAACGGAAACCTGCCGACTGGCTACTCCTGCTCATTGCAACCGTCGACCGTAAATCTCGCCAGCGGGGCAACCTCGACGGCGACTCTGACTCTGTCGCCGTCACCTTCTGCCACCGCCGCTCCTATGCCAAATGCTGTCACACGCAGGCGCGTCGGCTTTTTCTTCTTCCCATTCGGGTCAAATCCGCTATGGCCCCTTAGCCTCCTAAGTGCTGTTGCCGCTCTGTTGTCCCTTTGCTTGGCATGGAAAAGCAGAGATTTGCGCCCATCCTTTGGATTTGGACTCTTGTGCGTCATAAGCTTGATCATCGGTTGCGGTGGGGGAAGTGCCAGTGGCCCTCCGCCACCACCGCCCGGCCCGTTCGCCACGTCCACGACGGTTTCGACAAGTTCGGCGAAGGTAGCTCAAAATACGACCTTTACGCTCTCTGCCAAGGTTACCGGGCAAGGTAATCCAACAGGAACCGTCAACTTCTATGCCAACAACTCCTGGCTTGGATCGTCAAACCTAAGTGCTGGTGGGGCAAATCTCAACACGTCCATTGTCTACCCTGGGATCTATTCCGTCTCTGCGCAATATCTCGGCGATTCCAACAACTTGTCCTCTACTTCTGCAGGTGCAAGTCAGGCCGTCACGGGAAGCACGCTCATGCAGGTCAATGCACAGACCAGTACGCTGTTTCATTCTGTCAATGTGACGGTAACGCTGCAGTAGGAGTCACCTTGGATAGGTCACCGGCACGATAAATCCTCTGGTTTTGTGTTTGGGGCTTTAGACTTTGCCTTTTTCCTGCCCACCTCGCGCCTCCCGCAACCGTTCAACCCGCCCCATTGCCATTCAACCCTCAATTCTGACCTTTCACTGCAAAATACTTGGCAACTTGATTAGATCATGCTATTCTCTCCCGTGTATATCGAAGCCCATCCCTGCCGACCTCCCCATTTCGTTTCCGGCCTGACCTCTATTCTATACGCACTACTCCCTAACCCCTTTCCTTGCCACACTTCCAGAATCGCCGTCTGCAAACCCTGTGTTTGCCACACTTCCGACGCCCCCCGGAGGCCATCTTGTCAGAACAGAATCCGAGCGGACGGCTGCGTTCAGTTTCCATACCGTCACTACAACTCTTTTGCTGCTGGTTCAATAGTGCCGTTGCTGCGGCATCACGGAGGACACCGTTTCTCCCCCACCGCTGATATCGCTTACGGTAAGTAGGGCCGACTCCAAAACTGTGGAAGCTGCCGGCATGCGGTAAAATGAAATTGCGACAACTAAGGAGAATTCTCTCCGTGCGCCCCCAGATTTTGGTCCTGGCATTCGTTTTTTCAATCTCCGGGCTGCCCGCCTCTGCACAGTCGCCCGATCCCGCGGGTTCCTCGCCGCAGAGCAGCCCGGCGCCAGCGCCTTGCACCACAAATTGCCCGCAAACGCCCGCAAATCCCGCGCCCGCGAATCCCGGTACGCCGTCCAAGCCTCCCGCGAAACCACACAAGGTCATCACCGATGACGACATGGATGCGCGCCCTCACGACATCACCATGTCGAGCATGCGCGACATCCTGCAGCAACTCAACACCTGCGACCGCACCTGCTTCGATCAAGTCGCCCAGCGCGCGGGAGTATACACGTACAATAACTCGCGCTGGAAATTGTCACTGCTCGATGCAATTGAGGCGGTAAAGACGGACGCAGCGTGGCAGGGAATTCTTGGCGAGATCATCGGCGTTCAGGGACTCGCCTGCGAAACGCAAGCCAGAAAAACGGAGGACATCCGCCGATTCGCCGATCCCCGCAGCGTCACTCCGAACGAGCTGGCCGTCGAGCGCGAATATGAACCGAAGTTCCGCGAAATCCGAAACCGTCTAAATGCCGCGCTGGACCGCGCCAATGCGCACATCACCAAAAACTCGCCCGACAATCTGCAGTCTCAGTACATGCACATGCAGACGGACAAAATCGTTCATGCCACCTGCACGATCAATGTTCCCGCGCCTCCGGAAGACACTGATGATCCCGCTGATCCGTAACGCCAGCCGCATGCGTTTTTCGTGGCGAACGCCGGCTGCCGCTCGCCAGGCACATTTCTTTTTCGTCTTCGCCTCGTTGCTTTTGATCATTTCGACCGTAACCGCGGCGTCGCCGATGCTGCCATCACAGGACTCGAACGCGAAACCCGCGCCCGCTCCTGTCGCACAACAATCGCCGGCCGCTCCCGCAAAGCCTCCTACGCCCGGGCCGACCGAGACCACCCCACTGCAGAAGGCCGTCCATCAGAAAAAAGTGATCACCGAAGAGGACCTTGCGAAGCCGCCAAAAGTAATTTCTTTAAGCGACCTCGAGGGAGAAGAGAACAATCCGCTGTGCGATCTTTCCTGCGAAGCGGAACTCCGCACGCAACTCGGTTTCGGACCCGAACGTGAAGCGGAGTTTCGCAACCAGTTGACGCTTGCCCGCCATGAAATCGCCGACGACAAAGTTTGGAATTTCACTTTGCAAGACGCTCTAAAGGCGGCTGGCGGTTACTGCGATCTCCAGCGGCAAAAGGCGCAGATCGTCGGCAAAGGCGTCGTTTCGCAGACGATTCGAGACAACGTCAACTCTAGCTTCGCGGAGCGCGAGCGCACGCTGATCTCCCAATACAGAAATTCGTCGGGTCTCCTCACGCAGCGCATCCAGGCCGTTCAACGCTTCGCTCCGTTTCGCGCCAGCGTCATGCAGTATCAGGTGAGTGAATTTACCTCACGAACTTGCCCGGATTTCACTCTCCCATGAAATCCATTTCACGTTTGCGCCCTGCCGTCATCCTTTTGGGTCGGGTTTTTGCATCCGCACTCTTGGCGGTTTTTCTCGGCGCGCCGCAACGCACCTTTGCGCGCGTTCCGCAATCCTCCGACGCTCTACCTGCACAGCAGCAGACTCAGGATCCCGCAAAAAAAGATCCCGCCAGTACTGCGCCCGCCGCACCTGCTTCAAAAACAAATCCCCCCAAGCCGCATCGCGTGTTCACCAACGATGATCTCTCCTCCGGCTCCGGCATCCCCGTTCCTCCGGGAGCGAGGCGCCGTCTCAAGCAGCTCAATCGTTGCGATCGCACTTGCTTCAACGAAGTGAAAAAACAAGCCATTAGTTTTGGCTACATCACCGTTTTTCCAAGGTCCACGCGGGAAGAGATGGATGACCGGCTCGCGAATTATATTGAGGATCTCCACAATGATCCGCAGTGGCAGCGGCTCCTTCTCGAAATGGTTTCTTCCCACATCGAATCATGTTCGGCAAGACAGCGGGACGCTGCGCAGCCCGATGATACTCCGCCGCGCACGCCGACTCGCGCTGAAATCCTCGAAGAAGAGAAGCCCAATCGCCAGCCGCGGCCGGTTCCCGCGAATACCTTCAATACGACTTCATCAGCGGTGCTCGCCTACCGCTTCAAAATCAATCCAGATCCTCTCAAAGCTTCGCTGATGGTCCATCAATATATGGACGAGATTCACCGAGACTGCCCGGCCGTGCAATCAACCATGGATTCTTCTGCTGATGATGATCCGTGATCGCCGCGCCGCCGCGAGAATTTCGCCAGCAAGACGCAAAGTGACTCAAAAATGAAGATTACCAAATTTCTTTTCCGCTACGGATTCGCACTCTTGTTTTGTGCAGCCATTTTTTTCACGCGGGGGTGCCGCGGCAATAAAAATCACTTCGAAGAGCCAGGCGTTCCGCATATTCTGTGGTCCTACACTCCAAGCCCAAACCCGCTTTCCGGAATCGCTCTCGCTCCGAATGGCACAGTCCACTTCGCCGCCACTGACGGCATTTACGCGCTGTCACCCGAAGGCAAGCTGCTCTGGAAGGCGCCGCTGCCCTTGGGTCCCGTCATCGCGGCTCCAACACTTGCGCCCAACGGCACACTCTACGCCGCGAGCCAGTCCGGCAAGCTCTTCGCTCTCGACGGTTCCGGAAACCTGATTTGGGAATCTGTCGGCACGCAGCACAAATTTTTCACGCCGCCAGCCCTCGGGGCGGGCGACGCGCTCTACGTCACCGACGACTACGCCAATTTGTTTGCGTTTGCCCCGAGCATGGGTCCGAACCTCATCTGGAAACAATTGACCTACAGTCCCGCAGGCTCAAGAGACGACATCCTGCTCGGGAGCAACAACACAAATGGGGGCGGCTGGTGGAGAAGCTCACCCGTCATCGGCGCGGACGACATGATCTATCTCGCTCATCAGCAGTGGCTTTACCGGCTCAACCTGCACGGTGACGTTATTTGGTTCATCCAGTTGGCTGTCGGGCAACTCGGTTTTCCTGCTATCGGCGGCGACGGCGCAGTTTACATCGAGGGCCACAATCCGAACTTGCTGTTCGCCATTGGCCACGACGGCAAGCAGCGCTGGATGGTGCGGACCTCCAACCAGCTAAGAGGCTCTCCGGTCGTTGACAATGCTGGCGCCATTTATTTTTGCGACTCCGATTTCGTCAAGGCGCACTCACCGGACGGCCAGAGTAAATGGTATCTCAAAGCTGATTGCAACTCCGGACCTGCCCTGGCTGCTGATGGCATGCTCTATCTAGGGATGAGTGCGCGAGAACTGCGGCAAAATGGTCCTCGCCACACTTTTCTCGCTGCGCTTACTTTCGATGGCCACCTCAAATGGAAAATCGAAATCCACGGCATGGTGCGCGAAGCTCCTGCCATCGCGCCCGATGGAACCATCTTCTTCACCACGGATCAGGGCTACGCCTACGCCGTGACTGACGCCGGCTCTCCTCCCATGGACTCGCCCTGGCCGCGCTTCCAACACGACGCGCAAAACTCCGGCCGCGCATCTTTCAACCGCTGACGTTCAACCGCTAACGTTCTCCGTGGGATGCAAACCCCATAACGTGGCGGGAAGCTGAACCCCATCCTTTGTAAACTTGCAAGAAAAAACGGTCCTGCCGCACTCGAAGTTGACGCAAGTGGGAAAGGCCCGACAGCAACCTTCATGTCCGGAAGTACCATTGACATCAACAAACGACGGCATTAGCTTCTGGCGCACGTAGTTTGCAAGATATGCGGAATCCCTGAGTCTCGCTGATCCTGGGGACTCCTGCGTGTCCCGCAAAGCAAAGCGGATTCCCCGGCTCATCATCAAGAACTTGCGGGGATGTGGAATCATGACCAATACCCGGCCCGAGCAAACCCTCTGCTGCGGTCGCCCCTCGGCAACCAAGTCATCACATTCTTCCACAGGGTGTGCCGGCTCTGGCCGGAAGTCCTGGATCAGCTTACGTTTATATTCGCCGTCCGGTTTCGCACGAAGTCATCCTCGAAAGCATGTAATAAAGGAAGGACTCCATGACTATTTCTAAAGCTGTGCTATCTCGTGGATTCTTGCTGGCCTCATTCCTCATTTTGGCGGTCTGGCTGGTAGCGCCGCCACCAGCTGCAACACAGGTCCCTCAGCCATATCTCGTGCTCATCCCCAGCGGCGGCGCTCCCGACATTGCTGAGCAGGGTTCAACTGTTCGAGCTTTCGGCAGCAACTTCTGTTCCGCCACGGGATGCTCAACGGTGAAACTGGCCATTGGGAACGACATCGTCGCTCCGCGGACGATCACCACCGTCGAAGTGCAAAGTGATGGCTCGTTCACAGCCAGCTTCACCATGCAAGTCCCCTTTCCCTGGCGCTACGTAGTAACCGCCACTCAGACGTCTGCTAATGGCTCTACCATCTCTGCCTCCGTGCCCATCGCCGTTCCCATAACAGATCCCCGCCAGGAGACGCCCCCACCCGCGATCGCTCCGCGTATTCATCCTGAATTTGAAAAGTTCGACGCCACCAGTAACGGTCCCAGGCGAGAGCCCATCCACCGGCCATTTCCCCGCAGGTTTCTTCCGAGTGCGGATCCCGCCGTTGCTGAGTTCCCTCCCAATGTGGCCTTCGACGGGCGCAGCGTGGCTGTGGATGTAAGCACCGCCAACAATGCTGTCGCCATTGCGGCCAGCGAGAGTGGCGGCCTCTGGAAGACCACGGACACCGGTGCCACCTGGTCACATATCGATGGACTGCCAACTTTTCGCATGTCCGACGTGAAACTGGCCCCTGGGAATGACCAGATTGTTATCGCCACCTCTTGGGTCGACAGCCACGCCGCCAATGGCGGCGGCATCTGGCGCAGCACCGACGGGGGCACAACCTGGAACAAGCCCGCTACCGCCGACCCGGTCCCCGGGCCCGGTTGCCCAGTGCTCTTCAATACCTGGGGCATCTCCTTCACGCCAGGTACAACCGACGTTTTTGTAGGCACCGACTGCGGCGTTTCCGTCAGTCATGATTTGGGCGTGACCTGGACCCATGTCGTCCCTGATCTCACCAGCGCAAATTTCGCCGTCTACGGCATCAACGCGCAGCCGGGTGGCGGATCCGGCTCCATTGTCGACAGTTGCAGCGCTGACGGTCACCACCGGTCCAGCGACGGAGGCGTGACCTGGACCCCAACCAATGCCGCGCTACCGGGCTGTCCTTTCATCGGCGTGCACACCATCGTGGCCTCCCCACTCGAGTCCAAGGTGCTCTTTGCGGCCATCGATAACAACAGCGTTTACGAATCAGACGATGCCGGAGCTACGTGGACCAATCTCAATCCCGCGCAGGGCTCCAGCCGAGAACCTTGGGTAGCCACGCATCTCTCCTCGGACGGCAATCCGAAGCACTTCGACATCTATTTTGGCAGCGGCCTGAATACCATCCGCCAGACCTGTGCCAACACCGGTGGGCCGGGTTTGCGCTGTTCCACTTCCTGGAATCCCGTCTCGCTGGATCATGGCGACCAGAACGGCCTGGCCTTCAGCACCTCCAGTAACTGCGCGCAATTCATCGTCTCCGATGGCGGAATCCACAAGACCTCCGACTGCGGCGCGACTTGGAGCGTCACCGGGAACGGTACCGGCGGTTATCACGCCCTGCAGGTCTATGAGATGAACGGCGAGGTGCATCCCAGCCACACTGACCTTTACTTCGGGACGCAGGACAACAATTTGTGGGCCTCTGGAGATAACGGGGCAACTTGGCCCAACTTCTTTCAATTTGAGGGCTTCTATATTCAGACTCCGCACGATAGTCCCACCGACTCCGGCCAAACCATCACCTTTGTGGCTTGCAGCGGCTGCGGGAACTTCAAGTCAGGGGCACACTTCGCATCGGTGGCCAATTGGAACAACCCGCCGGGCGGAGGAGGGAACCCCTTCGTGATCGATCAAGGCGTGTACATTCAGTGGAGCGCCCCAACCCCACCCATCAACCAGCTGTATCTCAGCATCGACGGAGGCACCACGTGGACTGCGGTCTCTGGGGCCAGCACCACGCTCCAACTCGTCGACCATCCGTTCGTGTCGGGCCCACCGGCTAATCCCATCGTCTACCAAGAAGTGCTGCGCTTCGGCGGCCGCGTCGGCCTGATTAAGATCACAGGCGTGCGCACTGCTACAGCAACGATCACTAATGCGGATACTGGCCTAAACAACATCGGCTTCTGGTCCATGGGCCAGGGAACCTTCCGGTTCGAGCAAGTCTTTGATGTCGATCCCAACAACCCGCTCCACCTGATAGCTGCTGACATTGGCACCAACCAGATGATGGCGAGCAACGATGGCGGTTCCAGTTGGAGCGTCAATAACCAGCTAACCAGCCTGGTCACTAGCTTCGGCCAGTTCCAGTTCAGTCAGCCGAGCACCACTTTCCCAGGATTGACCACCGAGGCCCACACAATTGCCTTCGACCCAAGCAATGGAAGCCGTGTGCTGGTCGGCACAGAGCAAGCTGGCATCATGGCCTCATTGGACGGCGGCGCCACTTGGAGCGTCCTGCCCGGGTCGGGCGCAGTGCCTGCGGTCAGTTCGTTTTTCTTCGACGAAGTGCAGAATGACGTGATGGCCTCCAGTTATGGCCGAGGGCTTTGGAAGCTTGACCTTTCGACAAGGGCCACCTCGATCACCTACACGGGCGACACTTCGGCGGACTATCACGATATCGCTCACGTGTCGGGAACACTGACCGATAACAACTCCGGCCTTCCGGTGGCCGCTGCCATGATCACTTTTACTATCGGGACCCAGAGTTGCCCTGCCACCACTGACGCTTCGGGTCACGCCGCTTGCACTATTCTGTTGAACCAGATGCCCGGCAACACCACTGTAGTGGCCGCCTTTGCAGGTTCCGGTCTCGAGCTTCCTGCCACGACGTCTGTCCCCTTCACCATCACCAGAGAAGAGACCACCCTTTCCTACACCGGGGATACAGTCATTGCTAACGGCTTCGCTGCTCATATGTCGGGCGTGCTGCTCGAAGATGGCGTCGTGCCAATTATGGGACGCACGGTGATATTTACTTTGGGCGCGGGCGCCACCGCGCAGACCTGTCCTGGCGTAACCGATGGGACCGGGACCGCGCGGTGCATCATTAGTCCAGTGAACCAGCCGCTCGGCCCCGGAGTCGTCTCGGACGCTTTCCTGGGAGACGCTTTCTATTTGCCCTCCTCAGCGAGCGCGGCCACGCTGGTGTTCAGTTTCCCCTCGCGCGGCTTCTTCGTTATCGGCGACCAAAACAGCGCCACTGGCTCCCATGTGACGTTCTGGAGCGCGCGCTGGCCGACGATTAATTCACTCAGTGGCGGTGCTGCCCCTGCCAGTTTCAAGGGATTCGCCACAAACGCCAGTACTTCGCCGCCGTCTTGCGGTGGAACGTGGACGGCACGGCCTGGAAACAGCGGCAAGCCGCCTGCTTCACTGCCGTCCTTCATGGGCGTTCTCGTCTCCAGCAGCGTGAGCAAATCCGGCTCAAGCATTTCCGGTGACATCCCAATGATCGTCGTAGTCACAACCAACTCCGGATACGCCCCGAATCCGGGACATGCCGGCACAGGGACCGTCGTTGCAACGTTCTGTCACTGACCTGCTAGCGAGTTGGGAGGGTGACGCCGTCTCCCTCCCTCTCGCGCCGGCTTCAGCTTGGCATCATCGCTTCATTCAATTATCCAATCATTTCGGTTCTCGTGACGTCGCGCGGCTGATCGAGAAACGCATCCACCCGCTCGAGGAATCGCACCGTATGCGGCAATTCCGCATGCTTCTGGAATGCGTCTGCGTCCACCCACCGCGAATGAATGAAAAAGAGCCGCGGGTCCCGCATCGAACGAAAGGTCTGAAAACTCAGGCAGCCAGCCTCCTCGCGCGTAGGAGCCGCCACATCGCGCATCGCCTCTTCCACATTTTTCTCTTCTCCTTCACGCGCATGCAGCCGCACAAACACGTAAGTCTCCACGCTCCCTCCATCCCCCGCCGAACGTCCGTTGCGTGCCAGCCTTCTCAGGCGCAAGGCGATTCGGGCCCCGTCGTATAAACCTTGCTGTTCATCGTTTACTCTTTGTTTATATCACCGCTTCATACTATGCGCCACCGTTTTGACGATGTGCTTGCTCGGCGACGTCGGCTCCTGCTTGACCTGAGCCTCGAAGGCGCTCGCACTTCGCTTTCGCAGTGCGTCTCTTTACACGTAACAACTGTAATGCCGCGAAGGCTCGGCAGAAAAGAGCTAGCCCACCCCAGAGGGTTTAATCATAGGTCGCGATTTTCAGACACGCCATCAGCAATTCGCTATCGCTGAGCACACTGGTCCGAGATGTTTCTTCAGGTTCCACCGGAATTCCTGTTAAACATTTTAAAATGTGTTAGTTACGAGGAGCTGGCGGATGGTGGGTTTCTTGCCGTGGGGACGTTTCCCGGCCTTGCATTCCCAGATCGCGACCGCTGCGCCAGAATCGTCTCCGCCTGAACCTATCCGGTAGTCCTGTTTTCCGCCTCCGTTCTAGTACATTCGTACTTCTCAAAATTGAACCGATTTTGTACCCGGAGTCCTATTGTTACCTGGGCCTTACCCGGATACACTCTCTCTGCCATCAGGAGGACTTCTTTGACCGGCTCTGAACGCCGCACTACCCAGCGCTTTTCCATGCGCCTGCCGCTCACCGTTCGTTGGACCACGGGAGCCGCAGTTGGGGAAACCAGCACCGAATCACGGGACGTCAGCTCCCGCGGTGTCTACTTCTTTCTCTCCAAAGATGTCAGCGAAGGCTCTCCTGTCGAGATTCTTCTGACTCTGCCAAACGAGATCACTCTAGCCGGACCGGTCCGCGTCCGCTGCCTCGGCCGCATACAGCGCACCGAGCAGCGCGAAGAAGGCGCGGTTGGTGTGGTCGCCGCCATCGAACGCTACGAGTTCATGAGAGGCCACGAAGAAAAATAGTTTTTTGCCGGCAAGGGAGGTTCCCCGCTTCCCGGTTCACGGCCGCCGGAGATTTTGTGGCGGCTACAGAATCCGCAGGCCAAACTTGCAACACTTCTAGGCCTTGCGGCAACAGAGTTTTTGACCAGTTTCCTGCTCGTGTGCCAAGAAGAATTCTTGATTGGTTTTTCTGTATTGCGGTAAGAAAAGTTCTTGACGAGTTTCTTGTTCGCTCACTGCGGAGGCGGGCAGGATAAGCCGGGGTGCCTTGGCCCCTCAGCGAAGCTACCCCGGCACTGTTTTCTTCGTTCAGCAGCCTGTCGAAAAACGTCGCCACCACTTATCCCGGCCGTTAGCGGCGCCTTAATTCCGAAAAACGCCTTTGGGTGCTCTGACTTTGCTTTTTTCCTGCGCTTTTCGCGCGGAGGGACGGTGCCGTCAGGGCAGAAAAGGCACCGGGCTACCAAATACGCCGAAGCCCGTAGCCGTCGAAGATAACTTCCTTACTGAGGATGGGAAGATTCTCAGCCTGGGCTTGAGCGATGAGCATCCGGTCAAACGGATCTCGATGCGAGCCTGGAAGGAGTCCCGCGCGGAGCGTGTGCTCGACAGAAATGGAAAGCAATTGAAACTGCTCCCGCTCGATGTAGCCGGTAAAGTCCGCCGCTAGGTTCGCTCCTGTGGGCAGCTTGCCAAGCCGGACTTTGGTGGCAATTTCCCAAGCCGAAGCAGCGCTCACAACCAGCGTGTTTTTCGTGTCGGCAATTATCTTTCGGACGGCGCGCGTAAGCGCCGGATCATCGGAGAACCACCAAAGCAATGCGTGGGTGTCCAGCAGAGCGCGCACGGCGGGTTATTCCCATGCGGAAAGTTCTTCGGGCGGCAGCGGTTCGAAGAATTCCGGCCCGACTTGCAGTTGCCCCTTCAAAGACCCCGGCTGGCGCTTTCCCTTGACCTCGCCGACGGGCACAAGGCGAGCCACCGGCTTCGACCCGCGCGCGATGATGATTTCCTCTCCATTGGAGGCCTTCTTAAGGAGCCGGGAGAGGTTGGTTTTTGCCTGATGAACGGTCACGACGGTCATGCTATTTCCTTAGCTAAGCTAGTTTAGTCCTGCTCCTTTGTGAACGCAAGTGGATCAGCCCGAGTGCCGAGCGGGTGGAGCACCTTTAAAATGAGGAGACGAGTTCGGGTACCGCTCGGTTTTTGCCCATCCCGTGTGGCACAGGCAATCCTGGCTGTGCGGTTTTGACTCTATCGTTCCCGCCTTCGTTTGTCGTAGTGGCGGGTCTTCAGACCCGTGCTCTAACGGTTTTTCTCTGTTGTAGGGGCGGGGCTTCAGCCCCGCCCGTTTGTCCCTATCCCAAGCCCGTCATTTGCGCATTTTGTGCGTTTTTCGCATCCCGGATGGTTTTTCGGGACCAAACGCATCAGGCCGATTTTTTCTTTCGCTTTCGGTCATGCGCGCCTTTTTGCGCCCGCGCACAACTAAGGCCGCTCGCGTTGAAACGCAATCGATGCCCAGCGCACTACTTGCTAGCGGTTCAGAGGTGCGGAATCAACCATGAGTCCAGACGATGCCATAGACCGAATTCTTGAACTTTCAGCCGAGGCCCACACGAAGAGACGCGAAGCCGCGCTGAACTCCACGATGTTTCACAAATTAACGGGAGCGGTATTAGCCTACGGCCAAGCACTGGACCTTCTCACAAAACTTCGCAAGGAGTGCTCCTGGAAGCAAAGCGGCCGAGCGGTCGGCGCCTGACCCGCTAAATCCTCCCGGACGTTCCATTCCCGAGTGGCACAGCCTTCAGGCTGTGCAGTTTTCACTCGATTGTCCCCGTTTTTCGTTTCCCATCCTCAATCGGCGAAGGCATCCCCCTGATTCAGCCTCGCCATCGCTCCATCCGGGCGGGTTGCCGCCTCTCGATCCTTTTTCTGACTTCTAGTTTCCGACTTCTAGTTTTCTAGTTTCTGATTTCTAGTTTCTCTTCTATCCACCAAAGCCTTCCCCGGCGGCGTCGTCCTCGTCCTCTACCGCGTGGTTAGCAATTCCTGATGCCGCTAACCCTTCTTCTGTTGAGGCGGTCGGTCTAGAAGCATCGGTTTCGATAAGGATTTGAGAGCATCCCAAACATCGATGACGGTTTGAGGCCAAGTTGGTTCATTGGTTTCAGGACCGAGACGAGAGAGCCATCCCGGCTTTGGATCGTTGACGACGAGCTTTCCAAAATCCTTCCAACCTGACTTCTGCATGTGGTCATTTAGGGCCCTTCGAAGTGTACTCGCGAGCATATCGGCAAGTTGCAGCCCCAATGAATCTCGCGAATCTTGGAAGTGACGTTGCTCGGTCAACAGGCGCTTAGAATCAACGACAAGTCCGCTATGGCCCGCTTCGTCCTGTCCATAGGTTGCGGCAACCCATTTGAGATGCCGAGCCATATCCTCGTCAACGGTGGGGTCCGTTTCATAGCGGGCAAAGTGTGAGTAGTCCCCCTCCTTGAGGAATATGAGTGGTTTCTTCATGAAATGATTCTCGCTTGTGGGAAGAATCAGCGTCGACCAGGTCTCTTCCATTTCGGTGAGGGCGTGGCCCTTGCGGTCAATGATCCACGCTATGTCACCAAGCTCTGCTGGCTGACGCTGGACAAAATACAGCGTTGCAATTTGCAGGACGTTTAGAATGAGCTTGATAGTCAATTCGGCTTGTACGAACAACTGATTCGGCATACTGCTGATCGTGTGCTGAAGCTGAACCAGTTCAAAGACCATCTCGGGGTGGTGCTCACGCGTAATGTGGGCCGTGATGGCTTCCGCCTGACGACCCTTGAAATCGTCCACGATCTCCTTAGCGTGGAGCGCCATATCAATGGCCACGAAGTCGACCACGACGTCGAACGGTGCAAGTAGCTCGATCACCTGAGCTGCCTGCTTCTCGTCGAGACTGCTCCCCTTTATCTCGATTTCATGTTTGGGCCAAGAATCGCGCAACCGCAGGAACTCGTAGAAGAGTTCTGCCTCGCAGGCGGATGGTACGATTAGTCCCAGCACTAGGGAATAGGAGCTTTGCTGTCCTGTCGGTGGGACGAAGATTCCGGCTTCATCGATGTATATCCGCATTAGGGACCAACTCGGATGCCGATCATCGGAGACGGGATATAGAGTTGTAGGCCGAAACGTAAGTCTGTGGATGCCCTGTGGAAAACCTGTGTATGGTATTCGCTTCCTGTTCGCTCTTTCGCTTGTTGTTCGCCAAAAACATGTTGAAAAGTAAGACTTTCCACGGGATTAGGAAAATTCATTCCTTGACAACGAGGACGTGCGCTGGCAATACTTCGGGCATCCTGAAGGAATTGCAGGGTTCACTCAGGCAGGTGGGGCGGTAGTGCAACTGGTAGCACGCGGGAACCTGCATTCCCGAGACGCCGGTTCAAGCCTGGTCCGCCCCACCAACCTAAGATTTTTTGAAGTGTGCGATGCTCCATGCAATGGTGGAATCTGGGCTACTTCATTCCACTCCTTGCCACCGCAGGGCACAGCGTATAACTGATAACATTCGATTGCAAGTGAAAGTATACCTTTGCTGCGCGAACGTGTCGCTTCACCGGCTTTTCTGAGAATGCG
>WNFT01006642.1_pt1 | contig 18930 bp, 16 predicted proteins | sample 5400191 | NCBI WGS metagenome assembly WNFT01 (sample SAMN13153359, study PRJNA577476) | soil metagenome | isolation source: 80 cm saprolite under Madrone tree | place: USA:California | collected 2016-06-14 | reverse complement strand
TGGTGGCCCGAAATACCCCCTCGCCGACCTCCACCCCGCGCGCCCGCACCTGCTCGCAGAACTTCGCATAGAGAGGCTGCGCCACTTCCGGCCTTGCCGCATCGACGAAACCCGGCCGAGTCCCCTTCCTGGCATCCCCGAACAACGTGAACTGCGAGATGGCCAGGACCCCTCCGCGGACGTCCAGCACGGATCGATTCATCTTCCCCTGCTCATCCTCGAACACACGCAGGTCGACCACCTTGTCCGCGAGCCAGCGTGCATCCTCGTCGGAGTCCGAATGCCCGACTCCAACCAGCACACACAATCCTTGCCCGACAGCGCCGGTCACCTTGCCGTCGACCAGCACCGCGCCTTCGCTCACTCGCTGCACCACCGCCCGCACACCTCAACCCATACCAAACCTCGGCGTGCCCGGCGTTTCGATTTGAAGCGCTTAATGCCTGACCCCGTCCGCCTCCCCCGGCTCCCTTGGATCGAGCGCCTCCAACAGCGTCGCCATGTCGTCCGCATGCTCCTCCTCCTGCTCGAGCACGGACTCCATGAGCCGCCGGGAAGTTGGGTCGTTGTCGCCGAAGTACCGGATCATCTCCGTGTACGACTCGATGGCGATCCGCTCCGCGATCAGGTCCTCCTTGATCATGTCGATCAACGAGCTCCCCTCGGCGTACTGCGCGTGGCTCCTGGACAAGAGCCCCTCCGGGTTGAAGTCGGGCGCCCCGCCCAGTTGCCGGATGCGCTCCGCGATCTTGTCCGCGTGCTCCTGCTCCTGCTCGGCGTGCTCCATGAACTCCGCCGCCACTGCCTGGGAGTGGATCCCGGTCGCCATGAAGTAGTGCCGGCGGTAGCGCAGCACGCAGACGATCTCCGTCGCCAGCGCCTCGTTCAGGAGCTTGACCGCGACCTCGACGTCCCCGCGGTAGGCGGGCGTCACCGCGCCCCTCTCCACGTGCTCCCGCGCGCGGCGCTGCAACTCCTTGATGTCGGTCAGAAACGGCGTCGCCTTCGGATCTTCCATTGCCCCACTCCCTTCCCGAAAAGTGTCGGGTGGAATACTAGCCACGTGGTTGACCTGCGGCAGCGTCCGTGACAGACGGAGCGCCCCATGCTGTCCAAGGGCTTTCTCGAGCTGGCGCGGAAGCTCATCGCTGCCGATACCGTGTCGTCGCAGGGGACGCAGCGGGCGGCCGACCTCCTGCAGTCGCTGTGGGAGCATGCCGGCCTCCCGGTGCGCAGGCAAGTCGTCGAGGAGGTCCATGTCAACCTTCTGGGCGGGCCCGGGGGCGGGACCCAGGGTCCGGGTGGCGTGCTGCTGGTGACGCATCTCGACACGGTGCCGCCGGGTCCTCGCGAAAGATGGCAGACGGATCCCTGGACGCTCACGGAGCGCGACGGTTTCCTGCACGGCCTCGGCGTCGCCGACGTGAAGCTGGACGCGCTTTGCAAGGCGGAGGCAGCGCGGCGGCTGCAAGGGCGGAGGGCGCGGCGCCCGTTCTGGCTCCTGGGCACCTTTGGCGAAGAAGTGGGGTTGCGCGGCGCGAGGCATTTCACCGGGAGCGACCTGTTTCGCGAGATCGCGCCGGCGCAGGTGCTGTGCGGCGAGCCGAGCGAGCTGCAGATCATCTCCGCCCACAAGGGATACGCGGTGGCGCGCTGTACCATCCGCGACCGCAGGGCGCGTCCGGTCAACACGGACGGCCCGGGCATGGAACAACTGCAGTTCGCCGGGACGGCAGCGCACAGCTCCACGCCGCACCTGGGGGACAACGCGATCCTGAAAGCGCTTGCCTGGGTCAAATCGTCGGGTTCGGCGGTGGTGGCGGCGAAGGGCGGTTCGGGGACCAACGTCGTTCCGGCCAGCTGCACCCTGGAGGTGCCGGCGCCGCGCGAGAAGGGCCAACCCGAGCCGCAGGAGACGACCTTCCTGCCGCCGCGGCCCCCGCAGCCCAACCTCTGGCGCGCCCTCGCCACCGCTTCGGCGCTGGAGGAGCTCTGGCAGCGGATGCTGCCGGCGGGGAGCGATCCGCGCTTCGATCCGCCGGGCGCGGTCGGCGGGCTCAACGTCCTGGGGAGCGCCGACGGCGCGGTCTCCATCCAACTGGACGCGCGCCTCTTGCCGGGCCACGATCCCGATGCGCTGGTCGAGGCGTTCAAGGCACAGGCCTTGGCCTGGGTGGCCCAGCTCGGGCAAGGCGAGCTCGAGCTGGAGATCTCGGTGGAGCGCAATGCCTCGGGAATGTCCCTGCCCGGCGACTCGCCCTTGGTGAAGTCCGCGGGCGCCGTCCTGGCCCGCCACGGGCTCGATCCAGCGCCGCGCGCGAAACCGACCAGCACGGAGGCGGGAGTTTTCGCCCGCGCCGGATGCGAGGCGATCGTGATAGGCCCGGGCCGCAGCACTGGAAACGCGCACACGCCCAACGAGCGCGTCGAAATGGCGCAACTGGCGAAGGCATGCGATCTCTACGAGTCCCTTCTTGTGGAGCTCTGCGCTTGTACGTGATCCGCGACGTCCAGAGGAGCGATCTGCCAGGGCTGCGCAAGCTCGCCTCCGAGCTGGACACCGTCAACCTGCCGGACGACGAGCGGCAACTCAGCTCGATCCTGGAGAAATCGGCGCGTTCATTCGACGGGCGCATCCGGGATCCGTTCGAGCGCGAGTACCTGTTCGTGATGGAGGAGACCCGGACGGAAAAGCTCGTGGGATCCTCGCTGATCATCGCCCAGCACGGCACCCGCGACGCGCCGCACATCTTCTTCGACGTCTACGAGAAGGAGCATTACTCCCACAGCGTGGACCGACACTTCCGCCACCGCGTGCTCTCGATCGGCTACAACTTCGACGGTCCGACGGAGATCGGCGGCCTGGTGGTCGATCCGCACTTCCGCGGGCAGGACAAGCCGGGAAAGCAGCTCAGCTACGTCCGCTTTCTCTGCATCGCCATGCACCGGCCCCGCTTTCGCGACCGGATCCTGGTGGAGCTGCTCCCACGGCTGGAAGAAGACGGCAGGAGCCCGCTCTGGGAGGCCCTGGGGCGGAAGTTCACCGGGTTGTCGTACCAGGACGCCGACCGGCTCTCCCGCGAGAACAAGGAATTCATCCAGCAGCTCTTTCCACCCGGCGAGATCTACGCCACGCTGTTCTCGCAGAAGATCCAGGACGCCATCGGCGAGGTCGGGCCGGAGAGCGTGGGTGCCAAGAACATGCTGACCCGGATCGGCTTCCGGTACGACGAGCGCATCGACCCGTTCGACGGAGGCCCGCATTACTCCGCTCCGACCGAGCTGATCGAGCCCGTCCGCCGGTTCCGCCGCGCCAAGCTCGCCCGCCAGCGCCTGCCGGAGGGCACGGAGGCGTCCGGGTTCGACGTCGAGGACCGCCTCGTGGCGCTCTGCGCCTTCCACGATTCGGAAGTGCGGCTCTCCGAAGCCGCGGTCGAAACGCTGGCGGCGGAGGACGGGGAGCGGCTGCATACGATACCCTTCGAGTAGCCGATGGACTTCATAGCTGGCAGCTGGGCCGACGCCAAAGCGCCCGACGGAGTGATCGAGGACCGCTCGCCGGCGGATCTCTCGATGCTGCTGGGGCGCCATCCCTGGGCGGTGTCCCAGGCCGACGCCGCGGTCGCCGCCGCTCAGGACCATGAGGAAGAGCTGGCCCGCGCCATCGCGCTCGACGTGGGAAAGCCGCTCTGGGAAGCCCGCACCGAGGCGCAGGCTTGCAGCGCCAAGGCGGCCATCACCGCCGACGAAGGCATGAAGCTGGCCTCCCCGTTCCCTGCGCCGGGGCAGCCCGGGGCCGAGTGCCGGTTCCGGCCCCTGGGCGTTCTGGCGGTGCTGGGGCCGTTCAACTTCCCCCTGCACCTCCCCAACGGGCACATCCTGCCCGCCCTTGCCTGCGGAAACGCGGTGGTCTTCAAGCCCAGCGACGTTGCCCCGCACGCGGCGGAAGTGTACGCGCGCTGCCTGGACCAGGCCGGCGTCCCGCGCGGCCTCTTCAATCTCGTGCAGGGCGGGCCCGCAGTGGGAGCGGCGCTGGCCGCGCATGAAGGGGTCGACGGCGTCCTGTTCACGGGGAGCTGGGCCGTCGGCCAGGCCATCCAGAAGGCCAACCAGGGCCGGACGAAGCTCCTGGCGCTGGAGATGGGAGGCAAGAACGCCGCCCTGGTCCTCGCGGACGCCGATCTGGAGAAGGCGGCCTACGACGTGCTCTTCTCGGCGTTCGTCTCCGCCGGGCAGCGCTGCACCGCGGCCTCGCGCGCCATCGTGGTGGGCGACGCGCGCCGATTCGCCCAGCGCATCGTCCAGCTCGCGCGCAAGCTGTCCATCGGGCACCCGCTCGATGACGGGGTATTCATGGGCCCGCTCGCCTCGCCAGCCGCGCTGGAGAAGTTCGAGCGCGGCATCCGCGCGGCCGAGGCGGAGACCTTGCTGGAATCGCGCCGGCTCCAGCCCCGCGGGCTCGAAGGTTGCTACGTCAGCCCTTCCGTCCACTTCGTCGGCCAGCGGCGGAGCTCGCCCTACGAGCGCGAAGAGCTGTTCGGTCCCGACCTCGCCGTCCATCCCGCCGGCTCCGAGGAAGAGGCGTTGCAGATCGCGAATGCCACCGACTACGGCCTGGCGGCGAGCGTGCACACCCGCAGCGAACAGGCCTTCGACCGCTGCCAGCGCGCGCTCGAATGCGGCGTGGTGAACTGGAATGCCCCCACCGTGGGCGCGAGCGGGCGGCTGCCGTTCGGGGGACTGAAGCGGAGCGGCAATCACCGTCCCGCCGCCTTGTGGAGCACGCTCTACTGCTCCGCGCCCGTCGCCGTCCTGCGGGGAGACGGCGCGTTCGATCGGAACAAGCTCGCTCCCGGCGTGGCCTGGGTGGACGAATGACCAGCCCGCTTCGCGTCGTGATCGGGACCGCGGGACACGTCGACCACGGCAAGACGGCCCTGGTGAAGGCGCTCACCGGGATCGACACCGACCGGCTTCCCGAGGAGAAGCGGCGCGGCATCACGCTGGAAGCCGGGTACGCGAATCTGGCCTTGCCCGGGGTGGGCACCGCGGGCGTCGTGGACGTGCCGGGCCATGAGCGCTTCCTGCGCGCGATGGTCGGAGCGGCCGGCGGCATCGACGTCGCCATCCTTTGCGTCGCGGCGGACGAGGGCCCGATGCCGCAGACCGCCGAGCACCTGGACGTGCTTCGGCTCCTGGGTGTCCAGGCCGGCGTGATCGCCATGACCAAGGCCGACCTCCTCCCTGATCTCGGGGCCGATCACCGGGAGCTGCTCACCCTCGAGCTGCGGGAGCTGGTGCAAGGAACGTTTCTCGAGGGAGCGCCCATCGTGGAGGTGTCCGCCCGGACGGGGAAGGGGCTGCCGGAGTTGATCGGCGCCGTCGCCGCCGCCGTCAAGGCGCGGCAGGCAGCGCCGCGACCCGAGCAGGCACCGCTCTTCCTTCCGCTCGACCGGGCCTTCGCCGTCAAGGGATTCGGCACGGTCGTCACCGGGACCCTGTTTTCCGGCGCGCTCGCCCCGGGCGAGGAAGTCGATCTGGCCGGGGCGGGCGCGCGGGCCCGCGGCGTGCGCGTGCGCGGCGTCCAGGTCCATGGCGCGCCGATCGACAAGGCGCGCGCCGGCCAGCGCACCGCGGCCAACCTGGCCGGGATCGAGGTGCACGACGCTCCGCGCGGCGCGGCGCTGGTACAGGCAGGGACCCTGGAGTCGGTGGGTGCGGCCCAGGTCCTCGACGTGGAGATCGAGCTGCTGCCTTGGGCCCCGCGCCCCTTGCGCGATCGGGCACGGCTGCTGGCGCACATCGGCACCGCGCAAGTGCCCTGCGTGGTCGCCCTGGTGGACCGCGCGCAGCTCGCGCCCGGCGAGCGCGCCCTCGGGCAGCTTCGCCTGTCGCAGCCCGCGGCCGCCATCGCCGGCCTGCGCTTCCTGCTCCGCGGCAAGCTGCCCAAACCAAGTCGGGGACACCACGCAATGGCGTCCCCTAGCGAAGCAATGGTGTCCCCTGGCGGAGGGCCATCCCCGGGCGCGGCCCGCGCGCACGCGTCGACGCTCGGTGGAGGCCGCATCCTGGCCGTCGCCTCGCGCAAGCGCCGCAGGCGGGAGCCCGACGCGGCGGCGCTGCAGGCGCTCGCGGGAGATGACCCGCTGGCGCAAGCGGACCAGCTCTTGCTCGAATCCGGGTACCCCGGCGCCTCGGCCCAGCGCCTCGCCGCGCGCGGTGCTTTCACGGTCAAGTCGGCGGAGAAGGCGCTCGAGCGCCTGGCGCAGGCCGGCAAGGCCGTGCTGTTCGATCGGGAAGCGCGCCTCTATGTTCACAAAGAGGTCCTCGGGGCGCTCGACGACAAGGTGCTGGCGCGCTTGCGCGAGCACTCCCAGCGCGACTCCATCGAACCGAGCATCGCCCGCGAGGAGCTGCGGCAGCGGGCCGGAGCGCCCCCGCAGAAGCTGTTCGCCAAGGCGCTGGCGGCGCTCGCCGAACGCGGGGAGCTGCGTGCGGACGCGGAGCGCGTCCACCCGCCGGGCGCCACCGCGAGGCTGTCCGGGGCCGACGCGGATGCCCAGGAAAGGCTCGCGGGGGTGCTGGACGGCGCCGGCCTCTCGCCTCCCCGCGCCGACGAGCTGCCCGGGCTGATCGGCCAGACGCCGCAGCGCACGCAAGCGCTCCTGAAAGCGCTGGCGGGCTCGGGCCGCGCCAGCAAGGTCAGCGAGGGGCTCTGGTTCGGGGCGACGCCGCTGATGGACCTGCGGCGGCGGGTGCTCTCCCACCTCTCGCAGCACGGCTCCATCGACGCCCAGTCGTTCAAGGAGCTCACCGGGTTGACGCGCAAGTTCGCCATTCCCCTGCTGGAATACTTCGACCGTGAGAAGCTCACGCTGCGCATCGGCGACAAGCGCGTGCTGCGCAAGGCCGATCGATGACCGGTGCCGGGCGCAACGCCATCCTGATCCGTGGGTTCGTCGACGTGGCGGTGGCGGCCCAGCGCGAGCAGACGCAGGCGGGGATCCTGAAGGTGGCGGCCGCGGAGCTGCGGAAGCTTGGCCTCTCGGTCACCCTCTGCGAGCTGGGGACCGGCTGCTTCCGGATCCTGGAGGCGGGCACGGGCAATCCGTTCATCCCCTCCATCCGGGAGCGGTGGCCGGATTGGATCCCCGACTCGGCATTCCCGATGCCCCGCGGGTCCTCGACCGAAGGAACGCTGATCGAAGACCTGCCGGGCCTCATCGCCAAGGGCTTCGGCAAGCCGCGTGAGCTCTTCACCAGCGCGCCTCCCCAGGCGATCATCGCGTCGATCCCGATCGGCGGGGTGCCGACGTTTCTCTTCTCCTGCTCCGGCGCCGATCTCGACGCGACCGTGGCCAACGCGTTCGGGCTTCTGGGAAAGCAGCTCGGCGCGACCCTGGAGACCGTCCGGCGGCTCGAGGAGCTGGACCGGCGCAATTCCGAGCTCCGCGCCCGGGCCGAGGAGATGACCGTCCTCAACGACGTGGCGCGGCGGCTGGCCGGATCCTTCGAGGTGCGGCCGCTGCTGGAGCTCGGAGGCGAGACGCTGCGGCGGCTGCTGGACGCCGACAAGTGGTTCGTCGTGCTCCCCGACCTATGCGAGCCCACGCTCCGGTTCCACGTCGAGGCGCCGGAGGGCGCCACCTTGGATCTGGAGGCGGAATCGGTCGCCATGACCGCATTTCGCGAGCGCCGGGTCCTTCAGGTTCCGGAACCGCCGGCGGGCCCCGCCGCGCCGTCCAGCCCGCGCACCCGGCTTGCCGTGCCCCTGATCGCGCGCGACGAGGTGCTGGGGGTCGCGCTGATCCTCGATGAGCACGCCCGCAGCTTCACCCGCGCCGAGACGGACCGGGCGCTGGCGGTGGCAGGCCAGCTCGCCCTGGCGCTCCTCTCCGCGCGGCTCTACGACGCTCTGCGCACCAGCTACGCCGAGCTGGCCCGCACGCAGAAGGAGCTGATCGATCGCGAGCGCATGGCCGCCCTCGGCGAGCTGTCCGCCTCCATCGCGCACGAGGTGCGCAATCCGCTGGGTGTGATCTTCAACTCGGTGGGGAGCCTGCGCCGCATCCTCAAGCCGCAGGGCGATACCGCGCTGCTCCTCGACATCGTCGGCGAGGAAGCCGATCGCTTGAACCGGATGGTCGGCGACCTCCTCGACTATTCGCGTCCCGTGCAGCCCGCGCTCCAGCCCGTTCCGCTGCGGCCGCTCTTCGAGGAGGCGATCGAGTCGGCGCGCCAGCAGGCGGGTGCCGGCGCGGAAAACGTCGCCGCCACGGTCCGGGTAGCGGAGGACGCCGCCACCGTCCGCGCCGACGCGCGCCTGCTGAGGCAGGCGCTGGTGAACCTGTTCCTCAACGCGTACCAGGCCATGCCGCGCGCTGGAAGCCTGGACGTGCGGTCGTCGCGCGGCGCCCTCGACGGACGGCCCTGCGCGGAGATCGTCGTGCAGGACAGCGGGGCCGGCATTGCCGCGGACATCGTGGACAAGATCTTCCAGCCCTTCTTCACCACCAAGGCCACCGGAACGGGGCTGGGACTGGCGGTCGTCCGCCGGATCGTGGAGGGTCATGGCGGGACCATCGATCTGGGCCGGATCAGCCCGGGCGCCGAATTCCGGCTGCGGCTTCCGTTGGAAGGACAATCGGGTTAGGTCTTCAGGATATGTCCGCCGAGGCGCCCCCAACGGCCGTCCCCGACGCGTCCCGGCCGCGGCCGCGGATCCTGATCGTCGACGATCAACGCAACATGCGCACCACCACGGCGCTGGTGTTGCGGCAGCAGGGCTACGAGGTCTTCGAGGCGGAGAGCGGAGAGGCCGCGCTGTCCCGGCTGCTCGCCGAGCCCTTCGACGTGGTGCTCACCGATCTCAAGATGGCGCCGCTGGACGGGCTGGCCGTGCTGCGCGGCGCGCTGGAAGTCGCGCCTTCGACGCAGGTGATCGTGATGACCGGATACGGCACCGTGGAGAGCGCGGTGGAGGCGATGCAGCAGGGCGCTTACGACTACGTGAGCAAGCCGTTCAAGGAGAGCGAGCTCCTGATGCGCGTCCAGCGCGCGCTCGAGCGGCGGCGGCTGCTCGTCGACGTCGGGCTCTTCTCCGACGAATTCCGGCAGCGCTACAAGCTGGACAACCTGGTGGGCCGGTCGGCGCCGATGCGTGAGCTGCTCACCAAGCTGGTGCGCGTCGCTCCGACCGACGTCACCGTGCTGATCACCGGAGAGAGCGGAACCGGCAAGGAGCTGATCGCCCGCGCCATCCACGCGAACTCCAGGCGGGCCACCCGGCCTTTCGTGCCGGTGAACTGCGCCGCCATCTCCGAGACGCTGCTGGAGAGCGAGTTGTTCGGGCACGTAAAGGGAGCGTTCACCGGCGCGGTCAAGCTGCGCCAAGGGCTCTTCGAGGACGCGAGCGGAGGCACCTTCTTCTTCGACGAGATCGCGGAGACCACCCCTGCGTTCCAGGCAAAGCTGCTGCGCGTGATCCAGGAGCACGAGATCCGGCGGGTCGGGGACAACGCGTCGATCCCCGTGGACGTCCGGGTGATCGCCGCCACCAACCAGGACATCCGCCAGGCGATCGCCGACAAGCGCTTTCGCGAGGACCTGTTCTACCGGCTCAACGTGGTCCCCCTGCAGGCGCCGCCGCTCCGCGAGCGCAAGGAGGACGTGCCGCTGCTGGCGCAGCACTTCATCACCCGCTTCAACCAGCGAAACGGCTCGCGCAGGACGCTGACCCAGGGCGCGCTGCAGAAGATGGCGGCGTACGACTTTCCCGGAAACGTGCGCGAGCTGGAGAACGTCGTCGAACAGGCGGCGGCGCTGGCGCGCGGCGACGAGATCGACGCGGACGACGTCTTCATCGAGACCCGGTCGGCGCCTCCGCTGGAGACGCCGCCCTCCGGCGTCCGCACGCTGGCGCAGGAAGTGGACCAGGCGGAGCGCCGAGCCATCGAGTCCGCGATCGAGCGCCACGAGGGCCTCTTGGAGAAGGTCGCGCGCGAGCTCGACGTCTCCACCACCACGCTCTGGCGCAAGATGAAGCGCCTGGGGCTACGCAAGGATTAGCCGAAGCGCGTCGCGCCCCCCCGGGTTACGCTCCGCGAGTGCCGAAGAAGAAACCCTTCAACAACCCCTTCTCCGGCGTCAAGCTACCACCGGTCCCGCCCCCGCCGGCTCCCAAGGCTCCTCCGGCGCCCGAGCCGCCGCCGCCCCGCCAGCAGCGCGAGCTGAACGAGGACGAGCTGTGGAGCGTCGCCGTCGATGGCGCGACGCCGCTCTCGGACCGGAGCCGCCGCGTCAAGCCGGGCCCAACGCCGTTGTCGGTAGCGCCGGCGGCACTGGATCCGGATCTGGAGGTGTACGACGAGCTGCGCGCCCTGGTGACGGGCGAGGTGCCGTTCGACATCGCGGACACCGACGAGTTCATCGAGGGTCACGCCCGCGGCCTCGATCCCCGGGTTGTGCGAAAGCTCCGGCGTGGCGAGTTCGCCATCCAGGGCCATGTCGATCTGCACGGGATGCTCAAGGACGAAGCCAAGACGGAGCTCGAATCCTTCCTCTCCAAGTCGCGACAACAACGAAAGCGCTGCGTCCTGGTGGTCCACGGCCGCGGCCTGCACTCCAAGGATCAAGTCCCGGTCCTCAAGGAAGCCCTCAAGCGCTGGATGCACACGGCCCGCTTCGCCCGCCACGTGCTCGCCTTCTCCTCCTCGCGCCCTCACGACGGCGGCACCGGCGCCATGTACGTCCTCCTCAAGAAATCCTGAGCTTCAGATCAACCGCAGAGCGCGCAGAGCACGCAGAGTGTTCTTGGTGGGGGTTGTTCTCGACGGACCGCATCACTGGTCGGGTTTGGCACCGACCCAACCCAAAAAAAATGATTTCTAGAGATGACGTTTCCGTCTTGGCGCGCTTGGCGTGCTTGGCGGTTGATCTGAAGCGCTGGATTCCTAGCGCGCGAAGGCGTTGGCGGCGGATTGGGTGAAGGCCGCGAAGCTGCCCGGTTGGACGCCCATCCAGAGGACGATCAGGGCGCAGCCTGCGATGGCCAGGCCGGCGGAGAGCAGGCGGCCGCCCTGGATGGGCTGGCCCTTCGAGCTCGGGTACATGTACACGTACACGACGACGCGCAGGTAGTAGTAGAGGCCCGCGACGCTGGTGAGGACGCCGAAGACCGCCAGCGGGGTGAGCCCGGCCTCGATGGCGGCGCGGAACACCGTCAGCTTGGCCATGAACCCCGCCGTAGGCGGCACCCCGGCGAGCGAGATCATGAACAGCGACATCGCTGCGGCCAGCCCGGGGTGGCGCTCCGAGAGGCCCGACCAGGAGGAGAGGTCGTCGCTGTTGCCGCTGAGCGCGAGCCGCCGCTCGATGACCGCCACCACCCCGAATGCGCCGATCACCGTGGCGGCGTAGGACGCGAGATAGAAGAGCAGTCCCTGTGCCGCGTCCACCCGGGGCGGGGCCTTCTGCATCGATGCGACGGCGATGAGCAGGTAACCGGCGTGAGCGATGGAAGAGTAGGCCAGCATGCGCTTGACGCTGCGCTGGGGAATGGCGAGCAGGTTCCCCACCAGCATCGTCAATGCCGCGAGCCACACCAGGAGGCCGCCCCAGTCCACCAGGATCAGATCGCCGGACCCTCCCCCGAAGCCCGAGACCAGGATCCTCACCAGGACCGCGAACGCGGCAGCCTTCACGCCCGCCGCCATGAAGCCCGTCACCGGCGCCGGGGCGCCTTCGTACACGTCCGGCACCCACATGTGGAAGGGGACCGCCGCGACCTTGAAAGCGAACCCCGCGGTCAGGAGCGCCGCCGACCCATACAGCAGCCTCTCCGCTCCCGGGGCGGCGCCGTGAAGCAGCGCGTTCGCGACGTCGGCGAGGCGCGTCGAGCCGGTGGCGCCGAACGCAAGCGCTGCCCCGTAGAGGAAGAGCGCGGAGGCAAAGCTGCCGAGGATGAAGTACTTGAACGCCGCCTCGGCCGGGCGCTTCCCGCGGCGGAGCCAGGCGCAGAGCGCATAGACCGCGAGCGACATCACCTCCAGGGAGAGGAAGATGACGATCAGGTCGGTGGCCTGCGCCAGCAGGCACATCCCCGCCGCCGAGAACAGCGAGAGCGCGTAGAACTCGCCGCGCGTGGCGCGCAGCGACTCGAGGTACGAATAGGCGACGATGCTCGAGAGCAACAGCGCCCCGCAAACGACCGCGGCGATGACCCGCGCGAATCCGTCGCTCACGGCCGATCCGCCGAACAGCGGCACCGCGGGGTCGCCGATCTGCGCCAGCGCTGCCCAGAGGGCGCCCGCCGCGAACGCGGCGGTCAGCCACGCCTGGTACCGGCGATCGGGCGGCTCCTCCGCAGCTTCGGGCTTCGAATCCGAGCCGGGAGGCAGCGTCCGCTGCGCCGCCTCGGCGCGGCCGGTGGAGGCGCCGAGCACGGCCGGCCTCATGCCGCGCAGGAAGACTTCGCTGGTCAGGAGCACCAGCGCGCCGAGGGAAAGGATGAGCGCGGGAAGGATGCCGTGGAGGTCGTTCGGGTCGAAGTTCATCGCTCGACCTCCGCCTTCCGCACCGGGGGCGGGTGGCTCACCCGCTGCACGAACGCATCCACCGGCTCCTTCACCACCGAGAGGAGGGGCTGGGGCACGAAACCGATGGCGACGATCGCGAGCAGGATCGGCGCCAGCGTGAACCACTCGCGAACCGTCAGATCGGGGATGCCGTGCTCGGCCGCCTTGCGCGGCGGGCCGAAGAAGACGCGCTGGTACATCCAGAGCATGTAGACGGCGCCCAGGATCACGCCGGTGGCGCCGGCCACCGCCAGCGGCGCGCCGCCGATCGTCCGGGAGGCAAAGGTCCCGATCAGGACCAGGAACTCCCCGACGAAGCCGTTGGTGCCGGGGAGGCCGATCGACGACAGCGTGACCACCAGGAACGTCGCGGCGATCGCAGGCGCGACCTTCGCCACTCCACCGTAGGCCGAGAGGTCGCGGGTGTGCGTCCGCTCGTAGAGGAAACCCACCATCAGGAACAGCGCGCCGGTGGAGATGCCGTGGTTCACCATCTGCAGCACCGCTCCGCTCACCGCCTCCGGCGTCAGGGCGGAGAGCCCGAGCATCACGAAGCCGAGGTGCGCGACGGAGGAATACGCGATCAGCCGCTTCATGTCCGTCTGCGCCATGCACATCAAGGAGCCGTAGATGATGCCGATCACTCCCAGCACGGCGATGGTCGGCGCCCAGGCCAGCGCCGCCTGCGGGAAGAGGGGCATCGCGTACCGGACGAAACCATATGTACCCATCTTCAGCATGACGCCGGCGAGGATGATCGAGCCCGCCGCGGGCGCCTCGGTGTGCGCGTCCGGAAGCCAGGTGTGCAGCGGCCACACCGGCACCTTGATGGCGAAGGCCAGGGCAAAGGCGAGGAACAGCCAGTTCTGCGTCGACGGATCCACCAGGCCGGCGTTGAGCAGGTCGACGTAGTCGAAGCTCTTCCGCCCGGCGTTGCTCCACAGCCAGAAGATGGCGAGGAGCATCAGCACCGAGCCCACGAAGGTGAAGAGGAAGAACTTGACCGCCGCGTAGATGCGCCGCTCGCTGCCCCAGACCCCGATCAGGAGGTACATCGGGATCAGCATTCCCCAGCATCGCCGTCTCCAGGAGCAGGAGCGCGATGCAGTACAGGTTCACCCGCTCCTGGATGTACTTCCACGAGCTGAGCACCACCAGCGGGCCGAGGAAGGTGGTGAGCAGGAAGAGCAGGAGCGCCACGCCGTCCAGCCCGACGTGGTAGCTGAAGCCGAGAGCGGGCGCCCATTCCGTCCTCTGCTCGAACGCGTAGCGGCCCGACCCGGCGCGGAAGCCGGTCCAGAGCGGGATCGAGATCAGGAACGTGAGCAGGCTGAAGAGGAAGGCGATGCCCTTGTGCTGCCCGCCCTCGCCGCGGGGCAGCAGCGCGATCAGGACCGCGCCGAGCACCGGAAGGAAGATCACCAGGGTGAGGAGATGGGACTCGACGAAGCTCATCTCAGCTCCTCACCAGGAAGACGTAAAGCAGAGCGGCGACCCCGAGCGCAGTCACCGCGGCGTACCGCTGCACGTCGCCGTTCTGGAACCTGCGCGCCATGGCAGAGACCCAGGCGATCAGGGCCGGGATGCCGTTGACGAACAGCCCGTCGATGAGGGTGGCGTCGACGACGCGCCAGAGGCCGCGGGCCAGGGCCCAGAGGGGCCGCACGAAGGCGCGGTCGTAGAGCTCGTCCACGTACAGCTTGTTCGCCAGGGCGCGCCGCACCGGCCCGAGGCGGGCGCTGAGCGTCTCGTCTCCGGGGAGCCCGCGCTTGAAGTAGAGCGCGTACGAGCCCGCCCATCCCAGCCAGCCGACGAGCAGCGCGATCCCGAACCCGAACGCGGGCGAGAACTCGCCCGGCGCGCCTCCACGGGGTCGCGCGAACACGCCTTCGGTGAAGTGCTCCCAGGTCCCGTGCTCCAGCGCAGTACCGTGCACCCAAGACGGCGGCAGGCCCAAAAGAAGGCCCAGGACCGACAGCCCCGCGAGGATCCAGAGCGGGACCGTCATCACCGGCGGGCTCTCGTGCGGATGAACGCTCTCCGGCCCGCGGTACTCGCCCGAGAAGGCGAGGAAGTAGCAGCGCCACATGTAGAAGCTGGTGAGGAACGCGGCGAACGATCCGACCGCATAGATGAGCGGCCCGAGCCAGGTCAGGCGCATGCCGCCTGTCGGCGTCAGCGTCAGGAAGCTGAAGGCGCGCGTGTGCAGCGCCTGGGCGAGGATCTCGTCCTTCGAGAAGAAGCCGGAGAGCGGCAGGATGCCGGTGATGGCGATGGTCGCGATCAGGAACGTGGTCCGGGTGGAGGGCATGTACTTCCGCAGCCCGCCCATCCTCTGCAGATCCTGCTCGCCGTGCAGCCCGTGGATCACCGCGCCGGCCCCGAGGAACAGGCAGGCCTTGAAGAAGGCGTGGGTGATCAGGTGCAGGGTCCCGGCGAAGAACGCTCCGACCCCGACGCCGATGAACATGAACCCGAGCTGCGAGACCGTCGAGTACGCCAGCACCTTCTTGATGTCGTTCTGAGAGGTGGCGATCAGCGCCGACCAGATCGCGGTGATCGTCCCCACCACCGCCACCACCGCCATGATCCCCGGCGCGCTGACGTAGAGGTGGGAGAGCCGCGCCACCATGTATACGCCCGCCGTCACCATGGTGGCGGCGTGGATCAGCGCGGACACCGGCGTGGGACCCGCCATCGCGTCCGGCAGCCAGATGTAGAGGGGGATCTGGGCGCTCTTTCCGGTCGCGCCGATGAACAGGCAGAGCGCCGCCAGCGACGCGACGCCCAGCGGGATGACCGCCGAATTGATCTGCGCGATGCTGACGGTCCCCAGCTGGGTGAAGAGGATGAAGATCCCGATCAGGAACCCGAAGTCGCCGATGCGGTTGACGATGAATGCCTTGCGCCCCGCGGAGGCCTTCTCCTCGTCGGTGAACCAGAAGCCGATCAATAGATAGCTGCAGAGGCCCACGCCTTCCCAGCCCACGAACATCGCCACCAGGTTGTCGCCGAGGACCAGCGTCAGCATGGCGGCGATGAACAGGTTCAGGTAGGCGAAGTACCGCCAGTACCCCGGGTCCTCGTCCATGTACCCGACCGAGTAGACGTGGATGAGGAAGCCGACGCCGGTGACCACCAGCGTGAGCGCTCCGGAGAGGCGGTCGAACGTGAACGCCATGTCCACGCGCAGCGAACCGGCCGAGAACCAGTTGAAGGCCAGCTGGTGGAAGAGCTGCACTCCTTCGTCCAGCCCGAGGAAGGCGCGGAGCCCGACCAGGAAGGACAGCAGCACCGAGGCGAGCGCAACTGCGTAGACCCATCCCTTGGGGAGCCACTTGCCGACCAGTCCGCAGACGGCGGCGCCAATCAAGGGGAGCAGCGGAACCAGGTGCAGCCAGGAGACTTCCATCGGGCTTGCGACTCCTAGAGCTTGAGCGTGTCGAACTCGTCCACGTTGACGGAGGTGCGGCTGCGGAACACGGCGATGATGATGGCGAGGCCCACCGCGGCCTCCGCCGCCGCGGTGGCGATCACGAAGAACACCGCCGCATGGCCGGAGAGGAAGCTTCCCATCGGGGAGTTGGGGACCAGCGGGAAGCGCGCGAAGGCGAGGAAGGTGAGGTTCACGGCGTTGAGCATCAGCTCGATGCTCATCAGCACGATGATGGCGTTGCGCCGCAGCACCACGCCCGCCGCCCCGAGGGCGAAGAGCAGCGCCCCGAGGACGAGGTAGTGCTGCGCCTGATGGGCGTGGAAGAAGTCCATCAGATCTTCCCCTTGGCGACGACCACCGCGGCCACCACCGCGACCAGCAGCAAGAGCGAGGTGACCTCGAAGGGCAGGATCGAGGCGAGATAGAGCGTGCGCCCCACCGCCTTCACCCCGCCGAATCCGGCGACCAGGAGCGCGTTGTCCACGCGCCTGCCCGCTTGGACCAGCGCGCCCTGGGGAAAGGCCGGTCCCAGCGCCCTCCAGGCGATCACTCCCGCCGCCACCATCACCGCGGCGAGCCCGATCCCTTTCCAGGCCGTGATCCGCTGCTCTCCCAGCTCCTCGTCCTTGAGGTTGAGGAGCATGATCACGAACACGAACAGCACCATCACCGCGCCCGCGTAGACCAGGACTTGAAGGATGGCGATCAGGTGCGCCCCCAGCAGCACGTAGACGCCGGAGAGGAAGAAGAAGCAGCCCACCAGCGAGAGCGCGCCGTAGATGGGATTGCGGCGGAAGATCACCTGCGCGCCGGCGACCAGCACGCCGGCGGCGAAGAGGTAGAAGAGGATTGCCTCGGCCACGTCAGCCTCGCACCAGCGCGTCGAAGTCGGCGCGGAACTTCTCGATGTAGCTCTTCGCCGGCATGGCCGCGCCGTCCGCCAGCGCGCAGATGGTCTTCATCTCCATCTGCCGCGCGATCTGGTGGACGTTGTCCACATCCTGCTTCTCGCCCTTTCCGGCGACGATCTTGTCCAGCAGCCGCGAGAGCCACGCCGTCCCTTCCCGGCAGGGCGTGCACTGGCCGCAGCTCTCGTGCGCGTAGAAGCGCATCACGTTGGCGAGCGCGTGCGCCATGTTCACCGACTGGTCGAGGTAGACCACCGCGCCGGAGCCGGCCATCGTCTTCTTCGCCTTGAGAGTGTCGAAGTCGCTGGCCCAGTCCGCCTCCGCGGCGGTCATGATGGCGGACGAGCTGCCGCCGGGAATGATCCCTTTCAGCGTCGATCCCTCGCGCATGCCGCCGCAGTAATCGTCGAGCAGCGCCTGGAAGGTGATCCCCATCGGCGCCTCGAAGACGCCGGTCTTCTTCACGTGGCCGCTCACCGCGAAGAGGCGCGTTCCGCCGTTCTTCGGCACCAGCCCGATGCGGCTGAACTCGTCGCCGCCGATGGTCACGATGACGGGGAGATTCGCCAGCGTCTCGACGTTGTTGACGGCGGTGGGCTGCTTGAAGAGCCCGCCGCCCGCATTGGCCGGGAAGGGGGGCTTCAGGCGCGGGTAGCCCTTGCGGCCCTCCAGCGACTCGAGCAGCGCCGTCTCCTCGCCGCAGATGTACGCGCCCGCCCCGAAGACGGCGTGCATCTCGAGGTCGTAGCCCGACCCGAGGATGTTCTTGCCGACGTAGCCGGCCGCGCGAGCTTCCTCGATGGCCTGGTCCAGGCGCGCCATCGCGCTGTCCCGGAACTCGCCCCGGCAATACACGTAGGTGAGGTGGCACTCGATGGCGAAACACCCAATGACCAATCCCTCGATGAACAGGTGCGGGCTGCGCAGGAGGATCTCGCGATCCTTGAAGGTCCCCGGCTCTCCCTCGTCGGCGTTGACCACCAGGTACTTGGGGAAGCTGGTCTCCTTGCGGACGAAGTTCCACTTCATCCCGGTGGGGAAGCCCGCGCCCCCGCGCCCGCGCAGGTTGGATTTGACCACTTCGTCGACGATCTGCTGGGGCTGCATCTTCAGCGCCTTCTCCAGCGCCTGGTAGCCGCCGCCCTGGCGGTACGTCTCCAGCGACCAGCCCGAAGGCTTGTCCCAATCCTTGGTGAGGATCCTTGGACCGGTCATCGGTTGCGCTCCGTGGTGCCCGCCTCGGGATGCGTGGCGACCGCGGGCATGCCCAGGGTGCCGGTGGCCTGCGGATCGCTCTGCTTCTCGATGTGGGCGTGGGGATCGGGCATCCGGGGCAGCGGCCCCGACGCCATGGCCTTCCCCGGCTGCTCCCGCAGCTCCCGGATCAGCTGCTTGAGCGAGTCCTCGGTGACGTTCTCGACGAAGGTGAAGTTGTTCAGCAGCGCGGCAGGCGCGTTTCCGCAGGCCGCCAGGCAGGCCACTTCCTCGAGCGAGAAGTGGCCGTCCTCGGTGGTCTCGCCGGGGTGGATGCCGAGCATGTCCACGCACCGGGCCAGGAGCTTCTCCGATCCCATCGCCCAGCACGACACCGAGTTGCAGATGCCGATGTGGTGCCGGCCCACCGGCCGCAGGCGGTACATCGTGTAGAAGGTGGCGACCTCCCTGACCCGGGCCGGCGGGACGTCGAGCCGGAACGCCACGTACGCCATCGCGGGCTCCGGCAGCCAGCCGAGCTCATCCTGCACGAGGTGCAGAGCGGCGAGCAGCGCCGCCTTGCCGCGCTCCGGCGGGTACTTGGCGATCGCCCGCTGAAGCCCCGCATCGAATCGCCCCTGCTGCTCCGCGTTGAACGGACTCTCCACGGGGCCCGCTTGCCGGATCGGGAGGGGAATCATTGCGGCGCGGACGTGTATGGCGAGCGCGCCAGAGTGTCAAGGCGGCAGAGGTCCCAAGCCCTGCCGGTCAGCGCAGCTCGAGAACCCGGAGCGAGGTGAGGGCCACCAGCGTCCCG
>WNFT01003833.1_pt1 | contig 18930 bp, 15 predicted proteins | sample 5400191 | NCBI WGS metagenome assembly WNFT01 (sample SAMN13153359, study PRJNA577476) | soil metagenome | isolation source: 80 cm saprolite under Madrone tree | place: USA:California | collected 2016-06-14 | reverse complement strand
CAGAGCCAAATTTTTGCTTTCCCAGCCCGCCGAGACGAAGCCGGTGACCAGGATAACCTTCCGACTGTTTTGATCGAAGCGATGGCCAGCGGTCTACCTGTCGTTACGTCTAGCTTAGCCGGTATCCCGGAAATCATTACTGATCAAATAAATGGCATTCTAATTCCCCAACCAGCCCCAGATACATTAGCTTCAGCCATCCGAGGTTTGCTGCTGGACCCGAAAAAGCGAGAGAACTTGGGCGCTTCCGGTTTGAGTACAGCACGCGAGAAGTTTAGCTTGGCGGCTACGGTTCAAGAGCTGATCGGGATATTTGAAAGCCAGATTGGCTAGTGCATTACGAAACGCGGAATGCGGATTGCGGATTGCGGATTGCGGAATGGCCTTCAAGCCGACGTAGCGTTTTCTTGGCACCTGGCATGAGAGGTGGCGTTCTCGAGTCGTCGAGCACTGGAGGTATATTGAGACATGGCGTTGGCTAGGCGCCGCAACCGAAACCGTTCCGCAATCCGCAATCCGCATTCCGCGTTTCCGTCTTTACATTGGGGCGGGATTAGCCTCTGACATAAATCATGAACGCGCTGATTCTGGCAGCTGGCTATGCCACTCGTCTCTACCCGCTGACGCTGAATCAGGCTAAGCCACTCTTGCCAGTGGCGGGCAAACCGATGATTGAAAGAGTGGTGGAACACCTCCTGCCGATCACAGATCTGAAGACGCTTTATATCGTCACGAACCACAGATTTGCACAGCAGTTCATCGATTGGATGACTGACTATCGGCAGCGAAACAAGGCTGCACTGCTCGATGTTCTGGACGATGGCTCCCAATCTGACGCCGACAAGCTCGGGGCGATCGGCGATATTTTCTTTGCCTTGGAAAAAAGAGGTCTCTACCACGCAGACCTATTGGTCGTGGCCGGCGACAATCTTTTTAGCCAATCTTTGGCCAACTTTGCTGATTTCGCCCGGGAGCATCCGGCCACGATCGGCGTATACGACGTAAAAAGCTTAGAGGAAGCGAAGAAATATAATCAGCTTACCACCAATCCCGCCGGGATCGTGACCGACTTTATCGAGAAGCCAACGCACTCCTCAAGTACACTCTGTGGAATCGCGCTCTACTACTACACTCCGGAGGCACTTCGATTGCTGAAGACGTATCTGGCGGAAGGCAATAACCCCGATCAGCCCGGTCGTTTTGTCCAGTGGCTACATAAGCGGATCGATATTTTCACCTATCCAATTGACGGTCTGTGGTATGATATCGGCAGCCAAGAGAGTCTCGCCGAAGCGAATGAAGTCTTCTCGGGTCGGTAAAAGAACCTTGTTTCCCCTCGCTCGCCCAGGTAATTTGTGGTTGATTTCCCTCTAGGCCGTATTAATCCCACAATTATGTCGAAAGAAGGTAAAACAAACAGCGCGTTCATGAAACCGGTTCAACCGGATGAAGCGTTGGCGAAAATCGTAGGCTCCCACCCGCTGCCAAGAACTGAACTCACCAAGAAACTTTGGGAGTACATTAAGAAGCATAATCTGCAGCACAAGAAGCAGATTAAAGCGGACACCGCACTAGAAGCTGTATTCAACGGCAAGAAGGAGGTCGACATGTTCGAGCTAACCCGCTTGGTGAATACGCACATCGTTAAATAACCAGCGCTCGCCGCAAGATACTCTCTGCTAATATTGGCAGAGAGGGATCTTTGGCGTAGCATCAAGCGTGTTTTCGTCTTTTCGGGCCAAGCTAATCATTGCTGCGGTCCTTGTACTCGGACTGGCGTTAATCGCGTGCTATTTTCCGATCATTCCGATCCTGGAAGGTCTTTCCCACTGGATTGGTGGTCTTGGGCTAATTGGCTTGGCTATCTTCGTCATAGTCCTGGCGGTTTCGTCACTTTTCTTTTTTCCGGCCAGTCCGGTCATCATCGCGACCGCTGCTGTCTTCGGCTTTGCCCTCGGAATAGTTGGAGCCGTTTTGGGCGTCGGGCTGGGAGCCTCACTGGGTTTTATCCTTTCGCGATCTTTTTTACGAAAAGATATCGCCGAGCGGCTCCGACGAAACCCCACGTTTCGAGCGATCGACCTGGCGATCGAAGAAGAGGGCTGGAAGGTCGTCGCCCTGCTGCGCCTATGTCCAATCCCGTTCGGTCTGGCGAATTACTTTTATGGCCTCACTGGGATACGGTTCCAACCCTATCTTTGGACCACCATCCTCGGCAGTTTACCCAGCATCGTGCTTTTCTGCCATCTCGGAAGTGCGGGCAAGGCCGGTCTGGAGGCTTTAGCTAGCGGCAACTTTCACAAAGGAGCTGGTGAAATCACGTTGCTCGTTCTCAGTGTGGTCGCTACCATTGCCGCCCTCATTTTTTTGCCCCGTTTCGCCCGTCGAGCAGTGGAGAAATACGCGAAGGTTTCAATCCCGTCTTGAGGGTGCCGCTACACCCACCATCACTTAACCAATGTCGTAACAATGGCCCGGCTGCGGCACGATTACGCGCGTTTCCGGAAGACTAGCTCCGACTGCGTCCGCAAACCATTGTAAGGAAAGAGGATCTCCGTGGACCAGAATCAGTACCCTCGGTTTTGTCCTTTCGATATACCGTAGGAGAGACTCCCGGGAAGCATGTCCGCTGAAGTTGAACTCATCGATCGAACAATCGATCGATTGCTTCGGCAAATCCGCATCCAGCTGAATCGCTTCTCCACGTGCGGCTGCTTTTAAGCGACCGGCCGGTGACTCGGGATCAGCATATCCGACAAAGAATATCGATTGCTTCCGATCACCAACAAACCGGCCAGCCAGACGATTCGATAGCGTTTTTTCGGTCATCATCCCGCTGGAAAGAACATAGAGTCCATTCGGTTGGATTTTGGTAACTGTGCCCTCTCGTCCGTTGAGAACCTGGGGGGCCACAGTCGGTAACAGCTGGAGACCTGGATGGAGCCGCCGAGTGCTGGCCGCCAGCTGGTCGTGAACGATGGTTACTTTTGTGCTGAGTCCGCCGATAAAAACGGGTGTGTTAAGCAGCGCACCATTCATCCTGAATCGATGCAACATAGTGAGGACCTCCTGCGTTTTCCCCAGGGCAAAGACCGGAACCAGGACCGATCCTCCGCGTTCGAAAGCCGCGAGAATCGCCTCCAAAAATCTATCTTCTTCTTTCAGTCGCGAAAACTTAGGGTCGGCCGCGCGGTCGCCGCGCGTGGTTTCGATGATAAGAACATCTAATTGCTCCTCCGGAAAAGCGGCTTTGGGAACCAGGCTTTGATCCGAAAAGTTCACATCGCCAGTGTAGAAGATTCGTTTACCTTCGCTGCGAAACAGAATGCCGACCGCGCCCAGAATGTGACCGGCTTCGAAAAATTCAAAGCTATTTCCGCTCTCATCATCGGGTACTCGCTCGCCTTCCATGCTCCACCTCTGTCCGACCTGTGCTTTGTGCCAAACCGCTGTCGCTTGTTCCGTTTCGCGGTGGGTGAAGAGCGGATAAGTTGCCAAGCCTAAATCCTCTCGCTGCCGAGTCATAACGTTTACGGAATTATGTAACATAATTTCGCTAAGCTTGGCGGTTGCCTCGGTCATGAAGACGCGCGCCTGTGGCTGCCGCCGCATGAGCACCGGAAGAGATCCGATATGATCCTGATGAGCATGGCTGACAAAAATACTCGACACTGACTCATCGGGAATACTTCGGTAATTCGGAAGTGCTTCCTCCGCCAGCTTGCGCGGATGCAATCCAGCATCCAAAACAATCTTCCTTCCAGCGATCTCAAGTAAATATGAGTTCGCCCCAATCTCCGTCTGCCTCGTGAGGTTAATAAAACGCATGATCGCCGTACCTTTTCGCTGAAACCGTCGCTCCCGTCATCTCGTCATTAAGGAAGATGGAACTCTTAACGATGATGTTTGATCAAGTTCGGATAGCACCCGCTTGCGTGCAAATCCGTGCCGATGACAAAACAAAATCCTTCCATCTCAGCTTTAGCTGCTTCGATTTACCATGTTGACCCCCTTACCATCAAGCAAGTGGGACTACGACGCAGCCGGCCATTTACTGGTTCGCGCTGGATTCGGTGGATCGCCGGCCGAGATCCAAGATTTGGCCGATCGAGGAATACAACCTAGTATTGAAAAGTTACTAAATTCGGTTCCGACCGAACCGATGGCGCCATCCTGGGCTTATCCAAATAGTTTAAAGGATTTGGTTGATTCGATCCGTTCATCCACAACACCGGAAGAGAAGGTTAAAGCACGCCGAGCCTTCAACCAGGCAAACCGTGAACAGATGGAGGAGCTTGTTCAGTGGTGGACTCAACAGATGACCGATACCAAGGCTCCTTTGCTGGAAAAGATGACCCTTTTTTGGCACGGCCACTTCGCCACGAGCGCCACTAAAGTGAGGCCGAGTTATAAGATGTGGTTGCAGAACCAGACGCTGCGGACCCATGCGCTGGGAAACTTTGGTGCTCTGACCAAGGCGGTTTCCCGCGATCCGGCGATGCTGGTCTGGTTGGACTTGGCCAACAGTCGAAAAGAGAGGCCAAACGAGAACTTCGCGCGCGAGTTAATGGAATTATTCACCCTCGGAGAGGGCAATTACACGGAGAACGATATCAAGGAGTCAGCGAAGGCTTTCACCGGTTATCGGATCAATCAGGTCGATCAGCAATTCCGGTTTGTTGCTAATCAATTCGACCCTTCCATCAAGGTATTTATGAAAATGGCCGGTCCGTGGAACGGCGATCAAATCATCGACATCATTTTGGAGCAGCCTCAATGTGCCAAATTCATTGTCGCCAAGGTCTGGCAGTTTTTTGTGTATGAGGATCCCGATGCCTCGTTAGTTGACGCGTTGGCGACCAAGTTCCGTCAAGCGCATCACCAGATAAAGCCGCTTCTGCGCACCATCTTCAGTTCGGAAGAATTCTACAGCGATCGCGCCAAGGACGCGATCATTAAGAGTCCGATACAATATTTGGTACAGGCTCGCCGCTCAATCGGCGTCTACGCACCAGCAGGGCGAGCCTTGGTAAATATTTATCGGCAGCTTGGGCAAGTTCCTTTCTATCCCCCTAATGTAAAAGGATGGGACGGTGGCAAGAGTTGGATCAACACCGGAACACTAACCTACCGCTACCAAATCGCGCGTGCGCTCGTCAATGGGATCCGGCCAGAAGAGGTCGGCCTTCCTAAGTTTCCGCCGAGAACTACTACCTCCCCGAGCCAGGCAACACCAGAGCAGAACGTTATAGCTTCTATGCCAGCAAATCTTGGTGCCGGCAGTCCCGGGCCGGCAGCTACGCCGTTTCCGCCACTTACCTTACCATGGCCAGTGGAAAAATACGTCAACCCGGAGGATCGGAAAGACGTAAAACGGTTGCTCGAAAAATTATATACCCAGATTTTTCAATCCAGCCCGCAATCGGATCTCCTCAATAACTTCATCGAAGTCGCTTCCAACAAAACGTTGCCACTCGATGACGGGTCGATCCGAGACCTGGTCACGCTCATGATGACCACACCCAACTACCAAGTGAGTTAATTCGTATGTCTCAGTCTTCTTTGCAGGTGGCAACGGGCAAAGATCACCCCATTTTGGTGGTACTACAGCTGGCCGGTGGCAACGATGGCCTCAATGCGGTCGTGCCGTATGTCGATGATGCCTACTATCGCGCTCGTCCAACTATCGGCATTGCCAAGGACAAAGTCATCAATTTGGACGGTCACATCGGCTTTAATCCAGCCCTGGCACCGTTTAAGGCTCTCTTCGATGAGGGGCATCTGGCGCTGCTCCAAGGTGTCGGCTACCCGAACCCTAATCGATCTCATTTTCGTTCGACCGAAATCTGGCAGACAGCTTCAGACTCCAGCAAGATCATCCGCACCGGATGGTTGGGCCGATACTTTGATAACTGCTGCTCCGGCGAGGGCGCCACGGTGGGCGTCGCGCTGGGAGGCCAGCTGCCACAAGCGTTTACGTCAGAAAATCCAACCGGTATCACTTTTAACCCGGGGTCGCGGCTGGGTTTCGCCAAGGAGACGGATGCCTCAGAGCAGGCGCTCTTTAATCAACTTAACGGCATCGACCACGATACAGTAAGCGGAGCTTCGATTGGCGAACTGAGCGGCCCAAACGGGTCGGGTATGACCGCGATCGAATATTTGCAGAGGACAGCGCTAGACGCGCAAATCGGGACCGATAAGATCGCCGAAGTCCTGCGTCGGGTGAAACCGGAAGCGACTTACCCCAAGACGCAGCTTGGTAACTCGCTCTCGCTGATTTCCCGCTTGATTGCCGGTGGGCTGCCGACGCGGGTCTATTACGCCAGCCAGGGCGGCTATGACACCCACAACGCCCAAGAAAACAGCCACAATCGGTTACTCGGCGACCTCGCGAACGCCGTCTCTGCATTTTGCCAGGATTTGAAATCCAAAGGGATCTTCGATCGGGTAATGACCATTACCTTCAGCGAGTTTGGGCGGCGTGTGGCCGAAAACGCGAGCAAAGGCACCGACCACGGAACCGCGGCACCATTGTTCATCTCCGGCGGTGCGATCAAACCTGGTATTTACGGTCGCCCACCTTCTCTTGAACAGCTGGACGCCGGAGATTTGATTTACAACGTCGATTTTCGTTCCGTTTACAGTACGATCCTAAATCAGTGGCTCAAGGCCCCCGGCTCCAAAGTCCTTGGCCACGATTTTAGTTCTCTAACCTTTGTTTAGGGTGATCGCGTTCAGCGTTTGGCGTTCCATTGCTCTCATGGGTCTTATAAGTCCCATGGGTCTCATGGGTTCCACCTGATCCCCTACACCCCAGCCTACAGTCCCTCTGCAGGTTGCGCTGAGGCCTGCGCGCGTGCGGTCGCCTCCGGCATTCCCACCGTTATCAATCTGTGAATAACTAGTGAATTGTTTTTGGGATTCTGCCGGGTATCCCCTCTGAGATTAGCAGAAAGATGACAATCTCTTTGAATTTCCATAAATAACGACCCCTTGCCATAAATCGCGAAGCCTAGGTTCTCCCGAGAGCATCTGTGAATAACTCCGGGTTCTCGCTACCAAACACCCGAACCATTCTTTCACGTTGACTCCGCTCCCAATTCGAGAGAGTTCGACGAAAGTGCTCGCGGTCTCCTAATTGCCCCCGGAAAACCAGTCTCATGCCCAAAGGATACTTTTCTCTGCTCCTTCACGCGCATCTGCCTTTTGTTCGCCACCCGGAGTACCCGGACTTTCTCGAAGAAGATTGGCTTTTTGAAGCAATCACCGAAACCTACGTCCCTCTCTGGCAAGTATTGGAGGGTCTAGTGCGCGATGGTGTGGCCTTCCAGATCACCATGTCATTGACGCCGACGCTTTGTGCCATGCTCGATGACGAACTGCTCCGCGAACGCTACTTGAAGTATCTCGATCGAGCCATCGGGCTCGCCAAAAAGGAAATCGATCGCACTCAAGGAACCCCCGAGCTGAATCACCTAGCTCGGCTCTACCACACCCGATTTCTTGAATGTCAGGAAATATACGTCGATCGTTTGAAGCGTGATTTGGTTGGAGCGTTTCGTCGCTATCAGGAAGGCGGTTTCCTCGAGATAATCACTTGCGCAGCCACCCATGGCTTCCTGCCATTGCTCGCTTCCCAACCAGAAGCCGTTCGCGCGCAGATCCGAATCGCTTGTGACCAGTATCGCCAATCCTTTGGCCGCGCCCCCCAAGGAATCTGGCTACCGGAATGTGCCTATTTTTCTGGGGTGGAAGAATACCTTCGCGAAGCGGAGATTCGCTGGTTTGTCTTGGATGCGCACGGATTGATGTTTGGAAATCCCCGCCCTCGATATGCAATCTACGCACCTTGCTTCACCGGTGCCGGTCCCGCGGTTTTCGGCCGAGACCGGGAATCGAGCAAACAAGTCTGGAGTGCGCAGGAAGGGTACCCAGGGGATCCGGCATATCGCGACTTCTATCGTGATGCCGGTTACGATCTGGATATCGAATATTTGCGGCCATTTTTGCCGGCAGACGGGCACCGGAAATTCACGGGCATCAAATACCATCGAATAACCGGACGCACTCCGTACAAAGAGTTCTATGTTCCCGGCTGGGCACACGGAGCGGCCGATCACCACGCGGGAGATTTCGTGTCGAAGCGCGTTAAACAGTTTTCGCATCTGCTGGATGTGACCAACATTGACCCGATCATTTTAAGTCCATTCGATGCCGAACTGTTCGGTCACTGGTGGTACGAAGGACCGATTTTTCTGAACTTCGTCATACGAAAGGCCGTTTACGACCAAAAAGTTTTCCAGCTCATCACGCCGAGTGCTTACTTGGAGAAACACGACACGCTGCAAGTCATTTCTCCCAGCCCTTCCAGTTGGGGAAATAGAGGCTTCTGGGAGGTCTGGTTGGATCAGTCGAACGGCTGGATCTATCCTCATCTCCATGCGGCTGCTCGCCGAATGACCGAGATCGCCCGGACCGTCGCCAAAGAGCCGGCCCAATGGAAAGAAAGAGTGCTTCGCCAGATGGCCAGAGAACTTCTACTTGCGCAGGCGAGCGATTGGGCATTTTTGATGAAAACCGGTACCGCCAAAGATTACGCCACCAAACGAACCCGGGATCACATCCTCCGATTCACGCGGCTTTATGATCTGGTTAGGGGCGACATTCTCGATGAGGAATTTCTCACCCTTTGCGAGTCGCGCGACAATCTCTTTCCCAACCTGAATTGGAAATACTATGTCTGACGATACTGCGCTGTATCGAATGGACCGGACAAGAGCTCGTCATCGGAAATCACTCGTTCTGGGCGCCTTCGCCTTCATCTTGATCGGGCTGCCCGGCACTACACACAGCGAACAGACCGAAGAAGAGACGGCTGGGACTCATCAACTCATGTTTATTCCGCCGCCGGAAGAAGGTGTTATTAGTCTGGGTGTCTACGATGCCGGGGGGAAGTTGGTTCGGGTGCTGAAGCGGGCTGCCGAGATTGATAGCTTCAAATCCGGACTAAATGGACTTTTCATCGATTGGGACGGAAAAGATTCCAGGGGCGATCCAGCGCCCGGAGGCAAGTATTCGGCCCGCGGTGTACTGGTGGGCGACGTGAATGTCTCGGGCCAGGCTTATCATTTGAATGATTGGGTCGACCCAAGTCTCACCATGCCAGCGAAGCGGATTTTGAGCGCAGCATTCCTCAACGGAAAATCGATCTGTGCGTTCGCCGAAGGTGGAACTGGCAAGCAATTACTGGTCGACGCCATCAACGGCAAATATCGGACGACAGATTTGCCGGCGGACACTAACAGCGTCAAATTCGATGGATCGCACATTCTCGCCATTTGCAACGATCGCTTGGTGCAAGTGGACCCGGTGACCCGTAGTTCGGTCGAAAAGCCATACGCCGATCTTCGTGACGCCGATCAGTGGCATGGCCAGTGGATCGTTCTCGCGAGCAATCAACTGCACTCTTCTACTGATGGCGCCGATCAAAGCATAGCACCGCCCAAGGAGGATTTGGCGTTTTGCGCTCAGCTCGATTCATCGGCGGTGGTGGCTAGCCGCAACGGGAATACATGGAGATTTCAGGATCGCCAATTTTCACCGATCGAGACCGGAAAGAGTGGACAACTATTAGATATGAGTGCCGGAAAAGGCGACACAATCTGGCTTTTGCTGGATGTGGACTCGAGGCGACTCCTTCGTCAAGTGGATCTGTCCGGACAACGCATTCAAGAGTTGGATTTACCGCCAGATTTGCAGACTGCTCGCAAACTGTGCGGTTCCCGAGACGACGAGGACTTATTGCTGACAATAGATCTCAATCCTGGAGAGCGAGTCATTGGCTTGCATTTCCAAAATTCAAAGGCTCAACAATCGGTTTGGCAAAAATGGTTAGATCGTTCAATGACTCCTTTTCGCTATTTCGATGTTAAGAATGGGCAGGTCGTCCCCGTACAGGAAAAAATCGAATCTCCAACCGTTTCAATCCAGCTGGCGGAGAATCCCTTGGAGAACGGAGCACCAGAGAGCCTTTCTTTGGGCGTAATCGCGGATGAAACCGGAGCCTGGATTTCAACCAGCGACGGCTTACCGCTGCTGCAGGTAACCAAGACCAAGAACATTGTTCAAACTAAATGGACAGCCGATGGCGCTGATGGTTTGCAAGTTTTTATTTCCAACGGCTCGGTCGTTGAGGAATACCGAATAACCGGTTTGGAAAATCTCTATCGGTTTGATGCCGGCAGTTTTGATTAAGGAAACGGGTTACCTGATGTGCTTCGGACTGAGGAAATTCGACGGGCTGAGGACTTGAATGATGCCTGCTTGCAAGGGTAGAGGTTGGTCGGCTTTCCTGAGTCCGGAGCACATCAGGTAACCCGCTTCCTATGGACATCATCTACTTCGATCTAGAAACCCAGCGTACCGCCAACGACGCCGGCGGTTGGAACAAGAAACGAGATATGGGCATGTCGGTCGGCGTAACCTACAGCACGAAATTGCGCCAATACCGAATATACTCCGAGCAACGGGTCAACGATTTGGTTAATCAGCTACTTCGCGCGGACCTGGTCGTTGGTTTCAATATCATGAATTTCGATTTCGAGGTATTGATGGGATACACCATACTCGATCTACCGCATCAATTGCGCACACTCGATCTGTTGACCGAAGTGGAGAAGAACTTAGGTGGCCGGCCAAAATTAGATAATATTGCGCAGGCCACGCTCGGCATCGGAAAAACCGGGGATGGTATCGATGCGATCAAATGGTGGCGCGAAAAACGGGTCATCGAAATCGCTGAGTATTGTTGCTTTGATGTAAAGGTCACCCGCCTCGTACACGAATTTGGGACGGCCAATAGGGAGATCTTCTATATGGATAAATTCAACCGTCGACAGAGAATACCGATTGCGTGGTTGAACGATTCCACAATCCGTAGCCTTCGGGAGTCGCAGGGCCAATAGCAAATAGCAGATAGCAAATAGCAGAGAACCAGCGAACAGTTACCTGGGAACACGCAGCTGCAAAACCAGCAACCCGTAACCTGCAACTCGCAACTCGCAACTCGCAACTTTTATGATCCAGCCGCTACGCGCGACCAAGGAAATCTGGAGTTTTAATTGGTTCGACCTCAATGTGCCGATCCAATTTGGCTCGCTGGTAATGTTGCCGACCTGCCTTTACGTAGTTCATCGCTACAGCGCGATGCTGATTGGTCATGAATTTGTGCGGGAAACGGATCAGCGGCGGGCAGAGCTTCTGCTGCATCGGCTTTTTCAAGAAAAGGGTGTTCCGGATGAGCTGCAAATACCCGACTTCGAAGAATGGGATGAGTCGATCTGGCAAAGCTTGTCTCGAGAGTATCATTGCGAGATCAATCTCGTCGATATTGAACAAGAGGAGTCGCTCGAAGCAGAGGAAGAAGATCCCATCGAGGCACAAATTAGCGGGCTGATTACCAGTTCCGCCCAGAATTTGCTGATGACTCAGGGTCCAGGATTTCTGGCCCAAGGCTTGGTCCGAGCAGTTAAGCACGTGCGATCGGCCGAGAAGAAACGGGCCCTGCTTATCAAGGCCTTAGAGCTGGTCGAAGATCTTCCGGAGGCGCTGGTCGAACTCGCCGACCTCGAACTGCAAGAGGGGAACATTGATTCGGCCGCCGAAAAATTCTCTACCGCGGCAGAAGTCGCCGCTCCTTTTCATCAACCCGGGCAATCAAGCTATTATGTCCGCGCTCAGCACGGAAGCATTCTCACTGCTTGGCAAAAGGGGGACCTGCCGCAGGCCATTGCCATTGGCGAGAAAACAATCTTCGAAAATCCAACCGACCACTCCGGAATTCGTTTTCTATTGCCTCTTCTTCAGCTAGCGACCGGCCAAATCGAACCAGCGCGAGAGTTTTTTGATTGGTATGCGCAAAGATTCGTCGACGACCTAGAAGATCCAGGATTTTGTTTCGGCTGGGGCCTCGCTCTTTTCGACTCGGATGAAGAGAAAAGGTCTGCCTTCCGGTATCGCCGCGGGATGGTGCAAAATTTGTATCTCGCCCCGCTCTTATTAGACCTGCCAGAGCCGTCTCCGGAAATTTGGCAACACAATGAGAGAGGCGACCTGCAATATGCCGCGGATTTTGTGAATTCTTTTGGAGTGCTTTGGGAACGAGACGCGGCGGCGGCTCGCTTTCTGCGAGAAGTTTATTTGGAGGAGGTCCCTCACCTGGAGCAACTCATTTCGATACGACAGAAGATGGCAGATTTCCAAGACCAACGGTACGAACCCAAGCACCGTGAACTCTGGCAGAGCTTTCTGGACCAGGAAAGAGCGTTGCTGCAGCGCTGGCAGCACGAAGAAAATAGCCGATAGCCAATAGCCAATAGCCGATGGCGGCGTGTTGAATAGCCGAATCCGATCTGTTGCCATTTCGCTTGAGTAGAGTCTTATTCCTGATACGGCCGCACGAGGTGCAGGCGTTTATCATCTTTTATTGGCTATCGGCTATTGGCTATTGGCTATTTCTTCAGTATCGATCTGGCATGGTCCGTTATTTAACTGGTATTCAGCCCTCTGGAGCTCTTCACATCGGCAACTATTTTGGAGCGCTCAAGCCGGCGGTAGAGCTGCAGAATCGGGGCGAAGCTTTCTATTTCATTGCAGATTACCACGCGCTGACTTCGCTCCAGGATCCAACTGCTCTCCGTGAATATGTCCGAGGGGTGGCGCTCGATTTCCTGGCTTGCGGATTAGATCCTGACCGGGCCTGCTTCTTTCGTCAGTCAGACGTGCCATTGGTAACGGAACTGACCTGGATTTTGAGCACGGTGACCCCAATGAGCCTCTTGGAACGATCCCACTCCTACAAAGATAAAACCGCCCGCGGGATTCCATCTTCTCACGGGCTCTTCGCCTATCCAGTCCTGATGGCCGCCGATATCCTCCTATACTCTGCCGACGTCGTGCCGGTCGGAAAGGATCAGAAACAGCATCTCGAGATCACTCGTGACATCGCGATCAAATTTAATGAAGCGTATGGCTCTACCTTAAAAGTGCCGGAGCCACTGATCCGGGAAGAAGTGGCAACCGTAGTCGGCCTCGACGGGCAAAAGATGAGCAAGAGCTACGACAACACCATCGAAATCTTCGGTCCAGAGAAACTCATCCGAAAGAAAGTAATGAGCATCGTGACCGATTCGACTCCCGTAGAAGCGCCCAAAGATCTGACGAATTCGACCATCCTTCAACTCTACCGACTTTTCGCCGCACCTGAGCAGATTGCTTCAATGGAGGATGCTTTTCGAGCTGGTGGAATCGGCTATGGAGAATTCAAAAAGCAGCTTTTCGAAGTCATCTGGAATGCGTTCGCTCCGATGCGGGCGCGACGTGCCGAATTGGAAGCCGACCTGCATTATGTGGACGAGGTCCTTCGAGCAGGAGCGCTTCGCGCTACCGACGTCGCGAAGAAAACGCTCGAAAAAGTCCGAACGGCGGTAGGCCTAGCTTAGCAACCCGCCGTCGCTTCGCTTTGGCGCGGCCTTTGTTCCCATAAGCGGGCGCGCCGTAGCTCGCAGAGCGAAGGAGGCCGGCCGGCTTAAAAATCGAGCGACATGATAGTTAGTGGTTATAGTGACAAAATGGCTGGCCTAAACAACGGCGCTGAAATTCGCTGCGCCACCGCAAATGATTCCTTCCACTTAACCCTTTAAACCCGACAGGCTGCTTGCAAATGCGCCAAATTAGCTTCTACTTTCAGAATTTTCCGGCCGCGACATCCCCATATCGAATGAATCGAATTTTGAGAAGTCCATGAAGGTCTCGTCGAAAGGGATCGGATAAAAGAAGGTGGCACTGCCGCGCAGTGCCAAAAGGTATAGAAGGCTATGATTAACAGTAATACATCCCACAGATCGGATGATCCTCTCGCCTCCGAAAAAATTCAGGTGGATCGAAAAGTTTTCTTTCTCGACCTGAAAGAGAATCAACGTGGGCGTTTTCTTAAGATCACCGAGGATGTGAGTGGGAGACGCGATACAATTATGCTGCCGGCCAGCGGTTTCCGAGATTTTGTGGATGCCCTCAGCCGGATCGTTGATCTCGAGGAAAGGCTCTAGTCCGCCGCGGCGGATCGGACCTGAAGGCAGTTGGGAGGGTAGCTTGACGATCGATGGGCCGAGCTGCTCGCCTGGTTGATCCCCGAGGCGGACTGACAGCTCCGCTTCGCGGAGAAGAAACGATTTACTTTTATTCGCGAAGCGAAATTTCAGCGGCCCGTCTGAAAGGTCCGCCCTTTTCGCACTAGACTCACAATTTAACGTGCCGCTCAGTTACTAGGTCCGACTGGCCCCTAGCTTCATGCCTAAAAACGCTGATCTTCACAAAATCTTGCTGATTGGGTCCGGACCGATCGTTATCGGGCAAGGCTGCGAATTTGACTATTCCGGAGTCCAGGCCTGCAAAGCTTTGCAGGAAGAGGGCTATGAGGTCGTCCTGGTAAATTCCAATCCGGCCACGATCATGACTGATCCGGAGTTTGCGGCCAGTACCTACATTGAGCCGATTACTCCCGAAGTTGTTGAGCTGATCATCGCACAGGAACGGCCGGATGCGCTTTTGCCGACCCTCGGTGGCCAAACTGCGCTCAACATTGCGATGGAATTACACCGGCGTGGAGCGCTCACTCGGTACGGGGTAAAGCTGATCGGTGCCAATGCTGCGGCGATTGCCAAGGGAGAAGATCGCCAGCTCTTCAAAAGCGCTATGCAGCGCATCGGACTTGATGTGCCGCGCTCCGGAATCGCTCATAGCGAGGTCGACGCTCAGGCGGTTGCCAGCCAGATCGGGTCCTTCCCCCTCATCATTCGTCCCGCGTTCACACTGGGTGGCGCCGGCGGCGGTGTCGCTTACAACCGGGAGGAGTTCGATGAGATCGTCCATCGCGGACTAGAGCAGTCGCCCGTCAAAGAGGTGCTGATCGAAGAGTCACTTCTTGGCTGGAAAGAATTCGAGATGGAAGTGATGCGCGATCGGGCGGACAATTGCGTTGTCATCTGCTCAATCGAGAACTTTGATCCGATGGGCATTCACACCGGGGATTCGATCACAGTAGCTCCAACGCAGACGCTGACTGATCGCGAGTACCAGTTGATGCGAGACGCTTCCTTTGCGGTAATCCGCGAAATCGGCGTCGAGACCGGAGGTTCGAATATACAGTTTGCCGTGAATCCAGAAAACGGACGAATGGTCGTGATTGAAATGAACCCGCGGGTTTCCCGCTCTTCCGCTCTTGCGTCCAAGGCCACCGGGTTTCCTATCGCTAAGATCGCGGCCAAGCTCGCCGTCGGTTATACCCTGGACGAAATCCGCAACGATATCACCCGCGAAACTCCGGCCAGCTTTGAACCGGTGATCGATTATTGCGTCGTCAAGATCCCTCGTTTCACGTTCGAAAAATTCCCGCAAGCCGATCCCACGTTGACGACTCAGATGAAGAGCGTTGGCGAGGCGATGGCGATCGGTCGAACCTTTAAAGAAGCATTTCAGAAAGCGATTCGGTCTCTGGAAATTGGAAGATTCGGATTTGGCGCTGACGGCAAAGATCGCGAGCCGAGATTGGAGAATGGCGTTTGGAACGTCGAAGAAATCGAACGTAAGCTGGTGAATCCTTCCTGGGACAGAATCTTCTTCATCCGTTATGCCCTGCTCGCCGGCTTTAGCATTGCGCGCATTAAAGAGCTTACCGGCATCGATCCCTGGTTTCTGGAGAATCTTCGTATTTTGGTAGCTGCCGAGTCCGATATTCGGTCGAAGACACTTTCTTTACGCGCAGCCAAACGGCTCGGTTTTTCCGATCGACAGATCGCAAATCTGAGTGGCCGCAGCGAAGCAGATGTGCGGCACGAGCGGCACACAGAATCGATATTGCCGACCTACCGGCTCGTCGATACCTGCGCCGCTGAGTTTGAAGCTTACACCCCTTACTATTATTCCACTTACGGAGAGGAGAACGAGATTCGAGAAAGTGATCGCCGGCGAGTGATGATTCTCGGTGGCGGACCAAATCGCATCGGACAAGGGATCGAATTTGATTACTGCTGCGTCCACGCCTCGTTCGCGCTCAAAGAGGAAGGATTCGAGACGGTCATGGTGAATTCGAATCCGGAAACCGTCTCGACCGACTACGATACGAGCGACAAACTCTATTTTGAGCCGCTAACCCTGGAAGATGTACTAAGCATCTATCAGCAAGAGAAGTGCTGGGCGGCGATCGTACAATTCGGCGGTCAAACGCCGTTGAACCTCGCCGCGGCCTTACAAGCTAACGGCGTCAATATCATCGGTACACAACCGCATAGTATCGAGATGGCAGAAGACCGGAAGCATTTCTCCGCTCTGCTGCAGCGCCTCGGCCTGAATCAACCGCCCAATGGTACCGCTACTGACGAAGGAGAAGCGGTCAAAGTAGCTCGATCGATCGGTTACCCGGTTTTGGTGCGCCCATCGTTTGTCCTCGGTGGTCGGGCCATGGAAATTGTGTACGATGAAGAAGACCTCCGGCGTTACATTCGAACCGCCGTGGAAGCGAGTCCGGAACGCCCAGTTCTGGTCGACCGCTTTCTGGACGACGCGATCGAAGTGGATGTCGACTGCATCTCCGATGGCGAAATCGTGGTTATCGGCGGAGTCATGCAACACATCGAAGAGGCCGGGATCCATAGCGGCGACAGCGCCTGCGTCATTCCAGCCTTTTCGCTTTCCGCGAAAGTAGTCTCGACGATCGAAGCTGCGACTCAAGCAATGGCCAAGGAGCTCGCAGTTCGTGGGCTCATGAACGTCCAATTTGCGGTGAAGGATGAAGAAGTTTACGTCCTCGAAGTAAACCCTCGTGCTTCACGGACCGTTCCGTTCGTCAGCAAGGCGCTGGGTGTACCGCTGGCCAAGCTCGCTGCTAAGGTCATGGCCGGAAAATCGCTGCGCGAACTTGGTTTCACGGAGAAGATCGTTCCAAAGCACTTCTCAGTTAAGGAAGCGGTGTTTCCGTTTATCCGTTTCCCCGGCATCGATATCATGCTGGGGCCGGAAATGAAATCGACCGGCGAGGTAATGGGGATCGCGGATGATCTCGGTCTGGCCTACGCGAAATCTCAAATGGCCGCCCAGCCTCCATTACCCAGCGGCGGGAATGTTTTTGTCAGTGTAAAGGATCGGGACAAACCTGAGACGGTTCGGCTGGCGGCAGACCTAATCAGTCTCGGCTTCCAATTGTACGCTACCAGTGGAACTGCTCAGGCGCTGATTTCCGCCCACCTACCAGTCAAGCGTCTATTTAAACTGGCCGAAGGACGACCCCACGCGCTCGACATGATGAAAAACGGACAAATCGATCTCATTATCAACACCCCCAGCGGCAAGGTACCCAGAAAAGATGAGATCCAGATTCGAAGCTTGGCGGTTGCTCAACGGATTCCGATTTTAACGACGACCAGCGGAGTGGAGGCAAGTATTCGCGCGATCAAAGCGATTCAAGCGAAAGGGATCAGTGTTACTCCGCTCCAAAAGTACCATGCGGCTGCTGCGCAGCATGACCGGCAGCTACGCAGCATGACAGATGACAAATGACAAATGACAGATGACTGTTAGGGAAAAGTGGGTTTGCCGAAAGCAGTCTCCTTGAAACAGACTTTGGCTATTGATGGTGAAATGAAAGTGAGCGGCGCAGGTAGGGTCGCAACGAAGCAAGTGCATTCGGCAAAGTTGCCAACCGTTTGCCCTATTTGTCATCTGTCATCTGTCATTTGTCATACCGTTAGGTCCAAGCCATGCACAGCATGACGGGCTACGGCCGCGCGCAAGCTTCCGCTGAGGGCGTTGCGGTTGTGGTTGAAATTCAGGCCGTCAATAAACGGCAAGCCGAGGTTATCCTTAACCTGCCCGACTCTCTCACCGCATGGGAATCTGAAATTCGCGCGATCGTCGATCGGGCAATCAGCCGAGGACGCATTACCGTTAACCTCAATTTGGAATTCACCTCGCCGGAAGTGGAGCCGGTGTTGAATCGCCAACTAGCGAAATCGTATCTCGCGGCATTCAAGGCGCTGCAATCTGAGTTGCGCCTCAATGGGGAAATCACCATCGATACGCTGCTCCGGTCGCCTGGAGTCATTGAACAACCCACAACGAAGCAGTTACCCGCGAAGACGCGAACACCAATTTTGACCGCACTCCAAGCCGCGCTTGATCAGCTTCTAGCTATGCGCGCAAAAGAGGGAGCTAATCTCAAGCGCGATCTAACGAGGAGAATCAAGACAATGCGCAGCTGTTTGCATAAGGTCAAAAAGTTGCAGCCGCGAGCCTCGGAACGCTATCGGACGAATCTGCACGCGCGGATTCGAAAATCGGGAATTGAAATTCCGCTGGATGACGATCGCCTGGCACGCAGAAATTTCGCAGCTCGTCGTGCAGACCAAGTCGGAACTGGAAAAAGTGCGGGAGCAAATCCAAAACGTTGAATAATAACCCAAAACAGTCAGGAGCCACCCTATGACGATCGTACTCGGCGTCGCTGCATCCATCGCGGCATACCGGTCCGCCGATATTGCGAGCAAACTGCGAAAGGAAGCGTGCAACATTCACGTGGTTTTGACTAAAGGAGCCGCCCAGTTCATTACGCCGCTTACCCTGCAGACACTCTCTCGCAATCCGGTCACCACTGATCTCTTTGCGGAAACGGTGGACTGGCATCCCGGTCATATCGACTTGGCGGATCGAGCGGACTTACTGCTGGTCGCACCGGCAACGGCGGACATTATCGCTAAGTTGGCGCTCGGCCTGGCGGATGACGCACTGACCGCGATCGCACTCGCAACTCGAGCACCGATGCTGATAGCGCCTGCGATGAATGGTAAAATGTGGCTACATCCCGCTACGCAAAGCAAC